>ERZ1649853.1041-NODE-1041-length-11060-cov-5.318037_pt1 | contig 11060 bp, 9 predicted proteins | sample MGYA00575353_ERZ1649853 | MGnify/ENA primary metagenome ERZ1649853 (study PRJEB40853, sample SAMN11349654) | freshwater sediment metagenome | isolation source: river sediment | host: Sediment | place: India: Okhla Barrage, New Delhi | collected 2017-02-21 ...
AAAGGTCGGGACGCGGAACAGTTCCCGCACTTCGCTCCACTTGAAGAGGTTGACTCTTTCCCGTTTTTCAGCGCTGACTCCAGCCAGTTCGGGTTCCGCCGCGCCGCGTCCTGGGTCCTTGAACCCCAGCCAGACGAGAACGCCGCTCAACACGCTCATGCCGCCCGCGATGTAAAATCCCAACCGCCAGCCTTCGGGCAGAGTCGCCAACTGTCCGAACAGGGGGATGAAGATAATCCCAAAGGCGCTGGATATGCCGTACAGCACCCCCGAAGCCCGCCCGCGTTCTTCATCGGAAAACAGGTCGCCCATGATTTCGGTGACGATGGGCGCGCTGGCGGTTGTGCCGATGGCGGCGATGACGCTGAACGCCAGCAGCGTGGCGAAGTTTTGCGTGAAGCCGATTGCCACCGTCCATAAACCCCACACGCCCGTGACAAAAATCAGCACTATCTTGCGGTTATACAGTCCCGCCACAAACGCCCACAGCGGACCGCTAATCGCGCCCACCGCGCGCGTGGCGGCGGAGAGAATCCCCAAACTGCCCAAACTCAATCCCAGGCTTTGACGCATCATCGGGAACAGGACGGGCAGGATGGAACCTTCGGCGCCGTCCACCACCATCGAAAAGGCAATGGACAGCAAGTTTCCCCAGCGTCCTTTGGATTTTTGCGTGCTTGTGTGTGCCATGGATTCTCCGATTTTGTTTTGCGTTACAACCCCAAACGGGTGAATTGTTCGCGCGGGGCGTTGATGGAGGTGAGGAACTCGCGCAGCCTGGCTTTCAGCCGCTCGACGACTTCGGGGCGGTCGGCGTACAGGTTGCGTTCCTGGCGGGGATCTTCTTTGACATTGTACAGCGCGCTGTACATTGGACCGCGCGTGACGCGGGCAGTGTAGCGCCTGCCATCGAAGTCGTTTTCGACGCGCACATCACCAAATTGCGGCGGCAGGCTGGAATACCAGAACAAGGGTTCATTCTGGTCGCTGGGCGGCCAAACATAGAGAGTCCACTCGCCATCGGTGATGTTCATCGATTCACCATAGCGCCCGTAGACGGCGGTCTCACGGATGGGCTTGCCGTCTTCAGCATCGAGGATGAAGGGGAGCAGACTGCGGCCATGCGTTGCTTGTGGCAGCGGGATGTTGAATCCGTCCAGGACGGTGGCAAATAAATCTACTGGTTGAACCAGGTAGGGCACGCGCCGGCCGGCCTGACCCTGGGGATGGTAAATAATCAGCGGAACGTTGGCAAGTTCCTGGTACATGTTCGAGTCGCCCAGATCGCTCCAGGGTTTGCCAATCATGCCGTGCTCGCCAAAAAGATGCCCGTGATCGGTGGTAACGATGATCATGGTGTCATCCATCAGGCCAAGACGGTCGACTTTATCGAGCAATTGCCCGAACCAGTGGTCCACCAGGCTGACTTCGCCGGCATACAGGGCGCGGATTTCTTTCAGTTCTTCAGGGGTGTACAGGTCGGACTTGCCGTAGGTTGGCCAGATGAATCGCTGCCCGGTGTAGCCGGGATTGTACATTTCACTGTAAGGGAATGGCGGGTCGAAGGGCTCGTGCGGATCAAAAACTTCCAGCAGGAGGAAGAAATCTTTCTGGCTGCGGTTGCGCTCCACCCATTCGGAGGCTTTCCGGAAGACCTGGGGAGCAAAATAATCTTCTTCCACGCGGAAATGAGCGGTATTTCGCTTGTAACGGGCAAAGGAACCGGCCCGCAGGGCATGGCGGGCCATCCGGTCGGCGTCACCGGGGTATTCAAATGGAATATCCGGATCGGTAACCCACAGATCGTTTTCCTGGCCGCGGATAAATTCTGCGCCGGAGAAGTTGAAGAAATAATTACCGGAGCCGCGCTCCCACATGTGATAGTGGTCGCTGATGACCATGCTGGTATGCCCGTTTTGCGTGACAATCTTGGCGATATCGGGGTCGCCGGGTTCCAGGGGACCCCAGCCGCGCCAGGGAAACTCAAAACTGCCCGTCCACATATCCCGGCGGGCAGGCATACAGGGATAGGACCCCAGGTAAGCCTGGTCGAAGACAACGCTCTTCTGCGCAAGCGCATCAAAATGGGGGGTTTGGATCCAGTCGTTGCCATAACAACCCAGGTGGTCGCGGCGCAGCGTATCAATCAGGATGAAAATCGTATTCATAAGCAATCCTTTAAAGGTGTGATAATTTCATGACAGGCAAAGCGGGTTGGTTTTTGCTGTACTTCACCGTTTTGCTCGGTCAAGTGGGGCGGTTACACGTTTAATTTCATGATTTCTGCTGCCGGGCGGCGCGCGCGGAGCAAACCGGCCATCTGGCGCATGGATGGGTCAACATGGGTAAAAAAACTTTTGAACCCGGCGCATAGATGATTGAGACCGGCTTCGCCATCTGGTGTGAGGTCGGTTCGATCCTTGGGACAGCCGCCGTTGCAGGCGAACAGGACCGGGCATTCGCGGCAGTAGCGCGGCAGGGTGATCTTTTTCTCCAGTCCAAAATTGCGCTGCTGCTCTCCGGTCAGCAGGTCGGTCAGGGACGATTGGAGGAGGTTGCCCAGGCGGTGCCGCGGCTCTACAAAATGGTCGCAGGAGTATAAATCGCCGTTATGCTCCAGGGCCAGGGCCAGCCCGCAGGTCTCTTGAAAAACGCACAGACCGCCGGGTGCGCCTAGCCAACGCCCCAGCGCTGTGTCGAACAACTGCACAAAAACTTTGCCCACGTCGCGGCGCACCCACTCATCGAAAATGGCGATGAGAAAATCGCCGTATTGCTTTCCGGTAATGGAACGCGGCGTCAGGTTGTCTCCCTCCTGAAAGCCCGTCTCGTTTTCGCGCTCAACGATGGGAATGAACTGGATAAACTCCGCACCGATCTCGTCGCGCAGGAAGTGGTAAACTTCCAGCGGCTGGGCGACATTAGCGGTGCTGACGCAAGTCAGGATATTAAATTCCACCTGATGCTTTTTGAGCAATTCGATCGACTGCAAAACGCGGTCAAAAGTCGGCGCGCGGCCTTTGTCGCGCCGGTACAGGTCGTGCGCTTCCCGCGGCCCATCCAGGCTGATCCCGACCAGGAAATGGTTTTTGGCAAAGAAACGGCACCACGCATCGTCCAGCAGCGTGCCGTTGGTTTGCAGGGCATTTTCAATTTGCATTCCGGGCCGGGTGTATTTTTTCTGAAAAGCAACCGCTTTGCGAAAAAAGTCCAGCCCCATCAGGGTGGGTTCGCCGCCTTGCCAGGCAAAGTTCACCTGGGGCACGCGCTGGCTCTGAATGTACTGGCGGGTGTAGCTCTCCAGCGTCTCATCCGACATGCGGAAGGACGCGCCAGGGTACAGGGATTCCTTGCTGAGATAAAAACAATAGTCGCAGTCGAGATTGCAAATCGCGCCGCGCGGTTTGGCCATTACATGAAAGGCGGGGGGCAGGGGAATGGCGGTCATGGATGCGCGTTAACCATCGTCCGCATCGCTGTATAACTGCGACGCACCCTCTCCATCGTCCAACAGGTAAAGTCGAAGGAGTTTTCGTAAAAAATCAAATAGCCTTTGGGAAAACGCTGGCTGAGATAGAGCGGCATCGTCAGATAGAGCGGGTCGTCGCCGCGCTGATAACTGCCGCCGGGGTCGCGGTTCCACAAGCGGAACGTCCCGCCGCGCAAGTCCAACGCGGCGGCGCGCTCGCCCATTCCGTAAATTTGAAAAACATTCATCGCAAACTCCGAAGAAACTCAAATACTTCTTTCGTGCTCCCAGTGTGGATTATCGCTTGTGCGAAGATACCAGTATAACAAACGTTCCCGTAAATCGTCCCGAATCTGGCTGAGGGCAGGGTCGTTGGCGCGGTTGACCAGCTCCTGCGGGTCGTTTGTCAAGTCGTACAGTTCTTCTCCACCCGCGCTGCGGATGACCAGTTTCCACTCGCGCGTGCGGACCATAGCAGCGCGCGCCACTGTCGTGGGGTCGTCCTGCTGGAGTTTGAGTTTCTCGTAGTAGTGCCCCATCAGCGGGTCGTCGGCGGAGGTGATGCCCGCTTCAAAGGCTTGCGGCTCGCGCGGGTCGTAGCCGCCCGCCGCATAGACGGCATCGCGCGGCGCCGCGCCTTCCATCAAAGCAGTCAGTGACTGCCCGAAGTGCGTGTACGGCGTTTGAATCCCCGCCTGCTCCAGCACGGTGGGAAACAAATCGAGCGATTGGGTGAAACCATCCATGCGGCTGCCCGCATACATATTTTTGGGATACTTGACGATGAGCGGCGCGCGCACCAAAACATCCTGAAAGCCTGTAGGCCATTTTTCGGGCAAGCCGTAATCGCCGACATAATCGCCGTGGTCGCTGAGAAACAGGATGAGCGCGTCGTTGTACAGTCCGCGCGCTTTGAGCGTTTCCATCACGCGCCCTACTTGTTCGTCCAGTTTGGAGACCATGCCGTAATACACGGCGCGGATTTCGCGCCAGTCTTCGGGGGTGACGCCCGCCATTTCGTAGCGGGAGAACAGTTCACGCATGAAGCGCGGCTTGTCGTCCAGTTGGGCGGGGATGGGGTCGGGGATGGCGGCGCGGTCGTATAACGAGAAGTACGGCTCTTCGACATGATACGGCGTGTGCGGCAGGCTGGCGGCGACGTAGAGACAAAACGGCTGGGACGGCGCGTCCTTCAGCCACTTCACGGCGGAATCAAAGATGAGCGCTTCAGTCTGTGCGGCGGGAGAATCAGATTCGGCTTTGCCAAAGTAAAAGGAATGATGCAGGCGGTGTCCGCGCGGGTAGGGCGTATGCGCCATCGGCAGAATGTCGGCAAACTCTTTCAGGTGCTCATCGCCGAACAACGCGCTGAACGATTTGTGTTCCACCACAAACAGGCGGAAGACCAGCCGCAGTAATTTCACTTTGCGCGCGAAGGGCAGGCGGCGCAGACGCTGGCGCAGGATTCCCAGCAGGACGTTTTGCGGTCCCGCCAGGCGGCGGCTGAAACTGGCGCGCAGACCGGGCGCGGTCATCAAATCATTTTTGCCCGCCATAACGGTCTGGTAGCCGTTGTCTTTCAGCAGTTTGAATAGGTTCTCTTCGTGCGGACGCAACAATTGGTACAGCGAGCGATGTCCGTTGACCTGCGGGTACAAGCCCGTAAAGTTTGCCATGCGCGACGGGGCGCAGACGGGATTGGCGGCGTAGTTTTGGGCAAAAGTCACGCTGTCCGCTGCCAGCGCGGAAAGATGCGGCGTGCGCACGAGCGGATTCTCCAGCACGTCCGCGCGTAAATCGTCGGCGATGATGATGACAATGTTGGGGGGGATGGTCATGAATTCACTATTCTTTGGGGCAGAGACCAGCCCCAAGTCTGGTTTGAAGCGTTATGTTTATCTCGCTGCGACAATTAAACCGATTTGAAATGAAACTCTTCGGGCAGAAGTTTGAAGGCTTCTTCCCGCGTGATTTCGCCGTTGTTGGCTTTCGCCATCACCTGAACGTTGTCGTCGCGCAATTTGAACATGCGTAACAGCGGCAGCGCAAACACGGCGCCGATGACGGGAAAGATGGAATACATAATCCAGATGCCGTTGAGAGTTTCAGACGTTTGAATCGCGCCTGCGCCTTCCACAAACCCAAAGTATGCCAGACCCGCCAGAGCAATGGCGGCGGAGAGACCGTTCATCAACTTGGTGGCGAAGGTTTGCAGGGAGAAGGTGATGCCTTCGGCGCGCTTGCCCGTCTTGAATGTGCCATATTCAACGCAATCTGGCGTAAACATAAACGTGAGGATGCCCGTCAGCGCCGCGCCGAGGTTGCGAAGAACCAGGACGAGTATGAAAAGCGGGTAATTTTCGTATCCGACAAAGTAGATGACCACACTGAAAACGATAAAGAAGACGATGGAGAACACATACAGGTTAAATTTGCCGAAGCGTTTGGTGAGCGCGGGCGTGAATGCGGCGAGTAACAACATGGGCAGGATGGTGATCCCCAGCAGGGTGGTCGCCGCCTGTGGGTTGCCGAGGTTGTTTACCGCAAAATAGGGAGTGAGCGTCAGCACGGTGTTGGTCAGCGAATAGACCACCATCGAGGCGTAAAAAACCAGCAGGTATTTATTGCCTTTGAGGTATTTCCAGATGTCGCCCAGCGAGGGGGCGTTTTCCTTCCTGCTTAGGACGCGCTCCTGCGCCAGATTGGTAACAGGGTACTTGGCAATGACGCCAATCACGGAAATCGCAAGGGCAGTGGCAAGCCAGCCGATTTTTGGATAAAGCAGGGGGATGCTTAGCGCGATGGTGATTGTGCCAATCATTCCACCCACGCGCCCAATGGAAATGATAACGGTTCGCTCCTGAATGTTTTCGGTCATGGCGGTGGTCAAGGCGAAGATGGGCGCGTCGGTGAGGGTATAGGTTAAATCCCACAACAGATAGGCGACTGTCGCCCAGACAATTTTCATCTCCAGCGAGATAGAAGCGGGCATGGCAAAAATCAGGACGGTGGTGATGGCAATAGGGATGATGGACCAGCGAATCCAGGGTAGGAATTTTCCGCGCTTGGGTTTGGAGCGGTCAATAATGACCCCAAAAATGGGGTCATTGACGGCGTCCCAAATCTTCGCAACCAGAAAGATGGTGGCTACGGCGGCGGCGCTGATGCCCTGGTCGGTGAGGAAGATTTGGTGGAAGTTCAAGAGTAACATATAGATGATGCTCTGCCCAAAGAAATAAACGCCGTAAGCAGTACGCTCTGGCTTTGACGTTTGAAAAGCGACGGCGGGACTGCCTGTTTGCGTCTTCAGGGGTGTTTCGTTATTCATCTCGATGTCTCTCCCTATGCCAATTCTGCTCTTCGTTTTTCCAGCAGGTCTTCCAGCGCTTTGCGATCGCGGTGGTAATAGGGATAGAACGCGAACCAGGAAAGCGCGCTCAGTAATAATGAGACCGTTACCGTCCAGAAATACAGGTCTGTAAGCGTGATCTGGTTGCCGATGATGCCTACCAGCGCGGCAACCGCAGCCTGTATCAGGCCGTTGGCCAGGCGATTGACCGCGTAGGCCGTGCTGCGTTGTTCTGGCGCATTGACACCCGCGATCATGGGGGCGATGGCGCCAGAAAAAGCCATATCCAGGAACAGGCCGAAGACCAGCGCGAAAGCGAAGAAGGTTGCCATTCCGCCGGAAAGCCTTTGAAAGAAGAAATATCCCAGCAGCGCCATCATGGTGCGTGAACCCTGTACGATAAACAGCCGCCCGTAGCGTGGGTTTTTGCGCTCAGCCCAATCGCCGAGCAGCCCGCCCAGCAGCGTGCTCAGGGCAGAACCGATGACAATACCCGATAGAATCGTGGTGGCCTGGCCTGGACGGAAACCGCGTTCATCCACCAGCCAGGTGACGGAAAAGGTCAACACAGTAATCTGCACCGCGACCCCAAAGATCTTTTCAATAATAAGCAGCAGGTTGGTTGGCACGTGGAAAATCGCTGCTATGTTGCTGAAACTGAACTGATAGCGCTTGTCTGCCTGCTGCGCTACGGCGCTGAAGTTTTTCTCCGCTGCGCCGCGGGCCGGTTCCTTGAGGAAAATGGCAAACAGCAAACCGCTCAACATGCTCAACCCGCCAAAAGTGAAAAAGCCAATGCGCCAGCCGTTTTCGGAGATTTCTGCAAGCCGCCCGAAGAACAGGATGCTCACGATGACCGCCAGGGACGAGATCATGCGCAGGACTCCGAAGACTTTGCCGCGCTGTTTTTGCGGAAACAAATCGGTGAGTATCGAATTCATCGGCGAGCCGAGCGCGACCAACCCAATGGCGGCGATGACTCGCAGCGTTAACAGCATTTCGTAGGAGGCAGAAAAACCGATCAGGATGGTCCACAACCCCCACAGCCCGGCGCCAATGACCAGAATACGTTTGCGGCTGTAGCGGTCTGCCAGCATACCCCAGATGGGACCGAAAATCATCTCCATCACCTTGCCCAGGCTGGTAATGGTACCCAGGTTGGCAGTGGTCATGTTGAGCGAAGCGCGGATGGCAGGGAACATGGAGGCCATGGCCTGATCTTCACCGGCATCCACAATGCCGGCAAAGGCCAGGGTCACCACGTTGCGCCAACGTCCTTTGACGGGGGCAGCTTCTGTTTCTGGAAGGGGTTCAGTAGAGGGAGACATGGCGAAATCCTTTCTGAAAATGAGGGTGGTTATTTTTCCAGCGCTTGAATAAATTCTGCCACTCGTTCGAAAACGATTTCTCGTTCCACATCCAGGGTAATGACGTGGCCGCTCTGTTCCAGCCAGAATTTCTCTTTATGCGGCGTGCCCAGGCGCTCGTACAGCAGGTCCAGCGCATTGGGTTCGATCATGCGGTCTTTGTGCGACTGGATTAACAGCACGGGGATATTGATTTGCGGCAGTCCAGCCTGCATGATTTTGGCAAGGCCGGATGCTTCGGCAATTGCATGGGTTACAAAATAGGAATAAGAGGTTTCAGCGGCAATGCCAACGGCGCCAGGTTTTTTAAACTTGGGAACGAACAGGCTGAGGGGGCGCATCAGGGGGATGCGCCAATCCTGAATGCCGTACGGCGCCGAAAGGGCAATCGCTCCACGGACGGCGTAACGTTGGGCAGCGATCAAGGTTAGCACGCCCCCCATGGATATGCCGGCCACGTAAATCCGATCGCTCATACCCTTCAGCAGGTTCAACCCGTCTTCCACGGCGGCGATCCAATCGCGCCAGGCAGGGCGGCGCAAATCATCCACCTGTGTGCCGTGCCCGGGCAGGCGAATCCCTAACGTGGAATAACCATGCGTTTCATTTAAATGTTTTCCCAGTCCGCGCAGGGCAGCCGGGGAACCGGTGAAACCGTGAATGAGCAAAACGCCCGTTCGATTGCCAGGAAAAAGGAACGGTTCTGCGCCTGGCATGGTGAGAAACTGCGCCATGATTAATTCTCCTCTGTCATAAAGGTTGAAAAACCCACTCAGGGTTTATTGGGTGAACTGTCTTTGGCAAGGTCTCATTGCTCAGGCTTTAGCCTTTCAGGGCTCCCAGCGTCAGCCCTTTGATGATGAAGCGCTGGGCAAAGGCAACCAGCAATAAGGCCGGGATCATGGCAAAGAATGCCCCGGCTGCCATTTCGCCATACCGGATACTGTACTCTTGCACAAAGCTGGAGATGCCGACCGGGATGGTCATGCCACGCGGCGTGCTGGTGAGCGATAGTGAAAAGAGAAAGTCGCGCCAGGAGAAAATGAACGCCAGCGCGCCGGCGGCGGCGATGCCGGGTTGAATCATGGGAAGCAAGACCCTGGTTAAGGATTCAAAGCGGCTCGCTCCATCCACCATGGCGGCTTCTTCCAGTTCTTTCGGAATCTCGGCGAAGAAATCCAGCAAGATCCAGGTCGCTGTGGGTAGATTCAGGACGATGTGCCCCATGATGACTGCCAGGACGGTATCGTAAATATTGAGCGCGCGGGCGATCAGGTAGAAGGGGCCCAAAAAGGTGACCGGAGGGAGCATGTGAATGAACAAAATGGTGCCCAGCAGCAGGCCGCTCCACAACGGGCGCCAGCGAAAACGGCTGAGACTGTAGGCAGCCAGACTGGCAATCACCAGCACGATGACCATCGTGCCGGCCGCAACGATCAGGCTGTTGAAGGTGAGGCGTAAAAAGTTGCTCTGGCTTGGGTCTAAGAGCCGCTGATAGTTGACCAGGGTGGGGGTGAAAGCCAGGCTGCCCGAAATAATGTCGCGGAAGTATTTTAAGGAGGTTGCAAACGTAAAAAGGATTGGAACCAGCGTGAAGAGAACCACAAGCATTAACAAGCCGTGCCGGAAGATGGGTTCAAATGATATTTTGCGCATAGTAATCCTCTTTAAGCGGTGGTTCTTTGTGCAAGCCGGCGATAAAAGATGACAAAGACGGATATGATCAATGCCAGCGCCAGGGCCAGGAAAGATGCATATCCAAGGCGGAACTGACCTGAAAAGACCTTGTAGATATACAGGCTGATCACCTCGGTGGCCGTGCCCGGGCCGCCGCCGGTGAGCAGGAAGATCTCATCAAATACTTTGAAAGCGAAAATTGTTCGCAACATCACCGCGGTGACCAGGGTGGGGCGAAGGAGCGGCAGGGTGATATAGCGGAGGATTTGCGTTTCGGTTGCGCCGTCCACCCGGGCGGCCTCATTCAATTCGACCGGCTGGGATTCCAGTCCCGCGAGAATGATGAGGAACATAAAGCTGGTCCAATGCCATAAATCCACCAGGATGATCGATGGCATTGCCAGTTTGGGGCTTGCCGTCCAGGTTGGGCCGGCAATGCCTATGAGGGCCAAGGCCTGATTAATAAAACCATAGTTGTAATCGTACATTAACCGCCACATGGTACCGATGGCGATGGGCGGAACCAATAATGGAATCAACAAAACTGTTCGATATAGCCCGACCAGGTGGCGGCTGCGGCTCACCAGGATGGAAATCAGCAGCGAAAGAATCGTTTCGATGATGACGACCGCAATGACAAAGACCAGCGTATTTTTAAACGCTACAGGAACAACCGGATCCTGCAGGGCGGTTTCCAGGTGTTTGGCGCCGACAAATGTCCAGACGGTTTGGCCTTTAACAATATCCACCTCTGAAACGCTCATGCGGAGCAGTTGAACGCTGGGGTAAGCCACCAGCAAAAGCAGGGTGATGACGAGCGGGGCAATGGTCCAATATTGGAAGGTGCGGTCAATAAAATTGCCAATGCGGCTGGCTAAACCCGGTGACCTGGGTGTGGGGGCGGAAGAAGAAAGATTCATGGGGACTCGTATGAAAACCACACTAATATAAAAAGTGGATAAAAACAGGGGAGACAAAGGGAATCTTTGCCTCCCCTGTTTCGTTTCAGTCAGCCAGGGGTTTTACTTTGTACCCGGCATCGGTCAGAATCTTGTGAATCTCTTTTGCACCTTCCAGGAGAGCCTGTTCGGGTGTAATTTCAGCAATCAATGCCTGTTTCAAACGGCGGTCCAGCACCTCGATGATCTGTGGCGTTTCGGCCAGGCGGGGCTGGGCGTGAATAAAGGGGGTGCTGTCT
>ERZ1649853.1042-NODE-1042-length-11056-cov-3.454777_pt1 | contig 11056 bp, 8 predicted proteins | sample MGYA00575353_ERZ1649853 | MGnify/ENA primary metagenome ERZ1649853 (study PRJEB40853, sample SAMN11349654) | freshwater sediment metagenome | isolation source: river sediment | host: Sediment | place: India: Okhla Barrage, New Delhi | collected 2017-02-21 ...
GCCGGCGTGCTTCATCTGGCGCAACATGATCTCAAGGATCGGGTAATCACCAATGGGCATTAAAGGTTTGGGGAAAATGCGGGTATAGGGCGCCAGGCGGGTGCCTTTGCCGCCAGCCAGCACAACTGCGCGAATCTTTGATCGTTTAGAACTCATATTTACCGATCCGGTACTGTGAGAGATTTTCACTGATCCAGTGAATGGTGCGCTTCAAGCCTTCATCCAAAGACACTTCAGGTTTCCAGCCCAGCACTTCACGCGCACGACTGTTGTCCGAGATCAAGCGCATCACCTCGGATTTCTCCGGGCGCAGGCGCTCTGACTGGGTTTCGATCTTCACATCCCGATCCACCATGGCGATGACTTTCTCCGCCAGGTCACCGATGCGAATCTCCTCGCCGGTGCCCAGGTTGAACACCTCGCCCAGCCCGGTCGCGGATTCAGCCGCGCGCAGGAAACCGTCCACCGTGTCATCCACATAGGTGAAGTCACGGGTGGAATCGAGATTGCCCAGGTGAATGGTGTCGCGTGTGAGCGCCTGGGTGATGATGGTGGGGATAACCGCGCGTGCCGATTGAGCGGGTCCATACGTATTGAAAGGGCGCACCGTGATGACGGGCAGGTCGTAAGCGCAGTAAAAACTTTCCGCCAGTTTATCAGCGCCAATTTTGCTGGCTGAATAAGGTGATTGTCCCTGCAGCGGATGGCTCTCGCTGATTGGCGCGACGCGTGCGGTGCCGTACACTTCGCTGGTGGAGGTGTGAACCAGGCGCTCCACGCCCAGGTCGCGGCAGGCGAGCAATACGTTCATTGTACCCATAACGTTGGTGGATGCCACCTCAGCCGGGTGCATGTAGGAATAGGGGATGGAGATCAACGCGCCTAGGTGAAAGACCAATTCGCATCCATTGACCGCCTTGCGTACGGCGTCTTCATCGCGGAGATCGCCGGGGATGATCTCAATACCCCCGAGAACAAAAGGCGAAAGGGTGCGCAGCAACCCGGCATCGCCGCGCGAGTTATAGCGCACAAAGGCGCGCACCTGCGCGCCCGACCTCATCAAAATTTCCACCAGCCGGCTGCCAATGAAACCGCCAGCCCCGGTGACAAGCACCCTGCGACCCTTCCATTTTTCATTCATTAGCTTGCACCACCTCGCGGGTCTGTTTAGTAATGTAATCGCTCACAACTTTCAGCAGATCGGGCACCAAGATCAAACGCACATCCAGATCACGGCAAGTTGCCAGGATGCGCTCCCGCTCCTTTTTTGTTACACGGGTAATGGCGAACATAACCAACCCGATACTCTTTTTTACCACAATTTCAGGAATATCACGCGTGGTTCCGAGCACTTCATATCCATTCACGCGCTGTCCCATCTTGCGGAAATCATCATCCACCATGCCAACCACAGAAAAAGCGGGGGCAAGGTTGCTCTTCTCAAGCAGCCAAATCGCCAGTTGGGCAACATCACCCGCGCCGATGATCAACACACGTTCACCCATCACGCTGTTCTGACTACGCCAACGGATCCAGCGTGAGGCTAAACCGGTGATCAGGCGTTCACGATAACGCACCGTGACAAATCCGCCAAAGGTGATCAATCCAAACAGGACGATCGTGTTAACCGGGAGAAACACGTCCAGGAGTGGCAAAACAATAAGGGAGAACAATAGCAATCCAAGGCTGGTTGAGAGTGCAAGATCAAATACATGGGTCGGGCTGGCATAACGCCATGCAATTCGTTTCAAACCGAACAAGGTGTTGGTAAGCGCCATAACAAAGGATAGTCCGAGCGCGATGAGCGCCATACGCAGAAACCCAATGTTGAAGGGGCCTGAAATGCGCCACAGAATCGATACTATGGAGATCGCCGCGAAAGCAACAAGTGCATCGATCATGAACCACGATACATATGCCCGGGTGAAACTGACCAGGGGACCTTTGAAAAGGATTTCTTCGCTAACCTTTTTTGAGCGCAACCCGGGTAAAAGCATGGTTAACGTCATAAATATTGTATCGACATCACCCAGGAAAGTGTAATGCCGTACATAAAGTTGATCCAGGCGCAGCTTTTCCGGCAGGATGGTGCGCAGGTAATCATCCAATACACTGCTGCCGCCAAGAAGGTTTTCTTCATCGCGATAGGTGACCGATGCCGGGCTGGTCATACCGGGTCTGATCGATAGCACCTCAGCTCTGACATCTTCCGGCCATTGTTCCACAAATTGCGGATCTTCGGGGCGCGGTCCCACCAGGCTCATATCCCCGACCAGGACGTTCCACAGTTGTGGTAATTCGTTTAGCTTCGTTGCGCGCAGCCATGCACCAAATGGTGTGACCCGCGAATCATTTTTCACGGTTAATCTTGAGCCGTTATGGTTATCGGGCGTTTCGGACATCGTGCGGAATTTGAGGATCTTGAAAAGCTTACCATCCTTCCCCACACGATCTCCATGAAAGTAAACTGGTCCGGGGGATTCCGAACGGATGCGTAAGGCGACAAACAGGAAAAGTGGGGCTGTGAAGAAAAGACCAAAGGAAGCCGCAAATATATCCAGTGCGCGTTTAAAGAAGCGCAGCGGAAAACCTTTCTTATAGGTCACTGCAGGCGATGAAGCCTGTTTTTCAACTTGCTTATCTATAAAATCGACAGCGCGGCTCACTCAATCCCCTATTTATTCACATGAATAAGAATGATAGCTTAGATAACTCTTCGCAATGTAAAGTATAACAGAATTTAATGTTCATTTGTTTGCCTCACAGAGTACGTATTTTAAGGACTATTTGTCTCCCCCAAGACCCAATTTATCTTCCTTTATGTTGGAGCTTTCGCTGCCGGATGTATTCTGCAGGCATTTCCACCGGAAGTTCCCGCTTTTCGAGCATCCGCAACAACACGCGCACCCTTTCGCTGCCGGGTAGACTCGCATCCAATATGCCCATGTAACCAGCAAATGGTCCCTGCTCGATCTCAACAAGATCACCCGGTTGATAGCTGGCGGGTTTCTCACCCCCAGACGCGTTGATCTCATCCACCTTGCGGCGAATTGCCTGGATAATGTTTTCCGGCACAGACGAGATCTCTCCCCCGAAAGAGACCAGGTTCGCCGCTCCCGGAACATGTTCCAGCGCGTTGGAGCTGATCTTCTCAAGATCAATATGGACAAAAAGGTACCCTGGGAAATAGGATTTGAAACGCCTCGCGCGCGGGTTCACCGGATTGGCGCGCAACCGCGGATGGAACACCTCGATATTGCGGGATTCCAGTTCACGCGCGAGAAATTCTTCACGATTGGGTTTACTGCGGACAACATGCCAGGCGATTGTCATTTTTTATACCTTCTAGCATCACTGGTAATGACGACCAGACGATCATCCATTAAGCTATTATCCTACGCGTCTGTGATCAATCACCAGCTTAATTAACCAGGCGGAAACCAACAAGGCAATTATCACCATTGCAATGAATAGATACTTCAGCAAAGACCCAGACGACAGACCCGAATTTATATCATCGTCAGCGTTTTGCACACTGGTTGGTTCAGGCTGCACCTCTTCGGTTACCTCAACAGCTTGTGTCGCCGTCGCATCGTCCTCCGGCATCAAAACGGGCGTGGAAACAGTAGGGATCAACGTTGGAACAATTTCTGCCTCAGCAGGTGGGACAACCGTGACCACCCCCGTGTCCGGCAGGGTATCGCGACTATCGAAAAGCCAAACAATGGCGTCATCGAACCTCTCAGCCCAGGAATAGGGCTCATGCACACCGAACGGATCCTCAACGAGGATCAGGTTCTGTTCTGCAACACCCGCATCTTCAAGCGTGTTGAAAGTGGCACGAGCACCATCCACCCAGACAAACGGGTACCCAAGCCAGGCCCCTGTTTGGTCCACTGCATTGATCGGAACGCCCTCCCATTCTTTAGTACCTATATCAATGTAGAAAGCGACGTCCTTTGAAACCTCGATACTGTTGATATAATCGATCAACTGGTTTTCTTCCAGCCAATACTCTCCTGATTCTGCGAACCAGATCGCGGGTGAAACCGCCATCACCTTGGAAAAGACATCCGGTCGTTTCAACCCCGCATACAGAGAAATCAATCCGCCCATACTGAAACCACCTATTGCGGTGTTTTTGGGTCCGGTTTTCGTTCGGTAACGTGCATCGATCTCCGGTTTAAGCGTATCCACAATGAAATCAAGATAGGCGTCACCCTCACCACCTTCCCGCTTCGCTGCCTTTGCAGGAACGATCCAATCGTGCATATTGGTATTGATCCATGGGCTGTACTCATCCCAGCGATTCTGGGAAGCGAAAATCCCGACAGCGATAATCCCCTCGGTTTTTCCCTCCTCGAAAAGGCGGTCCAGCGTCTCATCATAAAGACAATCACGCGAGTCAGGATTAAAAAGCAATGAACCATCGTGCAAATAAATCACAGGATAGTTCTTATTGCTCGCATAGTAATCAGGGGGTAGATAAACCTGGATGGTGCGAGTCGGGTAGCGTAGCTGCGGTGCGGTTAATTCAAATTGATCCAACCGGTCGAATTCGTCCTGAAGTGAGTTCCTCCCGCTTTCCATCACGTCCAGAGGAATCCCGGAGGATGTCGTAGAAAATCCCGCCACCGTACCGGCTGGCACCGGAAGGATGAGTAAAACCAGCAACACCAGTCTTAAAAGTTTGCTAACACGTTGTCGTGACCCAAGGATAGGTAACCTTTTTTTCATTTTCGATATCCTTAGCAATGTATTGCAACTGGAACATAAAAGTCAGAGATCCAGATGCCCCGGTTTATTTGTTCGAGCAGTATACCATCCTTTTTTTATCTAAATTTTCAAATCCATCACGCTACAAATCCCACAAAGTCCTCAGATATCGACTCTTGTAATGTGACAATATACTCCTTGCAATTAGGTAACAGGTACCAGTCACCTAATTCTCCACGCAATAAACCGAAAACATTTATATAATCGTCGGTTATACTGAATGAAAAATCTTGCTATGATAACATTTCACAAACTATGACGCTATCAAGCCTGCATTTCATTTTTATTTTCCTGCCAATATTTCTACTGCTTTACTACATACTGCCCAAAAGCTGGTGGCGCAACGCGCTGCTGGTCATTGGATCGCTGTTCTTCTTTGGTTGGTCCGATCCGCGAAACTTGCCATTGCTGCTTCTTGCGCTCGTGGTCAATTTCACGCTGGGTTACTTGATCCATCTCGTCATCGACAAAAAGAGCCGTCAGGCAGCACAACCCCTGATGTGGATCGCCATCATCATCAACCTATCGCTACTAATTTTCTACAAATATTCGGGGTTTTTAATTCAAAGCGCGGCCGACCTTTTCAATAGATCGATTGAATTTGAAAACCCGGTGTTACCTGTAGGAATCTCGTTCTTCACCTTTACCGGGATCGCTTACATCCTGGATATTTACAATTCCGCAGAAAAAGCCGAAAAGAACATCGTCCGTTTCAGCTCCTACTTTTTAATGTTCCCAAAGCTGCTGCAAGGACCGATTACCCGCTTTGGCACGGTCAAGAACGGGTTGATTAATCCACACCCAACGGTTGATGAAATTCTGGAAGGCATCAGGCGCTTCATTGGCGGTCTCGCGAAAAAGGTGCTCCTGGCTGACCAACTCGGAATTGCGGTCAACAAGGTTTTCAGCGCAGAATTTGACGCGATCGGCGCAAATGTCGCCTGGTTCGGACTGTTAGCTTACACCCTCCAAATCTATCTCGATTTCTCCGGTTACACGGATATGGCGATTGGGCTGGGAAAATGCTGGGGTTTAACCTTCCCGAAAACTTCAATTTTCCGTATATCAGCCGCAACATCAGTGACTTCTGGCGGCGCTGGCACATGTCCCTTACGAGCTGGTTTCGCACATACCTTTTCATCCCTCTGGAGTTCGCACGCAAGCGTGAAAAATTCCTGCGTCAGCAATCCAATATCGTGATCGTATTTCTGTTGACCGGGTTATGGCATGGAGCAAGTTGGAACTTTGTCATTTGGGGTACGTATTTTGGGCTGATCATGGCGATCGAAGCCAGCGGCTGGGGAAGAACGCTTAAAAAGCTGCCCGCCACCGTGCAACACATTTACTCACTCGTACTGATCATCTTCGGCTGGATTTTATTCTGCATAACGGATATTTCGCTTTGGGGACCTTTCATGAAAGCATTAGTCGGCGTCAATGGCTGGAGGACCGACGCGTCGATGCGCTATTTCAATATCCTGCAATTTATCCCGATTCTTGTTTTAGGCGTTCTCTTCAGCCTGCCTTTCATGAACACCTTTGAAAAAAAGATCCTCGTAAAAGGTGGTGTTATACGGTTGTTTTGGGACCTTTTATACCTCCTGCTCTTCATCCTATCAATCGCGTTTATTCTCACCAATGGATACAACGCATTCATCTACGCGCAATTTTAACTGATTGCTTATGAAACCAATAAAACCTTTAAATTACGCTTTAGCTCTCTTCTTTGCCATCATTCTCGCTGTGCCGGTATTCTGGGTGGCAAGGGGCAAGATAGAGCCGCAACGCTCTTACATGGAATACAGGACATTGAATGTATTCCCCACTCTGGAAGTGAACAATTTTAAGATGTCTGCCAAAAGACTACTGCAGGGAAAATTTATCAAGTCATACGACAAATTAATCGAGCAATTCAAGGAGTACACCTTTCAGGACGCATTCCAGCTGGCGGTGATGGATCAAATGCCTTTCAGATCCGCTGCTGTTCAACTCTCAAAAAATGTAACCCGCCTGACGATTAGAGCTGCCTACTTCCCAACAGGGGACCCAATTATCCCGGCCGACAACCGCATATCAACCTACGAGATCCTTTCCGAAAAAGCGCTGATCCCACAACCGTTATCGTTTTCAAGCAAGGATAGAGAGATCATCAATGAAAAGATCGCAAACTACGAAAGCGCTGTAAAGCTTCATCAAAATCAGAATTTTTACGGTTTTTACATCGATGTGATTGAGAGATCAGCAGTAAATCCCTTAAGGTTCTTGAACTATAGTGCGGATATGAACAGAGGGTTTAAATACTTCCTTAAAAACAAACCCGATGAATTGATCGTTGAATCACTGCTTCATGACGATCTCGAGGATCACACGAAATACTTTTATAAAACAGATCATCACTGGAACGTAGATGGGATGCTGCTGGGATACGAAAAGATTTATCAAATGCTTTCGCAAAATTATCCGGATATCACGCCGATGCTGCAGCACGATACCACTTACACCTTCCCGGATATAGAATTTCACGGGAGCTGGGCACGGCCAGTGTTTTATCAAATTGATCCCGGAGATCCTTTTAAGGTAGCCCTCCTCAACCTCCCACCTTACAAGATCTATGATATTGCGGGTAACGAGATTGATTACAATAACAAGGATGAATACCTGGCGGGAGAGTACTCCCGAGCGCCATTCATTGACCACTATATCGAATACAACGGCGCAGATGTGGATTTTCTGGAATATGTATTTGAAAACGGAACGGATCGCAACCTATTAATCATTGGTGACTCCTTCACCAACGCCATTGACCCACTTTTAGCTGCGCATTATCACCACACGTCCGCGGTCGCTATCCGTTACTGGCCGGACAATTATTTCTCACTCACTGACTTTCTTTCAAAGTATGATGTAAACGATGTCCTTATCCTCGGCGGTCCGGCAGCACTGATGTATCAATACCGCTGGACCATCCTTCCCTGATGGAGGAAATATGAATGTAGAAAATATTGCACACGCATGTGTCACGCGCTTTGTTGAAGAAGGCTTTGGCGATCGCGAAGCGTTGATCTGGGTTGAAAACGATCTCGCCAGTAATCGTTACACCTATGATTTTTTCGAACGCGAGTCAAATCGGGTATCTCATGTGTTACGCCATCTTGGTATCAATGCAGGTGACACGGTCAGCATTTTTCTTCCTCGCAGCCTGAAGCTGATCAACGCGTTTTTTGGAATCCTAAAACTGCAGGCAGTCACCAGCATTCTCTTTGGCACACTAGGCGAAGAAGGTTTGCTCGACAGGCTCTCCAATAGCGAAGCGCGGATCATCATCACCCGTAAAAGCCTGCTGCGCAAGATCCTGTCGATCAGGGAAAAATTACCGGCTTTGCAAAAAGTATTGGTAATCGACATCGAGGAGCATCGGGATGACTTCGTATTAAGCTACAGCAAATTACTGGCTGAAACAGATGCAAAATTCGATTATCCCCACATGTTAGACGAGGAAACTCCTGCTTTATTGCAATACACCTCCGGTTCAACTGGAAAACCCAAAGGCGCTTTGCATGTGCACGGAGCGTTGGAGGACATGCGCCAGTCTTTCCGGGACATCATGCAGCTCGAAGGTAACGACCTCTACTGGTGCACCGCCGACCCGGCGTGGATCACCGGAATTGTGTATGGGGTCATCGCGCCGTTCAGCACTGGTACGCTTCAGCTTCAATACAATGGCACATACAACGCGGACAACTGGTTGAACATCCTTCAGAATCACAAAGTAAACGTCTGGTACACCGCACCTACCGCCTTAAGAATGCTGATGCAGGAGGATGAAGCCAAATTCACATCACACGATTTTGGCCCACTGAAACGCATGTACAGCGTGGGCGAACCACTGAACCCTGAGATCTATCACTGGGGAAAAAAGATCTTCAAGGTGGAGATCTACGATACCTGGTGGCAGTCGGAAACCGGCTCGATGATGATCGGCAACCACCCGCCGATGAAGGTAAAACCTGGATCGATGGGAAAGCCGCGCGCCGGGGTTAAAGCGCTGATCTGTAACGAAAAGATGGATATCCTGCCAACAGGTGAGCAGGGATTACTCTGCCTTCGCAGGGGTTGGGGATCAATGTTTCGAACCTACTTCCGAAATGAGGAAGCCTACGCAGATAAATTCAAAGGGGATATCTATATTACCGGTGACCTGGCGTGGCAGGACGAGGAAGGGTATTTCTGGTATGTTAGCCGAGCGGACGATGTGATCAACACCGCCGGTCACCTTGTCGGTCCTTTTGAAGTTGAGAGCGCGCTCTTGGAGATCGAAGAGATTGTGGATGTGGCTGTCATTGGTGCCGATGACCCGATTTTACATAAGCGCATCATCGCTTTTATCAAGCTGCGCAACGATCAACCCTGGACCAGGGAACTTGAATTAAAGTGCCGGATTTACGTCAGCAATAAAGTTTCCACAACTGCAATCCCGGCGGAATTCTACGTGATCGATCAAATCCCGAAAAATCAGAGCGGGAAGATCCTGCGCAGGGTACTAAAAGCCATCTACGAGGGCAAAGACCCCGGCGATCTTTCAACGATGGAGTAATTCCTAGTTAGACCCCCGGTTGGAACGTCAATCCTTCTCAGGTCGAATCCAGTCTCTGTCCATCATTTGACTCAGGTGTAAGGGGTCTGAAATAGCCAGTTTCTTTGTCGCCTGTTGCACAAAGTGATAGACCTTGGATTTTGGAGTGTAGATTATCCGCTTACCAAAATGCTCGCGCAGGAAATTACAATAAAAACGGTCGGAATAATAATGCGCTCCATATACATCATCAAGCTCTCCCGTTAGCTCGAGAGTTGCGCGCGGAATATACACACAGAAGAACGGGTTAAATGATAATTCCATAAAACCATTTTCAGCATCGAACATCGGGTCTACAACATTCCAATGGTGAAGAGAAATATTCACATCAATTTCACGGGTCTCGACACACCTTGGTCGGTGAATGGAAATAATGCTTTCACCTGGTAAAAGTATCTGTGAAGGCACCGCCAGTCCTGCGTCCGGATACAGGCTGATCACTTCCTGTAACGCCTCAACCCAGCCTCGTGTTACCATCGTATCGTTATTTAACAAAAGAATGTCATTTTCAGGCCGGGCAGCTTTGATACCATGGTTGATCGCCCTGGTAAACCCCTCGTTCGCCTGGTTGAAGATCACCGTGATCCGGTTGTTTGACCCAATCGACCGAAGATATTCCTTAACTTCCGGGCTTGATCCATTGTCAACAATGATCAATTCGTAATCAATATCCACCGTGAATTTCTCGACCGATTTCACACAGAGTTGCAGATAATCAAGGCACTCAAAACTGGGGACAACGATTGAGATCGGTCTTTTTGTAGACGGATGAATTGAAACTTCGGGAGAATAAAGCCTGGCTGTGTCCACGATCGATGAATGAAGGTCAATTGTATTTTGCTGGTTGAAGAAATGTTTCTGATCGATCAGTTTCAGCGCATCCTCGTTACGCACATTTGCGGTGATCTGATTCGCGGCTTTGTTAATGAAGTAATCTGACAGGATGCATATCACCCCATAAGCCGGTTTTGGGTGGGTTAACTGAAGGATGAAATCCCAATCGATCAACACCTGCAAGGCTGGATCAAAGCGAATCTTTTCAATCGCAGTAGCTCTGTGGATGATCACACCCAAATCGATGTAGTTATAATTCTCCAGCGTGGGGCGGTGGAAAACCGAAAAAGCGATACCCTCTTCCTCCCGTTTTCCGTTATTGATCCGGTTCAATCGCTGCGCACAATATAGCATATCAAATTGAGGGCGTGCTTTTAGCTCATTCACCATAATCAATAGAAAATCAGGGTGCATCAGGTTATCGCTATCAAGGTAGCAAACTAATTCTCCCCTGATATTTTCTAACCCCACGTTTCTCGCCCCGGCTGCGCCCATGTTTTCGGGATTACGAAAATAACGAACCCTATCGTCAACTATTCCACGGAAAATTTCTGCAGTATCATCTGTACTGGCATCATCAATGACCAACAGCTCCCAATTCTTATAAGTCTGGCCCAGCACACTATTGAGGGAATCAATGATCACGTGGCTTCGATTGAAAGTCGGCATAATAATCGAAACCAGTGTATCCTGCTTGCAAGTGATATATTTCTTTGCCAGCGCAACCCGGTTGGATTCCATGGACCCGATCGCCATAATTTCGTCTTCGTTATACGGAAAACTGAGCTTGTGGTCGGTTAACAAAAGCCGGAT
>ERZ1649853.1046-NODE-1046-length-11038-cov-4.354275_pt1 | contig 11038 bp, 7 predicted proteins | sample MGYA00575353_ERZ1649853 | MGnify/ENA primary metagenome ERZ1649853 (study PRJEB40853, sample SAMN11349654) | freshwater sediment metagenome | isolation source: river sediment | host: Sediment | place: India: Okhla Barrage, New Delhi | collected 2017-02-21 ...
CAACCCTCTCGCTGAACACCGCTCCCGCCCACGGACAGCGCAAATACCTCCTCCGGACCGCCTATGCGTTTCGGGTCGAGGACAACGGCAGTTTCATGATGTACACCAATTTCCGCCCCTGGGCGGGGGTGCAGTACAAAGATGCCGGAGTAGGGGTAAAGCAGGAGCTGATAGGGGAAAAAGTGGCCCATTTCTTCGCCGACTACAACGCAACCGATTTTCAAAACAACCCCGACATCACCGACCGGGGGCTGGTCTGGCGTCTCAAGGTGTGTATGCAGGGGCTCGATGCAAATATGAGCGATACCAGCTACGAAGCGAATATGATCTGCCGCGAAAGGAGAGTTCATGTCCGGTATTAAGCGCCGCGGTTTCGCGATGATTCTGGCAATTGTCGTCGTATTGCTGATCGCCGCAGGGGGAGCACTCGTGCTCGGCAACGCTGCCAAAGGGGGCAAATCGATGGGGGACAACTACCTGCGTGCCCAGGCCGAGCTGCTCGCCGGCAGCGCGACCGAATTCGCCGTTATGCGCGCACAGGGGTTTGACACCACAGGCGGAAACTGCCTGAACAACCTCAATATCACGGTGCAGGATTCGGCCGGAAGTGCGATGTTCGATGCGAATGTCACGCTGTTTTATTCGTACCGTGACCCAAAGGCTATGTGCGGTGTGACCTGCAACTGCATCAGTAATACGGGCAAAGAGACAACGATTCTGATCGATACGACCGTTATCACCCATCCGGGAGCGAACATCTCGACCGAGCCGATACGGGTCCACAAACGCTCCGTTCAGAAACTCTGACCACCGCACACCTTTGAAGGCTGGAATTTCCGGTCGCTGTACAATCCCCTTTTTCTAGCGTCACTGTTCACAGTGTGTGCCGGATACTCTGGCAAAGGGGATTTCTGCTGCTGCTTCAAAAAGAAAAGTATAAAATAAAAGGGTTCCCCGAATGGGGAGAAGAGATCAAAGAGGCTGAATCAGAGGGCGAGCTGGCTGATTTTGGCAATCACGTCTTTTTCGCGGACCGGTTTCATCAAGAACCCGTTGGCGCCGCATTCGAGCGCTTCCCCTTTTTTCGTTTCGTCCGTCGTGAGGACGATGACGGGAAGCTGGCGCAACGACTCGTCGGCGCGGATCACCTTGAGCATTTCGATCCCCCCCATGACGGGCATGATGATATCGAGGAGGATGATATCGATGTCGTCCTGCGATTTGAGGACGCCGATCGCATCAGCGCCGTTTTTGGCTTCGACGACCTGCGCAACGTTTGGGGCTTTGAGAAGCATGGTTTTGAGCAGTTTGAGGTTGATCATGTCATCATCGACCGCAAGTACTTTGAGTTTTTTATCGACCATTTGAAACTACCCCGTATTAAATAAATTTTTCAAACACAAGACGCAATAGGTCTTTGTTGATGATGTTTCGGATGATCTCATGCACGTACATGGCATCTGCCTCTTCTTCTTTTGCATTCGGATCGATCAGCATGACCAGCGAAATGTCACTGTTATTGGTTCGGATTATATCATACAGATCCTTGAGATTCAGTTCGCTCAGTGTTTTGTCGAAAAGCGCGAGCTTGTAATGGCGCTGAGATACCTCTTCTTTGAGCTGATCGAACGTGGCGACGCTTTTGTACGTATACCCCAGATCATCGAGTATCCGGCTGAAGAGTTTCGTCTCCAGAGCGTTTTGTTTGGCGATGACGATGTCCGCGTCATAGACGGAACGGTGCGGTTCGCCGAGGGTTTCGGCGGCCGGTTCTTCGATCCGCTGCTCTTTCGCGGCTTCGGGAACATCGATTTTTGCAGCGGCGGGGGCACTCTGCAGGTCCGCTTCTGCGACGACCGGCTCGTAATGCTCAGGAATTTCCGATGCTTCTTCCGGCTGCTGCAGTGCATCGCTCAGCGGCGCAATGTCGTTGGCCGATTTCGGCACCGTGTTGATTTCGACAATTTTATGGGAGAGGAAATTGTTCAACAGGGTAATAATTTCGGACCGTACCAGCGGCTTGGTCGTATATTCGTCCATTCCCGCCGCGAGGAAGCGTTCGCGGTCCCCTTTGAGGGCATTGGCCGTCAGGGCGATGATCGGGATGTGGTGATGTCCGTAGTCTTCTTCGAAATCGAGAATCTCCTGTGTTGCTTCGATACCGTCGAGAACCGGCATCTGGATGTCCATGAAGATCAGGTCGAAATCGCCGTTTTTCCGTTTTTCAAACGCTTCGAGTCCGTTGTTGGCGATCGTGATCTCCATTCCGAGATCTTCGAGGGTACGGCGGATCAGTTTCTGGTTGATAACGTTGTCTTCGGCGACGAGGACCGATGCGGCAAAGCGGGAGTTTTTCTCGTCAAATTTCTTCCGCCGCGTCGCTTTCAGTTTACGGGTTGTGAAGGCTTCGACATCGTACGAATCGAGCGTTGTGCGGATTTTGGTACTGTTAAGCGGCTCGTACAGGACTTTGAAGATATCGATTCCCATCGAATCGATTTTTTTCATGTAGTACGATTTGGTGATCAGAACGAGCTGTTCGGACGAAGAGGCGTAGCTCAGCAGATCTTCGTCGTTGGTATAGTCGTTGTCGACAAACAGCAGATCGTAATTGACCTGCCGTTCGAGCATTTTGAGCTCATCGACTTCGTGGAACGTCGTATAGCTGACCCCGAAATAGTCGAGGTACTCTTTGAGGTAGGTGGTCTGGAGTTTTTTCTTCGACGTGCTTTCGAGAATGACGGCGTTGATATTGGAGAACGATCCTTTGAGAGGCTCGTTGAGGGTTTCGATCTCTTCAAACTCGAGGGTAAAGAAGAAAGTCGTTCCGTTGCCCGGTTCGCTCTCGAGATCGAGTTTGCTTCCCATCAGCTCGACAAACCGGCTGGAGATCGTCAGCCCAAGCCCGGTACCGCCGTATTTGCGGGTAATGGAGGTGTCCGCCTGCGAGAAGGCCTCGAAAATGCGCGATTTCTGTTCGCTGGTAACGCCGATCCCGTTGTCTTTGACCTGGAAGCGGACCCGTGCCTTGTTGAGAGTTTCCCCCTCTACGCGGCGGATGTCCACGCTGACCGATCCGCCGCTGTTGGTGAACTTGACGGCATTGGAGAGGAGGTTGATGATGACCTCTTTGATTTTGGTCGGATCCCCTTTGAGCGGACGCTCGAGGCTCGGATCGACGTAACAGGCGAGGTCGATGTGTTTTTCGGAGGCGCGTACGGCATAGACCTCGACGGCGCTTTCGAATTCGTCGATCGGGTTGAAGATGATCTCTTCGATCTCGAGCTTGTTGCTTTCGATTTTGGAGAGGTCGAGGATGTTGTTGATGATCTCGAGGAGGTTTTCGGAACTTTTTTCGATGATGTCGATGAATTCGCGCTGTTCATCATGCAGTTCGGTGTCTTTGAGCAGTTCGGTAAACCCGACGATGCCGTTGAGCGGAGTCCGGATTTCGTGGGACATGTTGGCAAGGAACATCGATTTGGCTTCGGAGGCTTCCATCGCGTACTGTTTGTCGTTGAGGGTCTGCTCGATGATCCGTTCCAGAAACGAGTAGGCCTGGGCGGTTCCCTGTGCCGTTTCGAGGTTGATCGAGCGGCTGAGGGTTTGCGCCTCATCATCGTGGGTATCTTCGGCAACCCGTTTGAGGACCGATTCGAGATTTTTGATGTTCGTCGTAATCTCTTTGGAGAACAGGTAGCCGATCATCGCGACCAGCAATCCGAATACCCATACGAGAACGGCGATGATCAGAAGCTGGATCGACTCTTTCTGGATAACGAGCGCACGTGCGTCCATCGCATCGATCAGAACTTTTTCGGCTTCGTCGATCGCGTCGACTTTTTCCGAAATCATCGCAAACCAGATACCCGATTCCGTTTCGTATCCCCCTGCGGTACTGCGCTGCAAAATAGCGGTCCGCTCGTCGGTGATGTCCATAAAGAGCTCGGTGTTGTCCTCGCTGAACAAAATCCCCTCAAGCTGGGCCTGAACCGCTTTGTTTTTCATCGCTTCGAGATTGAAGGTGTCCGCCTGGGCGATCAGAAAAATCCATTGGTTCAGCTCTTCGGTCGATAGAGGGGTTCCGCGGGAGAGGGCATAGGTGATGAAATCCCGTTCGACGCTGCTGTATTCGTTGGCGCGGACAAGCGAAAGATACGTGGAGGAGAGGTTGTTGGCCTGTTCGTCCAGATCGATGCCGGCCAACTGGGCCAGTTCGTCGATCAACGATTTCTGGGCATTTCCGTAGACATCATGGAAAACCTGGTTGAACTGGGCGTTCCGCGCATCGATTTTCGGGCGGACTTTGGCGATTTTTTCTTTCAGATCGGCCACTTTTTTCGAGATCGCATCGATTTGCGGGCTGCTGTGTTTGGCGCTTTCGAGATGGCGCTGGTAGGCTTCGATGTTTTCATCCACGATCTGCCGCTGGGCATTCATGGATTTGCGGGTCGCTTCCGAAGCGCTTCCCAGATACATGACGGTCATCCCCCGTTCGCGGGAGAGGTTGTTGATAAGGTCGTTGAGTTGTTTGTTCCCTTCCAGCCGCACCTGCAGCTGCTGTGCGCCTTGATAACTGACGTAGGCATTGTATACGTAGTAGCTGGCGAGTATGAAAAGAATCAGAATCGGTAGGAGACTGATGATGCGGAGTCGATTTCTAAGTCCTAGTTGCATGGGATTTCCTCTGTAATCTTATGTTTCATAGCTGTTCAAGATAGCTGGTGAGCCGTTTTGAGGCTTTGTGGGCTTCCTGGGCATCATTGGTGCGTGACAAAATGGCCAGCTCGTCCGATATTTCGCTCAGGCGGAGATTGTCGCTGATCCCTTTGAGCTGGCTGGCCGTTTTTTTCCAGCGGTGGGTGTCAAAAGCGGCGATGGCGGCGGCAATCTCCTGCTCGGCAATGAGGGCGTCATGCCGGTAGTCGTCGATCAGCTCATCGAAAAACGCGGTTTCAATCCCAAGCTGTCCGGCAACTGCCGCTTTGTCATAATGGAGTTTCTCAACCAGCGGTTCAGGTGCGGATGTCTGGGTAACAGCCGGTTCTTCGAAGGTTTCGGGTTCGCTGTAGGCGAAGGTTTGCTCCTCGGATTGCACCGGAGGGATCAACTCGTCGGGCTGGACGATCAGGGTGTCCTCTTCGCCGTGTTTGAGCCCGACAGAATAATCGGGCTGTTCGGCGACCACCGGCATCACAGTTTCTTCTTTCTCTTCTTTGAAGCCGAAAGTGTAGATGTCATCGTCGAGATTGAATGCGTTTTGGGGTTCGGGTTGGTACGATGGCTTGGACACCTCTTCGAACTGAGGATAGCTCTCCGTTCTTGCGAAGGTGTCGCCCACCGTTTCGGTTGGCGCAGGCTCGGCGTAAGGTTCGGCATTCACCTGGATAGCCGGCTCTTTTCCTTCGAGTTTGTCGATAATCCCGTAGAAGTATTTGAGATTCGCTTCGATTTCGATGATATCATCAGAGGTGTTGATGATACCGAGGCATTCAAGCGCGTCCTCGATCCGGAGGTTTGCAGCGACCCCTTTGAGTTTGTGCGAAAGGATTTTCAGATTACCGATATCTCCTTTCATGACCGCTTCAAACAGGTCGTTCTTGAAATCATGCGACTGCTGTATAAAATCCCCGATGAATTCCTGGATCAGATCCACCGGGAGGCCGAGCTCGTTGGCAGCAACGCTTGGATCAAACCGGTAGGAGGGATCGACTTTGAGCTCGTCGATAAAACGCTGTTCATCTGCGGTGAACCGGAGGCCCGGGCGGGGAGCACGGGGAGCAGCAGGTGCAACCGCAGCCAGAAGTTCTTCATGCGCCTCTTCCGCCGGTTCGGGGAAATAGGGCTTTTCGTACAGATCCTCGGAAGGTTGTTTGAAGGTGTCAAACTCCGGCTCGGCGTATTCTGGAATATCAAGGGTCCCCGGCTCGCTCAGCGGCGTGGGGGTGAGGTGCCCGTAATCGGGGAGGACAGAAGATTCCACGCTCGCAGGTGCCGCTTCCCTTGGGGGTTGGATTTTGGGCTCAAACACCGTTTTCGGAGGGGTAATAGGGGGACGAGAGGGGATCTCTTCCCCGCTGATGGGGACGACATGCAGCATTTCGACCATGTAGCCGTTGTGCGCCGGTTCGGCGCAAAGGTAGAGCTTGTGCACCTGGAGCGAGCATGAAAAGGTGCGGCCGTTGGCGTGTACGATCGCCGAGCTGGCAGCCGAGTCGGCATGGAGGAGAAAATCGATCCATCCGAAGTTTTTGAAATTATGGACATACCCGGGTTCTTTGGCAAAAAGATCGGCCGCATCGCTGCAGACTTCCAACAACGCTTCGAGCGAATCGTAGTTTAAAAGTCTGAGCCCTTCCTCATCGATTCCGATGAACTCCTGTTTATGATTGTAAAATAGCACTGGATACACCTTATTGCTCTTGCTCTAGCATTTTGGCATACAAAGCGGCGGTCTCTTCAATATTTTTGCGAGAAGCGGGTTTGCGGGCTGCCATGTACCCTTTGAGTTTCCCGTTTTCGTCATACGTAGGGGTTACCTCAGTATCTACCCAGTAGTATCTTCCGTCTTTGCGGAGATTTTTGACCAGACCGTGCCACAGCGTGCCCGACTGGAGGGTTTTCCACATTTGTGCAAATGCCGCTTTGGGCATGTCGGGATGGCGAATGATATTGTGAGGTTGGCCGACGAGTTCGTCGACGCTGTACCCCGATATTTCGCAAAACTTCCGGTTGGCAAACGTAATGACCCCTTTGGGATCGGTTTCACTGACGATTGCGCGTCCTTCAAATTGATATTCTTCGTCGACGGGAATAGGTTTTTCCATCATTTGACCCCCAATTTCTAAAAAACTGCTGAAAACGTATTCTGTGGAATATGGCATAAACTCCATAAAAGATTACTTAGAGAGGGTTTCCGCGTAAAAATTTTGGATGTTTTTGGCATCTTTTTCTCCGACAAGATCACAAAGGGTATCCAAATCACTCTGGGCAATCGCTTCAAAGGTACCAAAATATTCGATTAGCTTATGGATTTTGGCCTCGCTGATCCCCTTTACACTCAGGAGTTTCGACTGGCGGTCTTTTTTGAGTTTGGTTTTTTTGTGAAAGGTGATGGCGCTGCGGTGGGCTTCATCCCGGAGCATCTGGAGAAACTGAAGGCGTTTGTCCGAACTCTCCAGCCGAAGGAGCGCCTGCGGCGTGTGGACGATGTCGCGCGCGCTTCCTTTGGCCCGGTGGGAGGCGCCGCCGATTTTTTCTTTGCTGATAGCGACGACGTCGAGATGGATGCCGCCGGAGACGAGCAGGTCGACGGCGAGGGAGCGGAGCGTTTCGCCGCCGTCAAGGAGCCACAAATCGGGAGGGGGATTGGTTTCAAACCCTTCGATCCGGCGGCTCAGCATCTCCCGCATCTGGCCGTATTCGTCCCGTTCGTGAAGATGAAAGGTGCGATAGCCGCTTTTGTCGAAACGGCCGTTGTCGTAGACGACCATCGCCCCTACCGTCGCAGCGCCGCCATGGTGGGAATTGTCGAACACCTCGATCCGCCGCGGGAGCTCTTCGAGCCCGAGGAGCTGCTGCAGCCGGGAGAGCAGTTCTTCGCCGGATGGTTTTGGGGTTCGCAGGAGTTCGCGCGCATTGGCCAGAGCCAGATCGATCAGCATTTTTTTGTTCCCCCGCTGCGGGACCTCGACGGATGCTTTTTTTTCGAACAAAAAACTCAGATGTTCGGTGACCCAGTCGCGGGACTCGAAAGAGTCAGCGACGAGGATCGGGGCGATGACGGGGGGCTTTTCGTTTCCATAGAACTCCATCAGGGTTCGTTCGTACGCTTCGTCAAGCGAAAAATAGGGGGTGAGGGGGACAAAATCGTGGGTCCCCGAGACGACGCGTCCCTCCCGTACAAAGAGACGGACGATGCAGCCGCGCGTCTCGTCGGTTGCGATTGCAAAGACGTCGTAGTCGGTTTTGGAGGCGAGGTCGATCTGGGAGGTCACTTCGCTGCGGCCGATCCGTTCGATCCGGTCGCGCAGGACGAGCGCCTCTTCAAACCGGAGCGATTCGGCGTAGAATTCCATTTTCGCCTCAAGCTGTTTGATCAATCGGTGTTTGTGGGTGATCCATTCGATCCCACGGGTGACGAAGCCCATATAGGTATCCCGGGAAACGGGAAATTCGCAGGGGGCGAGGCACTGCTCCATCTGGTAGAATAGGCACGCTTTTTTCCCTTTGAGGCAGCTTTTTTTCTGAACCAGCTGCAACAATTCATAGAGCGAATCGAGGATGTCGCGGGCACCGACGGAGAAGGGGCCGAAGTAGCGGACGGCTTTGCCCCGGATGATTTTGCGGGTCAGCTCGAATCGGGGATAGGGATCTTCCAGATCGATGTAAAGATAGGGGTACGTTTTGTCGTCGCGCAGGAGGATGTTGTATTTGGGTTTGAGCTGTTTGATCAGCGAATTTTCGAGGATCAGGGCGTCATGCTCGTTTTCGACGATGATGTAATGCAGCGCGACGGTTTCGGAGAGCATTTTCTGGATTCGGAGCGACAGGGTTGTTTTGGGGGAGAGGGTCGGGGTGAAACTGAAATAGCTCCTGACCCGTTTGGAGAGATTTTTGGCTTTGCCGATGTAGAGTATCCTCCCTTTTTCATCCAGGTACTGATAGATGCCCGCCTGATGAGGCAGGGAGCGAATCTGGTTGATCATCGGAATCTCTTAATCAATAATTTATTGAAGCTATTATACCATCCGGACAGAGAAACATTAAAGAAAAAAATGCGGCGATTTCCGCGTGCTGAGCGATACCGATCTTGCCTCTTTGAGGAACCATTATGAGAAAAAAAGTGACGGCTGCCCTGAGTGCTGCCGCGTTGGCGGCGCTGCTGTCCGGATGCGGTTACAAAGGGGCGCCGTATTATGAAAAACCGATCCAATCCGAGGAGAGTTCCGTTGCGTTATGATGTCGTGATCATCGGATCGGGGATAGCGGGGCTCTATACGGCGATTGCGTTGCCCGAACATCTGAAAGTGCTCGTCATCAACAAATCCCATCCGTGGGAATGCAACACCTACTACGCGCAGGGGGGGGTGACAACCGCCTATGACGAGGCCGATATCCCCCTGCACGTCCAGGACACCCTGGAAGCGGGGGCCGGGCTGTGCAACGAAGCCGCCGTGCGGCTGATGAGCGAAAACTCGCGCGGGGTCGTCGCGGACCTCCTGAAACGGGGCTTTTCGTTTGACCGGGACGAGGAGGGGAATCTCCTCTATACGAAAGAGGCGGCTCACTCGCGCAGCCGGATATTGCACGCCGGCGGGGACGCGACGGGGCGGCATTTGCACTTTTTCCTCCTCCACCAGAACCCCCATCCTATGCTCAGCGATGCGACGGTCGTCGATCTACTGATCGAGAACGGCCAGTGCTGCGGTGTCGAGGTGATCAGCGACGGCAAACGCCGCATCATCCTCGCCGACAATGTCGTGATCGCCAGTGGCGGCGTCGGATCGCTGTACGAATTCCATACGAACGCCTCGACGATCAGCGGCGACATCCACGGGATATGCCTCGAAAAGGGGATCGCGCTCGAATCGATGGAGATGATGCAGTTCCATCCGACCGTATTCGTTGCCAACACCTGGGCAAGAAAGATGCTCCTGACCGAAGCGCTGCGCGGCGAGGGGGCCCATGTCGTCGACGAGAACGGGTACCGGTTTTTGTTCGAGTACGATCCCCGGGGCGAACTGGCGCCGCGCGACATCGTCAGCCGGGCCATTTTCGATTACAAGCAGCGCAGCGGCAAGCAGGTTTACCTCTCCTGCGAACATTTCGATCCGGAGTATTTCAAGGAGCGTTTTCCGAACATTTACAAAGGGCTTTATGACCTCGGATTCCACCTCCCCAAAGACCGGGTTCCGATCTCGCCGGCGTTCCATTACGCCGTCGGGGGGATCAAAACCGCCCTGGATGGAAGCGTTCCGGGGGTCCGGGGGCTGTATGCCGTCGGGGAGGCGGCCTCGACGGGCGTGCACGGCGCCAACCGCCTGGCGAGCAATTCGCTGCTGGAGGGGCTCGTTTTCGCCCAGAAAACGGCCGCATCGGTTCTGAACCATCCTCTGCACAGCTGCGAAGGCCCTTTTGAGCCCGGCAGCGAACCGCTTGAGAGAGAGGGGGACAAGGAGAAAAAAGACGCCCTCCGCCGCATCATGTGGGACAACGTCTCGATCGTCCGTACCCCGCAGGGATTGAAATCGGCGCACGATGCGATCGAGGGGATGCTTTCAGAACCGATAGGACGGCTGCTGCGCCTGCGCCTTCTGACGGCCCGCTGCATCGTCGAGTCGGCACGGAACCGGACCGAATCAATCGGGGTCCATTTTATAACACAAGGAGAGAATGAATGACAACTGCGGTCGCAGAACACGCCGCGATAAATTTTGTCGGCCATCCGTTCGGATGGCTGCTGCTCGCTATTTTTGTAGTGGGGTACTATTTTATCGCAGCCGAAGAGAATTATCATATCGACAAAGCCAAACCGGCCCTTTTTACGGGGACGCTGATGTTTGTCCTGATCGGTATCTATTACGCCGCAGTGGGGGCCGATTTTACCCCTTTTGAGCACGAGGTCGATCACCTGATCCTCGAAATCGCCGAGATTTTCTTTTTCCTGTTTGTCGCGATGACCTACATCGAGGCACTGATCGAGCGGGGGGTGTTCAGCGCACTGCGTGCCAAACTGATTGCCAAAGGGTACAGTTACCGGGAGCTGTTCTGGATTACGGGACTGCTGGCGTTTTTTATCTCCCCCGTTGCCGACAACCTTACCACGGCGCTGATCCTCTCGCGCTCCGCGCCGTACTTCCCACCCGGCACGATCCACCTGGTTGTCGTCGATCCGGGTGTTGGCACGCGCCGCAAGCCCATTGCAGCCCGCCTGGGCACCCAGCTCTTCGTCGGTCCCGATAACGGCATCATCACACCGCTGCTCGAGAAGCTTGAGGAGAAGGGGCAGTCAGCCGAGGTAATCATGCTCGACCGT
>ERZ1649853.1048-NODE-1048-length-11010-cov-12.688361_pt1 | contig 11010 bp, 8 predicted proteins | sample MGYA00575353_ERZ1649853 | MGnify/ENA primary metagenome ERZ1649853 (study PRJEB40853, sample SAMN11349654) | freshwater sediment metagenome | isolation source: river sediment | host: Sediment | place: India: Okhla Barrage, New Delhi | collected 2017-02-21 ...
GGATGAATTGAGGGCCGTGATTGATTGCGGCCCAAATGCTTTTCAGGGAAATTAATTTAATCAATAGTTCTTATTATTACAATTTCTTTAATGACGAGGGTGCTAATGTTCAATGCATTAATATCTTCAAACAAATCCATTTAATTTAAAAATATAATGAGTAATAAAAACTACAATCAAAAGAAATAGGAGATTTTATATGGGATGACAGTTAATACCTGGAAAATAGGCTGCTGGCGTATATTTTGGCGGTTGGTGGGGTATGATGAAGTCCGGATACAGTCCGCTGCTTGATATGGAAATAAAAAGGATTTTATTTAGCAATTATATTTTTTTAGGTTTCTCTCTTTTCGTGTGCAGAAGTTTGATGGCCATTCCTATCCTCTTTTATAATACCTTTGATCTTTGCCACAGAAGGTGGACGGGATGATCGACGAATGCCCCGTCACTCCATCGCTTCAAACCCTTGCCGATATCTTCTCCGAGCCGGGCGGCTTTCGGCCAGAGAGGCTGCGCAGTCTCTCTTGCCAGGCACCAAAGCCCGTGGCTTCCCTCATCCAGATGGTGCTCTCCTCCTCCGGAGAGCAGATGCAAAAGAGTCTTGCCTCTTTGGCCGGTGACCTTTCGGCAAGCGGCAGCGCTGCAGACTGGCTTGATCTGGGGCGGATAGCAGCCGGGCTTTTCTATCGCCATGCTGCTGAGGAGTACTTTGAGAGAAGCGCTGAAATTGCCCGGAATCAGGGGGATGATGAGGGGCGTTCAAAGGCTCTCTCAGCTCTCGCCGGCCTGTACAGCGAAGATGAGGATTGGGATAGAGCTTGCCGCTGCTATGAGGCAGCTCTCGCTTCCCTGGATGAAGTGAAAAGCAAGCCCCTCATCATCTCCGTCCTGGTCAATCTCGGAGGCGTATACCGCCAGCGTGGCGATCTCTCCCAGGCCGAGAATTGCTATTGCCGCATATTGCGTCTGGCCGGGGATGGCATCAGCAGCATGAGGGCTGATGCTCAATACTTCCTGGGGGATATGCTCCGCCTTAAAGGGGACAACTCAGGCGCCCTGAAGTGCTATGAAAAGAGCCTGGCCGATAGGGAGAAGCTGCAGGACGGCAAGGGAATGGTCCGTTCTTTATCTGCTCTGTCTGCAGTCCATAGGCACTGCGGCGCTGCCGTCCGGGCGGAGAGCTGCCTTCTCACCGCCCGCCGCCTTCTGAAAGACCAGGGAGACTTATGTGGTGCCGCGAGCATGAGCCTTCTTCTGGGGGACCTCTTCTTCGAGCAGGGGCAATTTCGGGAGGCCGCCGAGCATTACCAGAAGGCGTTCTTTGGTATCGAAGGCGTCAATTTTCCCCTGGCCGCCCAGGCCATGGCTCGCGCCGGCCAGTGCTTCCTGGAGACGGGGGAGCTGGCCCTCTCTGAGAATCATTTGAAGCGTGCGGCGGAGATAATGCGCCGGGAGGAGAGCACCACTGAACTGGCCGATTTGCTGGAGAAGCTGGCCGGCCTCTGCCGGATTCAAGGGCGGCCTAATGAGGCGCTGCAGTATGCTCAGGAGTCCCTGGCTATCAGGGAGGGCGAAGGGGAGGCATCCTCTCTAGCGGCGGCCCTGAGCCTGGCTGGCCTGATCTGCAGCGACCTGCGGCGGTGGCCGCAGGGCATCGAATGCTTCCAGAGGGCGGCAGACCTGCTCCTGGAGAGCGGAAATGCTCTATCTGCGGCTGAAGCCCTCTCCAACCTGGGAAGCCTGTACCATCTGCAGGGGGATCTGGACGGAGCGCTCGAATGCTACAGCCGCTCTCTGCGAATCTATGGCGAGCATGGCAATAGCCAGGGCTGCTCTCAGACCGAGTCCAATCTGGGGCTGATCTACCAGGTCCGGGGAGACCTGGCCCTGGCCGAGGAGCACCTCCATAGGAGCCTTCTCGCTCGGGAGGAGATGGGGGATGAGGTGGGCTGCAGCGGACTGCGGCTCTCTTTAGGCCGCAACCGCCAGCTTCAGGGGGACTGGGAGGCTGCACGTGAGCACTTCCAGCAGGCAGCGCGTGCCTATGAGGCTCTGGGAGACCTGCGAGGCTACTGTGCCGCTCAAAATAACCTGGGAAACCTCTACTCAGAACGGGGCGACTGCAAAAAGGCGATCATGTGCTATAAATTCGGCCTGGATGCGGCGAAGGCTGGGGGCGACAGGCACGGCGCGGCCCTGGCCTCATCCAATCTGGCGGCGGCCCTGCTTGATGATGGTGAGATCGACAGGGCAAGGGAGCTGTATGAAGGGTGCAGGGAGGAGTTTTCCCAAATTGGTGACGTCCGGGGCGAGGGGCAGTCTCTCCTCGGCCTCGCGGCGGCTGTCTGCGCCGGCGGCGACCTGTCAAAGGCCTTGCAGTGCTATCAGGGCTGCCTGGCCTTCCATATGAAGAACGATGACAGTCCGGCCATGATGGCTGCTCTGCAGGGTCTGGTGTCAGTCGGCCTGCGCCTGGGACTGGCGGAGGAGGCGGAAGCGGCCTATTGCCGGGTGCTTGAGGCATTGAAGAGCGCGGGAGACGCCTGGGGGGAGGCGTCGGTGCTCTGCTCGGCAGCCGGACTGCTGGCTGATCTGGGGCGGTGGGATGAGGCCGTCGCGAATTACCGGCAGAGCCTGGCCATACTGGAGGGACTGGGGGATGCCTACTCCCTGGCTGTGGCCGAAAACAACCTGGCCAATCTCTTCTACCGGCGGGGCGACTGGAAGGGCGCACTGGAGAGCTACTCCTCCGCCCTGGCAAGCTTTCGGAGCTTCGGGGACGAGAGAAGCCAGGCCCAGGTTCTGAGCAACATGGCCGCCCTGCACCTGAAGTGGGGAGAGTGGACAGATGCTCTGGAGTGCTTTCAGGAGAGCCTAACTCTCTTTGAGAGGCTGGAAGAGCAGGCGGGAGCTGCGCGGGTGCTGGGGAATTTGGGAAGCTTCTATCTGCGCCGGGGAGAGAGGAATCTGGCCAGGGAGCACTTCCTCCGGGCCCTGGAGATCTTCAAGCGCCTGGGGGATCGGGAGGCTGCAGCAGAGATGCAGTCCAGCATCGATATGATCTCTGCCGGGTCGGGAGATGCCCCTGAAGACCTCGATGGCTACTATGAGCAGCTCTCTTCTCTCAAAGCCCAGGGTGACCTCTCCGGGCAGGCTGAGGTTTTAGCGGCCCTGGCCGGTGGGCTGGCTGATCGATGCCGGTGGGATGAGGCTTTATCCTGTTACCGGGAGAGCCTGGAGCTCTTCGTGGCTACGGGTGAGGTCTGCAATCAGGGGCAGGTCCTCTTCAACACCGCCCTGGTCTACAAGGACCGGGGAGACCTGGCAGGAGCGGGCCGGCTCTTCTGCCGGGCTCTGAGCATATTCGAGGATCTGGGTGCCGTACCCTGCACAGCGTCCGTATGGATGAATTTGGGTGTGGTGCTGGATTGCCTCGGCCAGGAGGTGCAGGCTGAAGAGCACCTCTCCCGCTCCATCAGCCTCTTAGAGGAGCTGGGAGCGCTTCCTGAATTGGCTGAAGCCTATTTGGCCAGAGCGCAGTTTCTGCTGAGATTGGGGCGCCTGGATGAGGGAGGATATTATCTGGAGAGGGCTGAGGCGCTGATAATCTGCACCGATTGCCTTTCATTGCAGATTCAGCTCCTCCAGGCGAAAGGAGTGCTCCATGCCAGGCAGGGCCGGCAGAGGGATGCAGAGGTCTGCCTGGAAAAGGCCCTCGCTTCGGCGCGATTGAACTCCTGCCTCCATGAAGAGGCCAAATGCATGGCCCTTCTGGGAAGGCTCGCCCTCCAGGTCAAGGACTATCCCCGTGCCCTGCAGCGTCTGCAGCAGGCACTGGCGGCGTCAAGCCGTATTGGAGCCATGTACGACGTTGTCTGCATCTACCGGGACATGAGCCGCCTGTTCGCGGCACAGGGAGACGTCGTGCGCGCTCAGGAGATGGCAGTTTTGGCTGATCATCAGCAGTCCAGGCCAGTCTCATCCGATCCGTTTTCGGATGATTTGCCTGCCTTCGGCAAAATAGAGCCGGTGCAGGTCCAGGGGACCGGTCAGAACAGGCGGCAAGAGAGCGAGCCGGATATTCTGAAGACGAAGATCATCTCTAATCGCTGGTTATGAAGGGCGTACGGGCTAGAGGTCGGACCAGACCATTGAGGGCAGCAGGCTAAGTTGCAGGTCGATCTCAGCCAGGGAGTGCCTGATCTGGGGCTCCTTGAGGAGGAGGTCCAGCTCGGCGAGCCGACCCACGACCTCTCCCAGTTGTGCTTCTTTGTATTCGCTCCTGTGACGGATAGGCGCATAGAATAATTCTCCATGTGTCTGATCGGCTTCTATGCCGAAGAAGTCACGGCTATAAAGTCCCTTGAAACGAATTATGATGGGCTTGTAGACCTCTTTTAGGGCAGGAATATAGAATTCCTCAAGCACCATCTGTTGCATTCGATTTTTCATCTCCTGCACCCTGAGTCTGATATATCCCTGTCCATGTATATATCCTGCATAATGGATGTCGTATCTGATGCGGGAGCGCAGGTCAGTGCGCAGTCCCAATGTGAATTCGCAGGTATCTTTGATCTCGCTGGGGTCAAGGTTTAGGAAGTATCTGGCAAAAATGGTATATCCGTTCTCGAAAGTGATGTAGATATAGCTCTCGTCGCCCTCTTTATTCTGGAGTTGGAGCTCCTGGACATTCCAGCCAAATAGCTTTTTAGCGTCTTCTTTGGTCAGGCCGCGCGAGGGAAGTTCGCGAACCTTTTCCAGGAGGTCTGCCATGGTTTGCATTCCTGCTCACATGTCCTTAGCATCGGATAAACATTATGCTATAGGAGGATCAATATCGTCAGCGATCCTGCCAGTGTGAGGGCGATTGCCCCCTGCATAAGGCGCAGTGCCCGGGGCACGTCTGATGTCTGCGGCTCTTTTCCTTCATCCATCAGGACATAGTATCCAGGCTTCTCCAGACGGATGCCTAGAGTTCCGGCGCATGCAGCCATCGGCCAGCCGGAGTTGGGGCTGGGTGTGACAGAATGATATCTCCAGGCGGCCTGGATTGCTGCTTTAGCCCGGTCCGGCCTGGCCAGTGCTATGAGAATTATAGATAAGCGTGCCGGGATGTAGTTGGCCAGGTCATCGAGCCTGGCCCCGGCGTAGCCCAGTTCTTTCAGGCCTCTGGTCTTGTATCCGACCATGGAGTCCATAGTGCTGATAGCTTTAAAGGCCAGGGCTGCCTCCAGGCCCAGGCCGATGGGCGAGAAGAGGATATAATAAAATATGGGGGAGAGAATTCCATCTACATAATTTTCCGAGAGCGATTCTATCACCGCCGAACTGGCCTGGCTCCTGGATAGCGAAGCGGTGTTGCGGCCTACCAGAGCCGGGAGCATTGACTTTGCTTCTTGCATATCCATGTCTATCATCCTGCCGATGTCGCGAGAGACCTGAAGAAGACATCTCACGGCGAAGGTGGACTTGAGGAGGAAGGCGGAGACAAAGAGAGGTAAAAAGGGCACCATCCCTGCCGCTTTCACAGCCATGTGGCCGGAGAAGATGGCGATCAATATCACCATTAAGGCTAGAGCAGCTCCGCCTGCCCGGCTGGGAGGACACCTGGCGCGCAGGAACGCAATCAACTTCCCTATCCAAACCACAGGATGTATTTTTGCCGGCATCTCACCAAGGAGTATATCATAAGCTACCGCCAGGAGGAACACGGCCAGACTATCTGCAATCATTTCCTATTTCTCCTCATTTCAATCGCGCCTCCAGCTTCTTCCAGACGGCTGACACAGCCTCGCCATTGAGTAGTGAGTCCAAGACCATGTCGGCTATCTCCTGGTAGTGTATAATTCGGCAAGAATCGCAGCACCATGCGCCGTCTTTCTCTTTGCCGCCGGTTCTCTCATCCCGGCAGGGATAAAAGGGACAGAAGCATAGCGAGCAGTCCTGCTCTAAAAAGTGGCAGGGGAACCTCTCGCAGTTCAGTCTCTGCATGATAGGGCCTTCTTTAGGGCTGCTATCAGTTGCTCGTTCTCGCGGCGGCTGCGCACTGCTACCCGGATGTAGCTCTTGCCCAGGCCAAAGGACTGGCAGTCTCTCACCAGCACGCCCTGGGACATGGTCCTCATCGCCAGGGTATCTGAGGTCAGGCCGGTGGGTTCGATGTTGACCAGAATGAAGTTGACGCTGCTGGTCGTGGGCGCGAGGCCCAGATCGCGCAGGGCTGGTTGCAGCCAGTCCAGCTCCTCTTTTATAAACCTGCGGCTATGCTCCAGGTGCTCTTCGCAGCCCAGGAGATACGATGCCGCTGCCGCAGCAATTGAGCCTATGGACCAGGGGATTCTGACCAGGTTCAAAATGCCGGCTAGCGTTTCATTTGCCACCCCGAATCCCAGACGCAGGCCGGGCACGCCAAAGGACTTGGTCAGAGACCTCATTACGAAGAGGAACCTCCTGTTCGGCGCAGTCTCCGCCACGCTCTGCTGCGGATCAGAGAGCTCTATGAATGCCTCATCCACCAGCAGGAAGGTCTCTGCTTGTTCGCATCTGTCGGCCAGATCGATGACTTTGCCCCTGGATAGAAGCCTTCCCGTGGGATTGTTGGGATTGCATAGAAAGAGCAGCTTGGCCTCCTCCAGGTCGCTTTCATTCAAATGCGGCAGCCCATCCTCATCTATTTTCAGCTTCTTGATAGTCGCCCCGGCCAGAAGGGACTGGTTGGCATACTCGCCGAAGGATGGAGTGGGCACAAGGCAGAGGTCCCCATCCTCTAAGCAGCATTCTGCAAAGAGCCTGATCAGTTCGGATGAGCCGTTGCCGGGCACAATGCATTTCATATCTACATTCACAAAATTTCCTGCGGCGCGACGAAACTCTCGGTAGCTATTGTCTGGGTAATGGTTTATTTTCTTAATCTCTTCTAAAATCAAGTTATCCAGTTTGGGCGAGCCCAATGGATTGATATTGGCTGAGAAGTCCAGTGGCTCCGCTCCAAGAATCGATGCCGCATCCTGTACCTTTCCGCCATGCTTGCACTCAGTCGCCCGGGCGAAGCTCTTCCGTATACGGTTTATCATGGATTTCCAGGCTTTCTCACGGTAAGGCATTTCAAGGTTGTGGATGGAAGATCTTGCATTAACAATAGTGATTGGGAGGTCCACTTTTTTTCACATATCTGCTATATAAAATTCATACCATGAATTAAATTAAAATTTTATAGTTTTTATATTATTACGTGTCCGAAAGTGTTTTATTCACTCTATGCGAACTCAAGCGGCGTATATCAAAGGAAGAGGAGGCTAAGATTCCGATGGCAACAAGAGAGGGCAGTTTCTCTGTTGAGGACATGAAGAACGTCCAGATCAACATAGGCGCTGTCGTTAAGGAAGAGGAAGAATGGGACCAGGCCATGGGCCCCTTCCCCAAGCCCAATGTAGCAACGCTCCGTGACTGGGACTTCAAGATCTGCAACCGGTACAAGATCATGTACTCCCCCGCGGATGATACATGCACGCTCTGTACATATGGACCATGCGATCTGACCGGAAATAAGAAGGGTGCCTGCGGCATTGATATGGCCGGTACCTGCGGCAAGATCGTTTTAGTTGCAGTCCTCATGGGAACCTGCGCCCATACCGCTCACGGCAGACACCTGTACCACTGGTGCCTGGATAAATTCGGAGACATGAAGTTTGATATGGGCAGCGAGATCCTTGTGGATGCTCCCCTCACCCGCACTATCCTGGGCAGCAAGCCCAAGTCCCTGAAGGACTTCGGCGAGGCACTTGAATACTGCGAGGAGCAGATAGTGCAGCTCCTGGCTGCCACTCACACCGGCCAGGAAGGATTCTACATGGACTTCGAGTCCAAGTCACTGCACGGCGGCATGATCGATTCCCTGGGCAAGGAGATCTGCGATATGCTGCAGACGGTGGCCTACGACATGCCCCGCGGTGCGGCTGATGCCCCCTTGGTCGAGATCGGTATGGGCACCCTGGATCAGAACAAGGGCGTTCTCATAGCCTACGGCCATAACCTGGCTGCTGGTGCCGAGGCTATGATCTACACGGAGAACCAGAACCTCTGGGACAAAGTTGATATCGGCGGCGTATGCTGCACTGCCATAGATCTCACCAGGATCACCGAGACCGGCAGACCCTCCAAGATACCAGCTAACCTGGGACCCAAGGCCAAGGTCGCCGGTGCCATGGGCTGGTGGAGAAAGATGGTTCGCGCCGGAATCATGGATGCCGTGATGGTTGACGAGCAATGCGTCTTCTGCGATGTGCTGGAGGACTGCCAGAAGAGGCACATCCCTGTCATCGCCACCAACGATAAGATCATGCTCGGCCTTCCCGACAGGACCAATGACTCTGCAGATGCGATCGTAGAGGATCTTGTCAGCTTCAAGATGCCTGGCGTGGCTATTCTCGACCCGGTAAAGGCCGGTGAGGTCGCCATCAGGACCACCATCGCTGTCAAGCCCAAGCGCGAGCAGTATAAGAAGGAGAGCGTCTTCGACGAGCAGCAGTTTAAGGATACGCTGGCGAAATGCACTCAGTGCAATCAGTGCGCCTTCGTCTGTCCGCCTCACATCAAGATCAGCAATATGATCGCTGAGGCTCTCAAGGGTAATTTGGAGCCGTTCTCCTCTACCTATGAAGTCTGCGTGGGATGCCAGAGATGCGAGCAGGCCTGCCCGCAGGAGATCCCCGTATTGAAGCTCTACGAGTATGCCAATCGCGAGTACATCAAGAACCAGAAGTTCAAGATGAGAGCCGGCAGGGGACCTGTGCTCGATACCGAGATCCGCAAGGTAGGTGCTCCCCTGGTGCTGGGCCAGATTCCCGGAGTTATAGCGCTGGTAGGGTGCTCCAATTACCCCAACGGCACCAAGGAGTGCTACGACATCGCCAAGGAGTTCGTGGACAGAGGCTACATAGTCGTCGCCACTGGCTGCATGGCCATGGACATGTCCCTGTACAAGGATGAAGAGGGCAAGACCATCTGGGAGCAGTATGAGGGTGCCTTTGACGGCAGGAACATCTGCAACATAGGCTCATGTGTAGCCAACGCTCATATCCACGGCGCAGCCATCAAGGTAGCGACCATCTTCGCTCACAGGAACGAGCGTGCCAACTACGATGATATCGCTGATTACATCATGTCCAAGGTAGGCGCTTGCGGCGTGGCCTGGGGAGCATACTCTCAGAAGGCAGCATCCATTGCCACTGGCGTGAACAGGCTCGGCATACCGGTAGTCGTTCAGCCCAGTTCAGTCATATACCGCAGGACATTTATGGGAAGGACCGACAAGCCCGAGGACTGGATGGTCATCGATGCCAGGGACGGCAAGATGCAGCAGATAGAGCCCGCACCTGAGGCCATGCTCTATATCGCCGAGACCAAGGAAGAGGCCATGCTGGAGATGGCAAAACTGTGCTTCCGGCCCTCCGATAACACCCAGGGCAGAGGAATCAAGCTGACCCACTACTGCGATATCTCCATGAAGTACTTCGGCAAGCTGCCCGACGACTGGCATCTCTTCGTCCGCGACGTCAAGGATCTGCCCCTGAACTACCAGGCGCAGATGATGAAGGAGTTGGAGGAGAAGCACGGCTGGAAGATCGACTGGAAGGCCAAGAAGTTCATCTCCGGACCGCTCCGGCCCGCAGATGTCAGCTTCGATCCCACGAACATCGCGCGCAAGATAAGGACTAAGAAGTGAGGGCACAGGAGAGGAAGTGATCAAGATGGCAGCAGAAGTAAAGAAGGGTATTGATACCACCAAGAACGCCATTCCTTTTGAGATGGCCCAGATCCCCGGGCCGGAGATGGCCAAGACATATATGCCGAAGGTCATCGGCGCGATCATCAGAAAGGCGAAGAGGCCTCTGCTCGTAGTTGGAGCAGAGCTCTTTGATGATCCCATCATGTTCGAAAAGATGATCGAGATGGGAAAGATGGGAATTCCCATCGCAGCCACAGCGCACAGCGTAAAGGGGTTTGTAGATAGGGGCTACCTGAATAACGTCTATCAGATCGGCCTGCATCCACTGACCAGCAATTTGCGATTCCAGGATTGGATGGGTCTGGACGGACAGGGCCAGTATGATGTCGTCATATTCCTGGGCATCTACTACAAGTTCGCCAACGGCATGCTCTCAACGTTGAAGAACTTCAACAGGGACATCAAGCGCGTATCCATTGACCGCTACTATCACGTCAATGCAGATATGACCTTTGGAAACATGGCCTTCACGCCTGACGACTACCACGCGGCTGTGGACGAAGTAATAGCAGCAATGAAGAAATAACGTTCATCTCATAACAGAGACGAAACAGAAGAGGTGTATTAATGGCAGATATAAAGTTAGACATATCCCCCATGTATGAGGGCGAGAGAATCAGAAAGGACGATCTATGGGTAGAGCTGGGCGGCCCCAAAGCCGATGGATTCGAGCTGTCCCTGGCCACTCCAATGGACCAGATTGAGGATGGTAAGGTAACTGTCATCGGCCCGGATCTCGGAGAGATGAAAGAGGGCACTACCATGCCCTTCGGCATGATCTTCAGGGTTGGCGGCGAGAAGATTGAGAAGGACCTGGAGTCCATCATCGAGAGGCGCAACCACGCACTTTTATCATACATCAGCGGCCTCATGCACCTCAACCAGAGATACGACATCTGGATGAGGATCGGAAAGGGCCTTAAAAAGAAGGGCGTCACATCCTGGAAGGAGATCTACACCCCCGTCATCGACCTGTACAAGGCCGAGATGCCCTTCATCGAGAAGATGGATATCACCATTGTGACCGACCCTGCCAAGGTAAAGGAAGAGCTGGCCAAGGCCATGGCCGTCTACAAGGCTCGCGACGAGCGTGCCAAGGGACTGCACGATGAGGATGTCGATGTCTTCTACGGTTGCACACTCTGCCAGGCATTCGCACCCACCAGCGCCTGCGTGGTCACCCCGGACAGGCCCTCCCTGTGCGGAGCTATCACCTGGTTCGA
>ERZ1649853.1049-NODE-1049-length-11008-cov-5.067561_pt1 | contig 11008 bp, 8 predicted proteins | sample MGYA00575353_ERZ1649853 | MGnify/ENA primary metagenome ERZ1649853 (study PRJEB40853, sample SAMN11349654) | freshwater sediment metagenome | isolation source: river sediment | host: Sediment | place: India: Okhla Barrage, New Delhi | collected 2017-02-21 ...
CTCTTGATCGGTAAATCCCAGGCTGCGAGGATGTAGTGATGGTTTTTTTTCAGGTGCGTTTTCAATGCACCTGAAATTTTTCTACCGGCTATGGAGCAGATTGACGCGCCGCACAAAACGCGGCTCGCAAATACAATCCGTGGTCTAAAGCAGGTGGGTTTTCAACCCACCTACTTTTTTCTGCAGGCTACATTGTAGATTGCCGCGCTGGAATAAGGTCTACACGTAAAGACCTGCCTGACCAGCGCGGTTCAATCGCATTTCTTAGAATAGCACGTTCACCCGAGGATATCAACCAGGCTGGCGGACTGATACTCCTCGATCCTGCCGGCGTCGCCCAGCAGCGCTACCTGCGGGTCGAGCGGCAGCTGGATCCAGCGACTGGTGCCGACGGCCGCTGCCAGTTCTTCCACGTGGCTGGGGCCGAAGATCTCATGCCGCACACCGCTTTCGGCGCACGGGTAGTAGCTCATGTTCTCGACCACACCCAGCACGGGCTTTTTAAGTTGTTTGAGCATCGATACCGCCTTGCGCACGACCATGCCTGCCAGCTGCTGCGGTGTGGAAACCAGCACCACTCCATCGACCGGCAGGGTCTGCATGACGGTGAGAGCCGCGTCTGATGTACCGGGCGGCAGGTCGACCAGCAGGTAATCCAGGCTGCCCCACAGCACATCACGCCAGAACTGGGTGATGGCGCTGGCGATGAGTGGACCGCGCCAGATGACCGCCGCGTCCTCGTTAGCTACCAGCAGGTTGCTCGACACAACCCGGATGCCCAGGCTGGTGATGGAGGGCAACAGCCCCTGCTCGCTGCCGCGCAGCCCGCCGGGGGGAAGCCCGAAGAGCTTGGGGATACTCGGACCGGTGATATCGGCGTCCAGGATGCCCAACTTCTTGCATTGGCGCGCCAGCTCACAGGCCAGCAGCGCGGTGACAGATGACTTTCCGACACCGCCCTTGCCGCTCATCACGGCGATAACTTTGGTAATCTTATTAAACTCGTTTAGTTTGGGCAGCTGGGGCATGCCCTGCGGCAGGATCTTCCTGCGCTCTTCGTCGCTCATTGCGCTCATTTCGATCTTCACATCCTTCACACCTGGCAGCGCCAGCAACGCCTTGCGGGAGTCCTGCTCCATTTCGTGCTTGAGCGGGCAGCCGGGGATGGTTAACGCCAGGGTAAAGGAGACCACGCCGTCCGCGGTGACCTGGATATTCTTGACCATGTTCAATTCGACCAGGTTTTTCCCCAGCTCGGGATCCATTACATGGGATAAAGCGTCTAATACTTGAGATTCTGTTACCATTCTCTATGTATTCTCACCTTTCTTTGCAGCAATATTGATTTGATTATAATGGATTTGAAAAACGGAGGAAAAATGAGACGCCTGATTTTGATCGCCTCTATCAGCCTGCTGGCAGCGAGCCTGGCAGCCTGTGATGTTACCGTGAATATCGGCAGCCCGGTTGAGCCCACGCAGGCGCAGGAACTCCCGGCCGGCATCTCCAAAGCGACCACCGGTCCCGGGGAGCAGCCTGAAACCACCGTCGATTGGCCGACCGAACCGCCGGGCGGCGTGATCACCGTTTACTTCACCGATCAGAATAACTTCGCCAGCGGTGTCGAGCCATACGAGGCAGCCGTCACGCGCAAGGTGAATCCGCCCAGCCGTGACTACCCGGTGGATTACCTGAACGAGTACTACCCAATGCAAGTGCTGCGTGAATTCTTCAAGGGTCCCACCCCCGAAGAGGCTGCCCGCGGGCTGAAGCTGGTCTCCAGCGGGTTCACGTATGTCCGCGACCTGGTCATCAGCAATGACGGTGTGGCTCATGTTCGGCTGGGGGGTGTTTGCGCCAATAACGGCGCGGCCTACTCAGTGGGCAACCTTATCTTCAAGAACCTCGAGCAATTCCCCGAGGTCAAAACCATCAAGATCTACGACGAAAACGACTCGACCCTGACCCCGGAGGGAACTGAGAGTTCCTACCCGTACTGCCTTGAACCTTAATCCATTCTACGATGCAGAAACCCCCGGCGGCCGCCAACCCCGGGGGGGTTTATGGGTATAATACCCTCCATGCTTACATATATCCTGGTTGCGATGATCCTCGTCACAATGCTGTTTTTCACCCTCACCCGCCTGGCGGTCGAACGTATTGAGCGCGCCCACCACGGGCAGCGGACAGATTTCTTCAAACACTACCCGGTCAATGCGGGTGATATCGTCTTCGTGGGCGACAGCATCACCGACGGCGGCTGCTGGGACGAGATGTTTCCGGGCGTACCGCTGAAGAACCGCGGCATCAACGCGGATACCACCATCGGGGTGCTCAACCGCATCGATGGTATCGTCAGAGCCAGGCCGAAAGCCATCTTCCTTCTCATCGGCACCAACGACCTCAACAGTTACACCCACCGCAGCAATAACGAAATCCTCGCCACCTACACCAGCATCCTGGAAAGATGCGCGGCGCTGTCACCGGAGACGCGGGTCTTCGTCCAATCCATCCTGCCCAGGCGCAAGAACTTCACCCGCCGTATCCAGGCTTTGAACGAGCGGCTTGAAGCGCTGTCGTCCAGGTTTGGGTACGCCTTCATCAACCTTTATCCCTCTTTTGTCAACGAGGAAGGGGGCCTCAGGGCTGAATTCACCAACGACAACCTGCACCTGATGGCTGCCGGATATTTACGGTGGACAGAACTGCTGCAACCTTACATCAAGGAATTAACCTCAAATTAACTTCACCTCTAAACCTGCCCGTGAGGTTTGCCGCGGTGCAACCAATCACGCCTGGCAGGGTTTTAATGCATACATTACAGGTCATATTCCAATTCTCCGCATCATAAAACTAATATGTCCTTGTATACCACCAGAAATATGCCTTTAAGGCGATGTGTCTGGAGCGGTTAAAGTGTATTCTCAACCCGCTTCAGGGCACGAAACCTCGCGAGGAAAGCAGACTCTATAATGGATAAATTTACTGAAAAAATAATGTTTCATCTTTCAAAGCCGGTGGTACGTACCTACACCGACACGATGTTGAACATGGACGTCCACCAGAAACTGCCCTTCCCGGCAGGAGCCAAGATCATCGCTCCAAATCATCCCAGCACCACCGACCCCTTTTTCGTGGCGGCGATGCTCGGGCACCAGTCCTTCATCATGATCAAGGACGTGCTGTTCAACGTCCCTGTTCTGGGGGAATACCTCAGGAGATCGGGGCACATCGAGGTGGCGGCCGGGCGCGGGCAGGAAGCCATCGACGCCGCCCTGCAGCACCTGGCGCAGGGTCACACCGTCATGATCTTCCCCGAAGGCAAGGTCAGCCCGATCGGCGGCGGTTACAACAAGGTGCGCTCGGGGGTTGCCCGCCTGGCGATCGCCAGCGGCGCGCCCGTGTACCCGGTGGGCATTCACCTGAACAAGGGGCGCATCCACGCCATCCAATCGGTGGTGAAAGGCCAGGAGGAAACCGGGTACTGGTACCTGCGCGGACCTTACACCATCACTGTCGGAAAGCCGCTGCGCTTCAGCGGTGACATCGAAGACCGTGAACACGTGCAGGAGACAGCCCGCCAGGTAATGCTCAAGATCATGCGCCTGGCATACGAGAGCCAGCAACGCTGGCTGCGCAAGACCGGGGCGATGCCCGGGGCGCTCGAAACCGCCTGATTTTGATATATCGTTTACTCGCTTTACCGCGCCCTCCATGGCGCGGTATGTTTTAAATGGAATCTGTATACAATTAACAGGAATCTCTTCACGAGGAGCAAGCAATGAATCCACAACGCTTATTGAAAGGTCCTGAATCCCTGTTGGATATCAACGGGGCGTTGAAACAGGCTGGTTGGGCGCCGCAGCCCGTGCTGGACGCCAACCTGGAGAACAGCCGCTTTTACAAAGTCAAAGCGCTGCAAAAACTGCGCATGAAGGTGTGGGACTATTACGCCATCACGACCCCGACTCATTTTTTCTCGTTTACCGTCAGTGACATCGGCTACCTGGGCATGGTGTTTGCCTACGGCATTGAGTTCAACAGCGGCGAGTACAAGGAACAGACACTGGCATTGCTTTTCGCGGGTGGTGTGAAACTGCCGCGCAACAGCACGTCGGGGGTCACTGAATACACCGGAAAAGGTGTCACGCTGCGCTTCAGCGTGCAGCCCGGCACCCGAACGCTGAGCGTGCGCTGGCCCGGTTTCGGGGGCAGTGCCTTCAATGCCGAAGTGACGCTGGACTGCCCGCCGCAGCATGAGTCAATGAACATAGTCATCCCCATCCCCGGCAATCGGTATTACTACAACCGCAAGGTCAACTGCATGCCAGCCAGCGGTTGGGTGGAATACCTCGGCACGCGCTACCCGATCGACCCCGCCACCTGCCTGGGCAGCCTGGATTGGGGGCGCGGTGTGTGGGAATACAGTTCGTTTTGGGTGTGGGCGAGCGCCTCGGGCTTCCTGGCGGACAGGCGGCGGGTGGGGCTGAATCTGGGCTACGGGTTCGGAGATACCAGCGCCGCCACCGAGAACTGCGTGATTCTTGAGGGCAAGGTCCACAAACTGGGGCAGGTTGACTTTACCTACTCAAACAAGGATTTCAAGGCGCCATGGACGATGCGGTCGCCAGATGGACGGCTTGACCTGGTGTTCACCCCCTTCTTCGAGCGAGTGGCGAAAACCGACGCGCTGGTCTTGAAGAGCGAGGTACACCAGATGTTCGGGCGCTACAACGGCACGGCGGTCACCGACGACGGAGAAAAGCTGAGCATCACCGACCTGGTCGGCTGGGCTGAAGAACACAACGCCAGGTGGTGAGCGCCCGGCTGATCATTTGATGTAGATCGAGAAATTCCCGTTTTCCGCGAGCAGGGTCATCTTTACGTCCGGCGGTGGCGTTTTTCCTTTATCCACCAGCACAAACGCCCCGGGCGGCACCTGCGAGAGATCGCTCACCGGCTGCAGGTCGCGCGTCTTATTCACGCCGAACAGCGCGTATTCGATGATGTTCTTGCGCATGTACAGGTACAGCGGCGCGTCCGACGGAATGGCGGCGTTTATGAATTCAATATCGGTGATATCCCCCGGGCTTTGATGGAAGAGGTTCTCATAATACGACTGGCGGAAGATATCGCGGCGGTTGGGGCTGGTGAGCGCCAGGTCCTCGATGACGCGGTCACTGAGATACAGGGTGGCGCGGCTGAAGAATCCCTCGCCGCTGAGTCTTGCGTGCTGCCGCTCCTGGAAGGCGTACAGGGACGCCTGGGTGACGAGCGGTCTTGAATCATTGATCAGCAGGGTGGAAAGACCAAGGTAGAAGGCGCTGATCGATAAAACCGCGCACACCAGGCTGCTCCAGACCCTTTTTTGTGGTACGAGGACGAAAAAGAGGGGCGCGAGCACCATCAGAGGCAGGATGAGGTACCTGCCGTTGGTTGGGCTCCAACCGCTGATGAGGACGGATATCAATATAAAGACCAAGATCAAATATGTGAGCGCGAACCACAGGTAGCGCTTGCGCTGCCTGTCCTTGCCGGCCAGCACAATGATGACGGAGAGCGGAACAGCCAGGATGCTCAGCGGACCGAACCAGGCGGCGTCCTCGTTCAACGGGAACGGCTCGGTATAAGAGAAGTATTCTTCATCCCCTTTGGAGATGTACGCCTGAACCTGCGGGTCGATCCCGAGGGTATCGTACAGGGAGCGGAAGGCGTTTTCCCGGGCGGTCAGCGCGCCAAGTTTCCATCTGCCTGCCATGCCGTCGATGCTGAACCCCTGGTAGAGATAGCGCGCCGCGTTGGTGGTGTACTGCCGGGCGGAATCGGGGCGTGAAAACGGCAGGTTGTAGCGGTAACCGGCGAACATGTCCGATTCATGGCGGTCGCGCTCCAGCGCGTTCTGAATGAATTTATATGATGAGAAGGCAGCAAAGAAAACCAGGAAGATCCCAGTAGCGTTGAACGCTGTGCGCCAGGTGAGATGTTTGCGCAGCAACAGGAAGACCAACGCCAGCCCGTAGAACGGCAGGAAGAGAAAGGCAGTCTGTTTGGCGCCGAGCGCGACCGCCAACGGCAGCAGTGAAAGGACAAGATGCGCGGTGTTATTGGACTTTATGAACATCACCAGGAAACAGGTCGAAATCAGCGCCAGGCTGGCAACGAAGGCATCGCCCTGGTAGGAATACGTTTGCAGCAGGACGACCGGGAAACACAGGCTGATGAGGGCGGCGGTCAGGCCGGCCTTCCTGGTCGCGCCTAGCAGCACGGCTATCTCGTATACCGCGCAGACAGCCGCGGCGAGCGCCAGCCACTGGATGAGGTAGAACAGGCGCTCGCTGCCCCCCAGCAGGAACAGCCACACCCCCTGGATGGAGATGTTCACCGGGTAGTTGAGCTGGGTCACGGTGGTGGCGTTCCAGGAAGCCAGCGAACCGTGCTGGATCCAGTAGTAAACGCGCAGCAAGTGGGTGTGGAGCGAATCGGAGTTGTTGATGGGCGCGAGCGCGCCGATATACAGGCTGAGGAGCAGCACGGCGGCAATCAGAACTCCCGGCAGCCATTCCCAGCCTCGCGGGCGGATGGGGTCGAACCTCAGCGCCGGAAGGCTCTCCTTGAAAAACCGTTTACGCGGATCGACCAGCAGCAAGCCCGCTACCAGGCAGAGGATGAACTGAACCAATAGATAGAGGAGCGGGTTATCCAGCAGGCGCAGCAGGCTAAGCACCTGCACCACCAGGATATTTACCGAAACCGTCAGCATAAAGAACAGCATCACCACCCGGGTCAACGAGAGGCTACGGAAGACCCTGAGGCACAACAGACCCGCAATAACGATGTACAGGATGGCGGAAAGGATCAACATGAACGACCTGTTAACCGGCTCGGGTTCATTTTACCAGCCTATGGCTTGCGGAGAAGCACTTCCTGTTTTTCGATGCGTTCATGCAGGCTGGCAACCAGCGGACAGGCGCGCGTGTGATCACTCGCCGGTTTGCGCGCCAGTGGTTTCACCGGCACACTGGAAATATCCAGCGCCACCGCCTGCACAAAGAACTGCACCGCCAGGATGATGGGCAGGACAGCGATCAGCACGGTGCCGGTCGTGGCGGGGATGCCGGTCTGATCCGATTTGACCCACTTGACGATGCCCCACACCGCCCCGAAGACCCCCAACACAAGGCTGGAGAGCAGGAAGAAAGAGACGGCGGAAAAATCGAACTTGAAATAACGGTTATAGACCCGGTTGAAGATGCGGTAGATCAGGTTGGATGAAAAGAGCAGGAATTCACGCGGTATGTTAATGGAACTGCCGTGCTCATTGTAGATGGCCGGAATAGGCACGTCTTCGACCACCGCTGCCAACTGGCGCAATTCCGCCAGCATCGAAGTTTCGAAAAAATAGTTCTTTGAGATCCGGTCGGGGTTGAGCAGCGTCAGCGCCTGCCGCGAAATGCAGGTGTAACCGTTGGTCGGGTCAAAGATTTGCCAGTAACCTGTAGCTACCTTTGTGAGAAAGCTGAGCGCCTGGTTGCCAACGCGGCGGATGAATGGCATGCTGCGCAACTCACGCGGGTGGAGAAACCGGTTGCCCTTGGTGTAATCAGCGTCCTGCTTGAGGTGGGGCTCGACCAGATCATCGAAGTAATCGAGGTCCATCTGGTCATCGCTGTCGACCTTGACCACCAGGTCCGCGCCCTTTTCAAGCGCGTAGGCGTACCCTGTCAGCATGGCACCGCCCACCCCCTGGTTCTTGTGATGCGACACGAGGTGCACCCGCTCATCAGGATGCGAAAGCACCAGCTGCGCGAGGTTATCGGGGCTGGCATCGTCAACGACCACGATCATCTTCACCTGCGGCGGGATCTTATCCAACACGGTGAGGATGGAATTCGCGGTGTTATACGCGGGAATGACCACGGCGATTTGGGGTGTATGCTCAGTCATAGCATTGTGCCCTTTCGGTCAGGGATCCTCTTCAACTAATTATACTTGTATTGAGGGCGGGATTCTTTAAAAAGACAACCCCGGGATCCCGGGGTTGTCTGTAGGATCGGAGCGAATTTATACCCAGCCGCGCAGCTGCATGGCCTTGACCACTCGGTCGATCGCCACCATGTACGCCGCGTCGCGGGTGTAGACGTTGCTCTTTAACGCCATCTCGAGCACTGCCGCGAAGGCGATCGTCATCTTGGTATCCAGTTTCTCAAGCACTTCTTCTTTGGTCCAGTAGAAGTTCATGTCGTTCTGAACCCCTTCGAAGTATGAAACGGTCACGCCGCCGGCGTTGCACAGGAAGTCAGGGATGACGAAGATGTTCTTGGCCTTGAGAACCTCATCTGCTTCGGGGGTGGTGGGACCATTGGCGCCTTCGGCGACGATCTTCACTTTGGTGCTGATGAGTTTCACAGTATCCGCGTTGATCTGCCCTTCGAGGGCGGCCGGGATGAGCACGTCCACTTCCTTGGTGATCCACGCGCCGCCGTCCTCGATCACATAACCAGCCGCTCTGGCTTTGGCCTTGTCGATCGTCCCGTACTGATCGGTGATGGTCATCAGGAAGCGCGGGTCGATGCCGTCGGCCTTGCTGCAAGTGTAGGAAACCTTGTCGTCGCGGTCGTAGTAAGAGACACAAATGACCTTGCCCTTGAGCAATTCGATAAAGCCGATGGCGGCGTATTGAGCCACGTTGCCGAAGCCCTGGATGGCAGCGCTGCATTTGGATGAATCGAGTTTGAGGTGCTTCATCGCTTCGCGGACGGTGTAAATGACGCCGAAACCGGTGGCTTCGGTGCGGCCGAGCGAGCCGCCGCCGCCCACGGGTTTACCGGTGATGGTGCCCGGGGTGAACTGACCCACCAGCTTGGTGTACTCGTCCATCATCCAGCCCATCATCTGCGGGGTGGTGCCTACATCCGGCGCCGGCACGTCCTGGCGCGGACCAATATTGCGCCACATCACGTCCACCCATCCTCTTACAAGGCGTTCCTTCTCGCTGGTGGAGAGGGTCGCGGGGTCAACCACCACGCCGCCTTTGCCTCCGCCCAGGGGGATATCCGCCACGGCGCATTTCCAGGTCATCCAGGTGGCCAAAGCGCGCACGGTGTCGATGGTCTCGGCAGGATGGAAGCGGATGCCGCCCTTGTTGGGGCCGCGGGCATCGTTGTGCTGCACGCGAAAGCCCTGGAACATCCTGAGTGTGCCGTCGTCCATGCGCACGGGGATGCGGAAGGAGAACTCCCGCAGCGGCCAGCGCAGGATCTCGCGCACCTGCGGATCCAGTTTGAGCAGCTCAGCCACGTTATCAAATTGCTTTTGTGCCATTTCAAACGCGTTGATCGAGGTTGCCATACACATTACTCCTTTGTCAAGATAGGTTTATGGAACTATCGATGAGAGGCGGACCGGTTGAAATAATAAAGGCGCTCCGGTCCAATGCCCGCTGACCCGCACCTTTATCCGACGATTATTCAACGCGATACCCTCTGATTTTTCTATCATTAATAGAGTATACAATTTTTAGCTTTTCGTCAATATGATGAACATCGCCAACCTGCTGGAAATTGTCAGTATTTACACCTGGCTTGGAAATCAGGGCTGTTTTTCGCGGATCGCCTTTAATTGTGATTCCAGCTCGGCCTTCAGGATCGCCGGGTGCGCCTTTCCCCCTGCCGCGCGCATCACCTGACCAAAGAACCAGTTCGCCAGGGTCTCCTTACCGCACAAGTAGCTCGCCAGTTCTGCCGGGTGCGCAGCGATCACCGCGCTCACCAATCCGCGGATTACATCTCCGTCGGTCACCTGCAGCAGGTTCTTCTCGCGGATCATCTCCGCCGCTGTTCCCCCGCGCGCCAGCATCTCGTTCAGCACCGCCTTGGCGGTGTTCTGGTTCACCCGGCCAGCCTCGAGGATATCCAGCAATTCAGCCAGCGTCGTCGGGCTAACCTTCAGATCGGCGATCGACCCGCCTGCCTGGTTGAGATAAGCGAAGACCTCTCCGCTGATCCACAGCGCGGCGCTGCGCGGGCTGGCGCGAAGCAGCGCGGCGGCGCAAGCCTCGAAATAAGCCGCGACCTCGTCCTCGGCGCATAATGTGTTGGCTTCTGCCTGCGAGAGCCCATATTGGGCTGAAAATCGTTGCGCTTTCGCGCGCGGCAGCTCAGGCAGGCAGCGGCGGATCTCCTCCACCCACGCTTCTTCCACCACCAGTGGCGGGATATCCGGCTCGGGGAAGTAGCGGTAATCGTGGGCCTCTTCCTTGGAGCGCTGCATGTAAGTGCGCTGATTGGTTTCGTCCCATCCAAGTGTTTCCTGGCTCACCGGTTCGCCGCGGTCGAGCAGCCCCGCCTGGCGCTCGAGTTCGTACGCCACAGCGCGTTCCATCGCGCGGAAGGAATTGAGGTTCTTGATCTCCACCCGGGTGCCCAGGTCTATGGCGCTTGCCGGGCGGATGGAAACATTGGCCTCGAAGCGGATGACGCCTTTTTCCATATCGCCGCTGTTGACCCCGGTCGCCCGCAGGATGGCTCTGAGACTTGTGGCGTAGGCTCTCACCTCTTCGAGGGAGTGCATGTCCGGCTCGGAAACGATCTCGAGCAGGGGCACACCGGCGCGGTTGAGGTCCACCAGCGAATACTCTCCCTCGGGGGTTTCTACGTGGGTGAGCTTGCCGGTGTCCTCCTCGAGATGGGCGCGCCGGATGCGGATGACGTGTTCGCCGGCAGAAGTGTCAACCGCCAGGCTGCCGTTCTCAGCCAGCGGTTGTTCATATTGAGAGATCTGGTATCCCTTGGGGAGGTCGGGGTAGAAGTAGTTCTTACGGGCAAAGATGGATATGTGCCGGACCGTGCAGCCGAGCGCCAGCGCCACACGGACGGCGTACTCCACCGCCCGGCGGTTCAACACCGGCAGCGTGCCGGGCATGCCGGCGCACACCGGGCAGACGCTGGTGTTGGGCTGCGCCGTGGTGGTATCCACCACCCGGCAGCCGCAGAACATCTTGGTGCGGGTC
>ERZ1649853.1050-NODE-1050-length-11003-cov-8.182590_pt1 | contig 11003 bp, 7 predicted proteins | sample MGYA00575353_ERZ1649853 | MGnify/ENA primary metagenome ERZ1649853 (study PRJEB40853, sample SAMN11349654) | freshwater sediment metagenome | isolation source: river sediment | host: Sediment | place: India: Okhla Barrage, New Delhi | collected 2017-02-21 ...
TTGCCGTCCGAATCCTGTGTTGTGCGGGCAACGCCGACAAGACTTTCTTCCGGCGCGAGATCGATAAGTTTGACACCCTGTGTAACGCGGTGGTTGATGGGAATTTCCTGCACCTTCATCCGGATGACATTACCTGTGCTGCTGATCAGCATAATGTTCTCGTCACCCTGAACCTGGAGGACGCCGGACACATTGCCGACCTTGGGTACGGTTTTCAGGTTGATGGTGCCTTTGCCGCCTCTGGATTGCACACGGTATTCATCAATCGGCGTGCATTTGCCGAATCCGTTTTCCGATACAGTCAGCATAAAGGTGTTTTGAGCGGGAATATCCACGCCGATCACATCGTCGCCTTCATCCAGGTTAATGCCGCGTACGCCGCGCGCCGTCCGACCCATATCGCGGACTTCATCTTCCTTGAAACGAATCGCCATACCAAGCCTGGTCGCGAGGAAGATGTCCTGATCGCCGTTCGTCAATTGAACATCGACCAGTTCATCGGCATCATCAATGGAAATGGCAATGATGCCGCCTGCGCGGGGGTTGGAATAAGCGGTCAGATCGGTCTTTTTGAGGATGCCCTTTTTTGTGACCAACACGACAAATTTATCCGATACGAATTCTTTCACCGGCAGCGTCGCCCGGACTTTTTCTCCCGGCGCCAGATTGATCAGGTTGACCATGGCCTTGCCTTTTGCGGCACGACCGGCTTGCGGGATCTGATAGACCTTCAACCAATAAACCTTGCCTGCATCGGTGAAGACCAGCAGGTAGTGATGGGTGGACGCGATAAAGATTTTTTCCACAAAGTCTTCTTCCTTGGTACCCATGCCGACTTTGCCGCGTCCGCCGCGATGCTGACTCTTGTAAAGGCTGACTGCGTTTCGTTTGATGTAGCCGGCATGCGATATCGTCACGACCACGTCTTCTTCCACAATCATGTCTTCAATATTGATGTCTTCCGTGCTGGCAACAATTTCCGTCCGCCGCTCGTCTCCGTATTTTTCCCTTATTTCCGTGAGCTCTTCGATAATGACCTGCAGAACCTTTTGAGGATCGGCCAGAATGCCGGCCAGTTTGGCAATCAATGCCGTCACTTCTTTATACTCCGCATCAATCTTGTCTCTTTCCAGTCCGGTCAGACGTTGCAGTCTCATCTCCAGAATGGCCTTGGCCTGAATCTCAGACAAACTGAACTTTGCGCATAACGCCACGGATGCTTCATTGGGAGTTTTGGCCGCCTTGATGACTTTGATGATTTCATCAATATTATTTAAGGCAATAATGTAGCCTTCCAGGATATGCGCCCGCTCTTTGGCGCGCGCCAGTTCAAACCGCGTGCGGCGAACCACCACTTCCTGACGAAAGGCAATGAATTTTTCGAGAACTTCCTTGAGATTAAAAACCTGCGGGCGGCCTTCAGAGATCGCCAGCATAATGATACCAAAAGAAACTTCCATTTGGGTGAATTTATAAAGCTGATTGAGGATGATCGCGGAATTCTCATCACGTTTAAGGTCAATGACCACACGGATGCCTTCCCGGTCTGATTCGTCGCGTAAATCCGAGATGCCGGCAATTTTCTTGTCTCGCACCAGTTCGGCAATTTTTTCAATCAAGGTGGCTTTATTGATCTGATAGGGCAGTTCCGTAACAATAATGCTTTCCCGATCATTGCGGGCATTCTTTTCAATCAACGCGCGCGCCCTGATGCGGATGATCCCACGTCCTGTTTTATAAGCGGAAAGAATTCCTTCCCGTCCGTTGATAAAACCGGCGGTCGGAAAATCCGGCCCGTGTATGTGCTTCATCAGCTCTTCAATAATCATTTTGGGATTTTTGATCAATGCAATGGTGCCATCGATTATTTCCGTCAAATTATGGGGCGGGATATTGGTCGCCATACCGACGGCGATACCTGATGTTCCGTTCAATAGTAAAAGCGGCAGGCGCGTCGCCAGAATCGAAGGCTCCAGCAGGGATTCATCATAGTTGGGAACGAAATCGATGGTATCTTTTTCCAGATCGGCCATCACCTCATCGGAAATGCGCGCCAGGCGGCTTTCCGTGTAACGCATGGCGGCGGGCGGGTCTCCGTCAATTGAACCGAAGTTTCCCTGTCCGTCGATCAGCATGTAGCGCAGCGAAAAATCCTGAGCCATACGCACCAGCGTGTCATAAATGGCCGCATCACCATGCGGATGATATTTACCCATAATATCGCCGACGATGCGGGCGCATTTCTTGTAGGGTTTATTATGGCGGTAGCCCGTTTCATACATGGAATACAATATCCGGCGGTGCACCGGTTTCAGACCATCACGCACATCGGGGAGCGCACGACCGATGATGACGCTCATGGAGTAATCCAGGTACGATTTCTTCATTTCATCTTCTATATTCACCAAGGTTTGCTTGTGGTGGATATCTCGTTCCATTTTGTTTCTTCCTCTCTTGCTATACAAGCCGTCCAGATCTGCCGGCATGATCGTGTTATTTCAGGTTTCCGCTAGATATCTAAATTGGAAACATTCATGGCATTTTGAAAAATAAAGTCCCGTCGCGGTTCCACCGCATCGCCCATCAGCGTGGTAAAGATTTCATCGGCTTCCACTGCGTCTTCGACACCCACTTGCAGCAGTGTTCGTTTTTCGGGATTCATGGTTGTCTCCCAGAGCTGTTCCGGGTTCATTTCACCCAAGCCTTTGTAGCGTTGGATCGTCAAACCTTTCTTGCCCTGGTTGATGATATATTCGACCAGATCCTTGGCGGTCGGTATAATGATAGGCGCAGCAGATTCCTCCGGCTGATCGCGGTAAGGCGCCTCCCCTAAAACGGATACCTGCCCTAATAAGTTTCTGATTTCGCCGAATTGCGGCGTGCGGAAAATTTCTCTGTCCACACAGGTCGTAAAGATATTTCCATTATTTTTGATGTCGAAGACTATTTTATAGCCGCCATGATCAGGATCGTCTTCAATACGATAGTCGGCAACAACATCGCTATCCATAGCAACAACCGTCCTGCCGGCGATTTTTAAAAGCTCACTTTCATTTTGAAACGTCTCATCCGTTAAAGTCGGATCTCCGGCAGCAATACGGATGATATTCCGGTCACGATGTTCCTTTTCAAAGCGGTCCAGCAGATCTTTGATACGCGTAATTTTTTTTATGACGGTTAATAATTTATTTCCCGTAACAGGAAAGGGACTGCCGTCACCCATGAATAAGTTAACTTTCTCCACACCGTTTTCCAGAATATAGTCTCTCATTTTTTCTTCATTCTGGATGTAAAGCTCTTTTTTCTTTTCCACTACTTTATAAAGCGGCGGCTGAGCGATAAATAAATAACCTCTCTCAATCAACTCCCGCATCTGGCGAAAAAAGAAAGTTAAAAGCAGCGTTCTAATATGAGCGCCGTCCACATCCGCATCGGTCATGATGATGACTTTGTGATAACGCAGTTTACTGATATCATAATCGTCGGCGCCGATGCCCGCTCCGAAAGCCGTCACCATCGTTTTGATTTCTTCGTTTTGCAGTATTTTATCAAAACGGGCTTTTTCCACATTAAGAACTTTACCACGCAAGGGCAAAATCGCCTGATTCTTTCTATCCCGGCCTTGCTTGGCCGAACCACCGGCCGAATCTCCCTCGACCAGATAAATCTCACTTAATGCCGGATCCTTTTCCTGACAGTCGGCCAGTTTTCCAGGAAGAGCACCTACTTCCAGAGCACTTTTCCGCCGGGTCAGCTCACGGGCACGCCTCGCTGCATCGCGGGCGCGAGCCGCTTCCATACATTTATTGAGAATTTGTTTGGCAATCGGAGGATTTTCTTCCAGGAAAGATCCTATTTTTTCATAAACAATACCTTCCACCAGACCTTTTACATCACTGTTACCCAGTTTTGTTTTGGTTTGTCCCTCAAACTGCGGATTTTTGACTTTAACACTGATGACACAAGCCAGGCCTTCACGCAAATCCTCACCGCGCAGGGATTCCTTCCCGTCTTTAATTAATTTATTACTGGTGGCATAGTTATTAAACACACGGGTCAGGGCCGACCGGAAACCAACCATATGCATGCCACCTTCAACGGTGTTAATACTGTTGGCAAAAGAAAATATATTTTCCAAATAGGTTTCATTATATTGCAGGGCAACTTCCACCGCACAATCTTCCCTGGCACCGGTGACATAAATCGGATCTTTATGCAGCACTTTTTTATTGCGGTTAATATACTCAACAAAAGAAACGATGCCGCCCTTATAGAAAAATTCCGCAGATTTGTCGGATCTTTCATCGACCAGCGTTATTTTGACGCCGGAATTGAGAAATGCCAGTTCTCTCAGGCGATTGGCAATGACATCATAACTGAATTCCGTTTCTTCAAAAATTTCGTCATCCGGTAAGAAAGCAACCTTGGTGCCGCGACCTCTGGTTTTTCCCACCATTTGCAAAGGTCCATCCGGAACACCTATTTTATAAGTTTGCCGGTAAACATTTCCGTCACGTCGCACTTCCAGTTCACAAGTTTTGGAAAGAGCATTAACAACGGATACACCAACACCGTGTAAACCACCTGATATCTTATAGGAATCATTTGAAAATTTTCCTCCGGCATGCAGTTTGGTCATTGCCACTTCCGCAGCCGATACACCTTCTGTTTTATGAATATCCACCGGTATGCCACGGCCGTTATCATCCACGACAATACTATTATCAACCCTTATCTTAACAGAAATCGTGTCGCAAAACCCTGCTGCAGCTTCATCAATACTATTGTCAACAACTTCATACACCAGATGGTGTAATCCTTCTTTACTGGTAGAACCAATATACATTGCCGGTCTTTTACGGACAGCCTCCAGACCTTCTAAAACTTTAATACTATCGGCATTATACATCTCTGTCATAACAATTTTTAACTCCTTACACTTCTTCCTATCTCGAATTTTCCATCTAAAAAAATTTTATATTTTTAGCGGCATCACAATACATAAGTAATTATCACCTTCCGCTGGTTTAATGACAGTTGGTTTTAATCCAACACCAACTTCCATCATAACATTATCTATAGAAATTGCTGAAACGGCATCGATAACATAATTAACATTAAACCCAACATCCATATCTTCCCCGGTATAACTAATGTCAATTTCCTCTGTTGCTTCTCCAACATCTAAATTAGTTGAATTAAGAGTCATTTTCCCGGAGGTGAAAGATATAATGACACCGCTATAGCGTTCTGAAGAGACAACGTTCATGCGTCTTAGTGCATGAAGAAATGATTCTTTATCCAAAGTCACTCCCACACCTTTTTCCGTGGGAATTACTCTTTTGTAATCAGGATATTCTGCATCCACCAGATTGACTTTTAAAATAGTATTGTCGGTTTTCACCACAAACATATTTTTGTGAACGCCAATACTAACATTTTCATGAACATCTGTTATTTTTTTAACTTCCATTAATCCCTTACGGGGAATAATAATTCCCTTGGTCATTTCAGGACAGGGCTCCACGGTATTTACTTTGGCGACTGCCAACCTGTGCCCGTCCGTCGCCACCATCCTCCAGATATGAGTCGTTCCATCGGAAGACGTTTCAAGTAAAATTCCATTAAGATTTTTCCTGCTTTCATCAAAAGCCATTGCAAAAGCTGTTTTATTAATTAAATCCTTAATGGCTGAACCGGGAATGTTAAAAAACTGCATATTCTGACTATCCGCAACACTGGGAAATTCATCCGCCGGCAACCCAGGTATTTTATAAACAGCTCTCTGACACGTCACTTTGACAATGTTATTGGCGCTTTTTGTAAAATAAATAGTATCTCCCTGGATTTCCCGAATCATCTCATAGAGTTTTTTAGCGGATAAGGTAATTTCACCTTTTTCCGCAATGTCCGCGTCATAATCAGAAATAAGACTGATCTCCCGATCTGTGGCAATGATCTTTAGTTTGTTATGCTCCGTTTTTAAAAGCACGTTATTTAAAATGGGTGTTGTTGTCTTCTTCTCGACAATACCTAAGGTTTTTTGAATACCATCCAAAAAGGTATTTCTGTTGATTTTAAATTCCATCTTAACCTCCCATTGTGTTAATTCTTTTTTTATTTTTTTCTTTAATATAAAAAATTAGTATTAGTAATAAGACCTGTGGATATGTTCACTACTGTTTATTTTTTAATTATTTTAATACATTTTATTTATAAACCTTGTTGAGGAAATGTGTAACTCCCTACTACGTTTTGTGGATAACACTATCTTCAATCTCCTGAACCATCTTTTTAAAGTTTACATCAGAGGTTATGGTATTAATAATTTTATTATTGGCATAAATCACTGTTGAATGATCACGGCCGCCAATTTTTTGACCGATATCAGGATATGATAAATTTGTTAATTTTCTAGCAAGATACATGGATATTTGCCTGGCTAAAACGAGATTCTTGTTTTTATTGTGGGCTTTAACATCCGCAATTTTCACATTCATTCGACTTGCGACCACTTTAATAATTTCTTCTACACTCACTTCTTCTTTATTATTATGCTTAACGAGTTTATTGAGTACTTCTTTCACCAGGTCCAAATTAATTTCTCTATTCGTTAAAGAAGAATAAGCGGCAATACGGATCAAAAAGCCTTCCAATTCTCGAACATTAGACTCTACATTAGATGCGATATAATGAGCAACGACCGGCGTTAATTCAATTTTACTTTCTTGCATTTTCTTTTCGATAATCGCTATTTTAGTTTCTATTTCAGGTGGTTGAATGTCGGCAATTAATCCCCACTCAAACCGGGAGCGTAATCTTCCCTCTAAATTTGGGATATCCTTTGGAAATTTATCACTGGTGACGACAATCTGCTTGCCGGAATCGTGTAAGGTGTTGAACGTATGAAAAAATTCTTCTTGGGTTCTGTCTTTGCCCGCCAGAAACTGAATATCATCAATTAATAAACAACCGATATTGCGGTATTTTTCGCGAAATTTCGGCATCCGGTCGTAGCGAATGGAATTAATCATTTCGTTCATAAAGGCTTCCGCAGACACATACATGACATTTAAATCCGGATGAGAGGCATTCGTCATGAGGCCAATCGCATTCAGCAGATGAGTTTTTCCTAAGCCTGAACCCCCGTAAATAAAAAGAGGGTTGTAATTTTTTGCCGGCTGCTTGGCCACGGCGATGGAAGCGGCATGAGCAAACTGGTTGGAAGGGCCGATCACAAACCGGTCAAATGTATAATTACTATTTAAATAGGAAATATTTTTATTTCTGACGGCCGGAGTAGAACCGTTATTATTTTGGCCCTGTTCAAAAGGAAGTACGGCAGCTTCCTGTTTTTTTTCTTTCTCTTTACTCAACATAAAATCGATATCAACACTAATACCGACCACACTGTGCAGAGTGTTTTTAATCATGGACAAATAATTATCCATCAACCAGTCCTTAAAAAATTTATTAGGGACGGATAGTTGGACGCATTTGTCTTCCATCGCCACGATTTTGATGGGCTTTATCCAAGTATCAAAATTCTGCTTTGATACTTTTTCCTGAATGATTTTAGTAGCTTTATCCCAAACAGATTCCATGATAAACCTTTTATAAACAATATTACCAACAGTTGTTAATATAACTTTGTGACTTTAATTATAGTTCATCCAGAAGGTAACGCGCCAGACGATTTAGTTCATCCATAGAAGTGTATGTAATTTCAATTGCACCTTTTTTGGATGAACCCTTCAGTTGTACCCGGGCCATGCATTTTGCCGTCAATGCCTTTTCCAAATCAGTCATAAAACGATCTTTAACAACGATCTTTTTCTCTTCAGGTTTTTGTTTTAACCTATTAATTAACTTTTCAGTTTCCCGGACATTGAGTTCTCGCTTCAAAATAATATCCAGGGCCGCCATTTGCTCTTCCTGAGAAGTCAGCGCCAAAAGACAGCGCGCGTGACCCGATGTGATCTTTTTTGCCACCAAAGCGGTTTTGGCTTTAAGCGGCAGCTTTAAAAGACGCACCGTGTTGGCAATGGTCGAACGGTCTTTGCCGACCTGAGCGGATATTAGCTCCTGGGAGAGGTTAAATTTCTCAATTAGTGTGACGTAGGCACCCGCTTCCTCCAGGGGATTGAGTTCTTCGCGTAGCAGATTTTCAATCAGAGATAATTCAGTGGCTTCCTGATCGGAGGCTTTCCGAATAACAATCGGCACCTCTTTGAGGCCTGCCGCCTGCGCCGCACGCCAACGTCTTTCCCCGGCGATAATTTCATAGCCATCATCGGCCTTACGGACAACAATCGGCTGAATGATACCGCTTAGCTTTACGGAAGCGATCAGTTTCTTTTGGTCTTCATCGTTAAAATTTTTGCGGGGCTGGTACTGGTTCGGACGCAACTCCTCAATTCCGCAGATGTTCGCCGTTTTTTTCTTGCCGGTATCATTATCGAGCAGATCTGAAAAAATGGCGCCAAGTCCTTTTCCCAGTGCGTCTTTTTTTTGCGCCATCTATATTTCCCTCCGAAGAATTTCCTGCGCCAGTTCCATGTAAGCAATCGCTCCACGCGATTTGATATCATATAAAATAATAGGCAAACCGTGACTGGGGCTTTCCGAAAGCCGCACATTGCGCGGAATAATTGTTTTAAAAACCTTGTTGCCCAGATGTTTGCATACATCTTCCATCACGCGATGGGACAATGAATTACGCACATCAAACATCGTCAACAAAATGCCGCCTAAAGCTAATTCAGGATTCAATTTAGCTTTGACTAATTTCACGGTGTTGAGTAAATAGCCCAATCCTTCCAGGGCATAATACTCGCACTGTAAGGGAACAATCAAAGAGTCTGCCGCGACGAGTGCGTTGACCGTCATGAAGCCAAGTGACGGCGGACAGTCAATGACTATAAAGTCGTAGTTCCTGCCCAGTGATTTTAACATCTGACGCAGACGGACTTCGCGATTCTCCAGTTGAACAAATTCAACTTCTAGACCAATTAGATCCTGATTGGAAGGAATCATGTCCAGGTTGGGTAATGCAGTCTGCAAAATGACTGAATCCAGTGTCATCTGCCCAATCATGGCATGATAAAAATTCGATTTATCATAGCGCGCTCTATCGATGCCCAGGCCACTGGAGGAATTGCCCTGTGAGTCGGCATCAATGAGCAAAGTTTTCTTATTTGCCGCAGCCAGCGAGGCGGATAAATTAATAGCTGTCGTCGTTTTACCGACGCCGCCTTTCTGATTTGCGATACATATGATTTTATTCATTATTTATGTGTAAGTCTTCCGAAAATTTCTTTTGGAAAAACCTGGGTAAGCACTAACACAAAAAAGGCTTTTTTAGAAGGTTTTTTTGTTTTATTTTGTCTTCCGGAAGATAATAATTTTGCGTGGCGGGCCCAAAAGAGTCATATTTATATCATATTGATATAATTGATATATTTTAGATGCATTTCTATCCGTCAAAGCTGTGTCCAATTCGGAGGAAACATCCTGTCCTTTGAGAGTTATCAACAGGCCGTAGGGGGCGAGAAAATACTGTCCCAGGGTCAGCAGATCGGGCATTTTAAAAGCAGCCCGGGAGATAACAATATCAAATTTTTCCTTCCATGTTTCTGCCTGAACAATTTTTTCCGTCCGGTCATGAAGCGTTTGAGTCTGTTCAAGTTTCAGTGTGCGAATGATGTGCTTTAAAAAAGAAACTTTTTTGCGATTGGTTTCCAGAAGGTAAAGTTGTATAGACGGCATGGCGATTTTTAAGGGGATGCCGGGAAAGCCTGCACCACAACCAAGATCCATCAACCGGGCGTTTGGATTTGAGATGAATTTAGCGGCGGACAATGAATCCAGAAAATGACGGGTGACTACTTCACCGGCTGTTTTTTCAGAGATCAAGTTGGTTGTGGCATTCCATTTTAAGAGCTCGTTTTGATAAAGGTCAAATAAGGCGATCTGCTCATCGTCAAGTTCAATGTCCAGAAGCCTGGCTCCCTGCTGAAGTAAAAGCATATCCCGATTCATGTTTAAAGAAATAACAAAAAATATGTAGCACCGCAAACAATAAATCAATGAGACTTCCAACGTATGAAATTTTATTCACCCGCCAGATTCCCGAAATGCAGGGACTTTGGGATGGTGCATTTTGGCGACTAGCACAACCTTTATCCGTGGGCTGTTTTCGTCCCGAAGGGAGCGATCATCGGCCGCGGACGTTTTGTAAACTGTTTTATAATGAGCCAAATATTTTTGGAATTTTTCGCGTAGAGGATCAATATGTCCGCTGCATCCACACGCGATTTCAAAGCGATGTCTGGAAAGACAGTTGTGTGGAATTTTTTGTCCAGCCGAAAGTAGGCCTCGGGTATTTTAATTTTGAGTTTAATTGCGGCGGCGCTCTCTTGGCTTCTTATGTGACGGATCCGACCCGTGTGGGGTGCAGTCTCAAACAATATATCTCTCTCACACCGGATGATGATCAACAAATCCAGAGATATGCCAGTCTCGCTTCCATCGTCGAACCGGAAATCACAAATCCGGTTGTCTGGACTCTTGAATTTTCCATTCCTCTCATTGTTCTGGAAAAGTACGTCGGACAAATAGGAACCTCGAGACAGAAAATCTGGCACGCCAACTTTTACAAATGCGGTAATGAAACCTCTCATCCCCATTGGGCGTCATGGGCACCACTTTCCGCCTGTAACTTTCATGAGCCGGCAAGCTTCGGACAAATTGAGTTTTGCGAATAGTGTATGCTCAGGCCATGGCGGACATGCTCATTTATATCGCCTGCCCAATCCAAGTATAATCAAATTCAGCACAAGGCCTTATCATCTTACATGCCTTGTTTTATAAGTATTCGAAAACCTTATCCATAAATTCTTCGTGCATTTCTTTTAAGTCAGTTCTATAAAGTTTCTCATTATTTTAGGGGAGTGGTCTAATGTCTTTGAAAACCAAAACAAAAAATATCAGCATTGTTTTAT
>ERZ1649853.1051-NODE-1051-length-10996-cov-4.214971_pt1 | contig 10996 bp, 9 predicted proteins | sample MGYA00575353_ERZ1649853 | MGnify/ENA primary metagenome ERZ1649853 (study PRJEB40853, sample SAMN11349654) | freshwater sediment metagenome | isolation source: river sediment | host: Sediment | place: India: Okhla Barrage, New Delhi | collected 2017-02-21 ...
CACAAGATTTGTGCAGTGGGAACAACAGTTCTCAGAACCCTTGAGAGCTCTGTCTCAACGGATGGTTACCTAAAGCCTTACACCGGATGGACAAATAAATTTATTTTCCCTCCCTACGATTTTAGCGTTCCCGATATGATGATTTCCAACTTTCATCTTCCGCTTTCAACCGACACCTTAATCATCGAAGCCATCGTCCAGGGAGCTGCCTCAGCCGTGCCGGCGCAAGCGGTCGCCTTGCCGGTCATGCCCTACGGGGTCAGCACACACCGGCAGGCATTTGCCGGCACGCTCAATTGTGGTGGGCGGGCTTTCGAAGATTTTTGGCTGGCGGTGATCAACAACCTGGCACTGCGCGGCTTCGACCGGTTTTACCTGCTGAGTGGGCACGGTGGGAACAGCTCGTTCCTGACCAATGTGGTGAAATATGCCGGCGAGAGATTCCCGCGCATTTTTTGCGCGACTGCCTGGCTGTATTTATCTGGTGCAGAAGGGATCGCGACATTGGAAAAATACCGCCAATCACCGGTTGGCGGAATGGGGCATGCCTGCGAGCTGGAAACATCTTTCATCCTTCATCTCTGCCCCGAGCTGGTACACCTGGAACGCGCTGTCGATGAGATGAATTTTGTCAGCACACCGAATTACTACATGGATTGGGTCGAAGGAGGGGCGTTGATTGCCAACCCCTCCTGGTACGACGATACTCAAACCGGCGCTTATGGCGCAGGCAGCCTGGCTACTGCCGTACATGGAAAAATCTGGCTCGAAGCCGCGGTTAAAGAGAAAATCAGTCACGTTGTCGAAATCCATAGCCAACACGCCCAACGCGAAGCGCGTCGCCAGAGTGGGTATGGCAGATGGGGCCAGCCATGAGCTCCACGGCAGGGCGGTCTAAAATGATGAAATTCAATGCGTAACAGACGTAAGGGCGGGTCTCAGACCCGCGCTTATCTTCATAGATGGGGGTATTCCCCTGGCACATACCTCTTTTTGAACACCTCCAGGTGAGACTCAGCCAGGCGGCGATGTTAAATCCTTGTAAACCTGGAGCAGCTTTTGGGCGATCTCTTCCCAGGCGTATCCACGGGCATACTGGACTGCCTGCTGGGCCAATCTTGAGCGCAGGGCTGGATTGCTCAAAAGCTGCATCAAGCGGTCGGCCAAGGCCTGGGGATCATCCACCGGAACTGTATATCCGGTGACGCCATCTTGCACCAGATAAGCCAATCCACCCACCTGAGACGCAACCACCGGCGTGCCACACGCCATCGCCTCCAACGCCACCATGCCGAATGATTCATAAAACGAGGGCACGACGACAACTTCAGCCGCCGAGTAATAATAAGGCAATGTATCCTGGCTGCGTTTCCCCAAAAAGGCGACCAGGTCTTGCAAGCCGTACTGCTCGCGCAGCGCATGGATGCGTGCCATCTCAGTGCCCAGCATCTCACCATCTGAAAGGGACTCCCCTCCAATTACCACCAGGCAAAATCGATAATCACCCATGACGTCTTGCTGCCTCAGCCGCGCAATAGACTCTAGCAGCACATCCAGCCCTTTTAATGGCTCAATCCGCCCGACGAATAAGATCATCCGGCCACAGGGTGGCACGCCAATGAATTCCTTGGCCTCATCCGCTGGGATCGGGTAGAACCGGCAGGTATCCACTCCGGGGGGGATTACCGCAATCTTGCGTATGTCCGCCTGGTACAACCATTGTAACTGCGCCAGCTCCGCCGGCGTCGCGGCAATAATCCGTTGGGCTGATTGCAGAACCAGTTTCTCTCCTTCCAGCCGGTACTCGCCCTCCAACTCTTCTGCCGATTGGGCGACCCGGTTTTTCATCAAAACCAATGTGTGAAACATGTGCGCCATGGGGGTGTGCCAATGTTTCTGTAATTCAAGGGCTGCCACGCCCGACATCCAATAATGGCTGTGGATCAAATCATATTGGATTTCTTTTGAGGCTGCAAATTCCTCGACGCCGGTGACAAACTCCGGCAGGTAAGAAGCCAGGATATTCTTCGGAAGCGGGTGTTCAGGCCCTGCTGGGATGTGCACCACCCGGTTGCCATACCCCAGGTCGTGCAGAACGTGGGGGACGTGTTCATCCTGCGAGCGGGTGAACACATCCACATGCACACCGATCGCGCCAAGGTGGCGGGTGATTTCTCGCACATACACGTTCATCCCCCCGGTATCTTTTCCCCCCAGAGTTGCCAGAGGGCACGTATGGTAGGATAACATCGCAATCTTCATCTCGCGTGATACTCCTTGTCACATATCCCATTCCGCTGGTATAATCCCGTCGCTTATCATCTGATCCGCCACCGTAGCTCAGCTGGCAGAGCAAGCGTTTCGTAAACGTTAGGTCAAGGGTTCGAATCCCTTCGGTGGCTCTCTCAACGCAGCCAACTCTGGCTGCGTTTTTTTTGCTCGAAAGAATTGACGCCAATTCCAGGCACATCCAGTATAATTCCATCATGCCCAAAAATACAACCCCCATTGTGCTAGGAATCGCGGGCGGCACCGGATCTGGGAAGACCACCGTAGCCCAGGTGATCCTCGACCGGGTAGGTACGCACTATATCGCCCTGCTGCCGCACGATGCCTACTACAAGGATCTCTCTGAATTATCTCAAACCCAGCGCGCACAGATCAATTTTGATCACCCCGACTCTTTGGACACCGAGCTGTTGATCGAGCACGTTAAAATGCTCAAAGCCGGCCAGACGATCCAGCTTCCGGTGTACGATTTCAAAACCCACGCCCGCACTCCGCATACCATCTCAATCGAGCCACAGAGGGTGATCCTTGTCGAAGGGATCTTGATCTTCGCCGAACCTCGTTTAAGAGAATTATTCGATGTCAAAATATTCGTCGATACCGACGCTGATATCCGGTTCATCCGCCGCCTGGAACGAGATATTACGGAACGAGGCCGGACGAGCATCTCGGTGATCCAACAATATCTCACCACGGTTCGCCCGATGCATCTAGAATTTGTAGAACCTTCCAAACGCTACGCCGATGTGATCATCCCCGAAGGGGGGTTGAACAGCGTGGCCATGGATATGGTTGTCGCCCGTTTGTTGGAATTACTCCGCCCTGAAAAATAGTCAATCAAACTCGAAAGGAATATTATGGCACCCGCACCCAAGCAATGGTCATCCCCACCCGTAATGAGCCTGGATCTTAAGAAAACCTATACCGCAATCCTCCACACCGATATTGGAGATATCACCATCGCGCTCCACGCCGATAAAGTACCCGCGACGGTGAACAATTTCGTGTTCCTCGCCCGCCAGGGCTTTTATGATCATACGATCTTCCACCGCGTGATCGCCGATTTTATGGCCCAAGGTGGCGACCCGACTGGAACGGGCACCGGCGGGCCTGGATACCGCTTCAGGGACGAGTTCGGCGTTGGCTTGCGCCATGACAAACCGGGGGTGCTCTCGATGGCAAATGCCGGCCCGCATACGAATGGGTCACAGTTTTTTATTACCCACCGGGCAACTCCATGGCTGGATAATAAGCACAGCGTTTTCGGCCAGGTTACCAGCGGGATGGATGTACTGATGGCCATTCCTGCGCGAGATCCTGGAAAACTTGATGCACCGGGAGTTCATATACTATCGATCACCATACTGGAACAATAGCTACTAAGCCCAAGCCCCGGCTGATCATCCTGCGCGTGCTGGCCCTGACCTTCGTGATCGGGATCAGCGTGCTGGTTTTTCTATTACGCGATCAAGCCGAACAGTTGCAAGGGTATGGTTACCTGGGGGTTTTCTTGATCGCGTTTTTAGCCTACGCCACGGTAATCCTACCGGCTCCAGGAATTGCAGTGGTATTTACCTGGGGATCCATCTTCCACCCGGCAGGAATAGCCCTGGCAGCCGGGCTGGGCGCCGCCCTCGGAGAAGTATCCGGTTACCTGGCTGGCTTCAGTGGTCAGGGCGTGGTTGAGAAAACATCCATCTACCAGCGCCTCACCATTTTCATGAAAAAGTATGGGGGCTGGGCTGTCCTATTACTTTCTGCCATCCCCAACCCGTTTTTTGACATTGCCGGCATCGTGGCAGGCGCAACCCGGATTCCGTTGCCAAAATTCTTATTCTGGTGTTGGGTAGGCGAAACGATCAAGATGTTGGCTTTTGCTTACGCCGGCGCCTCAACACTGGGCCAACTGCTCAGATAAAAAACTCATCAGCTCGGAGGGTTTATGATCAGCTATTCTCACAGCGACACATACCTTGAACAACATTTGGACGAGAGCATCGCCGAGTTATCACGGCTATGCGCACAGCCCAGCGTCGCAGCCCAAAATTGGGGTCTCACGGAATGTGCCGCCCTGGTCGCAGATTTACTGCAACAGCGGGGCTTCTCCGTGGAAATCATCCCTACCGCTGGCGCTCCGGTGGTTATCGGGGAGCTGCGCGGGCTTTCCGATAAGACGCTCCTGTTCTACAACCACTACGATGTCCAGCCGGCCGAGCCCCTGGAGCTATGGGATACCCCTCCATTTGAGCCTACTCTGAGAGATGGCAAATTATTTGCCCGCGGCGTCAGTGACGACAAGGCGCATATCACCAGCCGCTTGTTTGCCATTGATGCTTTACTGGCAGAGCACCCTCAGTTGCCCTGTACGATCAAATTCATCATCGAGGGCGAAGAAGAAATCAGCAGCATCCACCTCAAGGAGTTTGTCTATGATCATGCTGAGCGCCTGAAGGCCGATGCCTGTATTTGGGAGTTCGGCGGTGTCGACCATCGCGAAGTGCCGGTGCAATACCTCGGTTTACGCGGCATCTGCTACGTCGAGCTATCGGTTGAAACCGCCAGCCAGGATGTACACTCCGGGTTAGGCGGCTCGATTTTCCCCAACGCCGCCTGGCGCCTGGTCTGGGCGTTGAACACGCTGAAAGGACCGGACGAACGGATTCGCTTGCCTGGGCATTATGACTCGGTGCGGCCGCCCTCTGAGCGTGACCGCCAGCTTATGGAAGCCATGCCAGAAACCGCGGAGGAATACCACTCGCGCTACGGCGTTCAAACATTCCTCAAAGGCCTGCAGGGCGGCGTTGAGCTCCGCCTGGACGAAGTGTTTCAACCCACCTGCACCATTTGTGGGCTTACCTCAGGCTACCAAGGCGCGGGGTCGAAAACGGTGCTCCCTGCCCGGGCTTCAGCCAAGGTTGACTTCCGCCTGGTTCCCGATCAAACCCCCGAGCAGGTGCTCAAAGCATTGCGCGCCCACCTGGATGCCCAGGGTTTCTCCGATATTCAGATCAACTTTCTAGGCGGTGAGGCCCCAGCCCGTACCGACCCGGACGATCCGTTTGTCAGGCTTGTGGTAGACACCGCCTTACCGGTATACGGCACTCCGATGCAGATCATCCCGATGAGCGGTGGTTCGGGACCCAACCACGCGTTCATTCACCACCTCAAGCTGCCCGTGGCAACTGCAGGAGTTGGCTATCCCGGCACCCAGGCTCACGCGCCCAATGAGAACATCCGCCTTGACCTATACCTGAAAGGCGCCAAACATATCGCTCGCATTATCCAGGAATTCTAATCAGTTTCGCTGGATGCAAGGCTCAACCAGGGCTTCCCCTCCGTCGTGGCGGGGGCCCTGGTGCTCTGCCAGACCGATGTGGACAGCGACCGGCAATTCTTCCGCTGAAACGATCCGACAAGCACTTGCTGGTATAATCCTGCCATGCTTTCATTGGTAGCACTGGACATTGAAACAACCGGTCTCGACTCACAAACCGATTCTATTATCGAAATTGGCGCAGTCCGCTTCAGCGCCCGGCGCGTAGAGGGTGAATGGACCACGCTGATCAATCCCGGGCGGCATATTCCTCCTTTCATCACCCAACTTACCGGCATCAACGACCAGATGGTGCAGGAATCTCCTCCGATCCGAGCGGTGCTCGCCGACCTGCGCGATTTCGTCGGAGACGCCATCGTCTTAGGGCACAATGTTGGATTTGACCTATCCTTTTTACGCAAACAAGGCATCCTGCGCCAGAACGACAGTATTGATACCTATGAGATGGCCTCGGTATTATTGCCCAATGCAGGGCGGTACAACCTTGGCGCGCTTGGCCAGGCTTTAAGCATCCCCCTATCCGCCACTCACCGGGCGCTTGACGATGCGCGTGTGACGCGCGGCATATTCCTGCGCCTGTATGAGATGGCCTTGGAAATGCCGCTACATTTGTTAGCTGAAATCGTCCGCCTGAGCGAAGCGACCGAGTGGCTTGGCTATCGCGCTTTTTATGAGGCGCTGCGCGCTCGCTCGAAAGAGTCAATTTCTGCCCGCCAGGTGCGCCAGGGATATGCCGGCCCAATCTTTGAAGGGTACAGCACACGCAATCTGCCGCCTCTCACGCCCAACCAGACGATCTACCCGCTCGACCCTGATGAAACTGCGGCGATCCTGGAAATCGGAGGAAGCTTCGCCCGTCACTTCCCAAGCTTCGAATATCGCCCGCAGCAAGTCGAGATGCTCAGGGCTGTAACCCATGCCCTCTCCAACGGACAGCATTTGATGGTCGAAGCGGGTACCGGAACGGGGAAAAGCATGGCTTATCTCATTCCCGCCAGCTTGTGGGCAATGCAGAATGGTTTACGCGTGGTAATCTCGACCAACACCATCAATCTCCAAGATCAATTGATCAATAAGGACGTGCCAGACCTGCGGGCAGCTTTGGGGGTTGATCTGAATGCTGCCATCATGAAGGGGCGCTCCAATTACCTGTGCCCGCGCCGTCTTGAAAATTTTCGCCGCCGGGGCGTCGAAACACCCGACGAAGCGCGCGTGCTGGCCAAGATCCTGGTGTGGCTCCAGACTACCCAGACAGGCGACCGCAATGAGCTGAATCTGAACGGCCCGGTGGAACGCGATATCTGGCTGCGATTTTCGGCAGAAGATGAAGGCTGTTCAACAGAAAATTGTTTGAAACGGGGAGGCATCTGCCCATTCTATCGCGCCCGCCAGGCAGCTCAATCTGCGCACATCCTGGTGGTAAACCACGCCCTGCTGCTCGCCGATGTAGCCACCGGAAACCGGGTGCTTCCCGATTATGCTTACGTGATCATCGACGAAGCGCACCATCTCGAAGAAGCGACAACCAATGCCCTGAGCTTTCGGATTACCCAGGCGATGATCGAGCGTACATTAAAGGAATTAGGGGGGCCTAACAGCGGCGCCCTGGGGCGGGCACTCACCGAGCTGGAAGGCGCCATCTCACCGTCTGATTATGCGGCTCTGAACACGCTGGTGCAGCAGATCACCGACTTTTCTTTCCACTTCGACCTGCTGGTGCACCAGTTTTTTGAAGCCATCACCCAATTCCTTTTCGAACAGCGCGAAGGTCGGTCGGTGGGGATGTACGCGCAGCAGGAGCGCATCCTGCCAGCGACGCGCACCCAGCCCGCCTGGGCGGATGTGGAAGCCACATGGGATGAAGCAGAGCATTCTCTTGAACCCCTGGTTAAATTAATGGGCGACCTGGTTAAGGGAATTGGAGAGCTGAGCGAGGTACTCAGCGAGGAAAGCCAGGAATTATTCGGTAATCTGAGCAGCCTGTACCGGCGCTTGAGCGAGATCCAGGGGAATCTAAATGGCCTGGTCTTCACCGCCAAAGCGGACACAATCTATTGGGTGGAAGTGAATGCGAACGGTAAACAGCTCTCTTTAAATGCCGCTCCACTACATGTTGGCCCCCTGATGCAACAATTCCTCTGGCATGAAAAATCAGCCGTGATCTTGACCTCTGCCACCCTGACCGCGGCGGGTGAATTTGACTATTTACGGGGAAGATTGCTGGCTGCCGAAGCGGATGAGCTTGCCGTTGGCTCACCCTTCGATTATGAAAGCGCTGCGCTGTTATATCTCGCCAATGATATCCCGGAGCCCAATGATCGCAATGGTCACCAGCGGGCGATCGAACAAGGAGTTTTTAAATTAGCGGTTGCTACCGGGGGGAAAACCCTGGTCTTGTTCACTTCTTACGATCAGTTGAAACGCACTTCGCAGGCGATCAGCCCCCTGCTTGCCCGGCACGATATCCGGGTTTATGAGCAAGGCGAGGGCGCCTCAGCCAACACCTTGCTGGAGAACTTCCGCACGGACGAGCGGGCTGTTTTGTTAGGCACCAAGGCTTTCTGGGAAGGCGTGGATGTTCCGGGGGCAGCCCTGTCTGCATTAGTATTGACCAAATTGCCCTTCGATGTCCCCTCTGACCCGATTGTCGCTGCCCGGTCTGAGACATTCGACGACCCCTTCGGCCAATATTCTTTGCCCGAAGCCATCCTCCGCTTCCGCCAGGGGTTTGGCAGGTTGATCCGCACCCAGTCAGACCGGGGGATTGTGGTGATCCTCGACCGGCGCGTCCTGACCAAACGCTATGGCAAACTATTTATCGAGTCGCTGCCCACCTGCACAATGCAGGTAGGCGCGCTGGCGGACCTTCCCCGCGCGGCTACCAAGTGGCTGAACCTTTAATCTGATATTCTTTGCTGCTCGTAGAACAAGAGCAGTGTGCTGCCATATTGGCGCCGGTCAAATTCAACCAGGTGGTGAAGATTATCTTCGCCCGTGAGCGGCTCAAGCTCAACCGGGTGGATCTGGACGATCACCCAGGCATCTTCGGACAATATCCCCGGATTTTTATCCACCGCAATCAAGGCCCGCTTCCACAAAGATTTATATTGCGGAGGAGCGATATACACATAATCAAATTTATGCTCTTCGGATCGCTCCAAGAACACAAACGCATCCATCTGCAGGACTTCGGATCCCTCGAGCAGGCCAGTTGTTTTTAAGTTATCACGCACCGTCACAATCGGCAATCGATTCACATCGACGAAGCATACCTGGCTTGCGCCGCGGCTCAGCGCTTCGATCCCTACGCTGCCTGTGCCAGCAAACAAGTCAAGGAAAGAAGCCCCCTGGATATCTGCCCCCAAGATATTGAATAGAGCTTCACGCACGCGGTCGGTAATCGGCCGCGTTGTATCGCCAGGCACCGAGCGGATCCTGCGGCCCCGGGCTTTTCCTGCAATGATGCGTAACTCACCACTCATGCCAACATCCCTGGATTGGGTCACTCACCGGCGGACAGCTCTACGCTCTGGCGCGCGGCCAGGATATTACCACGTGGGGCAGTAATCGGCAGTACACAGCCCGTTCCGAGCATGAATTTCTTCCCCTTCATCGCTAATATTGAATCGTGCGCCTCTGCCAGAACCTGTTCGGGCGTGCCCAAGACCATGGTTTTTTCCCGTTGCAAACCTCCGCACAGGGTCATGGCAGTCTTTTGGCTTGCCTCGCCGAGTGAGGGAGGCGTATCCTGGTCGTGCCAGTTGACCACCTGGAGCGGATAATCAACGAATGCATTGAACATAATATTATCGCCATGTAAATGCAGCATATTGAGCGGGCAATGGCGGACCGATTCTAAAACTGCCCGGTCAAATGGCGCTCCAAAACGCTGGTATTCCGCTTCCGAGAGTAAATGGTAATTCGCATGTTGCACTGCGTAAAAAATACCTGCTATTCCCGTTTTCAGCGCCGCGTCGATGAACGACCGGGTGCTTTCGGCAATGATTTGCAGCCCGGCGCTTACGGCATCGGGAAATTGGCGGATATGCGCCAACAAACCCTGCCCGCCTGCCAGGTTCTTCGCCTGCGCCAATGGGCTAAATATGGTTTGGAGCACCGGCGTATCCGCCCCAACCGCCTTGCAGACCAACTCAAGGCAGGCGAGCTGACCCGACAGGTGCCCCCAGTAAGGGTCGAGACTATCCAGGAACAGCCAATCATCCGGTTCATGGATCCTCCGGCGGGTATATTCGCGGGTGCCTTCGGTTGCCCCGCGCCACTCATCCTCCACGCCCCAATCGCGCAAACAGAACGACGATGCGGGAGTCACCTTGACCAGGTCAAAATCATAGGCTTGCTGGAAGGCTACTGTTGCTCCTGCCAGACTTTCCGGATTTTGGTCATCCACCGGAAAATGTCGCCACAATGCCACCGGCGGCCGGTCAACCGGATCGCCCTGGATACAAGCTTCTATACGGGCGCGGTGACTTAAGCGGTATGTTTCCAAATTTCCTTCTCCAAATTCCAATCTCCCTGGGTCAACATATTGATATGCCCCAAGGTTAACCGGCGCAGCATGTCCACGTTGACCTTCCCCGTTCCAGCCTGCGGAGCGAGAAGATCTTCTGCCTTACGAAATGCATTGATCGCTTCGTCGGTCCGCCCGGCGGCTTTCAAAGCCATCCCCAGGCCATAGTAAGCGTCCACCATGTTCCCATCCAGCGAGATTGCCTGCCTGTAGTCTGCTGCGGCTTCAGCGTATTGTTTACGGGCATAAAAAGCAATCCCCCGCTGGTGGTACTCAGCCGCATTTTGAGGGTTGCTGTTTTTTCCCGGATCCAGCGGGACCGACTTGACTTTAAAAATTTCTTTTTTCGCAAAGAGTTTCATAGATTATCCTCTGGTGTTGGAGCTACCGATCGAGTGAGCGATGGTCTGCCGGATTTCTTCTTCTTCTTCGGCGCGGTCGGAAAAATATTGATCCATGAAAGCCGATCTGCGCATGCGCACTGCCATGGGTGCGACCACCTGTATATCCTCAGCGCACACGGATTGCCGCCCGTCCAGCGCAGTATAAGCTCTGGCTGCCTCAAATAAGGTGATTTCGGCCCGTAAAGAATCAATGTGCAGCGAGCGCACGATCTCCAACCCCAACGCAGAGACCTCATCAGGGATCGCCACGGCTGGAACAGCCTCCCGCGCCGATTGAATTTCTTCTTTTACAGTTTTCGTTTCGCTGGCGTAGGTTTTGATCAGGCTTCTTGGATTGGTCAGATACGAGGCTGTTCTCCGGTAAGCCTCAAAGCGTTCTTCCACCTTGCTTAGCCCCCGCACCACGATCCGCAGGCCAAATCGATCCAATATCTGTGGGCG
>ERZ1649853.1054-NODE-1054-length-10986-cov-6.886653_pt1 | contig 10986 bp, 7 predicted proteins | sample MGYA00575353_ERZ1649853 | MGnify/ENA primary metagenome ERZ1649853 (study PRJEB40853, sample SAMN11349654) | freshwater sediment metagenome | isolation source: river sediment | host: Sediment | place: India: Okhla Barrage, New Delhi | collected 2017-02-21 ...
TTGCGAATCAACGAATCATGAATCCACGTCCATCTTTTCCTGGCGCGAATCGATCGCCTTCTTGATCTGCTTGACCAGTTCCTGCCAGACCTGCGGGCGTGCATTCTGGCAGCCCTGCAGCAGCGCGGTGAGCGGTCCCAGCGGCTGGGCGGCGATGAAAGCGCGCGCCTCGGCGGGCAGGCTAAAGCTGCGGCTGACGAAGATCTTCAACTTGCGCTCCTCCTGCATGTCCAGCAGGCCGCGCCCGGCAAGGTTCATCTTCACGCGCGAGAACAGCTCGTCGTAGGGGTCCGAGTAGTCGCGCGCCAGCCAGGCCGCCACGATGCTTTCCACCTCGCTGTTGGCGGCGCGCCCGGCGGCGGCCAGCAGGTCGGCCTCCAGGCAGGGGCCCTCCCAGCGCGGCGGCTGGCCGGTGGGGTCGGCGAACAGCGCGGTTTTCGAGCCCAGCCCAAACAGCCCCTTCTTCTGGCGCAGTTCCAGGCGCATCAACCCGGCCTGCTCATTGGCCAAAAAGGCCGCCGCCAGCAGGTGCTGGGCCAGCTCCACGCGGTTAACCTGCACGTCGGTGTGCAGCAGGCCGGTTTTGTTGAACACGCCCTTGCTTGAAACCAGTTTTTCGGCGTTGAAATACACCAGTTCGCTGGGAATGAGTGTTGAAGCGCGGAGAGTCATGCGGCGGCCTCCTGATGGGATGAATTTCAAAGGATTGCAATGATTAAAACACAAACCGGATGGAAATACGCGCCCTGGCGCTTTACGATTTCGTTATTTCGACGGGCGAGCCGGCCCGCCGCCGGATGAGCATCCGGCCAGTTTTCGACTATACTGGAAACGTTATTTCACTTAATCGCAGGGGTGATATGCGCTTGCATCAATTTCTCAACGCGTTTTCGGCCGGCCGGGTGCTGGATGTAGCCACCGGGGGTCTGACTTTACAGTTGGTTTTCAGCCGGGCCGGCAACCATTCCGGCCTGCGCCAAAGGCGGTCATAATATCCCTGTCCGGCAAAATTCCGCCGAACAAGGCCTATCACGTCATTCGATTTCACAAGGCGGCAAATGACTGGCAAACCGTATTCCGGCAAAATTCTGTGGGTGGACCTGGGCGCGGGGGAGTGCCGCGAAGAGGCGCTGCCCGACAGCCTGTATGAACAATTTCTCTCCGGGCTGGGGCTGGCCGCCGCGCTGCTCTACCGCCGCATTCCGGCCGGCGCCGATCCGTTGGGCCCCGACAACGTGCTCGGGTTCGTCTCAGGGATGCTGACCGGCACGCCCAGCCTGTTCACCGGGCGCTGGATGGCGGTGGGCAAGTCGCCGCTGACCGGCACCTGGGGCGACGCCAACTGCGGCGGCAGGCTCTCGCCGGCCATCAAGCAGTGTGGCTATGACGGCATTTTCGTGCGCGGAATCAGCCCGCGGCCGGTGATATTACTGGTGGATGCGCAGGGCGCGCGCCTGGTGGATGCACAGGATCTGTGGGGCCAGGACGCGATTGAGACCGAGCGCACGCTGCGCGAACGTTACGGCGGCGGCCGGCAACCGGCAGTGGCCTGCATTGGCCCGGCCGGCGAGCGCCTTTCGCTGATTGCCGGCATCTGCCACGATTACGGCCGCATGGCGGCGCGTTCGGGGCTGGGCGCGGTGATGGGCGCCAAGCGCCTGAAGGCCGTGGTGCTCAAGGGCGCGCGGCCGGTGCAGTCCGTTGACCCCGAAAAGATGAAAGCGCTCAGCAAACGCGCGCGCCGCTTTTACAAGCTCAATGTGCCGCTGCCGCCGGGCCGCTTCATGCCCGCGCTGGGCGTGCTGCTGCGCAGTATGCCTTTGATCCTGCGCATGGACGGCCTGATTACCACCAAGCTGTACCAGAAATGGGGCACCAGCAGCCTCAACCAGACTTCGGTGGAATGGGGCGATTCGCCGGTCAAGAACTGGCAGGGCAGCTACCTGGATTACCCGGCCAGGGTTTCGGTGGGCATCGATCCCGACAAAATCCGCGCGCGCGAGCTGAAGAAATACCGCTGCTATGCCTGCCCGCTGGCCTGCGGCGGAATTTGCTCGTTGGATGGAAAAGGCGGCGAAACGCACAAGCCCGAATACGAAACCGTGATGTCTTTCGGCGGCCTGCTGCTGAACAACGACCTCGAGGCCATCTTCGCGATCAATGACCGGCTCAACCGCGCAGGCATGGACAGCATCTCGGCCGGCTCGGCGGTGGCCTTCGCAATGGAACTGTATGAAAAAGGCCGCCTGACGCAGGCCGATACCGGCGGGCTGGAGCTGCGCTGGGGCAACGTGGCTGCCGTGCAGGCGCTGGTGGAGCAAATGATCGCCCGCGAGGGGCTGGGCAACCTGCTGGCCGACGGGGTCAAACGCGCGGCGCAGCGCCTGAACGGCTCGTCGCCGGAGGGCGCGGTGCATGCCGGCGGGCAGGAGATTTCGATGCACGACCCGCGCCTGGATCCCGGCTATGCGCTGCATGCCAGCGTGGATCCCACCCCCGGCCGTCACACCACCGGTTCGCAGATTTATTACGATATGTACCGCCTGTGGACGCGCGTGCCCGGGCTGCCGCGGCCCGGCCTGTTTTACTCCCGGTCCAGCCGCTACCGCGCCAGCGCCGAAAACGCCGCCGCCGCAGTCGCCAACAGTTGTTACACCCAGCTTTTCAATGCCGCCGGGCTGTGCATGTTCGGCGCGTTCCTCGGCGCCGACCGGCTGCCGCTGTTCGAGTGGCTCAACGCCGCGCTGGGCTGGCACAAATCGCCGGCCGAATACATGCAGATCGGCAAGCGCATTCAAACGCTGCGCCAGATGTTCAACCTGCGCGAAGGCATCGACCCGCGCGCGCTGAAGATTCACCCGCGCGCCGCCGGGCAGCCGCCGCAAAGCGCGGGCGCTAACCGCGGCCGCAGCGTGCCGGTGGAGGCGATGATGCAGGCCTACTGGCAGGCCATCGGCTGGGGCGACGACGGCCACCCGACCCCGGAGACGGTTCGCGAGCTGGGGTTGGGAGAGTATTCACAGGGATGAAGAGGATAAAAGGGCTGCGCTGATGGGATCTGAGTAGTGACGGACGCCTGTCCAAGCGCGGATTTGCCCCTGGAGAATGTCACAGACGACAATTCCTCAGAACGCATTACTCATCACTCGTCACGCATCACCCATCACTCTGCCCTCTTCCTGCGTACCATCAGCAGCACCAGCACCCCAACCCCGATCAGCAGCCCGATCACCGATGCGCCGATCCAGGGCGTGCCGCCGCTGAGCGAGAGGAACGGCTCGGGCGTGGGCGTGAAGGTGGGAGCAGGCGTGGCGCTGGGCGTGGCCGTGAAGGTGGGCGTCACCGGCGTGACCGTGGGCGTGGCGGTGGGCGGGCCGGGCGTGGGCGTCAGCGTGGCCGGCGGAGTCACCTGCAAGAGGAGCTGCTGGTTGGGGAAAATATCTGAACTGATCAGGTTATTCCAGGCCTGTATTTTTTCCGCGGTGGTTTCATAGAGTGTGGCAATCCACGAGAGCGTTTCGCCGCTTTGCACGGTGTGATAATACTTGCCGTCCGCGGCCGGGGTGAGCTTTTCCAGCGGCGTCAGCGGGCGCGGCGTGGGGCTGGGCGTGACGTTGCCGGCATCAATCAGCAGCTTTTGCCCGATTTGCAGCGGCCAGTCGAGCTGCCAGTTGTTCAGCGCCAGGATCGTATCCACCTTCACCTGGTAGGCATCGCCGATGGTGGTCAGCGTGTTGTAGGCCGCCACGATGTGGACGATCTTGCCGTCGGCGTCCGGCGTGCTCTTCTGGACCATGCCCACCGGCGTGGGCGTGGCATAGCCGGCCGTGTTGGCGCCGGGGATGAACAGCACCTGCCCCACCTGCAACTTGTCGTTGCGCGAAATGTTGTTCCAGATCTCGATGTCTTTGATGGTCACCTGGTAGGCGATGGCGATGGCCCACAGCGATTGGCCGGTCTTGACGGTGTGAAAGAGCTTGCCCTCGGCGTCGGGCGTGGCCACTTCCACCGGCACGATGATACCGTAATTGCCCACGTTGCCGCCGGGGGGCAGCGTGCCAACCGGCGAGATGTATTCGCCGCACGATGTACCGGCGGTGTAGGCCGCCTGCAGGACGTAATAGTAGCGCCCGCCGCCCGCGGAGGCCACCCCCGCGCCAACGTGGCAGTAGGCCGGGTTGACCGCGGGAATCATGTGCGAGGGATCCGCCCACACCACCATGATCTCATCCAGGGTCATGTTGCCGACGGCGAAGTTTTCGGTGCCCCACACCTTCGATCCGCCGCCGTACCCGGCCGATTGCAACCGCCCGGAGACGTCGCCGATGTGCCAGGACATGTTGTTGGCCGCCATGATCTCGGCAGTGGACTGCGCCACCGCGTTGATGATGGGGTCTTCAATCAGCGCGGGCAGGCCGTTGCCCATGCGCAGCGCGTTCATGGCAATGATCAGGTCGTACGCGGTCACATCGGAGGCCAGCGGGGCGGCCTGCACGGCAGCCGGCGCGCCCGCGCGCAGCGTGCCGCCCACCAGGCCGGCCAGCAGCGCCAGCAGGGAAATCCAGCGAGTGAATTTTAAGTGTCGCATACCGCTATTATAACGTGTGAACGCGCGCTTTTTCTGTCAAGGGGTTTTGGAGCGCGGGGAAACGGCAGGCATTGATGGGTTGCCGGCGGCGCACAAAAACGGGCCCTGCGGATGCAGAGCCCGTTGCAGTGACAGGGTTGCCTTTTAGCCGTTCTTCTTCTGGAATTCGGCCATAAAATCGACCAGCGCCTTGACCGATTCGAGCGGCACGGCGTTGTAGATGGAGGCGCGCAGGCCGCCCACCGAGCGGTGGCCCTTCAGACCGATCAGTTCAGCCTTCTTGGCTTCCTTGACGAACTGCTCTTCCAGTTCTTCGCTGGGCATGCGGAAGGGCACGTTCATGATCGAGCGGGCCGCGGGCGCGGCATGGCCGCGGTAATAGCCGCCCGAGCCGTCGATGGCGTCGTAGAGCAGTTTGGCCTTCTGCTGGTTGAGCTTGTAGATGGCATCCAGGCCGCCCAGTTCCTTGAGCCATTTAAACACCAGCCCGCACATGTAGATCGACCAGCAGGGCGGCGTGTTGTGCAGCGAGGCGGCTTCGGCCATGGCCTTGTAGTCGAGCATGACGGGCAGGTTGGCGGGCACGCGCTCCAGCATGTCATCGCGCACGATGACGATCACCACGCCCGCCGGACCGGCGTTCTTCTGCGCGCCGGCGTAAATCATGGCGTACTTGCTCACATCCAGCGGCCCGCTGAGGAAGTCGGAGGACACGTCGCACATCAGCGGCACGCCTGCGGGCACCACCGGCTCGTCTTTGAACTCGACGCCGTGAATGGTTTCGTTGTGGCAGAAGTGCACGTAGGCGGCCTGCGGGTCAAACTTCAGCTCGCTGGCGGCGGGCAGGCGCGAGAACTTGTCGGCGTCGCCGCTGAAGGCGATGTTGGTGGCACCCAGCTTGACCGCTTCCTTGACGGCGGCCTTGCTCCAGGCGCCGGTGACGATGTAGTCAGCCGAGGCGCCGGCCGGGCGGAAGTTCATCGCCTGCATGGCAAAATGCAGCGTGGCGCCGCCCTGCAGGAACATGACCTTGTAATTGGCCGGGATGCCCATCAGCTCGCGCAGGTCGGCTTCGGCGGTGTTGATGATGCCTTCGAATTCTTTGGAGCGATGGCTCATTTCCATCACGGACATGCCGCAGCCTTCAAAGCTGAGCAGGTCGGCCTGAGCCTTTTCGAGTACCGACACCGGCATGGCTGAGGGGCCGGCATTGAAGTTGTGGACACGCTTCACAGAAGTCATATCGCTACGCCTCGTTTAAATGGGTTGGAATAAGGATCGGATGAAACAACACAACCGGTCGATGGACCGATCCGTATCATCATAACGCATTTTCAGCCCGGCTGGCTAATGCTTTTCGTCTTAGAGTGATGCAACGTTTGCCACAATTTGCGCCATTCCCCTGTGCCTGGATCGACCCTAGGAAAGCACAAACATGGGAATAGGTCCGATCCGACGGGAGCCTGATTTGCATTTTAACCTGGCGAAAGAGCCATTGAGCTGCCGTGAAATGGTTGTCCCGACAGTGCAGAGAACGACTGACGCCGTCACTGTAAAATAACAGGTTGTCTTTCCTCAGAACGTCTCGTGCTCCGTGCGCGCGATGATCTCGTCCTGCAGCGTCTCCGAAAGGTCGCCGAAGTAATCCGAGTAGCCGGCCACGCGCACGATCAGGTCGCGGTGCGACTGCGGGTCGCGCCGGGCGGCGCGCAGCGTTTCGGCGTCCACCACGTTGAACTGGATGTGATGGCCGCGCATGGCGAAGTAGGCGCGGATAAGCTGCACCAGCCCGTTCAACCCGGCCTCGTCGGCCAGCAGTTGCGGGGTGAACTTCTGGTTGAGCAGCGTGCCGCCGGTGCGGCCGTGATCCATCTTTGCCACCGAGCGCAGCACGGCGGTGGGGCCGCAGCGGTCGGCGCCCTGCACGGGCGAAACGCCCTCCGAGAGCGGCAGCCCGGCGCAGCGGCCGTCGGGGGTGGCGCCGGTGACCGCGCCAAAATAGACGTGCACGGTGGTGGGCAGCAGGTTGATGTGGTATTCACCGCCGCGGGTGTTGCGCCGCCCGTCAACCGCGTTGAAATAGGCCTCGAAGATGCGCACGGTCAGCGCGTCGGCGCGCTCGTCGTCGTTGCCAAAGCGCGGCGTGCGGTTGGCCAGCAGCAGGCGGGTGCGCTCGTCAGCAAAATTGCCGGCCAGCGCCGAAAGCAGCGCGTCCATCGACAGGTCGCGCTCTTCATATACATGATATTTGACCGCGCTGAGCATGTCGGTGAGCGAGCCGACGCCCACGCCCTGGATGTAGGAAGTGTTGTAGCGCGCGCCGCCGTCGTGATAGTCTTTACCGCGCGCGATGCAGTCGTCGATCAGCAGCGAGAGGAACGGACACGGCAGGAAGGCAGCGTACAGGCGCTCGATGACGTTGCTGCCGCGCACTTTGATGTCGATGAAGTGCAACAACTGCCGTTCGAAGGCGCTGAACAGCTCGTCGAAGCTGGCGAAGCTGCGCGGGTCGCCGGTGCGGGGACCGAGCTGCGCGCCGGTGCGCGGATCGCGCCCGTCGTTGAGCGCCAGCTCGAACAACTTGGGCAGGTTGAAGTAGCCGGTCAGGATGTAGGCTTCCTTGCCGAAGGCGCCCACTTCCACGCAGCCGCTCGAGCCGCCGCAGCGCGCGTCCACCAGCGACTTGCCCTGGCGGGTCAACTCGGCGACGATCAGGTCGCTGTTGAACACCGAGGGCTGCCCGAAGCCGGTGCGGATGATCTTCGCGGCGCGGTGGATGAATTCATCCGGGTTTTGCGCGCTGACCTGGATGGACGAGGAGGGTTGCAGCAGGCGCATCTCCTCGATCACGTCGAGGATCAGGTAGGTCACCTCGCTGACGCCGTCCGAGCCGTCGGCCAGCAGCCCGCCGGTGTTGATCTGGGCGAAGTCGGTGTAGGTGCCGCTCTCTTCGGCGGTGACGCCCACCTTGGGCGGCGCGGGCTGGTTGTTGAACTTGATCCAGAAGCACTGCAACAATTCTTCGGCGGTTTCGCGGGTGAGCGTGCCGTTTGCAAGCTCGCGGCGGTAGAAGGGCGCCAGGTGCTGGTCGAGGTGGCCGGGGCAGAAGGCGTCCCAGGTGTTCAGCTCGCTGGTGACGCCCAGGTGGACAAACCAGTAATATTGCAGCGCCTCGCGGAAGGTGCGCGGGGCGTGCGCGGGCACCCACGAACAGGTTTCGGCGATCTGCTCCAGCTCGGCGCGGCGGAGCGGGTCGGGCTCGGCGGCGGCCAGCTCGCGGGCCAGCGCGGCGTGCCGTTCGGCAAAGGTGATCAGCGCGCCGGCGGCGATGCGCATGCCGCGCAGTTCCTCCTGCCTGGCGAAGGCGTGCGGATCGTTGAGAAAATCCAGCTTTGCCAGGCTTTCATCAATTGCGGTCTGGAAATCGAGCAGGCCCAGGCGGTAGATCTTGTCGTCCAGCACGGTGTGGCCGGGAGCGCGCTGCTCCATGAACTCGGTGAACAGGCCGGCTTCGTAGGCGGCGATCCACTCGGGCGTCATTTCGGCGAACAGGCGCTCGCGCATCGATTTGCCGCGCCAGAAGGGGATGATTTTGTCGGCGTAAATCTGCTTGACCTGCGCGCTGACCGCGAAGGAAGTCTTGGCGCGCGTGTCGAGGATGTCGAGGTCCTCGAGGGTGTGGCAGCACAGCTCGGGGTAGGTGGGCGTGGCCTTGGGCGCGGGGCCTTTCTCGCCGACGATCAGCTCGCCCGCGCTGATGTAGATGGTCTTATGCGCCATCAGGTACTCAAACGAAAGCGCGCGCTCCACCGGCGCGGAGCGCAGGCCGTGCGGTTGGGCGTAAAAATCGGTCATCAGCTCGGCGCGCTCGGCGGAGAGCGTGGGGCGCGCGTCCAGCGATTGGCGGCGCAAACGGGCGACGCGTTCGGTCATCGGCATGGGTCAACCTCCAAGTACGACATTCAATCCGGCCCGGGTGAAGTACTCGGCGATGGCATGCATGTGTGCATCTGTGGGCGTTTGGATGCCGGGCAGTTGAAACGGCAGGCCGAGGCCGGCGTATTTGGCTTCGGCGGAGTTGTGATAGGGTAATAAGTGCAGCGGCGCGGGGTTGGGCAGCGCGGCGACGAAGGCGGCGGTGGCGCGGAGGTTCTCCGCGTCATCGTTGATGCCGGGAATGAGCGGCAAGCGCAGCCAGATCGTCGCGCCCAGTGCGCTCAGGCGGTGCAGGTTGTCGAGGATGCGGCGGTTGGGCACGCCGGTGATCTGGCGGTGGCCGGCCTGGTCCATCAGCTTAAGGTCATAGAGCAGCAGGTCGGTATAGGGCAGCGCGCGCTCAAAGGTCTCCCAGGCGGCGTAACCGCAGGTATCCAGCGCGGTGTGCAGCCCGGCGGTCTTGCAGGCGCGCAGCAGTCCCAGCAAAAAATCCGGCTGCATCAGCGGCTCGCCGCCCGAGAAGGTCACGCCGCCGTTGGAATGCAGGTAAAAATCGCGGTCGCGCTCGATGACTGCCATGACCTCCTCGACGGTGTACTCGCGCCCGACGATCTGGCGCGCGTCGGCGTAGCAGGCCTCGACGCAGACCCCGCAGACCGTGCAGGCGGCCCGGTCGGTCACGTAGCGCCCGTCCACCGGCTGGACGGCCAGTTCGGGGCAGACCTGCGCACACGCGCCGCACGAAATGCAGCGGTTGGGGCGCAGCATCAACTCCAGCGCGGGCGACTGGCTCTCGGGGTTGTGGCACCAGGCGCAGCGCAGCGGGCAGCCCTTGAAGAACACGGTGGTGCGGATGCCCGGGCCATCATGAATGGCGTAGCGGCGGATGTCGAACAGCATGCCGGTGGTCATATTTGTATTATACGACGAAATATCCAAAATATATACAAATTGGATATTGTTTTTAGAATGCGATTATGGTTTAATAAGGAAAGGAATATCACCACGGAGTACACGGAGAAGAGTTTTGTGAGAAAAATAGAGTTAACAAATTCAGCCAATAAAAGCAGCTTTCTTACTTTCTAGATTGTTTCTTTTCCTCTCATCTTTTTCTTCTCCGTGATCTCCGTGTCCGTGGTTAATCCCTCTTAAGGACCTCCCCATGACACATGACCGCGAATCCGACCGCGTCGAAAGCGAACTGCGCCGCCTGATCCTCACCCTGGAACTCGAGCCCGGCGCGGCGCTGAGCGAAGCCGAACTGATGAGCCGCTACAACTGGGGGCGCACCCCGCTGCGCGAAGCCATCCAGCGCCTCACCGAACAGGCGCTGTTGCAGCACACCCCGCGCCAGGGCGTGATGGTTACGCCGCTGAGCGTGTTCGACTTTGTGGACGTGATGGACGCGCTGGCGATGGTGATCGGGCCGTCGGCCTCGCTGGCCTGCCGTCGCCTGAGCGCGGCGCAGCTTGACGAGCTGGCCGGGCTGGTGGAGCAATTGCAGGATGCGGACGCGCAGCACGATTTCACCGCGCTGGCCGAGCTGGACTATCAATTTCACGCGCTGCTGGCCGAAGCCGCCGGCAACCCCTACCTGCGCGACTACCTGCTGCGCCTGCACCGCGTGGCCATGCGCTTCAACCTGGCCGCCTGGCGGCGCGCCGGCGCGGCCAGCGCCTCGCAGAGCGAGCACCACGTCATCCTGGCGGCGCTGCGCGCCCGCGACGCGGCCGCCGTGCGCGAGGCCATGCTGGCGCACATCGAAAACGCCCGCCAGCGCATTGTCGGTAACCTAACTTCCTAGTAAGGGCGAGCGGCCGCTCGCCCCAACAGGATGGCGTCCTATCCCGGCATCACGCCCAGGGCGGTCAACTGCGCCACCAGTTTATCCTGGTCGGCGCGCGAAAGCGGCTCGAGCGGCGGGCGCACCTCCAACCAGCCGTCGTCGTGGTAGCGCGCAGCCAGCAGGCCTTTGATGGCGGCCGGGAAGGAGGCGTACGGCAAAAAAACCAGCGCGTCGGTGAGCAGCTTTTTGAAGGGTCTGGCATCCTCGCCGGCAAAGAAGGTCTTCTCCAGTTGTTTGGCCGGCGCCGCCAGGAGGTTCGACTCGGCGGTGATGCAGCCCGCTCCGCCGTGCTCCAGGTCGTCCAGCAGGTAATCATCAAACCCGGAGAAGATATCCATGCGCGGGTAGCGGTCGCACAGCCTGACCAGGTTATCGACATCGCCTGAGCTGTCTTTGACGCCGCCCAGCCGGTCGCCGACGACGTCTTCCAGCCGGTCGAGCAGCTCAAAGCTGATCGGTACGCCGCTAACCTGCGGGATGTGATACAGCAGCGCCTTGCGCCCGGCGGGCACCGCCTCGGCGTAAACGCGCTTGAAATATTCAAGCAGCCCACCGGTCGAGACCGCGCGGAAGAAGAAGGGCGGCACGATCAGCACGCAGTCGGCGCCGCGCTCGA
>ERZ1649853.1056-NODE-1056-length-10984-cov-5.826974_pt1 | contig 10984 bp, 5 predicted proteins | sample MGYA00575353_ERZ1649853 | MGnify/ENA primary metagenome ERZ1649853 (study PRJEB40853, sample SAMN11349654) | freshwater sediment metagenome | isolation source: river sediment | host: Sediment | place: India: Okhla Barrage, New Delhi | collected 2017-02-21 ...
AACGTGACGTTCGCCGAATTATTTTTACTTTTTTCATCTTTTTTGTTATAATATACCTTTACTAATATGCCATTTCTACCACGCAAAACCTGAACATGCGAAAAATCATTATTCTCATATGTTTTATTATGATGTTACTTATCTTTACCGGCTGTCAGTCAAACCAGCCCTTACTGACTGCGCAGGTTCCTAATAATTCATCGACGATCGAGTCACCTGCTAGCACACCCTCCTTTACGCCTTCTCTTATATCACCGACCAACCAAACGACAGAAACCACTCCCCCAACCATTGAACCAACCTTAAAAGCAACGGCATCACCTGAGACAACATCCACCCCGATCCAATTACCGACAACTTCTCCGACTACCGAACCCATCACACTAGGCACTCAAGTCTCAACCGATTGTTTGGATGAAGCAGCTTTTTTCGCGGATTTGACCGTGCCTGATGACACACTTGTAGACCCAGGCACTGCTTTAATGAAAACCTGGAGAGTTCGCAATACGGGAACCTGCACCTGGAGTGAAGGGTATCTGTTAGTTTTCGCTAAAGGCGATCTCATGAATGGTGCATTATCCAGCCCGATACCGGTCACCGCTCCTGGAGAGATAGTTGATATTTCAGTCGACCTGGTAGCCCCTTCCCGCGGTGGTCAGCAAACTGGTTATTGGCAATTCCAGAATTCTGCTGGGACTCGCTTCGGCGTTGGATCAGGTGGGCATGATTATATTTGGGTGCAAATCCAGGTCAATTGGACCTCACCCGGAGAAGAACAATCCCCAACCGATGAGCCGGATTCGGATCCTGGACAAACCGATGACTGTTCAGCCTCAGAAAACCAAGATTATGAAAATCAAGTATTATCCCTGATTAATAATGCACGGGAATCTGCTGGACTACCTACTTTGTTCCTCAACTCGCAATTATCGGCAGCCGCACTCGAACATAGTCGCGACATGGCTTGTGCTGACTACGTTGACCATACCGGTTCGGACGGTTCCACATGGTATGATCGGGTCGCATCACACGGCTATGCGAATTATAGCTCGTCTCGCGAGAATATTTATGTCGGTGATCCGTCCTTTGGAGGCACACCTGGTGGCGCCTTTGACTGGTGGATGAACAGTCAGGTGCACCGGGACAATATCCTTTATTCCAGCATCTCAGAAATTGGTATTGGATATGTCTATTACGTTAATAGCTCCTATGGTGGCTACTATACTGTAGTATTTGCACGTCCATAACCCATATTCAGCTACCGCTTCTGGAATGGCACAAATTGTGTGTATGCTCGTAAAAGCACCTGATATTTTACGACGCTACCGATCACCCGCCCGTCCAGGTGAGTCATTTGCATATACACCCTACCGTCCCGATCAGCTAACCATTCCAGGCTTGTCGATCGTCCAAAGCTCGCCGGGTAGACTTGATCAAGTAGTGTGACACCATCACTGGCATAGAGGCGGAGGACAACCGCCGCGCGTTCTGACATCGGATAAGTCACGACTCTATAACGTTGTCCAGCCTGTGCATCAAATGAAATCCAATCCTCATCGTCCTGATAATCTGCTGCCAATGGATTGCAGAAATTATGATCCTGGCTTACTCCAATGGCAAGCTGTGTGCTATTTACTGCGCTGTTGTCATTCCCACTAGTATCATAGCCATCCAGAGTACTACATAGTACATTTGCAGCAGGAACGGTCACAGTCAGCTCAGCTGTAGCTGGATATGCTTCTGTATTGCCAGAATGATCGACGCCTCGCATGCGAAAACCATAGAGATAACCAGCATCTGCCACTATCCATGATTGCAACTGGTCGCCATTCACCGTCCCAGGATTATCTTGCCAGTCACCATCCTCTACTTGCTGCTGGATTTGGTAGTAGTCAATGCCTGAAAGATTATCCGAACCTGTCCATTCGAGCAGGAAAGCATTACTATACTGTACGCCATCCATGTAACTGATGTTCGTGTAAGGTGCTGTTTTATCAATACCCAGATCCCAAGATACTGCCCAACTCAAATTACCCGCTCTGTCATAGGCGATCACATAAACCGCAGCACCAGTACCTTCGGGTTCCCCGCCGGGATTGAAATCTATGCTCCACCCGTCTTGTCCATCCCAATCTGTACCCAGGCTTGTCCAAGGTGCGATCTGCCAATTTGCGGAATGCCAGTAGAATTCCACCCGGCTGATCTTGTCGGTCGTGTCAGAGGCGGTTGCATGGATAGTAAATGTGCCATCCGGAACATATTGACCAGAGACTGGATAGATGATCGTCGCGCTCGGATCATCACTGTCAGTAAAGAGCCGAATTTGATAATCGTAGTTGCTGCCCCCAACTGACGGATGATTCCACGCTCGTACCTTTAAATAATATGCTCCATCATGTAGCAATGTATACCCAAGTAAAGGATCTCGTCGCTCACCTAATACTTCATCGTCATCCTCCGCCAACACTGAGAAGCCATCGCTATCATAGAGTAGTAAGTATGGATCGAGTGGTGAGCCATCTTCATTTCCATCGATATCAACAACGATCCGGTCACCAGCGCTGCCATTGAACGCGTAATAATCCCAGTCGCCCCCAGGGCAAATTTCTCCTGCGATGCTCTGGTCCGGATCGTAGATTAACGGTGTTGCCTGTGCTGGAGTGTCATCCTGCCGTAAGTCGTCGCAGTCCGGTGGCGCTTGCTGGGTGATGCTGAATTGGTCAATTCCCCACCCACTAAAGGCGTTCAACGCACTGTCCAGGGTGGCAAAGAAGAAGCGTACCCGGACAACATGACCAGAATATTCTGATAGATCATAAGCTTGACTATTCAACCAGGTGGTTGCCTGCAACTCTGGAATCAGCGGATCTTCGCTCAATTGGGATAAATTAACGAACGGTCCACCATCTACGGATATCTGCACCCAGCGTTGATCCCACCAGTGATTTCGGTTTTCAGTCTCGTAGCGATACCGAAAACGCATGTAATACCCTTCTTCTCCAATTTCAATTGGCGGTGATGTCAGGCTACCAAAATTAGCACTTCCGTCAGCATAATCACCATCTGTTCCTTGGTACCACCAGGCATAAGAATCGTCCACACCTGTGCCATCCAGTAACGACCAGTAACCAGTTCCCGTCCACTGATCTTGATTGGATTCAAAATCATCACTAAATGGCGCGGACATCTGTGTCGGCGGCAATGATGCTTCGCCAATTGTAAAGGTCCGCACTTCGCTCCACAACCCAGTGCCGGCTGTATTCTGCCCTCTCACCTGCCATTCATAGTCGCCTTGCGTTAGAGAGTCAATTAGAAGATTGGGCTCGCCTCGCCAGGTTGTAGCCCACCCTGATTCCTCGCCTTCCAGCATAGGCGTGATCACCACCTGGTATTCAAGCGCTCCCTGTCCGTTTCGCCATGACAAAGGCACAACATCCCCATCTTCAAATAATTGCCCTGCGACCGGTGCAACGAGGGTAGGTGTCAGTGGCGTCTCGTTTTCCAACGAAACGATCATCGACGAAAGTGTATTCTCGCCGATCAAATCATCAAATAAATAACTGTCGTTCTTAATAAATGATTCGGAATGACCATAATAGTTACTGTCGGAGAACAATGTCGCAATCACTTGCTCTCCAACCATGATAGATGCGGCATCATCTCCACCTACCACACCCAATAAGCTACCAGATGGATAGTTACCGATGTCCAGTCGCGCACAACCTCCCAAATAATCATTTTCTTCAAATAATGTCACCTGATCTGCAGCAGGTACGCATGACGGAGGAGGCTGCGGGCACTTGAAATCCTTCGTAAAGTGCCGCAAACCAGCAATCGGCTGCCAGTTTCCTTCTTGGTCATACAAGCGCATTGCCACGCTTACCGCGCCATCGGGCACTACGGCATTTTCAGCACATAAATCCCAGGTATATGTAAAAGAGGGGTTGAAATGTTCGCCCAATTCATGCCATTCGCCTGCAAAATCCGCAACAAGCTGACCATAATCTAATCCGCTATCATCATCCTCGCCCCAGCCACTCAAAACAATCGTGGAAGTCGTGATCACATCTCCTGTCGTAATTCCACCAAGATCACCATAGGGAGGAGTCAAGTCACCCGCCGGTTCATTCGCAGAAACATATGCCGCCCGCCCGTCTTCGCACAATCCCCCGCAAAACTCCTCATCCGTCTCCCATTCCCTTCGTGGTCGTCCCCCATATATATCGACTTCATCAAAGGTGATGTCCACAGATTGATTCCAATATGGATTATCCGTGGGCCAATTTGGCTTGACCTCAACCTGGAAATGCAAGTGGTCGCCTGTACTATTACCGGTGTTATCTACCGTTGCGATATACTGACCCTGAACAACTTGCGCACCTACTGTCTTTAGTTCAGGCGGTATGCTGTCCTGTGCCAGATGCATATAAAGTTGGTACAGGTCTGGTTCATCTTCATTCTGCAAAACGATAAAGTTGACTTCATCGTGATTATCATTTGGCACATCATCGCGGAATGTATACACATACCCAGCCTTAGCAGCATAGATCGGCCACATCGTATCGTGAATGTAGAAGTCAAAGGCATAATGTGCTTTTGCATAGTCTTGGTCATGACTGACGCTGCGCGAGAGATTAACCGAGCTGCCCTTAATCCAGGGTAAGTGATAACCGGACAAAGCCTCTTCAGAAAAAGTAGGTAAACTCGTCGTTTCCTGTCCCTGCCACGCCTCAGCCTCTGCCATAGAAATCAGCCCGTCTGGGATGTCTTGCAAAATGGATAACCAAGTTGGGTCATCTGGCAGATAGACTTGCCAGGCACTCTGTACGAGATGTGCCAGTGCTAATCCCGGTTCAGTAGAGATCACGATCTTCTGATCAGGATCGTAATTTACGATCCAGGCTTTTGCCCAGGCACCATCAAGGCTGATCTCTAGATTATCAAGCTGGATTTGATAGCTCTCTGCGCCCCAACCATACCCGCCCTTAGCAATTGCTGCCAGAATAGCTTTAGTAACCTCAACCTGGATTCTTTTACGATCAGGCTTATCAGGCGGGTTCGTCGTATACTGCTCTTCGCTAGTAGTTGCAGATGTTGAAATAGATGCTGGCAGTAAACCAGTTAAAAATAGACTCAACAAGATAAAAACAATAGAAGCGGTAAATAAGCGATTTTTCATAGATTCACTCCTCAAAACCACCAAGCATATTACCGTTGCACCTGCATTCTAATGTATCAAACAAAAGAATGCCAGGGATAATCCCCGGCATTCTTTTCCGCGTCGCTGGTCTCCTAATGTTTTCCTATCGTATGCAGTAGGGCTAGGTTTGTTTGCCGTATCTCGTTTACCGGATAACCACAGATCATCACAACTTGTTGACCTGGGTGTAAGGATCGGGAGTGCTCGATTGCACCCTCTACAACCGATAACATTTCATCAATACTATTAACATGCGGCACAAGACACGGGATAACCCCCCAATACATTTCAAGGCGTGCATAGGTATCCGGTTCCCAGGTAAATGCCAATATGGGTACTCTCGGGCGCGTTTTCGATAATAACAAAGCAGTTCTGCCACTCTGTGTGAAGACTGCGATTGCTGCGACATTACGATCATGCGCAAGCTCACGCGCTGCCTGAGTCATATAGAAGGTGTCGTCAAAGCTTGACAATTTCGCCATCTCACCTTTCCAGTGTCCCCATTCATTCATACTTGCTTCTGCTTTGCAGATAATTGCCCCCATTGTCTCCACAGAGGTAACTGGATAAGCCCCTACCGCAGTCTCACCCGATAACATAACTGCATCCGAACCATCGAAGATCGCATTGGCTACATCCGAAGCCTCTGCTCGCGTTGGGCGTGGATTATGGATCATCGAATCGAGCATTTGAGTCGCAGTGATCACCATCTTCCCATGCCGGTTTGCACACTCGATGATCCGTTTTTGTACGATTGGCACTTCCTGGGGAGACATCTCCACACCCAGGTCCCCACGTGCTACCATAACCCCGTCCGTGACATGGATAATCGCTTCCAGATTCTCGATCGACTCGGGACGCTCCATCTTGGCAATGATTGGAGTATTACTTCGTTGAGGATTGTAAGATTGAATTTTTTGTCGCAGATAGAAGATATCGTCGATAGATCGCACAAACGAAAGCGCTACAACATCTACCCCTTGACTCAATCCAAAAGCCAGGTCTTCCTCATCCTTCTCGGTCAAGGCGGGGATATTCAAAACTGCACCTGGAAGATTAATCCCCTTATGCGATTTGAGCAAGCCTCCAACCACTACAGAAACCTGCACATGTTCCTGGTCCTTTGCCAGAACGCGCATCTCCAGGTTGCCATCATCCAACAAGATACGCCCACCGGGGCTTACACCACTCGGCAGCTCAGCAAAATCGACCGGAATCGTATTCGCCTCATCTTGACGCGTTGACAAGGTCACCTTTTGCCCTGCAATAAGTTCAATCCCCTCTCCCGGCAATATGCCTGTACGAATTTTCGGTCCCTGCAAATCCTGCATGATACAGATTGGCTTCCCCAACCCGGCTGCTGCGCGGCGTAAGCGCTTGATCACTTCGGCATGATCCTCATGACTGCCATGAGAGAAATTCAAACGTGCGACGTTAACCCCTGCAGTCAATAGCTGATTAAGCATCGCCTCTTCCCGGCATGCCGGTCCGATTGTAGCTACAATCTTCGTGCGTCTTTGCATATCCGCCTCCTTCTACATACAACAAAAGAAGGTCGCAAGCCTGCCTCAACCCGCAACCTTCTAAATCATATCACGCAATTCGCTAGATGTAATGTAAATCTGCAGCTTCTCTTTTCAAATCCGTACGAAAGTCGGGATGAGCGATATCAATAAGTGCCAACGTGCGTTGGCGGACGCTTTTACCATAGAGGTCCGCGACGCCATATTCCGTAACCACATAGTGCACATGGTTACGTGTGGTTACCACCCCAGCACCTTGCTTTAACATCGAAACGATCTTACTGATAAGCTGTCCATCTCGACTACTTGTCGTGCTTGGCATCGCAATGATTGGAACGCCGCCCTTTGAGCGTGACGCGCCATAAATAAAATCGAGCTGCCCACCCACACCACTATAGAATTTCGGTCCAATACTATCCGAACAGACCTGACAGGTGAGGTCTACCTCGATTGCGGAATTGAGCGCCACCATACGATCATTTTGAGCGATTACAAACGGATCATTGATATACTCCGTAGGGCGCAATTCAAGCATAGGGTTGTCATCGATCCATTTATATAACCGCCTTGTGCCGATGACAAAACCCGCAGAGATCTTCCCGCGATGGATTGATTTTCGCATATTGGTAATAACGCCCGCCTCTACCATATCAATCACGCCATCCGAGATCAATTCGGAATGAACCCCTAGATCATGCTTATGGTGTAACAATTTAAGTACCGCATCCGGAATAGCTCCAATACCAGTTTGTATCGTCGCCCCATCTGGAATCAAATCAGCGATGTAACCTGCTATCTTTTCAGTAGTTTCATCAGGCTTTTCAGCACCCATCGCCATCTCTGCCATTGGGTAGTTTACCGGCACAATACAATCGATACGACTGATATGAATAAATGAATCACCCAGGGTTCGTGGCATCTGCTCATTCACCTCTGCGATGATCAGTTTCGCTGATTCAGAAGGTGTCTTCGTCAACCCATTTTCAAGACCAAAGCTACAATACCCGTGCTTATCTGGAGGCGAGAGATGCACGAGCGCGACGTCGATTGGAAGGTACCCATTTTTAAATAACAATGGAAATTCCGATAGCAGCACAGGGGTAAAATCTGCTCGTCCCTCGTTCACCGCTTTGCGTACATTTCCACTGATGAATAACGTATTGACATGCAGATGGCCTTCCAATTCTGGTGTCACATAATCTGCCGGGCCAACCGTCAAAGCTTGGCAAATTTCAACATTATTAAGGTTGGGTGCGTGCTTGACCAGCGCTGCCAGTACCACCTGTGGTACTGAACAATTCCCGGTTAGAAATACTCTTTGTCCTGATTGGATTTTCTTAACTGCCTCATCGGCTGTGGTTAATCGGGATTGATAAATTTTGTCGACATCCATGTATTCTTCTCTCCCAAAGATAGATAAAAGTGCACCGTACTTCTTGCTACGGTGCACTTATGATGATTTATTTCATCGTCAAAACTTCTCGAATGCGGGGGAGTGCCCAGTCGATCGTTTCTTTATCGATGACCAGTGGTGGTGCAAATCGGATCACATGCTGATGTGTCTCTTTTGCCAAAATCGATTGTCGTGATAATGCTTCGCAAAATCGGCGTGCCCCACCAGCACTTGGTTTGAGCTCCACACCGATCAGCATACCTTTCCCTCGCACTTCCTTCACATGTGGACTTGGAATTTCCGCTAGTTGCTCTTGAAAATATGTCCCCAATTGGTCGGCGTTCTCTACCAGACCTTCCTCTTGAATTACTTTCAGAGCGGCCCGCGCCACTGCCATGCCCAATGGATTTCCGCCAAACGTCGAGCCATGCTCGCCTGGTGTAAAAAGTCCCAAGATATCTGCATCAGCCAAGACCGCTGAGACAGGATAGAATCCTCCAGATAGAGCTTTGCCAATCACTACCACGTCTGCGCGGACGCCTTCATAGTCGCATGCAAACATCCGGCCCGTCCGTCCCAGCCCGGTCTGAATTTCATCTGCAATGAACAAAACATTATTCTTTGTGCAGATATCTCGCACTTCACGTAAGTATCCGGCAGTCGGCACGATTACCCCAGCCTCTCCCTGAATAGGCTCGATCATGACTGCCGCAGTATTAGGGGTGATCGCATTTGCAATTGCTGAGGCATCCCCGTATGGAACTACGACGAATCCGGGCGTAAATGGGCCAAAATCATCTCGGTATAACGGTTCTGTTGAGAACGTCACGATCGAGATCGTCCGCCCGTGAAAATTATTAGAACAAGTAATGATTTCAGCCTGGTAACGAGGGATACCCTTGACTTGATATGCCCATTTACGCGCCAACTTAAGGGCTGATTCAACTGCCTCCGCTCCAGAGTTCATTGGCAACGACATTCCATAACCCGTCATCTCTGACAGCTCTTTGTAAAACAGCGGCAACTGATCATTGCGGAAAGCGCGCGACGTCAATGTAATGCGTGCTGCCTGCTCTTGAAGTGCTTTCAGGATTTTGGGATGCACATGCCCCTGGTTGACAGCTGAATAGGAACTTAAACAGTCTAGGTAGCGGTTCCCATCCACATCATATACCCACACGCCTTCTGCATGGGATAAAACAACATCCAGTGGGTGGTAGTTATGTGCGCCGTAGCGCTCTTCCAATTCAATATATTCTTGTGTGTTCATATTTCGCAGTATAGCACAGCCAGATACCTTAGCCCATTGCTTTAACACAGGATATTGCTTCGATTAATGTCACATCTTAATATTTCCGGTACACCACTGGCAATTCCACCACATAATAACTCCCAGGTAGGACCACGGTTGCATAACTGCTGTCTTCGTATGTGTTCCCGCTTTCATCTTGCGCAATCCATTCAACGCGGTTTATCGTAGTTGTGCTGACCGTGATCGTCTCCGTGATAAACAAGCTGTCTCCCGGCAGCATCACCTCTGCATAATCGGACAACAACGTCCCCAAGTGAGTATCCACAAGATCGTGAAGCGTCAGAGTGACTGAAGATGTATTTGTCAGAGTAAAGCAATATGTGACCTCTTCTGGAGCAGATAGGTCCAAACGATTAGTTTCAGCACAGGTGTTGGGATCCAGCCCCACTGTCTTGACGACTTCAATCACCTGGGGAGGTTCATAGCACTCCATAGGATAATATTCGGGCTCCATATACGGAGGATCGTCTGTACCTTGCCTGCCGCCGAACACCCACATACCCGGCAAGCCATCTGTAGGATCTGTGGTGCAGATTGGCACAAACACGCCAGCATGGTCACGACGTGCAGCAACGAGTTCAGGAAAATCTTGCGACCAGCTTCCGCTTGCAACATCATATTCCATGACTTCAGACCTCTCGCTGGGCCAGTCACCTCCGCCTACCACATATACCTTTCCTGCCCAGCTTTGTGCTCCACCCATCAAGGTATCCATGTCAAAGCCAAAGCCACGCCCCTCAGCCGTTGCTACTGGTAATGGCTCAAGGACTGTCCATCCCGCCGTCAATTCATTAACATTCAACGCTTCTACCACCGTGGTCGGAATCAAGTCTCCGCCACTGTAATCAGAGTTCCCACCCATTGCATAGATGGTGTTGTTCTGCACCGCCGTCTGGATATAGCCCCGTGCCACAGATAAGTTGGCAGTCTCGATCTGCTCCCAGCGCAACCCTGCAGGCCGGTTTGGATCAAATTCCCAGGTCTCATCACTGACATAAGGGGCAGTGGAACTCAACCACCCACCGAAGCAATAGATCTTGTTTAGAACACTTGCACACGCTCCTGGGGCAGCCAGCTCTCCGGAAACATTGACCGGCATCGGATCACTCTCGACTAGTGTAACGACGCCAGTTACCGGGTTATACTTCTGTACATAATCCACAACTGCGTTAAGGTTATCCACATCATATCCGCCGATGACATAGATCGCCAAGCCGCTGACATCTTCGACCACATTTGCGGTGTAGTTTGAAACACTTTCGTACATCGTATCGCCAGTACTGACAAAGCTCCCCGTCACCGGATCAAACCGCCAGATTTCACTCGATTCGCTACTAGGCCCGGATCGCCCTCCCAAACAATAGATCTTTTGATTATACGCAGAAACCCCTGAACCATCATCGAACCATACGCAATCGTACCGGGTGAGATCAGTCGGATCTGTCGGCCCTTCTACCCAAGACCCAATCCACTGAAGCTGGAAGTCTTGTTGTTTCGCTATATCTTTTACTATGCTGACGCTAAAGGTTTGGGATGAGTAACCATTCTTCCAGGCT
>ERZ1649853.1057-NODE-1057-length-10983-cov-4.400805_pt1 | contig 10983 bp, 10 predicted proteins | sample MGYA00575353_ERZ1649853 | MGnify/ENA primary metagenome ERZ1649853 (study PRJEB40853, sample SAMN11349654) | freshwater sediment metagenome | isolation source: river sediment | host: Sediment | place: India: Okhla Barrage, New Delhi | collected 2017-02-21 ...
GAATCCGTCGCGCTCCGCGTCAAACGGGCGTGAAGCGTGTTTGGGGTCTTCGTTGCGCGTGCTGAGCGCTTTCATCGAGGCGAATCCGCCGATCCCGACACCACTGATCGCCGATTCGGCCGCGACGACGAGCATCTGGTCGGCACCGCCGAGCATGATCGTTTTCGCCGCCTCGCTGATCGCATGGGTTCCTGCTGCACATGCCGTTACTGCCGAGAGGTTCGGTCCCTGCAGTCCGTGTTCGATCGTGATGAAGCCGCCGAGCATGTTAACCAGTGCTCCGGGGATGAAAAACGGAGAGATCCGGCGCGGCCCTTTGGTCTCGAGGATGATCGAGTTTTTCTCGATCGAGGGGAGTCCGCCGATCCCGGAGGCGGCATCGATTCCGAAACGCTCTTTGTCGAACCCTTCGGGGAAAGCCGCATCCGCCATCGCTTCCTGAGCTGCTTTGATCCCGAGCTGGATGAAACGGTCCGCTTTTTTTACCTCTTTGGGGTCCATCACCGTCTCGGGATCGAATCCTTTGACTTCACCGGCGATCTGAGCGCTTTGATTCGATGCGTCAAAGATTGTGATCGTGTCGATGCCGCATTCACCGTTGCAAATCGCTTTAAAGGAGCTCTCTTTGTCATGACCAAGTGCATTGATCATTCCCATTCCGGTTACTACTACTCTTCTCACATGTTCTCCTGATGATGGATGGTCTGAAACCTTGGCTCCCTGAAGCCAATCTCTTAGACCATAGTATTCTGATGGCTTATCAAGGCGCACGCCTCGATAAGATTTTTTAGTTTTTGCTTTCGATGTAGTTGATTACATCTTGAACGGTCTGGATTTTTTCCGCTTCGTCGTCGGGAATTTCGATGTCGAATTTCTCTTCGAGAGCCATTACGAGCTCAACAACGTCGAGGCTGTCCGCGCCGAGGTCTTCTACGAATTTGGAATCCTCTTTGACTTCGTCCGGGTTGACGCTCAGCTGCTCAACCACTACTTCTTTAATATCGTCGATAAGTGCCATAATAGCTCCTGTTCTAATGAATAAAATCGCGAAATTATAACATATTTAACTTAAGAGGGGAAATTTTGCCCTACATCAGCATCCCGCCGTTAACTTTGAGCGTTTCGCCGGTAATGTAGCTGGCGTGGTCGCTCAGCAAAAACGCCGTCGCCTCGGCAACCTCTTTGGCCTCGCCGAAACGGGCCATTGGGATTTTGGCCGTGAATGCGGCTTTTACCTCCTCTTTGAGCTCATCGGTCATGTCGGTCGCGATGAATCCCGGTGTCACCGAGTTGTAACGGATCCCACTGGTTGCCGCCTCGATCGCGAAACTCTTCGTCATCGCGATCATCCCCCCCTTGGAAGCGGCGTAGTTCGTCTGCCCGGCGTTGCCGCTCTCTCCGACGATCGAGGCCATATTGACGACGGCACCGAATTTTTGCTTCCGCATCGTTTTCATCGCCTCACGGCACCCGATAAACGCCGAGGTGAGGTTGGCGTCGATAACCCCGGTAAACTCTTCGACTTTCATCCGGAGTGCCAGTTTGTCGTTCGTGATCCCTGCGTTATTGACGAGGTAGGAGAGTTCTCCGTCGGCATCAACGATCGTCTTGATCGCATCGACAAATGCCGCTTCGTCGGCAACGTCGAATCCGATGACCGCCGCCTGGCCTCCCGCGGCTTCGATTTCCTCTTTCACCGCGTCTGCCGCCGCCGCGCCGCTGCGGTAGTTGATCCATACCTTCAAACCATATCCCGCCAACACTTTGGCCACTTCCGCGCCGATGCCGCGGCTTGATCCGGTTACCAATACATTTTTACCTGTGAATTTCATTGCTTATTCCTTGATTGTAAATTTTTTCTCCCGTATCCGTCGGATGCGGGTAGCTTCAGGGGATTGCAAAGGTGAAAGCCGTATTAAAAAAAGCCAACTGCTTGGCTTTTTTAGGCTTGGAACCAAATCGATGTACATAATACCGATTTGGAATACCTTTGCCACACGCGATTTAAATCAATGGTCCGTCCATCTCTTCGGGAATCTCCAGCCCCATCAGCTTGAGAACCGTCGGCGCAACGTTGTTCAGGGCGCCGGGGTGGACATGCTTGACCCCCTCGTCCATCACGAAGCACCAGACCTTTCCGACCGTATGGTTGGTCAGGACGTTCCCCGCGTCGTCGCGCATCTCCTCGCAGTTGCCGTGGTCGGAGGTGAGGACCATCGCGTAGCCGTTGCGCTTGGCCGCCTCGACGATCCGCCCCAGTTCGTGGTCGACCGCTTCGACCGCCTTGATTCCCGCTTCGAAATTCCCGGTGTGCCCGACCATGTCGCCGTTGGCAAAGTTGACGACAACGAAATCGATCCCCTCTTCGATCGCTTTCACAACGACGTCGCCTACTTCGGGGGCGCTCATCTGAGGCTGCATGTCGTAGGTTTTGACCTGCGGACTGGGGATCAGGACCCGCGTCTCGTTTTCATAGGGCTCCTCGACGCCGCCGTTGAAGAAAAAAGTGACGTGGGCGTATTTTTCCGTTTCGGCCGTGTGAAGCTGGCGGAGCCCCGCGCGCGAAATGACCTCGGAGAGGGTATTGGCAGGGGTCTCTTTGGGGAAGAGGACCGGGAATGGAAAGTTTTTGTCGTACTGCGTCATCGTCGCCAGATGGGTCGGAACGAACTCCCGGTCAAATCCGCTGAACGCGGAATCGCCGATCGCCGCGGTGATCTCGCGCATCCGGTCGCTGCGGAAATTGAGCATCAAGACCGCATCCCCGTCCCGGAAACCGTCATATCCCTCGAACGCCGCAGGGGTGATAAACTCATCGGTCTCCCCCGCGGCGTAGGCGTTCTCGATGTAGTCGGCGACGGTTTGCTCTGTTTTGGGGAGGGCGCGCACGATCGCGTCATACCCTTTTTGGACCCGTTCCCATCGGTTATCCCGGTCCATCGCATAAAAGCGGCCGCCAAGAGAGGCGATTTTGATATTGGAATAGCCGTGGGCATTGACCGTGTGGAGAAACAGCTTTGCCGAAGTCGGAGCGACGTCGCGCCCGTCGGTGATCAGGTGCAGCCACACCTCTTTGCCCGCTTCGGCGGCGATCTCGGCGATCCCCATCATATGGTCGATGTGGGAGTGGACCCCCCCATCGGACATCAGACCGATCAGGTGGAGCCGTCTGCTCGTCCCCATCAGTCCTGTAAAGACCGGGTTGGATGCAAAGTTCCCCTCCTGCAGCGCCAGAGAGATTTTGACGAGATCCTGGTAGAGGACGCGGCCGCTGCCGATGCTCATGTGCCCCACTTCGGAATTTCCCATCTGCCCCTCGGGCAGCCCGACGCTGAGACCGAAGGTGTCGATCAGCGAATGGGGAACGTCGGCAAACAACCGCTCGTACGTCGGTTTTCGGGCGGCATGGAACGCATTATAGTCGCGTTTAGGCGAATAGCCGATCCCGTCGGTAATGACCAATACGGTTTTTTTGCTCAAGTTGGCTCCTTGATTAATCAAACTTTGGGGGGATTATATTAAAATGTCACTTTTGCATTGCTTTTGAAATTCACCCTAAAGAGTTAATTGATGTTATATTGGTTTTATCAGACCCTCGGTATCAATCTGTTTCAGTATATCACCGTCCGTGCCGGGGTTGCGTTTTTCATCGGCCTTTTTCTGACCCTCTTTCTGATGCCCCGCTTCATTGCCTGGGCACAGCGCTCGGCACGCGTCCAGCCGATCAACGAATACGTCAGCGCCCACCAGGGAAAAGCCAAAACCCCGACGATGGGAGGGATCGTTTTCGTCGCCTCGACGATCATCGCCTCGCTGCTCACCGTCAATGTCCTCAATCCGTTCGTCATCGGGGGACTGCTGACCCTCGTCTTCTACGCCTACATCGGATTTACCGACGACTGGGGAAAAATACGGGGAGGGCATAATCTCGCGGGGCTCTCGGCACGGGCCAAAATGGCGCTTCAGCTCCTCTTCGGCCTCGCGATCGGGGCGTTTTTGATCTACTTCGCCAAACTCGACACCGGTTTTTACGTCCCCTTCGTCAAATCGAGCCTTTTTGACATGGGGTGGTTCAGCATCGCGTTCTGGGTCCTCGTCATCATCGCCACCTCCACGGCCGTCAACCACACCGACGGGCGTGACGGCCTCGCCACCGTTCCCTCGATCTTTGCCCTCCTCTCGCTGAGCGTCATCGTCTACATCGTCGGTAACGCCGCGCTGGCCCACTACCTCCTGATGCCCAAAATCCCGGCCGGGGAGGTTGTCATCATCGCCGCAGCTCTGATCGGTTCGCTCGTCGGATTTTTATGGTTCAACTGCCACCCCGCGCAGGTGTTTATGGGGGACAGCGGTTCACTGACGCTGGGGGCGTTCATCGCCTACATGGCGATCATCGGCAAAAGCGAAATCCTCCTTATCCTGATCGGCCTGATCTTCGTCATCGAGACCGTTTCGGTCATTTTGCAGGTCGGAAGCTACAAACTCCGGAAAAAACGGGTATTTCTGATGGCCCCGATCCACCACCATTTCGAAATGAAGCAGTGGGCTGAAAACAAGATCATCGTCCGGTTCTGGATCATTTCGCTCCTCTCGAACATCCTCGCCCTGATCACCCTCAAAATCCGCTAAAAGAAAACAACTATGCAAGAGAAAAAAATCGCCTGTTTCGGCTACGGGAAAACGACCCGGGCCATCGCCAAACGTTTCGGCCCCTGCACCTTTTTCGACGACAAAGTGACCAAACCGTTCGTAGATGAGGAGGGGAATGCCCTCAAGCCCATCAGCGAGTTCGACACCCGTTTTTTCACCCACGAGATCCCCTCACCGGGGATGCCCCCCTACCATCCGCTGATCCAAAATGCGACGCACCTCATCAGCGAATACGACTTTTTTGCCCCCACAATGCCCTTTAGCATCTGGATCAGCGGCACCAACGGCAAGACGACAACGACCCAGATGGTCGAGCACCTGCTGAGAGACAAAGGGGCCATCAGCGGCGGCAACATCGGCACCCCGCTGGCCGACATGTCGAGTGACGCCCCGATCTGGGTTCTGGAGACGAGCTCGTTCAGCATGCACTACACAAACATCGCCGCCCCCAACATCTACGCCCTCCTCCCGGTCACCCCCGACCACGTCAGCTGGCACGGGAGCATGGAAGAGTATTACAAGGCCAAACTCAAACCTCTCTCGATGATGAAGGAGGGGGAAGCGGTGATCCTCCCCAAAATGTTCGCCTCTGCCCCGACCAACGCGTTCAAAATCCTCTACGAGACCGAACACGATCTGGCCGAATATTTCGGGATCGACACCTCCAGAATCAAATTCAAGGGGGCGTTTTTGATGGATGCCCTGATCGCGATGGGGATCGACAAGATCCTCTACGACCGCGTCGATTACGACAAAATCAACGCCTTCGTCCTCGACCCCCACCGGCAGGAGGAAGTGCGCGACGCTGCAGGGCGGCTGTGGATCAACGACTCCAAGGCGACCAATATCGACGCAACCCTCGCCGCACTGCGCACCTATCCCGGCCAGAAGATCCATCTGATCCTGGGGGGAGACGACAAGGGGGTGGAGCTCGAAGAGCTGTTCGGCCCGATGCGCGAATACGACGTCAATGTTTTCGCCATCGGCGCAAACGCCCAGCGGCTCAAAGCCCTGTGCGACCAATATGCGATCCCCTGCACCCTCTGCCATACCCTCGACGTCGCCGTGTCCGAAATCGATCGGGTTCTCGATGACAAGAGCATCGCGATGCTCTCCCCCGCCGCCGCAAGCCTCGATCAGTTCAGTTCCTACGCCGAGCGTGGCAACCTCTTCAAAGAGCTGGCCAAAGCGACGAAATAGCCCTTTTTTCCCTTTAAGCTTGTTTTTAAGCTAACCGGGCTATAATTTCGGCCTCACAAACGTGGCCAATTAGCTCAGTTGGTAGAGCAAATGACTGAAAATCATTGTGTCCTTGGTTCGATTCCGAGATTGGCCACCACCCCTTTAAAAAAACTTCCTAAGCAATAACTCCATCCAAATAAACACAACCGATACGAAAATTTCATTCGCCGATTCCCTGATCCGTAACCAACCGCCATAAATCTCCTACGAACGAAATCTCCTTTCCCCTAAGATATCATCACAATCTATTCAGGGAAAACCGCCATGAACCTCCGGGCCGAAATCTCATCTCAAACCGCCTCCTCCCCCTCCGGCACGGATCGGACCCGCCCCATGAGCAAACGCAAAGCGATCCTTCTGCTGAACATGGGCGGTCCCAACGATCTGGGCGAAGTGAGGGTATTTCTGAACAACATGTTCAACGACCCCCGGATCATTGCCGCCCCCAAACCGATCCGCCGGATCATCGCGTGGTTCATCACCTCCCGCCGTCTCAAAGAGGCGCAGGAGAACTACGCCCGTCTGGGGGGGAAGTCGCCGATCGTGGAGCATACGCGCCGTGTCGTCGCGGCCCTCTCCCGGCACGTAGACGCTGACGTCCATTACGTCATGCGCTATACCTCCCCCTTTACCAATCAGGTGTTGGACTCGGTCGCCGCGCATGAGGAGATCTACGCGATCCCCCTCTATCCCCACTTCTCTTCCACAACCACCCTCTCGTCGTTCGACGCCCTGTTTGCCGAAGCCGAAAAGCTGGGGATCCGGGATAAAATCAAAACCCTCGCGAGCTACTACTCTGACCCCCTCTACATCGGCGCCATCGTCGAGCGGATCCGCGAAGCGCTCGACGATGGGGACCCCCGGGAGTACGAACTGGTTTTTTCGGCGCACGGCCTGCCCCAAAAAATCATCGACAAAGGGGACCTCTATCAGCGTCACATCCGCGCCAACGTCTATCACGCCCGCAAAGCGCTCAACGACGCGGGGATCTTTTTTCACAAAACCCACCTCGCCTACCAGTCGCGTCTGGGTCCTCTGGAGTGGATACACCCCTACCTCGAAGACAAACTCTCCTCCCTGGAGAAGAAAAAAGTGATCGTCTTCCCGATCGCCTTCACGATCGACAACTCCGAAACGGAATTCGAACTCGACGTCGAGTACCGGGAGAAGGCCGAAGAAATGGGGTTCGAAAGCTACCGCGTCGCCAAAGCTCCCAACGATCACCCCCTCTTTATCCAATGCCTTGCCCATCTGTACGAAGAGATGCAAAAGCGATGAGAGAGTTTGCGATCGTCGGCGGAGGGATCGGGGGATGCAGCGTTGCCGCACTGCTCCACGCCCGGGGACATGATGTCGTTTTGATCGAAAAAGAGCCGTCCCTCGGCGGCTGCGCCTCGACCTTCACCCGCAAAGGGCACCGCTACAACGCCGGTGCTACGACGATCGCCGGCTATCACCGGGGGGGAGTCCTGCGCCGCCTGTGCGACACGATCGGCGTCGAACTCGACGTGATCCCTACCGATCCCGCCGTGACGATCGTGCAAGAGGGCAAACGGTGCGTCCGCTACCGTGACCTTGAGAAGTTCCTGGACGAAATCCACCGTTTCTACCCCCATCCCCGACATGCCGAATTCTGGACCCTGGTGCGGACGATCGGAACCGCCTTTGAGGAAATGGAGGGTTACGGGTACTCAAACGCCTCGCTTTTTTCAAAACTCCGCTCCCTCGCCGGTTTTTTTCCGGTGCTCAAAACCTTCTGGCCCTATCTGCATGCCAACGCACGGAGATTCATCCAGGACTTTTACGGCGGTGCAGACCGCGAATACCTCGACTTTCTGGATGCCCAGATCCTGATCGTCGCCCAGGCGACGAGCGACCGGGTCAATTTTTTCACCGCCGCGCTGGCGCTGGGGTATACCTTCAACGAAATCCATTACCCCCTCGGCGGGATGGGGGCGGTGTGCGAGCGGATCGCTTCCAGGCTCCCCGATGTCCGGCGGGGATGCGAGGTCCGCTCGATCGAGAAAACGGATGCGGGATACCGCCTCGTCACCTCCGGTGGGACGATCAGCGCCCGCAACCTGATCATGGGAACGTCGCATTACGAGAGCTCGGGGTTGTTTCGCGATCCGGAGATTCTCTCATACTACCACCGCTATGAAACGCTCGACAACCACCAAAGCGCCTTTGTCCTCTACCTGCGCTTCCGGTCCGAGCGCATCTATGACCACCACTACCAGCTGATTTCTCCGAAGATCCTCCCCCATACCCTCTCCCAATCGGTTTTCGTCTCTTTGAGCGATCCCGCAGATACCGCGATGGCCCCTCGGGGGGAGTATTGCCTCACCGCTTCGATCCATACCGACGCACGGGAGTGGATCGGCGCCGACCCCTCCCGGTACAAGGCTCAAAAAGAGGAGCTGCAGGCGTTGCTTCAGTCGATGATTTGTGATACACTCTCCCTATCCGGTGATGCGGTCATCGAATCTTTTTCGGCGACCCCCAAAACGTTCCGCCGCTATCTCAACCGCACCCAAGTGGGAGGAAATGCCATGACCTGCGCCAACATCCTCCCCCGCCTCCCCTCGAACGACACCCCGATAAAGGGGTTCTACCAGGTCGGAGACACCGCCTACGCGGCGCAGGGATGGCCCGGCGTCGTCATCGGGGCGATCAACTGCGCGAGGCTGATCGATGGGTGACATCGACCTCAAAATCACCGGCTACGACTGGCTCAACGTCTTTCTGATCGCCCTCTCTTTTTCGACCCTCCTCTCCGGTTTCGGCTACCATCTCCTGCAGATGCCACTCGTCGACGGTGCCCTGTTCGGTTTGGCGCTGGGGGGGTTCATCTCCGGGTATTCGATCCTCTTCATCACACTGATGAACCGCTTCGTCCTCCCGGCGATTTCGAAGAGATGGTGGAACAGCGTCGCGGCGCTGTTTTCGTTTCTGTCGGGATTTTTCGGGATGCTCAGCGCCGCTGCGCTCTCCCGCTCCGGCGGGGTGGAGACGATCATCCCCTTCTCCCTCCACCCGATCCAAAGCGCGGCCGTCATCGGTAGCCTCACCTATCTGATCGGCGCCCTTATCTACCGTTTCGTCAAAACCCGCAACGAAAAAGAGCACATCGACACCCTCTTCATCCAAAGCCGCATCCGCTCCCTGGAGACCCAGCTCAATCCCCATTTTCTCTACAATGCCCTCAACTCTCTCGCCGAGCTGATCCACCAGAACCCCGCCAAAGCCGAGGCGATGGTCATCCAGATTTCGGCCTTTCTGCGCCATACGATGGCCGAAGCACCGATGATCCCCCTCACATACGAACTGCGTAACGTCCGCGACTACATCGATCTCGAAAACATCCGTTTCGACGGAGCGATCCGCCTTTCTGTCCGCACCGACGAGGCGATCGCCGATCCCCTCGTGCCGAAATTTTCGATCCAGCTGCTGTGCGAAAACGCGATCAAACACGGGATGGGGACCTCCCGGCGCCCCCTTGAGGTGTCGGTCACCTGCGGGCATGAGAACGGTAGGCTGAAGATCACCGTCTCGAACAACGGCCAGCCGGTTGCCTCCCCGAAATTCGGCATCGGGCTTACCAATCTGCAGGAGCGGCTGAGCCATCTGGGAGAGGGGACGCTCCAGATGGAGCGACTCGATCCCCCGACCTTCACCTTCACCCTAAAGGAGCTCTATGAACATTCTGATCGTGGATGACGAATCGCTGGCTCTCTCCCGGCTGCAGCGCCTCCTTGCCTCGCTCGGCCACACCTCCATCACCCCCGCCTCCAGCGGCGCAGAAGCGCTGGAGCTCGCCGCCAAAAACCGCTTCGATCTTGCCTTTTTGGATATCTCGATGGCGGGGATGGACGGGATCGAGCTCGGATACGCCCTGCGCTGCGCTCACCCCAACCTCGCCATCGTCTACCAGACAGCCCATGAGAATCACGCCCTCACAGCGTTCGACGTAGGGGCAGTCGACTATCTCCTCAAGCCCTATACCCCCGAATCGCTCGAACGCGCCATTTCACGCGTCACAGCCAAAGCCCAAGAGGAGCTGCGCCTCGTTTCCAAAGCGGGAGAGACCCATTACCTCCTCAAACCCGAAGAGATCTATTATGTCAAAGCCGATCTCACCGAAGTGATCTTCCGCTCACGGGAAGGCTTCTCCTATTACCCCAGAAAAATCTCCGAGGCGGAAACCCTCCTTGAACCCTACGGGTTCGTGCGGATTCACCGCTCCTACCTCGTCAACCTCAACCGTATCAAAGAGATGGAGACAATCGACCAAAGCCGAATCCGCTTCACGTTCGAGGGGATCAAAGAGGGGATCGAAAGCTCCAAAGAGGGGGCCAAACAGTTCCGCCAACGGTTCAAAGGGGGTACACCGGAGCACTAATCGCCAATTCTCCCCTACGAACGGTTCGGCGATTTTTCTACAATGTTCTCCAAAAAAGGGGAGAAGCATGAAAGTCGTTTTATCGATCGCTGGATCGGACAGCAGCGGCGGTGCCGGTATCCAGGCCGATCTCAAAACATTCGAGGCCTTCGGCGTGTTCGGGACATCTGCCATAACGGTCCTCACCGCACAAAACACGACCGGCGTCCAGGCCGTCCAGCCTAAGGCGGGGGGGATGCATGTTGCTTAAGGGTTTCTACGCGATCACCGACGAGCATCTCACCCCGCACGAGACGATCCTGGCGCAGGTCGAAGAGGCGCTCAGCGCGGGGGTGGGGATTCTGCAGTACCGCAACAAAACGCTCAGCGATGCGCAAATTGAGCCGGTATGCCTCCGCCTGCAGGCGCTGTGCCGAGAATACGGCGCCCTTTTCATCATCGACGACCGTCCCCGCCTGGCCCAGAAAATCGGTGCCGACGGCCTCCATATCGGGCAGCACGACACGGAACTCTCCCTCGCCCGAAAGATCTTTCCCGACGGGATCATCGGGGTTTCCTGCTACGGAAGCGTACGAAAAGCCCTCGAAGCCCAAAAGGCGGGAGCCGATTACGTGGCGTTCGGATCGTTTTTTCCCTCTCCCACCAAACCCCTCTCCGGAATCGTCCCGATCAGCGTGCTCAGCCGGGCC
>ERZ1649853.1058-NODE-1058-length-10982-cov-13.527775_pt1 | contig 10982 bp, 12 predicted proteins | sample MGYA00575353_ERZ1649853 | MGnify/ENA primary metagenome ERZ1649853 (study PRJEB40853, sample SAMN11349654) | freshwater sediment metagenome | isolation source: river sediment | host: Sediment | place: India: Okhla Barrage, New Delhi | collected 2017-02-21 ...
CCCCACGATGACCTGCCCGTTGGCCTTGATCTCGGCCGTGCTCGAGTAGACGTCGGCCACCCAGTTGATCGCCTGCTGGGGCGGCGTGATATTGTCGCCCTTCGAGGAGAAGATCACGATGGGCGACCGGATCGCCTTGAGGTTCACATAGGTGCCGGGGGCCGCTTTCACGTCCCCGCGCGCCAGCTTGTTGCCGACGAAAAGGTTGTCCACGATCCAGTGGATCTCCTCCTCATTCATCAGGAAGTAGCCGCCCCACCACTTCTCGAACTCCAGGAACCGCTCCTTCTCCGTGTCCACGTTTTTCCAGACGCTGTAGTACTTGTTCCAGAAGGTGTTGGCGGGGTTGAGGTTCTCGAAGTTCTGCACCAGGTACGCGCCGTCGAACTTGCCGTTGCCCATATCGCTGGCCAGCAGGGACATCCAGGATCCGCCGAGCAACCCCCCGCTGTACCGCATGGGGTTCTCCCCTTCTCCCTCGCTCCAGCTGCCGCTCCAGTAGGACATGGGCGCGCCGTTGATCACGATGGAGCCCACCTTGTCCGGGTCGTTGGCCGCGATCAGCATCGAGGCCCAGCCGCCCTGGCAGTTGCCGTAGATCGTCGGCTTGGGACTCCCGGGGTGCCTGCGTACGACGGCTTCCAGAAACTTCGTCTCGGCGGCGCTGACGTCCAGAATGGTCTGCCCCGGCTCAGGCTCGGGGAAGAAGATTACGAAGTATACGGGATGCCCGAACTCGAGGGCCACGCCCACCTCCGAGTCCTTCTTGAACCCGCCGATTCCGGGCCCATGACCCGCGCGGGGATCGACGATGATGAAGGGCCGTTTCCTGTCATCCGTCTTCATGCCGTCAGGCGGAATGATCCGGACCAGGGCGTAGTTGACGGGGCGGTCGAATGTCCGGCCGTCCAGGACGATCTCCCACGTAAAGGCCAGAAGAGGGGGACTACCCTCCTTGACGTGCTCGATGTAGATGTTGCCTCTATCCCTCAGGATGTCCATGAACAGCACCGAGCGCTGCGCGGCGTCGGTCACGTAGGAGGTCCAGGACTGCCAGGGATTCTCCGGCGGGACCCCTACGGCAAGCTTCGGGTCGACGGCCGTCTTCTGCATGTGCTCCATGAACACCTTCTGGGCCTGGATGGCGCGCTCTGTGTAGAGCCGACCGATCTTGCCCATCAAGTCGAAAAATACCGTTGCATTCTCCTGCTGACCTTCCATGGCTGAATCCCCCTTCACGATGACGAACAATATGGATGATAATCTATAGTTATTTGGCGCGCTCGACGGAAATGGCCAGCGCCTCGGTGACGGTGATCATCAGCTCATCGCCGACCTTCACCTTGTCCAGATTCTTGGGATCCTCCACCGGGGCGATCACCGTGTTTCCCTGCGGTCCCCTCAGGGTCAGGGTGTTTTCCTTCTTGTTTATGGCCGTAACGGTGGCCATCACCGTGGAGGTGCGGATCGCCGCGCCGCCGGGCATCTCACCGGGCTTTGCCCTGACGATGGTCGATGCCTGACCGGCTCCCGTGCCGGATCCGGGCTTGACGACCTCGACGGCCATGGATTCGTAGTAGGTCACCGTCACGAGGTCCCCGACCTTCACCTGGGGCAGGTTCCTGGCCTCGGGGCCTACGGCGATGGTTTTCTTCTCCCCCGTGGGTCCCTTCAGGGTGACGAGCCTCTTGTCCACATCAATAGCCTCGACGGTTGCCGTCATCGTGGCCGCCCGTTCCTTGACGACCTTGGGCCGCTCCGCCGCGCCTTCCGACTTCTTCTCCTGCGCCCCCGCCGCTGCCAGGGAGAACACCAGCACAAATGCCGCTGCCAGTACAAACACCTTTTTCATATTCCTGTCCTTTCCTTTCGTTGAATGGGTTTCTTTGTAAGGTCGGGTTTATGGATCATCGTATGTTCAATCGAATCCCGCAAAGGCCCGACCGGATCTTTCAGGCGTTTCCCGAAGAGTCGAGCCCGCTGTCCTGCGATACTGGTTTCATCGCCTGCCGGATTGCGGCCAGCAGGGTCTCCTCGTCGACGGGCTTTCGCAGGTAGGCGGAGGCGCCCAGCTGCCTCGCATACTCCTCCATCCCGGCGCGATCCTGGCCGGTGATGAAGATCACGGGCATACGGATGCCTGCGTCGATAAGCCTTGACTGCAGGTCGAATCCGCTGATCCCCGGTAGACGGATATCCAGGAGCAGGCAACCCGGACTGGTCCTGAAGTCCGACCGGTAGAACTCCTCGGCCGATGCGAAGGTGAGAACGCGGTACTGGGCAGATCGCAGCAGCCTGCGCACGGCCGTACGCAGGGACGCGTCGTCCTCCACCAGGTAAATGGTCTCTTGTTCCTGGATCACCTTGTCCTCCGCCATCCTGCCCCGATGCTGCTCCGGAGGAGGCGATGCGGTTTGCGCGGCTGAGGGGCGAATTCCTTCTTCCTGTCGGATTCATTACAACTTTTTGCCTGGCAGGGGAATTGGACCTTGGTCCTACCCGTACTGGACCTTGGTCCAATACGGGAGAAAAGGATAACCGCTTGATTTGGGATGGAAATGCAATGACGGATGGTTATTTCACCGGCGACGGCTGTATGCCGGCCCTGTCGGCCATTCTTACCAGGTCGGCCACGGACTGGGCGCCCATCTTTTTCATGATGGATGCCCTGTGAACCTTGACGGTTTTTTCCGCGGTGTCGAGCTTGTCTGCAATGTTCTTGTTGGGCAGGCCCGCGATGACCCAGAGGAACACCTCGTGTTCCTTCGGCGTCAGGGTGTGGATCTTCTCCTCGATTCCCTTGAACTCCTCCCGCTGGGCCCTTCCTTGCCTGCAGCGCTCGATCGCCCGGTAGACGGCATCCAGCAGGTCCTGCTCGTCGAATGGTTTCAGGAGAAAGTCCATGGCGCCGGCCTTCATGGCGCGCACGCTCATAGGGATCGTTCCGTGGCCGGAAATGAAAATGATGGGCAACAGGATCCCCGCCCTGGCGAGCTTCTCCTGCAGCTCGAGACCGCTGATCTCGGGCATTCGTACGTCGAGGATCAGGCAACCCGTCTCCTGCCCGTGACCGGACTGCAGGAACTGTGCGGCAGAGTCGAAGGACTTTGCAGAAAGCCCCACGGACTGGAGCAGCCTCTCCAGGGACTTCCGGACGGACGGATCGTCGTCGACGATGAACACGACCGGTTTAGCGTCTTTCATGGTTTCCCCCCGTTGTCGAAGGGCACGGTGAAGGAAACCGTGGTCCCGGCGCCCGGATTGTTCACGGCCCGGATCTCGCCCTTGTGGGAACTGACGATGTGCCTGCTGATGGCAAGCCCCATTCCCATTCCTCCCGATTTCGTGGTGTAGAAGGGCTCGAAGAGTCTTCCCTCCGCCCTCTCATTGATGCCCGGCCCCATATCCGCGACGGACACCTCTGCGAACCTCTCATCCTTCCTGGACGTTTTGACGGTCAGGATACGCCGATTGGGGCTCCCGTCCCGCATGGCTTCCGCCGCGTTCATCACCAGATTCAGGATAACCTGCTGGAGCTGAATCCGGTCGCCCCACACGGCCGGCATCGAGGAATCGAACGCTTTTTCGATCTTCAGGGCCGTCAGGACCGTATCGTTGCGGATCACGTTGAGGATTTCCTCGACCACGTCGTTCAGATTCAGCGCCTCGAACCGGGTTTCTTCTTTTTTCAGCAGGGCCCGGATCTTCCGGATCACCTCGGCGGCCCGGTTGTCATCACGGATGATATCCCCCAGGATCTCGGCGATCTCCTTCATGTCGGGATTGTTCTGGGAGAGGAACCGTTGCGCAGCCTGGGCGTTGCTGAGGATGGCGGCCAGGGGCTGATTGATCTCGTGGGCCAGGGAACTGGTAAGCTCTCCCAGGGTGGACACCCGGGTGACGTGGGCCAGGTCCTCCCTGAGCTTGCGGGTCTCAGACTCGATCAGCTTGCGCCCTGTGATGTCGCGGACAATCGCCCACATGCCGATGTTGATTCCCCGTTCATCTTTGAGAAGGAAAGTTCGGAGCTCAATGGGGAACAGGGTCCCGTCTTTTCGCCGGTATTCCTTATCATAAACCTCCGAGTACCCGCGGACGAGAACCTGCTGTTCGATAATGTCCCTCTCAGCTGCGTGCCACTTCGCCGGTGTGATGTCGCGGTAGGTCAACCTCTGCAGTTCGTCCTGCAAGTAGCCCGTCATAGCCCGGTACGTTTCATTATACTGGAGTATCCTGCCGTCCATGTCGACCAGCACATAGCCATCCATCATGCTGTCGTAAAGATTGCGGTATTTCGCCTCCGATTCTTTCAGGGCTTCCTCGGCCTTTTTCCTTTCCGTGATGTCCTCCAGGAAACCGGCGTAGAACAACGTCTTCCCGTCCGGCCCTTTCACGCTCCGGGTGTTGAGCGAAACCCAGATGTTCGTCCCGTCCTTGCGCCGGAACTGGCATTGAAACCCCAAAACGATATCCTGCTCCTCCAGCAGCCGGACATACCGTGTGCGTTCCTCCGGATTAGCCCACACCTGGTTGGCCGAATCGCTGATGGACGAGCGCGCCTCTTCAGCCGAGTCATAACCCAGGATCCTCGCAAAAGCGGGATTGGCCGTCAACATCCGCCCTTCCCTGGATGATTCAAAGATTCCCTCCAGGGAGCCGTCAAAGATATCGCGATACTTTCTCTCTGCCTTTCTCCTCCGCAGGATCTGGAGAATCAAGGCCCCGATCAGAATCGACTGGGCCAGGAAAAGGATGACTGCGGCGATGACATATTCGCGGTAGTCGGTCCAGAGCGTCTTCGGACGATTCAGAATGACGCTTCCCGGGGGGAGCCTGCCCTCACTCATGTTCCAGCGATTTAGCCTCTCCCAGTCGAAGGTGGGAATCAGTTCGGCAGGGTTGACTGTAACTTGTTCGGCCGGAAGGCCGCCCCGGAGGATCTCCAGTGACATTCTGACGGCCCGGGCTGCCTCGTGACCGTGATTTGTCATGACGCCGCCCACGATTCCCTTCCCCAGAAGGGTGTCGTAGAGACCGAAGACGGGCGCGTTGGCGGCTTCGCTGATTCGCCAGAGCACATCGGGATTCCGATAGGTCCGGTTCAGATCGGAGCCGAAGACGGTATACAAAATTGCGGTTTTCGGCGGGAGCGCCGAGACCCGTTCGAGGACCTCCTCGAGCGGCAGGCCGATCAAGTATTCCATATCCAGTTTGTTCCGCCAAAGCTCAAGGCCGCGACGTGTGCTTTCGGCCATTTGCCTGTCCAGGCTCTCACTTCCGCTGATGACGACGAGTTTGCGCGTATCGGGCCGCAGGTCGAGGATGCTTTGCACGGTAGGCTCGGTACCGATTGAAAAAGGAAGGATGACAAAGGGACGGTTCATCCGGGACATCAGGCGCTCATATTCCGATCGGATCTCGGGACGCAGAAAATCCGGATCGGCGATCACGTTCACCACGGGCACCCCGGGAAACAGATCCTTTCCCTCCTCGAGCAGATACATGAGGGCCGTGCGATGCATTGCGATGATCACATCGAAGGCTCGATTTTCATGCTTTCGCTCGAGGAATCGCGCATAGTCCAGGCGGTATGCCGGATCGGCGTGCTTGTTGAGGTCCATGTATTCGAAGTGGAGGTTGCTGCCGTCGAGGCCCGCCTCGGTGAATCTCTTCATAAAGATTGGATCCATCACAAGCGACGAGGCCGACTCGTAATTATAGGCGTGCAGAAGCAGGACGTTCTTTCCGCTCAGATCAACGGGAGACTGCGACTGGGCAAGACTCCGGCCCCCCGACCCCACGGTCAAAAGAAGGAGGGCGAGACAGAACGCCATGGCCCCGGTTTGACTTCGGCCCTTATTCAATGGGAACCTCTGGCATGAATGGGAACGGACATTTCCGTTCAGGAATACCCTAATAACTTGTTTTTATAACGGAATGCAGGCGAAGAAGCAAGTGCAACGACACCGTGACAAAGAGAAAAAAGAAAGCGCAGGGCCATGGCCGGCCCTGCGACTGTTCTTGCCTGTTTCGATGTCGTCCAGCGTTTCGATTATTTCCTGGCCTTGGCCGCGGGCTTGCCCATTCCCACGATGAACGACCCGATCTGATCGCTCCTGCCTTTTTCGAACACGAGGCTGAGGCGCTTGATGATGACGCCGCTCCTTTTGTGCCGCCCCCTCACGTAGTTCAGGTAGCCGTCGACGATGTTACGGGCTGTCTTCAGGTCTTTCGGAACCAGCCGGGCTTCTGCAAATCCGCTCTTTTCATATCGTTGCACGACCTCAAAGAGAGCGCCCCCCACGTCTGCAATGCCTTCCACAACATACCGTTTCATTCGTTTCCCTCCTGGCTGAAGTTTCATTTCAAATGAAGATGCCATTCCCGATCACTCGACCGCACAATTGAATTTATTATAAGGTCAGCTCCCTGATAATTCCACATCTGCTTTTCGGCCTGTCGCGAAAATGTCAAGGAATCTGTCCGAGTGCCTGATTCCATGAAAGTCGCTTATCAGGATCCAGTTCATTTTGGACATCAGCGAGTACTGCCGCAAACTAGTTTTTTAAGTGATTCAAGTGTTGAATTGGGAATGTCATTCCATTCATTATAAGATTTTCGTTGTGAAAAGACAGATGTGCCTTCTACCGTGTAAACGGTCAATGAGGTAGACTGCATTTTTTCATTCGCGCAATCATATTCACGCAATATCAACTGGTGACTCAACATATCAGGAGTTGCGATTGCGCGACCCAGACTCTTGAGAATTTCATAGGTGTTTATTTTCCCATCCTGATAGTAAATTTCTTTTGTCCATACCCGTACTATGTTTCCCTCTTCAGTGATGCTGCTCTTGTCATAATAGATATCCCCTGATGCTGTTTGCCCGAAGAGTTTCCAATCCTCCGCCCATACAAAACTGGAGACGGTGAACAGTGAAAATATTGCCAGACAGAACAGGCTCAGACCATTCCTCGCTTGCACCATCATGCCACCACCTTTTTTCCGTCTATGGATGATCTCTATCACTTTTCCGACTCATCTGTAACTGAAATGGAACCCCAACCAGCAAGAAAGCATGGCAGATGTGACTTCGCCAATTGCCAGCCTCGAAAAATTATGCGTACTTCATCTTCAAGTCTGTGGCCCCGCTGAGCGAGTTCGACTGAAGATTTGCGACAGAAAATACGGCAGGCCATTATGGCGCTGCTGAAAAGTACCGAAGCGATGGCCTCTTTCCCCTGACGGACTTCAACTGCGGGGCGGATCGCCTTGAGGCATGGCTTCGATATACTCGATGGCATCCCGGAGCCGGTCGAACGCTTTCACCTTCATGCCCCTGTTCTTTGCCACGGTCTCCCCGAATTTTTGCGGATCAAGGATGGGCGGTTCAAGTACGTATGCGAACCGCGGATTGCAATCGAGTCCGTTCTTCATGTACTTGTGAACTGTATTCGCGACGAATTCGCCATATAAGAATCTCTCGAGGAGTCGAATATTGCCCGTGACCTCCCGCCCATCCACCAAAACGTTTCCGCATCTGTTCTCCGCGATAGTGTCCATCAGGACAAGAAATGCAGATTTCGCCTCCTTCAGAGAGAAGCCGCCGGACAGCCTTGCGTAGAGGAATCTCGGTTCAATCTTCATTTCGTATTTCATGATGGGTTTCACTCCTTCGCACATCTCTTCTCACGTGACAGCGCTGCGTCACTTCGATGAGCTCCTATTTCTTTCCATGGCCGCAACAAAGTCCTTCGAGCCCGATACCCACCGGGAGATCGTTTTAACGGCTTCGGTGAAGGGCACATCCACGCGAGCTTGGTCACATGTCGTACCGTGAAGCAGGCCGTCACGGATGAACGCAGGCTTCTCACCTGCACATAATCGTTTGAAGGACCTCCCCGGTAGAGTCCGGTGCGATGGGAGACCAGCGGTCGAAATCCGAGGAATAGGTCGTCGTGCCGTCGCTCTTGTACTGGATCGTCGAGATCGTCAGAATCTTCCTTTCCCCGCAGTTGAGTTCGTAGAGGCGTTTCGTCCTCGGCTTCGCAGTGGAGCGATTCGCCGCTTCCTCCCATGCAATCATCGCAATGTAGCTGTCGGCGCTCTCACTCGAATCCGGGTTCGCCAGGAAATAGGGCGGAAAATAGGATTGGGCCGCCTTGTCCCCCGCTTTTTTCAGGATGCTCTGATCGCCGGAGACAGTCTCCTCGATTTCAGACGCATCGACGTTCTTGACCCATACCTTCACCTTCCTGTCGGCGAGGTACTCGATATTCTCTGAGTCATAGAATGCAAGCGTCTTTTCGCCCTCTATCCCGGGCGGCGATTCGCCGGCGTACTTCCAGTTCGCCCGAAGCACATCCGTCCGGAATCCGGTCAGAAGACCTGCGGCAATGAGGATAAGAACTCCTACAGCCAGTCTGGCCCCTATGCGATGCACCCTTTTCAATCCTGAAACCTCAATCGTCAGTACCTGATCGTCAGTCCGACGTAGGGCCCGGACAGGGTGATATCCAGCATCACGTTGTCCTGTTCGTAGTCGTACTTGATGTACCTGTACCCGCAGGTCAGGTCCATGTAAGGGATGGGAGTTAACGAAAGCGCTGCATCGACCCCCATGAATGTGTTGCCCGAGAACGTGCTGCCTGTCACCTTCCCCCGGAATTCCAGCCAGTTCGCGAGCAGACCCGCCTGGACCCCGACTCCCAGCATGGGAATGGGCGCATAGAAATTTCCCTGACCGCTCAGCCCGAGCGCCGGGGCCACGCTGCTCGTATGCCCTTCCACGTAGAGGATCTTGCCGATGGCCCCCAGGGACATGCCTGAAAGAACATTTTCGAGTCTCAGAAAATCATACTGGTATTCCAGTTCCAGGGTCTGCAGCCTCAAGTTCCCCTCGACCAGGGAACCGGCCGGGTAGGTCTGGCCCTTTGCGATGATCTCCCGTGGGATGTTGGTCGAGCCCGAGTACTCGGCATTCTGGTAACCCACCGTCAGGCGATGACGGCCGTATCGACCGTAGGCCTCGAAGAAGCCCATGTCTGCCCCGTCGAAGCCGAGATCGTCCTTCAAATCAATCGTAGTCCCCCGGATACCGTTTCCATCGATGCGAAGATCCCCGCTGACGTCCGAAAACCAGTAGGAGATCTTCGCCCCGAACTCCCACGTCCGTTTCGGGGCGTCGACAGCCGTCACGTTTTGACCGGCCGTTTCGACCGCTGCTGGTTGGACTGCGGCCGGTTCGACCGCAGCTGAACGATCGGCGGCGCAAGTCAACTGCAGGGCGGATGACCCGCCCAGTTCATCGATCGTGCTCCGGACCGTGCAATTCATTATGGGCATGTTCGCTGTATAGCCGCAGACCGCTTTGCCGTGAACGGCCTCCCGGATGACCAGGTTACCACCGTTGAGCCTGCTTTCCTTGTTGACGCGCTGATAATCGGCCTGCACCTCTTTCAGGGACATCTTGCCGAGTGTTTTTGCGGTCGTCGGACCGCTCACCTGTACCGTCAAACCGTCTCGATAAAGAAAGTACCCGTAAAGCTGCTGCGAATCCGCCCCGGACGTCTCGACGCGGATGGCGTTGAGACGTTCGCTGCCGAGGACCGATCCGTCAACCTGGCGAAGCTCCAGCGCGACCGCATGGGTTCCCCCCGATGCCGAACCGCCCGTCGTCGCACATCCCGCGAGAACATATATGATCAGGACCGCTCCCAGGACTTTCAAACGCGCTTTCATGTTGTGCCTCTCCTGTACGGCCCTTCTCGCATCAGCCGTGCCGGGACCCGTCAGTCCCTCCCGTCCCGTAGAGAAACATCGGACAAGTGGATAATGAAGCCTTCTCTTTTCTTACAAAATCAATGGACTCCGCATTTTCTGACGTTTGCACGTTGCAATCTGCTTTTTGAAGGCACAAATGGCCCCCTCCGAGGTACCGATCAGGCTGACGAGGCTGACGCGATCCTGAATCCTGTTCTCAAGCAGGGCCTTGAGAACGCCGACGGTAAAGGCCGCCTGACTTACTCCTTCCTGACAGGCAATCGCAACTCTGGTTTTCATGTTTCATCTCCCTCGGAGACATGTTGTGCTTCGGATTGGATCGCATATTCTTCTACCCGATTTCGCATCAAGACAGGAACGCCACCACTCGTTCCACTCTCCGATCACGGCGGTTTCATGCCACCGCGATTGAATCAATGCCCGATTGCCAGGCTGCACGAATCCGATTGTCTGTTCCCTCCGGGAACGCACTATTTGTTCAAGAAGATCGTCATGTGAATGGAATCGGCCGACGCTTTTGTCTCGACGGGAAGGCCGGCCCTTTCGAAGACCCGGAGCATCTTTCTGTTCCCCGGGAGAACGTCGGCCTCGAACCGGGAGAGGCCCTGTTCCCGCCCGACCCGCAGGAGGTGCCTGAACAGGATCGACGCGACGCCCTGGCCCTGGTAGTCCTCCTCGACGACAAAGGCAATCTCCGCGGCCGACGGCGGGTTCGGTCCTTCGATGACGAAGTAGCGTCCGACCCCGATGATCCGTTCCCCCGCATTCTCCCGGACGCACACGACGAGGGCGACGTGGCGGATAAAGTCCACTTCCGTGGCATTTGCAAGTTCCCGTTCGGTCGGATCTTTCCTGGGTCCGAAGAATCGCATATAGATCGAGCCGGTTTCCAGCCCCTTGAATGCCTCGAGGAGCAGCCCTTTGTCCTCGGGTTTTATCGCACGGACCGTTGCCGTCCCATCCCGGAGTTTTTCGACAACGGAGTAGTTTGAGATGGCATCCCTGTTCATCCTGTACGAGTCCTCCTTTGCATGGGGTCCTGGTCGGTCAGACAATGATCGCAGGCGCATCTAAGCATTACAGCAGCGCCTTGGAAAGCAGATTCAGGATGTCGGCGACCGGCATGACCAGCGGAAGCAGGGGGAGCATGGGCGCCGCGGCAAGCACGGACATCTGCAGGACCGTCCGCACGTCGAAAG
>ERZ1649853.1062-NODE-1062-length-10977-cov-5.107489_pt1 | contig 10977 bp, 10 predicted proteins | sample MGYA00575353_ERZ1649853 | MGnify/ENA primary metagenome ERZ1649853 (study PRJEB40853, sample SAMN11349654) | freshwater sediment metagenome | isolation source: river sediment | host: Sediment | place: India: Okhla Barrage, New Delhi | collected 2017-02-21 ...
GAGGGTGATCACCCCGACCACATGGTCGTGGGTGAAGAGCGGCGCGCTGACTGCCGATTTGGGGATGTGGGCATAGCCCTCGGGGTAATCGTGTTTCACCCAACGCGGATCATGATCGGTATCCAGGACCAGCGCGGCCTGGCGGTTATGCACCACCCACCCGGCGAGGCCATGCTCCAGCGTGGCGCGCAGGCGCTGGGTGGGATTGCTTTGGACAAGTTCGCCGGTGATGGAGGCGGATTCGACCGGGCGGCCTTTATCGTCCAGGACGATGATCGACCCGCTGGTGGCCCCGACGCGCTGCATGGATAAAAACAGCACGCGTTTGAGCACGGTGTTCAAATCCAGGGCTGAGCTTAGCTCGCGAATGACATGGTAGAGCAGCTCGAGCGATTCTCGAGTGGTAGCATCGATCTCCGCATGCGTGGTTGTGTTTGGCATGCTCACCTTTGCAGACTGCCAATGTGCTTCTCCCATCCGGCAGGGCGCTCCTTTCGGGTTGAGTATAGCACATTTTTTCCGGGAAGAAGGAAATGGGTGAAAGCAGCCATAACGAGAAATGGCATAGGGGCGGATCGGCGAAGTGATGAGCAGCGGACGAGCGAGGGGAAAGGGGAATTGAATGAGGTTTAATCGATTTTTTGTGTGTGAAACGAAGAAACGAATGGGGCCTCGGATTACGTGGATGGCGCTGATTGGGGATGAGGGAGGAGAGTATCGTATTCGTTTTGGTTTATATATCGAATCACCACGAATGGGATGGTAGATACTGCGGATGGAGCCGATTGGGGATGAAGGCAAGTGAAAACCGCAGAGACGCGGAGAACGCAGAGTTTTTGAGGGGGAAAATGGGAAGAGGGAGGGTTTTGACATGAAGTGCCTGCCTGGGATAAAAAAACGGCGCAGGGGATGCGCCGGTCTGAGGTATATTGTAGCACGGATGTTCCGATTCGCAAGGCCATAATGAGAATTGGTGAGAGATAATGGTTGGCGCAGAGCGAGGTGTTCGCAGAACGCACGAACTCGTACTGACCGTCCCGCTAACCGAGGTCAGGCGGCTCTCGGCGTCGTAGGCCAGGAAGTAGCGCGCTCCGTCTTTCAGGCGTAGGGTCATATTGCCCTTGGCGTCATACCCGGCAGCCAGGGCGTTCAGCCCGACCACGAAGCGCAGCGAGCCGGTCTCGGTCATCAGCTCGGCGCCGTTGATCACGTTCACCCCGTCGAAGGCGTTGGCACCTGGGGCGCCGGTCTCGCTGCCGCGGTCGAAGATCGTTCCGCCGCTCTCGGCCTGCACGGTGCACGTGCCGGTGGCGGTGGGGAGGGTCACGTAGTCCACCTGCAAGGTGCACCCACTGGTGGCGTTGCTGAACACCACATCCACCTGGGCATCGGTGGTCAGGCTGGTGGTGATGTCGTAATTCAAATACGAGGTTTTTTTAAACGTCCACTGAATATTTGTCAAGGCAAATTCAGTTGCTCGAGGCAATAACTAACCACAAATAATTCATCGGACCCTTCCTCAATAAAAGCAATCCTCTCGAGGCCAGGTGAGAAGGACACTCCATTTACTTGCCCAATAGAGACTCTGAACTCCTGATCTAGCATTCGAGTTACTTGTTTGGTATCAATGCCATAGGTATACACCGAGAAGGATGACCCTGTGGGTACTCCCTCATAGTTATATGATCCAAATGCTAATAATGTCCGATTATCATCCAACCATTGCACCCAGCCAGTAACTCTTAACTCCAACTGTCGATCAAAAACCGTGTCGAGATTCCTGATACTAAAAAATTCGTCGTCTCCAAATTCATATAAAATCCATTTATTGTCAGGAGAAATACTCCACACTGCGGGTGAAGAATGCAGATACGGTTCAATAGAAAATAACGGGCTTATCTTACCCTCTATAATGTCTACCAACCAGTAATAGGCTGGACCAGGTGGAACCGGCGCATGCATATCCATCTCGACAATTGCGAGGGATTCATCACGCGACCAGATCATCTTATTAGCCCTTCCTTGGATTCGCCCATAATAAAAGGGTGTTGTAGCTTCTTCAGGGAAGTAATAAATATCTTGATATACAGGCGATGGGTTTCCATTAGTTTCTTCCTCTAAGCTCTGGGTTGGATCCAGTGTGGGAACTGGGGTAGTAACAATTTCATCTGCCAGAAAAACACGCTTTCCACTTGGTGATACAAACACATAATACGATCGTGGGGAGTTAAGAAGGTTGAGTTTTGCTAAGAATGTGTTGGCACCATCTGGTGACGGATAATAAATTGTTTGGGAAGTAACCTCTGTTTGCAGAGCAGAAATATAGTAGGGCAAATTAAGAGGGGATGATTCAGGAAGAATGCCTATATTTTGTATTGCTCCACTTTCAACCTCATACGACCACCAATCAACCTCGTTAGCAGTATACCAAGGCCAGTCATAAGTGAAATAAAGAAAACCACCGGTTCTAGACCAGAAATCATATTTCACTGCCTGATTGGTTATCTGAAGGAGGCTTAATTCACAAGATGGAATTAAAGTTGTTGTAGGTGTTATTAAATCTTCTGTGAAGGTAGTTGGCATCATTGTTGGGGTATGTGTAATCTGGTTTATTGATTGCTCAACGGTCGGCTCTAGATTCTGTGTCACTGCAACTGTTGATATTTCATCAATATTTCGATCACAACCAACGAAAAAAATACATATACATAGTATTAGTATATCCTTCATTGTTTGCGGAATGAGAAAATTATGTGACCTTCGGAGACCTGTGAGCATACGATTACCACGCATGGCACATAATTCGGTATCTGTCAATTACTTTTCAATCACAATTTGCCAGCTATATTTTAGAATATCACCCGCATCGGTTATAAACTGAAATTGCACCTCGTGTACACCAGGCATCAACTCGGGTGCCCAACTCAGGTAAAACGGCCCTCCCATTCCTACTAGTCCGTCCGCGACCCTTAAGGTATCTTGAGGAACCTGATGGTCATCAACAACCAACGAAGCCCTTTTGTGGAAGAACAATATGTTCCTATTCTCCGTTGTCATGCCTATTTTATTTCCGTCTATTTGCACAACAATTCCCCGCGCCATCGTGAAAGTCGATTCTAAGGATTTATAATAACCCTCCTGGCTTATAGTGATTGGAATCACGGAAATCAAGCATTCTGGTGTTGGGATGGATGCAATATTAATGGGGTTCTGTGAATTCTCGTTTTCCGATTCAGTACAGCCAACTGAATTGAGTAGAGTTATTACCAATCCTGATATCAGAGACAATCTCATGACACGTTTTAGAAAATTATAACTATTCATACCGCCACCTCTCATTTCACCAAAGTGGTTGCAGTGCTATTATTATTAATCCCCGGTAGAATGAGAGCAATGTGCCCTATTCCACCACCCAAATCTATAGACCATAGATTTCCGATTAACTCTCCATTATAGAAAATACCACTTCCAGAATCTCCATGACCAAGGATATTGTGGGGATCATTATCCGAAATTGCACCATTCTGTTTATTATCTACATCGCTGATACTAAACTGCCCTAGCGAAAAATTGTTAGTCGCGTCATCCCAATATACTATATCCACTATATCACCCACCTCAAGTTCGTAGGGTGCGTTCGCTTTTGAACGCACCGAGAACAACCATCACCCTTGAATGCCCATGCATCAAAATGAATTACTCCCCAATCGAGATCAGGACGGCGGTAATTCGGCATACGAAAATTATATCCGAGCTGGCGCAGAGCGGTGCGTTCAAGTGCGAACGCACCCTACGACTACTTCCATTCTGGTCGTAGCCGTAAGTGTTGCCGTTCGATGCGCTGGTGACGGCATGCTTGTGGTTGTTGTTGCCGTAGGTATAGGAAACCCCGGCGTTGCTGGCAAGGTTGCCGGTGTCGGGATTGTAGGTGTAGTTAATGGGCAGATCTAACATTTTTGACAAATATATCCGGCGGTGATTTTGGGTTTCGGGATGGATATATTGCATTTTAACCTGGAATAGTGCCGCCCTCAACTCACCCTACTCACTCCTCGGTTAGAGTGAAATACCATTTGTATTCAAGAATATTCTTCCCTCGGACGATTTGAAATATGGCTTCATGTTCTCCCGCCGATAGTTTAGTGCTCCAGTTTAAGTATAAAGGTCCCGCGGATCCCAATCCCCAACCCGTTTGCAAGGTATCCTGCGGTACCCTTTGCCCATCAATTCTAAGCCTCATCATGTATTCGATGAGGCTGGGATAATAATCCATCAAGCCTATCTCGTTCGCCCAAACTGTAACAGACACTCCTCCCGCTCTATTCACCGTGTCCAAGGAATGATTGTATGTGTTGAGGCTTACAGTTTCACCCGGTGCTGGCCACACACCGTCTATATAATCTGGTGGGCTTTGAGTATTGAGCGGAATAATCTGTGGAACTAGAGAAGGTTCCAGCGTTTGTGAAATTACGGTTGAAGTACTGGTTATATTCTGTAATACGCCAACAGTTCCTGGAGAACATCCGCTGGTAGACATCAAACAAATTGCCAGCAAGACAACCAGAATATCGATTATACCGAGAAAATAATTAGACCGCATTGGTACGACTCTTCGTATTCTGTAATCTCTACTGTTGCACTACCCTTAAGCTCTACCCTCCATGCCACTGGATAATTTTACTTCCAATCAGATACCAACACCCGTTAATTTTTGCGAAGGTGAGATCAACGGTTGCCCATTGATAATCTCCAACCATGTGCGCCAAATCCTCATCAATGGTGATGGATGTGATAGAAAATTGTTCAGGCACGATCTTTTCTGGGCGAGGAGGCGGTAACGTAGCATATTGAATTCCTGTTTCTTCCATCAATGCCTGGATTTCCGGTAGTGATTCTGGCGATGTTTGGGGAGTCCTCGAATGCGCATTTTCTGCTACTCCCATTGCGTCGATATCAAAAGGATCCTCCGTCGGCGCAGGCGTAGGCGTTGGAAGCGCCCCCATTGCAACCGCGTTATCGTATATCTGTTTGACGGCCCGGTTGTATGCATATCGTGCATTCCAGAAGTCAAGCATACGAATTTCGTCTTCCTTGATGTTTGGATTGCCAGTATACCATTGCACTAACTTGACCAAGTGCTTGTTCGCTCCCTCTGTGCCGGTATAGCTGCCTCTTGGGTCGTTAGCAAGCACCTCCCTCAAGCGGCTGTCATCCAGTGAGTATTGAATCTCGGCATCTATCTCTAAATATAAGTGCAGGGTTTTCTCGATGGCAATGTAGTCGGAATCATCAGATGCCAGGGTTTTCCCAGGGCGATTAAACATAATAATTACTCCCCCAATGAGGATGAATGCGGCCAACAGAAAGTAAAGCTTCTTGATGTTGCTCATAGCAACCTCCCAACATATAAATAATTAGTCCGTAGGTTGTGGTTGAGGGCGATACCTCCACAGCATCATATCCTTCCATGCCCAAGCCCGAAACCCAACTATTTGCGCTGTTTCGCCTAATGAACTACCGGTAAACCCCAGCTATCCGATAAAGAACTTGCTTATCTGATATTACCTGACAATCGCCCAAAATGCAACGACGAATGTAGGGACCCCAAAAAACTCTGCGCTCTCTGCGTGCTCTGCGGTGAAGGTTTTCTCTGCGGCTCTGCGGTGATGGTTTGCGGCTGACTATGTGATAAGATATAAATCCTGATCCCAAACAGACACCACACGAGGAGCCCTATGACCCCCTTACCCTTCCATATCCTGGACGTCTTTGCCGAGAAAAAATACGCTGGCAACCAGTTGGCGGTGTTCCGCGGCGCCGGCGAGCTGACCAGCGCGGAGATGCAAAGCATCGCACGGGAGACCAATTTCTCCGAAACGACTTTCATCCTGTCGGATGTGCCAGACAAGGGCGGCTTCGATGTGCGCATCTTCACCCCGCGGGAGGAAGTGCCGTTTGCCGGGCATCCCACCCTGGGAACGGCTTATATCATCAACCAGGAAATCCTGCAGGGCAAAGCAACGCAGGTGAAGCTCAATTTGAAGGTAGGGCAGATCCCGGTGAGCTTCCATCCCGACGGTACCTGCTGGATGCAGCAAATCCAGCCGATGTTTGGCCCGCAGCACGAGGCAGGCATGCTGGCAGCGGTGCTGGGCCTGGAGGTGGCGGATGTGGATGAACGCTTCCCGGTGGAGGAGGTTTCAACCGGGCTGCCGTTCTTCATCGTGCCCTTGAAAACGCTGGATGCACTGAAGAGGGCAAAAGTCGAGGCGGGCAAGTATGATGCGCTGATCAAGAACACCCTGGCGAAGGGCATCTTGATCTTCTGCCCGGAGACGCACGAGGCGGGCAACGATCTGAGCGTACGGGTGTTCGTGGATTACTACGGCGTGCCAGAGGACCCGGCGACCGGCAGCGGCAACGGCTGCCTGGCAGGCTACCTGGTGAAGCGGCGTTATTTCGGCGGGGATCGCATTCAGGTGCGCTGCGAGCAGGGCTATGAGATTGGGCGGCCTTCACTGCTGCGATTAGAGGCGGAAGAGGGTGAGGAAAAGATAAGCATTAAGGTGGGAGGTAAATGCGTGGTGGTGGCGAGGGGGGAGTTTGTATGATGGTGAAGTGAAAAACCGGGAACCACAAAGTTGTCATGAATATCTTTTACCCCAAAGGATGAAAAGGAACGACTGAAGTCGTTACTACAATTTTTGCGAAGGTATTGCACACCAGGACACAAAGATATCTTGAAATGCTTGGTGTACTTTGTGTACTTAGTGTCCTTTGTGGTTGGTTATCTTACAGCCTTACAGCCGCGCCGGAGGCAGGTCGAGCAGCAAGGTTTCCAGCGCCAGGCGGACGTGTATGTTGCGGTCGATGAGCGAGAGGGTGTGCTCGGTGCGCTCTAAGACGAGGCGGGCGCGATCCAGGCCCTGCTCAGCGGCCAGCTCCTGCACCTGGGCTGCGTAATCCAGGTTGGTTATGGGGGCGGATGAGCCGCTGGCGAGCAAGACCACATCTCGCCAGAAGCTGCTCCAGGTTTGCAGGGAGCTGCGCAGGGCTGCGCGGTCATCGGAGGCGGCTTTGGCTGCGCGGCGGGCATAGGCAAAGCGCTCGACGCGCGAGCTGCCCAGCAAGGTGGACAGCTCGGTGAGCCAGGCCTGGCGCTGCTCGAGCAGCTCGGGGGATCCGTGCAGGCGGAGGGCATAGCCCGGCCGGCCGCCGGATATGTGCGCCAGGAGGCGGGCTTGCGCGGCAGGCATGCCCCAGCGCTGCAATCCTACTTCGGCTTCAGCCACGGGCAACGGGCGCAGGCGCAGCACCTCGCAGCGCGAGACGATGGTGGGCAGCAGGCTCTCCACGCTTTCGGCGGTGAGCAGGAGCAGCACTTTGGAGGCAGGCTCTTCCAGGGTTTTGAGCAGGGCGTTGGCTGCGCTGGCGTGGGCTTCTTCGAAGCGCAGCAAGAGCGCCACGCGGAACTGCGCCTCGTAGGGCGCCAGGGATAAAGAGCGCTGAAGTTCTCTGACCTGCTCAACTTTGAGCGTGCCGCCAGCCTGCTCGGCCTGGATGACGGCCAGGTCAGGGTGCTGCATCTTCTCAATGCGCGTGCAGGCGCTGCATGCGCCGCAAGGCTGGCCTGGGGCGGGCGGCTGCAGGCAGTTGACCGCCTGGGCCAGGCGCAAGGCCAGCGTGCGCCGACCCACACCAGTCGGCCCGGTGAACAGGTAGGCATGGCGCAGCCCACCTTGCGCGGTGTGCTCCGCCAGCAGGTCGACCGCCCATTGGTGACCGAGGATGTGCCAGTGCATGGCAGGAATTGTAGCACAGGTGGCCGGGCAGGTGCAACGCACTTTAAAAGTGCGTTGCACCAGGGCTATCTTTCGGTTACAATGGGCGGCGTGGATTTTCTGAGTGGACTCAACCCGCAACAAAAACAAGCCGTGACCGCCGGGCTGGGGCCGGTGCTGGTGTTGGCCGGTCCGGGATCGGGCAAGACGCGCGTGCTGACCCAGCGCATCGCGTACCTGATCGGCAAGCTGGGGGCGCGCCCGTACCAAATCCTGGCGGTCACCTTCACCAACAAAGCGGCCCGCGAGATGGAAGGGCGGGTGAGCGACCTGCTGGGCGAGCGCGCCAAGGGCGTCACCCTGGGCACCTTCCACGCCATCTGCGCCCGCATCCTGCGCCGCGAAGCCGAGCACCTGCCAATACCCTCCAATTTCGTCATTTTCGACGACGACGACCAGATGGGGTTGATGAAGCGGGTGATCGCCGAGCTGAACCTGGACGAGAAGAGCTACCGCCCGCAGGCTATCCTGGGGTCGATCTCCAACGCCAAGAACGAGCTGATCTTGCCGGACGTTTACCCGGCGCAGACCTACCGGGATGAGGTGGTGCGGCGGGCTTACACGAGATACCAGCAGATGCTGCTTGCCAACAACGCGGTCGATTTCGACGACCTGCTGCTGTATACCGCGACCCTGCTCGAAGAAAACGGGGTGCTGCGCGAAAAGTATGCCCGCCGCTTCGAGCATGTGCTGGTGGACGAGTTCCAGGATACCAACACGGCGCAGTATGTGCTGCTCAAGCACCTGGCCTCCTTCCACCACAACCTGTTCGTGGTGGGCGACACCGACCAGTCCATCTACCGCTGGCGGGGGGCGGATTACCGCAACGTGCTGAAGTTCGAGAAGGATTATCCCACTACCCAGGTGATCCTGCTGGAGCAGAACTACCGCTCCACCCAGCGCATCCTGGACGTGGCGATGGCAGTCATCGACCGCAACCCCTACCGCACGCCCAAGCACCTGTTCACCGAGCGCGGCGAGGGACTTAAGGTGGTGCTGCACGAGACTTACGACGACCGCCAGGAGGCGGCCTTCGTGGTGGATACCCTGACCAGCCAGGTCGCCCGCCAGCAGGCGCGGCCGGGCGATTTCGCGGTGATGTACCGCACCAACGCCCAATCGCGCCTGCTGGAAGAAGCTTTCTTGCACGCGGGCATCCCCTACAAGCTGGTGGGGGCGCAGCGCTTCTACGGGCGGCGCGAGGTCAAGGATGTCATCGCCTACCTGCGCCTGGCGCACAACCCCAACGATGAGCTGAGCCTGACGCGGGTGATCAACCTGCCGCCGCGGGGCATCGGCGACAAAACCCTGCAAATCCTGCGCACCCAGGCGCAGAAAAACGGCCTGCCGCCGGGATTGTTCCTGCTGGAGCTGGGGCGCAACCCAGATGCCTACCGGGAAGCCTTCTCCGCCCGCTCGCTGACCGTGCTGGCGCAGTTCGCCAGCCGGCTGGGGAACTGGCAGGCGCAGGCGAGCGAGCTTGCCCCGCTGTACACCCTGGACCGCATCCTGGACGAGACGAATTACCACAGCTACATCGACGACGGCACGGATGAAGGCACCGACCGCTGGGAAAACGTGATGGAGCTGCGCAGGCTGGCGGCCGAATACCAGGATCGCTCGCTGACCGAGTTCCTGGAAAATATCGCCCTGGTGTCCGACCAGGACACGCTGGAAGCCGGGGCCAACGTTCCCACCCTGCTGACCCTGCATGCCGCCAAGGGGCTGGAGTTCACCAACGTGTTCATCGTCGGGCTGAACGACGGCACCCTGCCCCACTCGCGCTCCTTCGAGGACCCCGAAGCCATGCAGGAGGAGCGGCGACTGCTGTACGTGGGTATCACCCGGGCGCGTGACCGGCTGACGCTGGTCTACGCGCAGAACCGCAGCGCGTATGGCTACGGCGAGCCGGTCGAGCCGTCGCGCTTCCTGGCGGATATTCCCGACACGCTGGTGAGCGAGAGCAGCCCCGGGCGCACCACCCGGGCGGACCGGCTGAGCGGTTATGATCCCCGCACGCGCTGGCAGTCACCAGCCAAACAGGCGGGTAAGCCGGCGGAGAAGCCGGCGCAGCCCAAGCTGCAGCAGCGTTTCCCGGCGGGGATGCGGGTGCTGCACCCGATTTGGGGCGAGGGGATGGTGCTGAACAGCCGCCTGCAAGATGACGACGAGATCGTGGACGTCTTCTTTGAAGAGGTCGGCTTGAAGCGGGTGGCGGCTTCGCTGGCGAACCTGAAAGCCAAGCGGTAGCCGTGCGGAGTGACAAGTGGCACAGGCAAGGCTTATGCGAAACGCTCATTCCGCTGTATAATCCTCCTATGCCTATCCTCGATGCACATTCCCTGGAGATCATCAGCCGCAGCGCCGAGCAAACCCGGCGGGTGGGCATGCGCCTGGGGACCCTGCTGCAGCCCAGCGACCTGGTCGGGCTGGTAGGGGACCTGGGCTCGGGCAAAACGACCCTGTCCCAGGGCATCGCCACGGGCTGGGGCTCGTTGGACCCGGTCTCCAGCCCAACCTTTGTACTGGTCAACGTATACCGGCGACCGGACGGGCTGCATCTGTATCACCTGGATGCGTACCGGCTGTCCGGCCCGGCGGAGGCGATCGACCTGGATTTGGACACCATGCTCGAGCAAGGGCCGATGCTTGTCGAGTGGGCGGAGCGCGTCCAGGCGGCGCTACCCGCCGAGGGATTATGGGTGCAGCTCAGCTATGTGAGCGAAATCCAACGCGACATGATCTTCACCGCCCGTGGGGCGCACTACAGCGCCTTGCTGGCGCGCTTCCGCAAGCTGGTGTACGGAGGGTAAATGCTGCTGGCGATCGATAGCTCAACCCGGGTTATAGGCGTGGCGCTCTACGATGGCGTCCAGGTGCTGGGCGAGATGGTGTGGAACAGCCGCGATTACCATACCGTTGAGCTGGCGCCGGCGGTGACCGAAATCCTGCGGCGCAGCCAGGTGAGCCCAGAGGCGCTCAAGGCGGTGGCGGTCGCCACCGGGCCAGGCTCTTTTACCGGGTTACGCATCGGGCTGGCCTTTGCCAAGGGTCTGTGCCTGGCACGGCGCCTGCCGCTGCTCGGCATCCCCACGCTGGACAGCGTGGCAGCCGCCCAGCCGGTGCAGGGGCTGCC
>ERZ1649853.1063-NODE-1063-length-10971-cov-10.966196_pt1 | contig 10971 bp, 9 predicted proteins | sample MGYA00575353_ERZ1649853 | MGnify/ENA primary metagenome ERZ1649853 (study PRJEB40853, sample SAMN11349654) | freshwater sediment metagenome | isolation source: river sediment | host: Sediment | place: India: Okhla Barrage, New Delhi | collected 2017-02-21 ...
GGTTGTGGACCATGACCGGGTTCATGACGTTGAGCTCGAACTGGCCCGCCTGGACCGCCATGGCGACGGCGACGTCGTTGCCGACGATCTGGAACGATATCATGTTCAGGCACTCGACCATGACGGGGTTGACCTTCCCAGGCATTATGCTCGAGCCGGGCTGCGTCTCGGGGAGGTGTATCTCCGCCAGGCCAGAGTTGGGCCCTGAGTTCATGAGCCTCAGGTCGTTCGAGACCCTGATGAGCTCAAGGGCGAGGTCCCTCATGGCGCTCGAGACGCTGGAGACGCATAGCCTGCTCTGCAGGGCCTCCCTCGGGTCCTCCGACTCGATCAGGTTGAGCGACGTAATGACCCTCAGGTGCTTGACCACTAGCCTCTGGTAGTCCGGGTGCGCGTTGGCCCCGGTGCCGACAGCCGTCGCGCCGAGGGGCATCTCCTCGAGGAGCTTCAGCGAGGTCTTGAGCTGGTCCCTGGCCTTCCTCACCGCGACGGAGTAGGCCGTGAACTCCTGGCCGAGGGTGACGGGGAGGGCATCCATGAGGTGGGTCCTCCCGGACTTGAGTATCCTCTGGAACTCCGTGCCCTTCCGCGCGAGGGCGCGCCTGAGGAGCTCGAGGTTGTCGAGGAGGTCCTGGGCGATGATCAGGACGCAGAGCCTCATCGCCGTGGGGTAGGTGTCGTTGGTGGACTGGGACATGTTCACGTGGTCGTTCGGGTGGATGACCGAGTAGTCGCCCTTGCGCCTGCCCACAAGCTCGAGGGCGCGGTTGGCGATGACCTCGTTCGCGTTCATGTTGAACGACGTGCCGGCGCCTGCCTGGAAGTCGTCCACGACGAACTGGTCGTGCAGCTTCCCGGCGAGTATCTCGTCGCACGCGGCGACTATGGCCTCGGCGACGTAGGGCTCAAGCCAGCCGATCTCCTGGTTAGCCATCGCGGCGGCCTTCTTGACCATCGCGTAGGCGTTGATGAACTCCGGCCGGGCCATTATGCCGCTGACGGGGAAGTTCTCGACGGCCCTCAGTGTCTGGATCCCGTAGTAGGCGTTCTCGGGGACCTCCCTCTCGCCGAGGGAGTCGCGCTCTCTCCGCATGTTGTCGCTCAAGTCATCAGGCCTCGTCCGTGACTGACGGAGAGCAATCATGCTCTGGTGTATTTCTAGGTTGGCCAGCGGTTCTGTCAAGAGTCGGGTGGTAACCCTTCTGACCACTTCGACAGGTGACTCGTCCCGTTCGGCTCCGGCCGTACGCCCCTCACGGGGTCGCAGAGGGCCATCATCACGTCATGCCGGGACGCGCCGGGGCTGAACCATAAGCCCCCTGCCGCCCTGTCGCGGGCGGCTGGTAGCGGCGGGCCAGCAGGTCCCAGAGGTGCCTCGAAGACACCGTCCGGGGTGGCTGGGACCGAGCGCGCGCCCATTCGGGAATAAGGATTCCTCCCACATGTCGGGCGCGACACGCCGCCTGCGGGGCCGGCCTCACCGGCCCGCGCGAAAGCCTCTTCGGGCATGAGGAGACCGATCATGGTGCTGGGTCTTTGCGCTTCGCCCTACATGCAGCACCCGACTTTATACAGAACCACTCCGGCGAAAAGACTTAGGCCGGCCAGGCGATTCGGGCCAGGGAGACGCGTATGAACGAGAAGGTCCACGCCCACATAAGACGGAAGGGGGGCTACAAGTTCGAGATATCCTTCGACGAGTGGGACAAGGGCAAGGTCAGCATGGACGAGCCGGCCCCCTTGGGCGACGGGTCCGCGCCCAATGCGAGCATGATGCTGTCGTCCGCCGTCGGGCACTGCCTGAGCGCGAGCCTGCTCTTCTGCCTGGGCAAGTCCCGGGTGGAGGCGGAGGACATCGAGGCGGACGTGGAGACCTCCCTGACCAGGAACGAGAAGGGGAGATGGCGCATTGAAGGAATTAAGGTCATAATGAAGCCGACCGTCAAAGACTCTGACCGAGAAAAACTGGAGAGGTGCCTGACCATGTTCGAGGACTTCTGCATAGTGACGGCGTCGGTCCGCGAGGGCATCAATGTCGATGTTGAGATAAGGAAGTAGAGAGAATAGAGGTGTGGTCGAAATGCCGCTGATAAAGGAGAAGGAGAGGGAGGCCCTGAGGAAGGAGCTCTCCCAGAGGATGGTGGATGAGGTACGGCTCATCGTCTTCACGCAGGACGTGCCCTGCCTGTTCTGCACCGAGACGGTGCAGGTCGCGAGCGAGCTGGCGGAGTTGTCCCCCAAGATCAAGCTCGAGGTCTACGACTTCGTGCACGACCAGATGAAAGCCACGGAGCTCAGGATAGACAAGATACCGGCTACCGCCGTCGTCGGCAGGAAGGACCACGGCATCCGGTTCTACGGCGTGCCCTCCGGGTACGAGTTCAACTCTCTCGTCGGCGCGATACAGGACGTGTCCAGGGGGGAGAGCGGCCTCTCGCAGAAGACCAAGGAGGCGATGAAGGAGCTCGACCAGCCCGTGCACCTGCAGGTGTTCGTCACCCCCACATGCCCCTACTGCCCGTCGGCCGTGAGGCTCGCGCACAAGCTTGCCATCGAATCGGACATGGTGTGGGCCGACATGGTCGAGGCGAACGAGTTCGTCCACCTCGCGCAGAGGCACCAGGTCGCGGGCGTCCCCAAGACCATCATCAACGACAACTTCGAGGTGGCCGGCGCGGTCCCCGAGGACCTGCTGGTCGCCCACGTGCTGCACGCCGCGCACCACATAGGGCCCGTACAGCCAAGGTGAGCCGGGGCGGGCGGGTCCGACAGGGGGCAAGGGATTGGACGAAGTGTTGAGCACCTTGAGTTCGCTGAAGGGGGTCAGGACGACCTTCTACCTGACTGAGGGTATGAGAGACACCCTGAGGAGGATAGAGTCCGAGGCCAACCCCTTCGGACCGGTGGTCGTGAGGAACGACGGTGTCCTGGAGTGCCTTATGCGCGACAGGGTCGCCTGCATAGTCAAGGACAAGACGTTCAGGCCGCCGCCCCGCGCCACCGTGCTGCTGGTGGACGACGACGGCGTCGTCATCGGCAGGGAGCTGCTGCCCGGCGAGAAGGTCGAGGAGGAGCCGGGCAGGAAAACCCTCTACCTCAGCAAGGACTTCGTGGTGTTCCACGACGGCAGGTCCGGGAGGAACGCCAGGTTCGTGCTGCCTCCCGTACCGTTCCCGGAGGTCGAGGCCCTCGGGTCCGCCCAGAGGGTGTGCTCATCGAGCCCCTCGACGAGGGGGGACCTTGTTGTAAGGCAGAGCGCGGGCCTCGACGACGACCCGGCCCTCGCCACCGTCCTCATAGGCTTCGACCTCGGATGACGCCCGGTGACGGGGGCAGGTGTTTTTCTCGAATTTGCTTGTCGAAGTCCGAAGCGCGGGTTAGCCTGATTTTCAAAGGAAACGCTGGTTTTCGGGCATTCTTCCTAAGAGCCTGGGAATTACGGGCGAGCACTTCTCAGATTGGGCCCTCCGATTTGCCATTCTTCCAGTCAGAAGAATGGTATGGGGAGAAGTTTTAAATTCAAACCTCTCATGCACGACTCCACACATATCCTGTCTGAGTGAGGAATGCCAATGGCTGCTACGTGTGCTGCACCCACCGACGGAATCCCCAAGACCGTCGACAAGATACTCGGCAAGTACAATTCCGACAAGAAGTGGCTGATATCGATCCTCTTCGACATACAGAACGAGTTCAGGTACCTTCCCAGGGAGGCCCTGCAGTACCTCTCGAAGAAGCTGGACATCCCGATGACGGACGTGTACAGCATCGCGACGTTCTACAAGGCGTTCAGCCTAACCCCCAGGGGCAAGCACTCGGTCACCGTGTGCATGGGCACCGCCTGCCACGTGAGGGGGTCGCTCAGCGTCCTGGAGGAGTTCGAGCGCCAGCTTGAGGTCCGGCCCGGAGACACCACGCCGGACAAGATGTTCAGCCTGTCCACGGTGAGCTGCCTCGGCTGCTGCGCCATGGGGCCGATCGCGGTCGTGGACGAGAAGTACCATGGCCAGGTGACCGCGAACAAGGTCAAGCCGCTCCTCGACGCGGTCAAGAAGGCGGACGCGGGAGCCGCGGCGAAGAAGGCGGCCTAGGAGGAGGCATAACATGAGAATCAAGAACGGCGAGGACCTCTCCAAGCTCAGGAAGTCCATCATGCAGAAGCGCGACAAGAACCGGAGGCTCATAACCGTCTGCGGCGGCACCGGGTGCCGCGCGTACGGCTGCGAGGACCTGATAGCGGCGCTCAAGAACGAGGTGGAGAAGAGCGGGCTCAAGGGGAAGGTCGAGGTCAAGGCCACGGGATGCCCTGGCTTCTGCGAGAGGGGCAACCTGGTGGTCATCTACCCGGAGGGCATCTTCTACCAGCGGGTGAAGACCGAGGACGTCCCGGACATAATCAAGGAGACCATCGTCGGCAAGAAGATCGTCGACAGGCTGCTGTTCGTCGACCAGGTGACGGGGCAGAAGGTCACCTACGAGAAGGACGTACCATTCTACAAGAAGCAGACCAGGCTGCTGCTCGGCAACAACGGTATCGTCGACCCGACCGACATCGAGGACTACATCGTGATCGGGGGATACTCCGCGCTCGCGAAGGCCCTCTCGACCATGAAGCCCGAGAAGGTGATCGAGGAGGTCAAGAAGGCCGGGCTGAGGGGCAGGGGCGGCGCCGGGTTCCCGGCCGGCCTCAAGTGGGAGATCACGAGGAAGGCGAAGGGCACCCAGAAGTACGTGGTCTGCAACGCGGACGAGGGCGACCCCGGCGCGTTCATGGACAGGAGCCTGCTCGAGGGCAACCCTCACAGCATCCTCGAGGGACTGACCATCGGGGCCTACGCGATAGGGGCGAGCAATGGGTTCGTCTACGTGCGCAACGAGTACCCGCTGGCGGTCCAGAACGTCACACTCGCGGTGGAGCAGGCGCGCGAGCGCGGGCTCCTGGGCGAGAAGATCCTCGGCACCGACTTCTCGTTCGACGTGGAGATCGTGCGCGGCGCAGGGGCGTTCGTGTGCGGCGAGGAGACCGCCCTGATGGCGTCCATCGAGGGGGCCAGGGGCGTCCCGAAGCAGCGGCCTCCGTTCCCCTCGGACAGGGGCATCTGGGGCAAGCCCACCAACATCAACAACGTCGAGACGTGGGCCAACGTTCCGATCATCATCGAGAAGGGGGCGGACTGGTACTCCAAGATCGGCACGAAGGGCAGCAAGGGCACCAAGATATTCGCGCTCGTTGGCAAGATCAACAACACGGGCCTCGTCGAGGTCCCGATGGGCACGACCATCTCCGAGACGGTCTACGGGATCGGCGGGGGCATACCGAACGGGAAGCAGCTCAAGGCAATCCAGATCGGCGGCCCGTCCGGCGGATGCATCCCCAAGACGTTCATAGATGTGCCCATCGACTACGACGAGCTGAAGAAGCTCGGCGGGATGATGGGCTCCGGCGGCATGGTCGTCATGGACGAGGACACGTGCATGGTCGACGTCGCCAAGTACTTCCTGGAGTTCCTGCTCGAGGAGTCCTGCGGGAAGTGCACCACATGCAGGGACGGCATCGAGAGGATGCTCGAGATAGTCACGCGGATAACCGATGGGAACGGCACGATGAAGGACCTGGACACCCTCAGCGAGCTCGCGGAGGTGGTCAGGGACGCCTCGATGTGCGGCCTCGGCCAGACATCCCCCAACCCGGTCCTGTCCACGCTCAGGCACTTCAGGGACGAGTACGTGGCCCACATCAAGGACAAGAAGTGCCCCGGCCGGGTGTGCAAGGCGCTGATAACATACTCGATCGAGAAGGACAAGTGCACTTCGTGCGGCGCCTGCAAGAAGCGCTGCCCGCAGGGGGCCATATCCGGAGAGAAGGGCAAGCCGTACAAGATCGACCCCAGCAAGTGCATAAGGTGCAACGTCTGCTACGAGACGTGCAAGTTCGGCGCGATAAAGAAGGAATGAGGAGGTGACTCGGTGATAAAGCTCAGAATAGACGGCCTGGACGTCCAGGCGGAGGAGGGCTGGACCATCCTGGAGACCTGCAAGTTCTACGGGATAGACGTGCCGACCCTGTGCTACGACGAGGGGCTCACGCCATATGGAGGGTGCAGGCTCTGCGTCGTGGAGATAGGCGAGGGGCCCGGCGCGAAGCTCGCCAGCTCCTGCACGTACCCCGCCATGGAGGGGCTCGTTGTCAGGACGCACTCCAGGAGGGTCGTCAAGGCCCGGAAGATGGTCATCGAGCTTATGCTCGCGCGGTGCTCGTCGTCCAAGACCATACAGGACCTGGCGTCGAAGTACGACGTGCACGAGGTCAGGTTCAAGCTCAAGCACGAGGACTGCATACTCTGCGGCCTCTGCGTGAGGGTCTGCGAGCAGCAGATGATGGCCGGCGCGATCGGCTTCGTGAACCGCGGGAAGGACGTTAAGATAACCACGCCCTTCGACATCAAGTCCGACGTGTGCCGTACATGCGGGGCCTGCATGTACATATGCCCGGCCTGCAGCGCCAGGTGCCAGGGCCCGCAGGAGGAGTCCGCCATCTGCGGCGGGTGCCTCAACATGACGCCGTCGTGCCTGGAATACTATGATGACGCTCAGTGTTTCATGAGCGAAACCTCTTGTGGAACTTGCGTGCGAGAAGGTCCGAAGAAGAAGGAAAGTTCAGAGAAGAAGGTGTAGAATATGGCATTGTCGAGAGTGAATGCAACCGCGGCTACCCTGACCAAGAACAGGACTGAAGGGGCGATATCTCAACTGAGTGGCATGTGCGCCACGTGCGTCGATGGCTGCGTCGGGATGTGTGAGATCGGCAAGTCCGCATACCGCGGTCACGAGGTCATCTACCCCCAGCCTTTCGGGATAATCACCACGGCGTCGGAGAAGGCCTACCCCGTGGACTACTCCCACTTCAGCATCCTGGGCACGGTCATAGGTGCCAAGGGTATCGAGGCGAGCAGCGACAAGGCGCTGTTCACGAACGTGAACCTTGAGAGGAGGATCGGGAAGGACAAGGGCCTCAAGGTGAAGCTCCCGTTCGTCATCCCGGGCCTGGGCTCGACGGCCATCGCCAAGAACAACTGGCCGGGGCTCGCGGTCGGCGCGGCCATCTCGGGCATCATGGTCACGATAGGCGAGAACGTCTGCGGCATGGACCCGAAGACCGAGATCGAGAACGGCAAGGTCGTCAAGTCCCCTGAGCTCGAGTGGAGGGTCCGCCTCTTCAAGGACTGGCAGCAGGACGGGTACGGCGAGATCGTCGTCCAGGCCAACGTCGAGGACACGATGCTGGGCATACAGGAGTATGCCATCAAGAAGCTCGGCGCGACCACCGTCGAGATGAAGTGGGGCCAGGGCGCGAAGGACATCGGCGGCGAGGTCAAGATCAACGACCTGAAGAAGGCCCAGATGCTCAAGAAGAGGGGCTACGTCGTGCTCCCGGATCCGACGAACCCGGTGATAATCAAGGCGTTCGAGGCCGGCTCCTTCAAGGAGTTCGAGAGGCACTCGAGGGTCGGCATGGTCTCCGAGGAGGGCTTCATGTCGAGGGTCAAGGAGCTCAGGAAGAGCGGTGCGAAGCACGTGTTCCTGAAGACCGGCGCGTACCGCCCGAGCGACCTCGCGAGGGCGCTCAAGTTCGCGTCGCTGGCCGAGCTGGACCTCCTGACAGTCGACGCAGCGGGCGGCGGGACGGGCATGAGCCCGTGGAGGATGATGAACGAGTGGGGCATCCCACCGGTCGAGCTGCACTCACTCCTCTACCAGTACGCCGCGCGGCTCGACAAGAAGAACATGTACGTACCGGACATCGCGATCGCGGGTGGGTTCTCGTTCGAGGACCAGATAATCAAGGGCCTTTCCCTCGGTGCCCCGTACTTCAAGATGATCGGCATGGCGCGGGCTCCGCTCGCCGCGGCGATGGTCGGAAAGACCCTCGGCACGAAGATACAGAAGAACGAGCTGCCTGTGTACGTGGGCCGCTTCGGCAACACGGTCGAGGACATCTTCGTCACCTCGCCCGAGCTCAAGGCCGAGTTCGGGGACAGGTTCAAGGACATCCCGACCGGGGCGCTCGGCCTGTACACCTACACGCACAGGCTAGCCCAGGGCATGCGCCAGCTGATGTGCGGCTCGAGGAAGTTCAACCTGGACTACATCTCCAGGGACGACCTCACGGCGCTCACGAAGGAGGCCTCCGAGATCAGCGGCATCCCGTACGTGACGGAGACCGACGAGAAAGAGGTCACCAAGATCCTCGACGCCTGATGGCGCCTGGCAGTTGACCTCAGAAACACGAAAACCCAACCCGTCCGGGGGCCTGAAAGCCCCCGACGGGATCATGTTTTACCAACCCTGGCACGCGGCCCGGGGCATCGCGGTTTCCGGGGGAAAGGTTAAATCACCTCGACGGTGGTATCGCGGCATCGGCCCGCGGCGCTCGGTGCCCCGCGGCCATGGTCAGGCTGGGGTGAGGGAATGTCCCAAGACGAGATGAACCCGTTCGAGAACATGAAGAGGCAGGTCGACGCGGTCTCGGAGAGACTCGGGCTCGCGTCTGAGATGGTCGAATACCTGAAGACCCCGAAGAGGGAGATGACCGTCAGGTTCCCCGTGAGGATGGACGACGGCACGACCAAGTTCCTGACGGGATACAGGATCCAGCACAACGAGGCCCGGGGCCCCTTCAAGGGCGGCATAAGGTACAGCCCGCACGTGAACCTCGACGAGGTCAGGGCGCTCGCGGCATGGATGACCTGGAAGACCGCGCTGGTGAACGTGCCCTTCGGCGGGGCCAAGGGCGGCATCGTCGTCGACCCGAAGAAGATGTCGGCGGCCGAGATCGAGCGGATGACGCGGAGGTACACGTGCGAGATATCGATCATCATAGGCCACGAGAAGGACATCCCAGCGCCGGACATGGGCACCAGCAGCCGTGAGATGGCCTGGATAATGGACACCTACTCGATGCAGAAGGGCTACGCGGTGCCCGGGGTCGTGACGGGAAAGCCCGTCGAGATCGGCGGGTCGCTTGGGAGGCCCCAGGCGACGTCGAGGGGGCTCCTGTTCGTGGTCCGCGAGGCGGCGAGGGAAACGGGGCTGGAACTCCGCGGCGCGACCGTGGCCATACAGGGCTACGGCAACGTCGGCGCCTGCGCCCACAGGCTCCTCGAGCGCGACTTCGGGGCCAAGGTCGTGGCGGTGTCGGACTCCACCGGCGGCATAGTCGACGAGAAGGGCCTCAGGTACGACGACGTCATGGCCCACAAGAAGAGGACCGGCTCCGTCGTCGGCCTCCCTGGCACCACCCCTGTGTCGGGCGAGGGGATACTCGAGCTGGAGGTCGATGTGCTCCTTCCGTGCGCCCTCGAGAACGTCATAACCAGGGAGAACGCCGGGAGGGTCAAGGCGAAGATCGTGGGCGAGGGCGCCAACGGCCCGACGACGGTCGACGCGGACCCCGTGCTCTCGGGCAACGGGGTGCTCGTGCTGCCCGACATACTCGCCAACGCCGGCGGTGTGATCGTGTCCTACTTCGAATGGGTCCAGGACCTGTCGAACAGCTTCTGGAGCGAGGAGGAGGTCAACACGAAGCTCGACAAGATCATAACGGCCGCGTTCCGCGAGGTCTGGAAGGTCCACAAGGACGAGGGCTGCACCATGAGGGACGCCGCCTACATGGTCGCGCTGAAGAGGGTGGCCGACGCGGCGAAGCTCAGGGGATTCTACCCGTAGAGACCACGCTCAGACTCAGACCACCCAGGGGGATTCGGGCGGGCACGTCCCTTTCACCTCAGTCTCCTGACGCGGCGCTCGATGACGCCCCTGATCTTGTCGGGGACCCCGCGGTCGTCGAACGCGATCTTGGCCCGGAGGCCCCTCTGCGACATCCTCCTGAACCAGAGCCCCCTCCGGTCGCCCACGTCTGCCATGCCGGGTGACCACTCCTCCAGGCACTTGATGAACGTCTGATGGCTCGGCCCGTCCAGTTCGCGGGTCTCCATCAGGACCACCGTCGGGCCAGGAGACTCAGTCCAGCCCCGCGACCGCCTTCGCCAGGTCCTCGAGCGCGACGACCTTCTGGTCGCCGGTCCTCATGTCCCTGAGCGTGACCGATTTGTCGGCCATCTCCTTGCTGCCCACGATCACAGCGCACTTGGCGCCCGCCGAGGAGGCGTACTTCAGGTTCTTGCTCATGTTCCTGCGCATGAGGTCGACGTCCGCCCTCACGCCCGCGGACCTCAGCTTCGCGACTATCCTGAAAGCGTCGTCCCTCATCTCGTCCTTCGCGGGGATCACGTACGCGTCCAGCGAGACTGCCGGCTTCCTCTCGCTCTCTGCGGCGAGGGCGAGCATGACCCTGTCTATGCCTATAGCGAAGCCCGTGCTGAAAACTGGCTCGCCGCCGAACAGTTCGGAGAGGGTGTAGGAGCCGCCGCCCATGATCTGCTTCTCGGCACCCAGCGCCGGTGCGTCTATCTCGAAGACCATACCCGTGTAGTAGTCGAGGCCGCGGACGATGCCCAAGTCTATCTCGCAGCCCTCGACCCCGTGGAGCGCGAGCGTCCTGAATATCTCCCTCAGGTGGCGGACCGCGCCGGACTCCTCGATGCTGTCCAGGACGGCCACGGACCCCCTCATCTCGGCGACCGCGGTGATCTTGTCGAAGAGAGCCCTCGGCAGCGCCCGGGCGTCGAACATGTCCCCGAGCGCGTCGAAGTCCTCCTTGTCCAGCATCCTGAGGACGTCCGCGGCGGCCTGCTTGTCCTGTATCTCGGTCTGGACGAGCGACTTGAGGATCCCTATGTGCCCTATGCGCACCTTGTAGTCCTTGAGGCCGGACGCGCGTATGCAGTTCACCGCGAGGGCGACGCTCTCGGCGTCCGTCTCAGCGTTCTTGGAACCGATTATCTCCGCGCCGAGCTGGAAGAACTCCCTGAACCTGCCGCTCTGCGGGTTCTCGTACCTGAAGCAGTTGCC
>ERZ1649853.1064-NODE-1064-length-10967-cov-5.043805_pt1 | contig 10967 bp, 5 predicted proteins | sample MGYA00575353_ERZ1649853 | MGnify/ENA primary metagenome ERZ1649853 (study PRJEB40853, sample SAMN11349654) | freshwater sediment metagenome | isolation source: river sediment | host: Sediment | place: India: Okhla Barrage, New Delhi | collected 2017-02-21 ...
TTCCTGAATCGACTTGGATCATCGATTGTCGCGAGATAGCAAAGCGCGGTAATCGCGCCGACACCGGGTATCGTCATGAACTGGCGAACTTGGTAGCTGCCTCGGACCAGCCGCATGACCTTGCAATCCAAATCTGCAATCTGTTGCCCGACGACCTCGCGCGCTTTAAGCAGGGGCTCAATCACAGCGATGAGTGCAGGTCTATCCGCGATCAACTCTTTGGCACGAACCGTAAATACGTTCATCTTTGCACGACCAATAATAAGGCCAAGGTTCTTGAGCAAACCACGAATCTGGTTCTGGACGCCGGGCCGCATATGCTGCGCCTCCGAGCCAGCCCGGCATACGAGAAACCTGCACAATCCCATGCCATTAAGCTCAGTCCACAGCCATGTTGAAGTTGCGCCGCTTTCAAGTCTATCCGAACGACATTCGTTGCATTGGTCTTGATAAATTCCGCTGTCGCTACAGGATCGGAGGGGATCGTTCCTTCCCGTTGGACAATTCCTGACTGATCAACAATGCAAATAGCGGTCAACTTCAATGACACGTCTAATCCAACATAGTGTTCCATTGCAAATCTCCATAACTTTTGAGGTCTTTGTGACATAACCTCGCTTATTCCTGGAGAGCCGATACTCAGTGCCAGAGTGTGGCACACTCCTAGAATTACGCCATGTGGAAAAACTCTACTGGGTTATCGCTGGGACGCTATGATGGCCGCAAGACGCTCCTCAACATCAACAAAGCCCGGTTACAGCGTCCATTCCGCAGTTGCGCTGCGCCAACCGATAACTGAAAGGTGCAAATACCCCTCAAACACAGCGGTACACGACTGGACGGCAGGCACCTAGGCAAACCGTTCCTTCATGGCGAATTCGTGTGCGTCATAATGCAATGGCTGCTGTTCACCACTTATCCGCACTTCGTCACTTTCGTTCCCGACGGCAGCTAAGGGGGCAAACCGAATTTTATCAGTCCAACACCTAAGAAGCATGTGCTGAGCATCATATCGACTTGGTAGGCACAGGGTTTGCGAGATTTTGCGTAGAGGCACGTTGCTGATAAAAATGTATCTCGATTGCGCCAAGCGCCTCCTCACGTGTGGTCCAGCCCCCATCGCCGCCTGTATAGGCGTTCGCGATTGCAAGGAGCGCGTTCAGGTCGACGGCCAGATCGGTCACCAATGTTCGAAAAGCGTTATCGAACCGTTGTTCATCAACGCCCGCCTTACGAAGGCTAATGACGTGTGTCCGATCATATGTTTCCTGAACAGTCTCGTTAACATGACCGCCAACATGACCGTTCGTCTGTGACTTCTCATTGCGATCATCGCGTTCTGCCGTGCAAACATGTTCACGTGCTTTCGTTTTAACGCCGCGCGCGATCTCGCTGCCTTCATCTCCGCCTTTCACCCCCCATGCAATGCCACCTTCGACCGGGTAGGCATAAACGTCACCGAGACGATATCCTTGGGTGGTATATTGACCACCGATTTCTGCCGCCATGATGACGGCTTCCAGGGCTGTTTTGGTGTCAGCATCAAGCTTGTTCCACTCGTCCTCTGGCCGCGCGGCGTGCATTGTTGCGGATCTCTCCTGTTCCTTGGGCTGCAGTTGCTCTTCAAGTGCCGTTATTCTGGCTTTGGCCGCTTCAAGGTGTGCGAGTTTTGGGAAAGGGCCACAACCAAGTTGGCGTTCCAAGCGCGGGAGGTCCATTTCGGCCTTGGCACGTTCGGTTTCTGTCTCAGCCAGAAACTGTGGAATGCTTTTGATCAGCGTCTCAAAACGGCGTATGAGGCCAACGGGGTCGGTTTCGGCGGTGATGGTAAAATAATCGCCACGCGCATAGGCAAGGCGCCCTTCAACAACGGTGGCCACTTGCAATTCCCCCGCACGGCGGCGCAGAGTAAAGGCAGCGCGAAATCCGGACAGTTCCCCCACCACCTCACGAAGCCCAACTTCATCCCAATGTCTGGCTCCCACCCGCAACAACCGTGTGCGAATGGCCTCACCAGCAACACGGCGCTCCCGCACGGTGCGCTCGCCACCAAGGTTAAGCACCATCGCGAAGCGCTCACCGCCAAGATCCACAATCTGGCTGCAATCAGCCTGCGCCTGTATGGCTTGGGTCTGTAATTTTTCGATCTTCGCCAGTGTGTGAAAGCGCGCATGACGGGCGGCAGAAATTGAACGTTCATGGGCGCGCCTGGCAGCTTCGAGAAGTTGAACCTCCTTGGAAAGTTCGGCATGTTCCATGATGCGGGGATCGCCGGTTGCGGCTGCCTTGATCATGGCGGCTTCGGGAAGTGGTGAGTCGATGTCTTCGGCGGTGCGCACACCACGAGCCCCGGCACGCAACTGAGCGATGAAATTGGCCTTGGTGTTGAGCGTCTGCCAGCGATAGGCATCCAGGCTGCCCAAGGTGATGTAACGGAAGATTTCGACCTCGGGGTTGAGATTGCCTTGGCGGAGAATGCGCCCGTCACGCTGCTCGACATCGGCAGGCCGCCACGGTGCATCGAGGTGATGCATGGCGATGAGGTGCTTTTGCACATTGGTGCCTACACCCATCTTCGCGGTTGAGCCGATCAGGATGCGGATGTCGCCCTCACGCACCGCCGCAAACAACCGTGCTTTTTTCAGATCATTGTCGGCATCGTGAATGAAGGCGATCTCGTGCCGGGGAATACCCTTTGCCATCAGTTGGCCGCGCAAGTCCTCATAAAGATTGAACACACCGGCAAAGAGTGGATTGTCGGTCTCTGCCCCCTCGTCATCGGCCATGTCCGCGCCATTCGTTCTCGCTTTTGCTTGCGAGCGGGGCACCCCCATATCAAGGAACACCATTTGGCACAGGGCTGGGTCTTCGCCCGCCTTCCAGATCCGCGTGATATTCTCTACGGCCTTCGCGATCTTGCCCTCCGGATTGGGAGTGGCATCTGGGTCGATGAGACGGATGTCGGTCGCAAGCTTCAGCCCGTCGCTCATGATCTTGAGCATGTTGTCGCCGCCTTTTTCCGCACGTTTGCCCTTGATGGCTTCGGCGCGCTCGACAAGGCTTTGCATCATGGCGCTTTCACGCTCTGACATTTCCGCTTCGACGATCTGAACGGCGCCGCCTTTGAGTTTGGGGCGTGGCAGGTTCAGCATTTCGGCGGTTTGTGTGTCGGCCACACAAGCGTAGAGCGCCATCAACTCCGGAATGTTCACGAATTTGGAGAAACTACGTGTGGTGCGGAACCCTTTGCCGCTTGGCGCCAGTTCCACCTGGGTGACGATGTCGCCAAAGGTTGCCGCCCAGGCGTCGAATTCGTTGATGCCATAGGAGCGCAACAGCGGCATCTGCAGATAACGCTGCATGGTGTACATCTCGGCGATGGTGTTGGAAACTGGGGTGCCAGTGGCAAAAACCACCGAGCGCCCTGGCCGTTTTTCCTCCAGATATTGGATTTTCAAGAACATGTCGGTGGCACGCTGTGACTCGGTTGCAGCCAGCCCCTTGACGCGGGTGTGACGTGTGCGAAAGCCGAGATTTTTGAAGGCATGCGCTTCATCCACAAAGAGGAAATCGACCGCCAATTCCTCAAAGGTGACGCCTTCGTCCTTTCGCTCTTTGTTGAGCACCTTGTCCAGTCGTGCCTCAAGGCGTTTGCGCGCTTTTTCCAACTCCTTGACGGTCGGCGAGTCCTTGCCATCCTCGGATGCTGCCCGCATTTTGAACGTGTCCAGTTCTTCCAACTCACCGCGAATGTGGCGCTCATAAGCCTCATCCGACATGCGAATGCGCCCAAAAGCGTCATGAGTGATGATAATGCCGTCCCAACGCTCAGCGGCAATCCTTGCCGCAAACTCCTGGCGTTTCGCCTGGCTCATGGCCTCTTTATCCGCAACCAAAATTTTTGCGCCTGGATAAAGTTGCAGCAGTTCTCGACTGAACTGTTCCAACATATGATTGGGGACGACATACATCGGCCTCTGGATAAGACCGAGACGCTTTTGTTCCATACCAGCAGCGATCATGGAGAACGTTTTCCCCGCGCCAACCGCATGATCGATCAGGGTGTTGCCGTTGCTGACCACGCGCCAAATGACGTTCAACTGGTGAGCATGAAAGCGAAATGGTTCAATCTGCCCATCATGCGTTGTCACATAGCGGACGATTCCAGGCATGGCCTGGTGCGAACCGTCAAAACGAGTGGGCACCAAACGATTGAATTTGGCATTATAGAGCGCCTCCAACCGTTCCGCGCGTGCATCATCTTCCCAGATCCAGCCATCAATGCCCGTCTCAGGCGCACCGGAAAACAATTCGCGCACCTGAGCGACCTTGGCGTTGCTCTCCTCGGAGGCTTGCGGATTGTAGATGAGCGTGTCGTCGGCGGTGGTATCCATCACCCGGATTTCGGCATTATTGAGGGCTGCTTCGAACACCTGGAGCGCCGATGATCGGGAGGTGCCGAACCGTGCGGTCACCGAGTCTGCGATGGTGGGTTTGGCAACAAACTGCCATTTTTTCGTCAATGGATTGAGGCGGAGCGCGTCTTCTGGCAGCGGGACGTTCAAAACGTCTGCAAAGAACGTGTGATAGTCTTCAAGAGGAACCCAGGGGGCACCAAAAAGCACCTTGATGTCCACCCGTGTCAGCGGGGTGGGCTGAACCTCTTCAAGAGCGACAGCATTGCGCTCATAACGCGGATCGGCTTCGGCCGCAGCGCGCGCATCAGCCAGTTTGCCGACCACATCGCCTGATAAATAATCCTCCGCTGTGCGCCAAATATCACCTGCTGGATCAAGCCAAATGCGCTCGCCCAAAACCTCAATGGCAGCTGCTTCCGACATGCCAAGTTTGCTCGCAATGAGCGGGATATCAACGTTGCCGCACTGGTTGAGCGAAACCGCAAGCGCATCCGAAGGACCAGAGATGACGGGTTCAACATAAGGCTGCACAATATCGTGCGAGAAGATGGCCGCCTTTGCCGCGATGTCCTTATTTTCGTTGTAGGTCTCGATGGCTGCCACTTTGAACGCATCGGGATCGTCTCGAAAGGATGCCACATTGGGAAAACGCCGCAAAACAACAGGTGTTCCATCGGTGCGCAGCCGGGTTGAGACCGTCGACACCGTTTTATTGATGGCGCCATACCGGCGATAGAACGCGTCGTAGATCTGGTTTAATTGGTCGCGCAATGGACCGCGATCTTCGCCATCGCCGCTTGCTTGTCTGGCAAGAAGTGTCGTGACGATGTCGCGCATGGCGATCAGGCATTTAACCTTATCTGCCTCGATACGCGATAGCGTTTGCACCACGCCAACGCCGGAAACGTTTCGGTATATCTGGTCATCCTTCACATAAAAGGCGCCTTCTCGAATACCGTCGGTCTCGGTGTCGATGGCAGGCAGCTTGACCGCATGGGCCGTGGTGTGTCCGCGCGGAACGAAGGTATTGGCAGCCAGTTTTTGCGCCGCCTGGGCAATGTGCTCATCAAGGTGATCAGTGGGGCCAATCAAGACCGGGTCTGTCGCACTGAACATGGAGCGCGTCAGGCGCATGTCACCCAACATCATCTGTGGGTTTTCAGCAAAGTAACTGTTGATGCGGACAGGGCCATCCGGCGTTTGGATCTCTCTTAGAGACAGCCACTGATCATTGCCTTCGGTTTGGCCTTTGGCACGCCGTTGCAAAAAGATGATATCGGTTGTGACCGCTGTGCCTGCATTTTTGGCAAAGGCACCGTCTGTTCCACCAGGAAGGCGGATCGCTCCGAGGAAATCAGCGCGTTTGGCGATCTCGCGCCGGGCAAGGTCGGTTTCCTTATCAAGCGAATAGCGTGACGTGATGAACGCAACCAGCCCGCCAGGTCGTACCTTATCCAAACTACGCACAAAGAAATAATCGTGAATGGACATCGGCCGATAACGGGTGTCGCGCACCGTATAGTCACCAAACGGCACATTGGAAATGGCCAGATCAAAAAAGCCATCGGGCCAGGTTGTGGTCTCAAAGCCCTGAACACGGATATCGGCACCAGGATAAAGAGCTTTGGCGATGCCGCCGGTGAGCGGGTCAAGTTCAACGCCAGTCCAGGCGATCTCATCACGCAACCGCTCCGGCGTTAAGCCGATGAAATGACCAACACCTGCCGCCGGTTCGATGACACGCCCGCCGGTGAAGCCGAGATGCTCCAGAGCCCGCCACATGCCGCGAATGACGGGAACGCTGGTGTAATGGGCATTGAGCGTTGAGGCTCGTGCCGCCTCCCATTCATCGGTCGTAACCAGATCAGCGAGAAGTTGGCGTTCCGATTTCCAGATTTCTGCATTTCGGGAGCGGGGATTGGCATCGAAGATCGCCTGTGCGAAGGCCCCCCAGCCGGTGTAGCTCACCAGGCGCTGCTTTTCTGCCTCGGTTGCCGCGCGCTGTTCTTCGCTCAAGGTTTTGAGGATGCGGATCGCCTCGATGTTGGCGGCAACTTTTTGTTTCGGCGTCCCCGTTCCAATCGGGGCATCATCCGCAATTTGGTAATTCTGGCGTGCCCGCTCCCGCCGCCAGTTTGCCTCCTCGTCGCTTAAACGTGGACGATGTCCGCCAGTGTCAACTCCCACGCTGTGTTTGACATCTGCGCGTAATTCGTCGAAACGCCGGTCTCCATTTCTTGCGCTTTCATCTGGGTGATCAGCGTCTCGTAATAATCGGCCGCTTGCCGCCCGATCAATTCCAGATGCCCGCGCAACTCGCCCGCCTTGTCCAGGCGAACGTATTCCTTGGTGCGTTGATGTATCAGGAAGATCCGGCGTGCGTCCGCGAAATTGTCCGCGACCAGTTGACGTTGTTTCTCGTCCATTCTCTGCCTCCGTGTTTTGAACAAAAGGTCTGTCATCCGACAGTATGTCTTCTATGGCGGCGTTCACCGCATCAAGTCGCTTGATATTAGGGCTGGTGAGTTGCAGTTGGCGCTCGAATTTTGCCAGTTCGTTACGGTTTTGTTCAAGTGCCTGTTTGGCGCCCTGATCACCATCATCATGCAGCGTCGCAAGAGCCGCTTCAGCGCGCCTTCGGCCTTCTTCAAGAAAGGCGCAATGCTCGATGGTGGTTGTGAGTTGCTGTGCTTCAGCGCGCAGGTCCAACAAGGTGCCATCGGGATCAAAGAAGGAGAGTTGTCCAGTTTCGACAATCCTGGCCTTACGCTTTGGTGCTCTCATCACATCATCCTGGATGAACTAATAACCAATTAGAGTCAAGTCTATCCATTTGACATTATTAAGCAAGCGATTGATCTCACAATCATCAACAGAAATAAATTATTCCCATAACTATCCAGGCACGCATAAGCCACATTATGTAGCAATGCGATAACAATAATAGGTTATACATGTCGGATAAACCTAATATACTTTATAAATATCGTCGCTTTGACACCGATGTACTCAACATGTTGGTTGTAGACCAAATGTATTTCGCTGACCCGTGTTCGTTCAACGATCCGTTGGATACGAAACTGACGCTTAACGCAGATGTTAATATCGAAGATCTAAGGAGAATTCTGGCCAAGCTCTGCAAACAACGCATTAAGGCTGAAATGTTGGCAGCAGCTCAAATATTCAAATCTGGTGGCCGAAAAGTAGAGGACCACACAATTGATCGACTAACGCACAACAGAATTAATAGTTTAATGAATGAGATTTTCTTTGAATCCAACAATCCAGCCTACGATGACGATTACATAGAAAATACACTACATAACACTTTGTCACATGCAGTCGAGGAGGAGCTGTTGCGACGCTCTGCTAGAGGCATATTTTGCTTGGCTGAAAGTTCAGTATGCCCTCTCATGTGGAGTCACTACGGTGACCAGCATCGCGGTCTCTGTCTTGGCTACTCTATTCCTAGAAACACTGATACCAAACTACACATCGTAAATTACGGAAACAACCGCGAGGTTAAGGCAAGCGATATCGCTGCTATGCTAGAAAATGATATTGATGCCTGCCAAAGGGTGGATGATGTATTCTTAAGAAAAGCTGAAGAGTGGAGCTATGAGAAAGAGTGGCGTATTTTCGGATCGAGAGGAATACAGAACTCTGTACTAGAACTAGAAGAAATTGTCTTCGGTTTCAAATGTCCACAAGCAGTAAAACATACGATTATAAAGGCTCTCGAAAACCGTGAACGCCAAATTCAATATTATGAAATATGCCCGCAGCCTCAATCCTATAAACTCGATCTGGCTTATAAAACCTTCCTTCCTACTGACATGGTGGGATTGATCAGGCAAACGCTGGCTCTGAATAAGACATATTTCCGTTCTGGCACCACAAATCCGCAGGCGGCTCAGGCCCCAAACTGGTTATTGGAACGCCACCCGGCCAGTTCTGAACTGAGCCAAGCCAACCATGCTCGCTAACATTCCGAATGGCGTACAGCTAATCTTGAGCCATTAACTTGTATATCAATGTATTAATCATGTATTGTTTTCATAATAAAGTGAGTTTTGTGAGTTTTATTTTTCGAAACTGAAAAAATTATTTGATATAAATATATTTTGCTATGATATATTGACGAAATACGCATTTATTACTATAGTCTAATCATCTTGTAAGCGTAATTGGGGATGCTTGAGTTGCGTATATGGCGGATTGTGCGACTCAGGATGCTGATCCGCCAATGTGTGATGCCGTCGATTGTCAGATTACCTACGTTTAGATACGTCAGCCGCTTTCTCAAGACGAATATTTGCCGCACACAAGCGGTTGCGGTTCGGGAAGCGGCGTCATGGCAAAGCCGATGCGCAACCGGGTTCGGATGCTCGTTCCTGGGTGAGCTGTTTTCGGAAATACTCTCCTCGACGTGCAACCAGCTATCATAGAGTACGCGTAGATCGCGCCGCAACTTCCGATGGAAAAGCTCTTGACGGCGCTCGTGATCCCCTTCCCATAGGACGTTGGCAGCCGCTTCTAAAGCATGTTAGTACTCGCACTGCTCATCAGCGAAAAGGATACTAGGCTCAAGAAAAAAGGTGGCAATGACCCAATTCCTTGCGGTGTCGAACAGAAAGGGCGGCGTCGGCAAATCGACGATCGCGGTCATGCTCGCTCACGCAGCGGCGGCGTGGTCCGGACTGGGCGTCTTGGTCATGGACCTCGATACTCAGTGCAATGCGTCGCTCATGCTCATCGGCGGGGAGCGATGGGAAAAAGCGTGCCGGAGCGCCCATTCAATCTCCGACTACTTCTATGACCGCTTCGACAAGGTAGCGGAGGATGAATCCGCGTATGTCGTGAAGAATGTCGGCGATGTAGCACGCGCCCGGACGGCGCCAGGCGTGGTCTCGCTGCTGCCAGGGTCGCCGCGCCTTGAGGACATTCAGGGCGAACTCTTATTGAAGCATTCGAAAAAGGATCTGGATGCGGATGCCGTCGCAGTGCAGGTGCGCGGCCGCATGAAGCGGCTCATGAAGCACTTCGGAATGGACTTCGATCTGGTTGTCCTCGACTGCCCCCCAGGACTTTCGTTTGCAGCGGTGTGCGGTTTTGCGTGAAGCGCGGCAGGCTGTCGTTGAAGCGCTCGAAGCCCACGAGGAGGCGAAGGACAGCTATTATGTTGAGCAAACCCAACGCAAGCTTGCGGAAGTCGACGCCTCCATCGCCCGTCTTAACTGCGGCAACTGACCACTCATCTTACTTGGAGCAGGAAGATATATGATACGGCACAGCAAGCGCGCGTTTATCAGAGGCATGGCGGCCACGGGGCTTGCGGCGGCTGTCCTGCCCAACCTCAGCCGCGCCGCTCATGCTTGTGGGGCCAACGCCCGCAACGGAGACAGAGTGAGTTTCAAATCGTTAATGGCCGACGCAGACATTCGTAGCCTCGCGGCGGCGGATTTTGACCTGCCCACACTTCCCAAGGATGGGAAATGGCTGCTTGGTGAGGCGGCGAAGCGTTTCACGTCAGATAACACGGCATATTTCCGCTGCGGCAGATACGACGCGGATGTTGAACTCACGTCTTACCCCCATGCGAGCTCTTCCTGGTACTCCGACCGGCGCATTCAATTTCTTATTTGGCCAGGGGATCTCACCATCGACGGCGACCTGATCGATGATGCCTTCGACACGCCGCCGTTTCTTGTAATTTGTGGAAACCTTACGGTGCGAAGCTGGCTTCGCGGCGGACTGCCCAGCTTTATTGGGGGAAGCGTGCGCGCCTCCGGTTTTATCGTAGGACACTATAACGACTCCGCCTTGTTCGTTGGCGGTGATCTTACGGCCACCGGGTACATCACGCGCGCTCGCCCCTATCCGGATTTTCCCCACATCGTGCCACATCAAATCGCGGGGAAGCTCGACGCGAGGAAGTTTGTCAGTCTCGACGCATCGGACAAGCAGTTGCGGAAAACCTTTGTCGACGAAGTGCTGACTAAGGATGAGGAGGCCATCTATCTCAACGAGAAAGCGGTGCTCTCGCGTTCCAAGGCTGGCGAAGCTGTTTGGCGTTGATCGAATGATGGGGAACTTGCTGCAACTTCTCAGCACGGCACGAGGAATAGCCGATGATTTATATTCTCCTGACGAGCCTGCCGCTACTGGGGCAGTGGTTCTGGGGATGGCGTGGAAGTGTCGTCTGCACCAGACATGAATTCGACATCAACCACGAAAGCATCCAAGACCTTCCTATACGGAACTGCAGTGTATGGGATACCCCTGTAGACCCTGTATGGAATGAAAAACTTAAGGAATAATATCCTTATCTCGCAGAATTGTTCGCATGAAATCGACAACCGTTAATTTCGCAGTAGCCGCCGCTCGACGTATGTAACGAATTTCTTCATCACTAAAGTCAAATAACTGTTGCTTAAGTTCGCGGTCATGCCACTCACGCGAGCGAGGAGTTGCTCTACCATCAGCCTCAGGTGCTTGTTCAGCAGAAGGTTTAAGCAGTTCCCATAACGGAGTCTTCACCTCCCGGGC
>ERZ1649853.1065-NODE-1065-length-10964-cov-7.772756_pt1 | contig 10964 bp, 11 predicted proteins | sample MGYA00575353_ERZ1649853 | MGnify/ENA primary metagenome ERZ1649853 (study PRJEB40853, sample SAMN11349654) | freshwater sediment metagenome | isolation source: river sediment | host: Sediment | place: India: Okhla Barrage, New Delhi | collected 2017-02-21 ...
CAGCGGCACGTTCGCCGGCGGCCGGACAGGGAGGATCAATTTCCCCGGCGCCCTGCTGCCGACTGCGACGACCTCGACGGGGGGCAGATTCTACTTCGCATACGAGATACCCGAGGAAGCGGACTGGGTCGGGACGCACACGATGTACGCCAACTCCACGACGCCCGTGGGAGTCCTGAACAGCACCCAGTTGTCTGTCAGGATATCCTTGATCCCCACAGTCATCTTCCTCGATATGAGCGATGACACGATATCGATCGAGGACTGGGTCTCCGCGCACATACTCCTACTGGACTTCAGGGGGAACACCCTGAGCTCGCAGGACTGCAGGATAGCCCATGACGGCGTGGGCATATCGGTGCGGACAGACGATGAAGGCACTGCAGGTCGGGCCTGGCAGGCGACGGAGCTCGGGTTCGGGACGCACAACTTCAGCGCGTATTTCGACGGCGAGGTCCCCTATGCCTCGAGCATGTCGCGCATCGAGACTGTTGTGGTCGACATACCGACGACCATCGAGCTGAGGCTGTTCTCGAACGAGTTCAGGTCGGGCTATTCCATAGTCGGGAACGGAACACTGTACGCGAACGGCACGGTACCGATGGCCGGACAGACAGTCACTCTGTTCATCGACGGCACGATCGTCGCCAACGTGACGACCATGGCGAACGGAGAGTTCGCATTCTCGCTGTCCACAGAGAACATGACCGCGGGAGGACACACGCTGAAGGCGGCCCTCGTCTTCAGAGACTCTATGTGGAGATACTGCCAGGACGAGGAGAGCTTCACGCTCAAGGGATACAAGGAGGGCAGGTATCCGTTCTGGCCGATCATACCTGGTTGGGGCGGTATGCCGAGCGACCTCATCCCGTACCTGTTCATCGGCAAGAACGCGTATTTCTTCTGGCTGCTGGTCCTCGCGTTCGTGGGTGTGACCATCAGGGTCGTGCAGCTCAGGAAGAAGAGGATGACCGTGCTCGCCAAGTCGCGTTCAGAGACGCTGTCGCCCATGGACTCTGCGCTCCTCAGCGCCACGACGCCCGTCTCAGCCGAGGAGCTCGCCTTCGAGCTGCCCCCACCGAGCGAAGGCCCCTCGAACCCCAACGATAGGATCATCTGGTACTACCAGCGGCTGATCGGATTCCTCGTCAGGAAGGGGCTGCTGGGCATCAGCCCGAGCATGACGCACCGGGAGGTCGCGAGGGTGATGAAGTCCATCGGGTACCCTGCGAACCCTGTCGAGGACGCCACGATGCTCTTCGAGCAGGCGCTGTACTCCGGCGCGCAGATGACTGACGAGGACTCCGTACTCATGAGCAGCGCGATGACGATGCTCGTGCGGCCTAAGCCGAGGGGGGCTGCGAGTGCAGTCTAGGATCGGCAAGGGCTACGCGGCCGTCGCGGTCATGGCCGTGGCGATAACGCTGCTCTTGGTGAGCATGACCGCGCCTGCGATCTCGACCACGGAGGACTTCTCCATCTTCAACTCTGGCTGGAACGGCACGAGCGACCTCGCGCTGATGACCTACAAGGCGGGCAAGTTCGCCCCCAGCTTCCAGGTCGAGTCCACCGGGACTGACATAACCGTGACTCAGGTCGACCTGACCACCATCGCGCCGGACCCCGGTTACAGCGCGCTCATAATCATAGGACCCTCGGAGGCGTTCACCGACTCTGAGGGAAAGCTGATAGGAGACTTCGTCAAAGGAGGGGGCAAGCTCCTGCTAGCGGACGACTTCGGCACGGCGAACACGCTCTTGGCCAAGATGAACGCCACCTCGAGGTTCTCAGGGGACCTGGTCCTGGACCTATCGTTCGAGAAGCAGCCGGAGTTCTCGGTCGTGTTCGACATCAGGCCCGACCCGATGACGACGAACGTCACGACGATGCTGCTCAACTACCCGTCATCCATCACCGTCGACAGGGCAACGACCACCGTCTTGGCCAATACCAGCATCGCGAGCTGGAGGGACACGAACGGGAATAAGCTCGAAGACCTGGCCGAGCCCAAGGGGCCGTTCCCCGTGCTCGCACGCGAGAGGCTGGGCCAGGGCAGCATCATCCTGCTCTCCGACCCGAGCGTATTGATCAACGGAATGAACGGGTACATGGACAACGGCGTCTTCGGAGAGAACCTGATAGCTGAGGTGTGCAAGGACAGGACCGAGGTCTACTTCGACGAGAGCCACAGGACCTTCTTCGACCCCGTGACCGCGACCGTCGAGTTCGCTGGCCAGGTCTCGACTTCCGCCAAAGCGACCCTGGCAGTGACGGCGTTCGTCCTGACGCTCTGGATCGCGACGGACCTGGTTGACAATGCGGTCCTGTGGGTCGCGAGGAAGGTGAAGTACGCTGCGAGCTTCGTCATCGGGATCGTGACGGGGCCTTTCTCAAGAAGACGGGCCGCAGAGCCGCGGAAGAAGCTCACACTCGAGGAATCCATAGAGAAGGTGACCAAGGAGCATCCGGAGTTCAGGCCGGGCCTGGTACGATACATGCTCCGAGAGAGGGACAGGCACAGCAAGTCGTCGGAGTCGAAGGGCTCAGGATAGGACGAGCCAGACTCTCCTCAGGACGACGACCGCGAAGAGCACGAGACCGGCATAGATGAAGAGGTCCATCCTGCGCCGGATGTCACGTGTCAGGAAGCCATCCGTGAGCTCCCTAATGATCAGAAGTCCGATGAGCTCCAGCGTGACAAGGACCTCGATGCCCGCGGAGAGCGATATCAGGACCGACGCGACGGTCCAGACGAACATGCTGATGAATACCTTCTGAGAGATGAGCATGCGATAGTCTCCGTCCGAGGGCGGTGCCCTGGCGCCCCTGGCGCAATACATGGTACGCTTGTGGCTGTATAATATCTGTTCGCATTCTCCGCTGATGGCTCCACCAGTCTACTGACTCCGCGATTCCAGGACTGTAACAGCTTTATTATATCGAGACCAAGTTCTGAGAGAAACTCTCAGGGGCGGCGGCAGATGGCTGAGGAGAAGAAGCGACCGTTCAAGGTGCATCTGGAGGTCAGGGAGAAGCCGTACGACCTCGTCGCGTGCATCGTGCTCGCGCTCCTGTTGGTCGCACTCGTCTTCCTCGCGCCCGACACGACCCTCAGGCAGGTCCTGGGGCTGGTGTTCATCCTGTTCCTCCCGGGGTACACAGCCACGGCTGCGCTGTTCCCCGAGAACGACCAGATTGACGGCATAGAGAGAGTCGCCCTCAGCTTCGGGCTCAGCATCGCGATCGTGCCCCTGATCGGTTTGGCGCTCAACTTCACCCCCTGGGGCATAAGGCTCGACCCGATACTCGCGTCGGTCTCCGGGTTCATCATCATCGCGTCGCTCGCCGGATGGTACAGGAGGATGCGGCTCCCTGAGGACGAGAGGTTCGCCATAGTCGTAGACTATGAGGTGGACTTCAGGGCCATGCCCATGGTCGACAGGATACTCACGATGGGCATCGCGGTGATGCTCGTCGCGTCCGTCGTCGTACTCGCGTGGGCAGTCACGACTCCGCGGGTCGGCGAGAGGTTCACGCAGCTGGGAATCCTCGGCCCCGGGGGCATGGCAGACGACTATCCCAGTAACCTCACCGTCGGCGAGGAAGCGACATTCCTGATCACCGTGAAGTCATACGAGCACAGGACAGCGAACTACACGATCGCGCTGGTGCTGACGAACCTGACCGACAACACGACAGTCGTCGACAGCTACTCTATCGACTGGGAGGGTGTCAGCGCCCTCATCCCGTATCGGGCCATCGCGCAGAACTTCACGCTCGACCACCTCGACTACTACAACCAGACCTTCAACTTCACGGTGACCGCACCAGGGGTGTGGAAGCTCCAGGTCCTCCTCTTCATAGACGACCAGCCGGTCAGTCAGCAGGCCTACAGGGAAGTGTTCCTCTGGCTAGGGGTCACTTCCTAGACTTCGGGCCCCAGCAGATGCCTACTTCTGTACAATTCTAATTATATACCGAACTCCGTCTGGCGATAGAATAGCCGAGGCAGACAGAGATGAACAACAAGAACATCGCGATCATCGGCGGCGGGAACATGGGCGAGGCCCTCGCGAGGGGCATCCTCAAGACGAAGTGGGCGACCCCTGAGCACATGATGATCGCGGAGCCTTTGAAGGAGAAGCTGGAGAAGCTGAAGAGCATGGCCCACGGCATCAAGACATCCCACTCGAACGTGGACGCCGCGAGCTGGGCGGATGTCATCCTGCTCTCCGTCAAGCCGCAGATCATGGCACATGTCCTCGATGAGATCAAGCCCGTCATGAAGGACAGCAAGCTTGTGATCTCGCTCGCCGCGGGCATATCCACAACGTTCATGGAGAAGAAGATCGGGGGCAAAGTGCCCGTCGTCAGGACGATGCCGAACATCGCGGCGGTCGTGCGGGAATCTGCGACCGCGATATGCCCCGGCAAGTACGCGACCGAGGAGGACCTGTCCATCGCGAGGCACATATTCGAGTCCGTCGGCATAGTCGTGGACATCAACGAGGAGTCGCTGATGGACGCCGTGACGGGACTTAGCGGGACGGGGCCGATGTACGTGTTCCAGATACTCGAAGGGCTCTCCGACGCTGGTGTGAAGGTCGGCCTTTCAAGGGACATCGCGAACATCCTCGCGGTGCAGACCCTTATCGGCTCGTCGAAGCTCATCAAGGAGACCAAGGAGCACCCCGCGAAACTGAAGGACCTGGTCACGTCCCCCGGAGGCACCGCCATAAGCGCGCTGCACTCGCTCGAGAGGAACGGGTTGAAGGCGATGCTGATAGACGCGGTCGAGGTCGCCTCAAAGCGGTCCGCCGAGCTCGGACAGAAGAAAGAGTAGACCTACTGCTCGAAGGCTTTCTTCGCCTTCTTCGGATTGTCTGTGCCCAGCGCGAGCGCGGCGGGCATGTCCTTCTTGCCGATGAGGAAGACGGAGCCGATGTTCACGCCCGCTTTGGCCGCGCGCTTCGCGGCCTTCGCTATCTCTCCAGGCCGGTCTATCAAGTCGACGACGACCACCTCCGACTCCTCGAACTCGAACCCTCCCCTCGACAGTGCCTTCCTCGTCGAGAGCTCGTCATCCGTGATGATCTTGACAGCTGGCCTCGGGCCGTACCTGTCCGTTGCCAAGCCCCTGATGTTTATCGCGCTCTGCGCGAGCGCTTCCGCGACCCTGGCCAACTCGCCCACTCTGTCCTCTACGAATACGTTGAACTGCTTCATGAACTCCCCACCGGCGTGCCAATACATGTCAGGGAGGAAAAAGGTTGCTCCTGAAGCAGTGTCATCGGCGCCCTTTGGGCCGCCCCTGGTCGTCGTAGTACCTGTGCTTAATCCAGAGGGCCACATTGACCAGCCCTATCAGCACCGGCACCTCCATCAGGGGCCCGATGACCGCCGTGAAGGCCTCTATAGACTCGATGCTGAATGTCGCCACCGCCACTGCTATCGCGAGCTCGAAGTTGTTGCTGGCGGCCGTGAAGGACTGAGTCGCCGCCTGGCCGTATGTGAACTTCATCTTGTACGAGAGCCCGAAGCTCGTGAAGAACATCAGGAGGAAGTACGCCAGCAGCGGTAGCGCGACCCTGACCACGTCCCACGGACGGCTGATTATCTCCTCCCCTTGGAGGGCGAACATGACGACTATCGTGAACAGCAGGCCCAGCATCGCGAGCGGGCTTATCCTGGGGGCGAAGACCGTGTCGTACCATTCCCGGCCCTTCCTGCGTGCCAGGAAGAACCAGCTCGCGACCCCGAGCGCGAACGGTATTCCCAGGAAGATGAGCACGTTCCTCGCGATCTGCACCATCGTGATGTCGACCACAATCTCCTCGGACGAGGGGGAGATCACTGGAGTCATGACCGTGATGAAGAAGTAAGCGAGGACAGAGTACATCACTATCTGGAAGACGGAGTTCAGCGCGACGAGGACTGCGCAGTACTCACAGTCCCCCTCCGCGAGCATGTTCCATACCAGGACCATCGCGATGCACCTCGCGAGCCCTATCAGGATCAGGCCGTTCCTGAAGGCTGCCGAGGTCTCGTCCGCACCGGGAAACGCCAGCCAGGCGAGCGCGAACATCAAGATCGGGCCTATGGCCCAGTTGAGAACCAGCGAAGTCGAGAGCATCGACTTCGCGCCCCTGAGCTTACCCAGCTCGTCATAGTGGACCTTCGCCAGAGGCGGATACATCATCACCAGCAGCCCGACGGCTATCGGGAGCGACACGTCGAAGACCTTGATCGAATCTAGGACGTCGGCGACATCTGGGAAGACATAGCCGATGCCGACCCCCACCCCCATGGCGATGAATATCCAGAGGGTGAGGAACTCGTCCAGGAACGAGAGACGCTTCTTCGGTGCCCCGCATGCCGGACTCGCTGATTCCATGGGTATCACGCAGATATGATGCCGTACTTCTTCCTCAGGGCCTTCATTTCCTCTCTGAGCGCCACCAGCGAAGGGAACAAGATGGCCTCTTCCGGACACACGCTCAGGCAGCCCGTGCAGGACACTACGCATCTGTAAGGATTCGTCACCCTGGCCTTGTCATCCAGCGTGTACACGCCCTTCTGGCAGAACTTGACACAGGCGCCGCAGCCCGTGCATTTCTCCAGGTCGACTTTCGGGTTCCATGGTATCTCCTCTCTCGGGATGCCATGGTATTGCTCCTCCAGCTGCCCCAGTCTCTGCGCCCTGACCTTCTTGAACTCAGTCCAGATCGCGTCGATGTAGTCTTTCTCCGCCGATTCGGGGATGTAATTGCGGGCCTTGAGCTCCTCAAGCAGCTCGCTCCGTTGCACAACATCGGAGTCCTCCAGGTGGTCCAGACCTCTCGCGATGATCTCGTCGAATCCTGAGATTCCGACCTCTTGTCCAGACACCACCAGACGCTTGTTGGGTTTCTTACCAGGACAACACGGACCGCACACAATATGACCTCTGCGAATAGACGCAGTTATTTCAGCAAGATTTGAAATACTCGCCCGCGTATAAAGCGTTTGTGGCTTCAAAAAGAGTCGAAATGAAAAGGCGTAGAGGAGGGGTCGATGGCCTCGACCTGCCGAGACCGGTGGCTGAAAATCTCAGAAGTTACGGCGGTTTCGAGAAGCTGGTCAGTCACCTCCCGAAACACAAACAGCTCGCACCCGCAGCGAAGAGACACGATGCGCTTTCCGACGTCACCCGGCTGCGGATACTCCACGCACTTTCACAATCGAGCCTGTGCCCCTGCCTACTGAAACGCATCACGAAGATAGGGGATTCAAAGCTCTCCTATCATCTCAAGGTCCTCGAGAACGCCGGCCTGATAAGGTCGAGACGCACCAAGAGCTGGAGGATCTATTCGATCACGCCCAGCGGAAGAGGAACCATCAGTCGCGGACGCCGTACTTCTCCTTGAGCACGTGCATCGTGTCCTTGAGATCCGTCGTCTTCGGAAAACTGATGGCTTTCTCAGGACAGAAGCTCCGGCATGTCGACTTGCCCACGACGCATGCGTAGGGCTTTACGACGTGCGATATCTTGCCGTCGAACTTGAACACGCCCTGGGAGCAGAAGTCCGCGCAGGAGCTGCAGCCCGTGCACTTGGTCGGGTCGATTGTGGGGTACCAAGGGACCTCTTCCCGAGGGATCCCCTTGTAACTCATCTCGAGCTGCTCCCTCCGCTGCACCCGGAGCTTCTTGTACTCGTTCCACAGGGCCCTGACGTATTCCCCCTCGGAGCCGCCCGGGACGTAGTTCCTCGTCTTCAGCTCCGCCAGGAGCACCTCCTTCACATCCTCGTCCGGGTCGTCGAGGTGCTCGAGCGCGCGCTCTATGATGTCGCCTATACCCGAGATGCCCACCTCGAGCCCGCCCACGACGAGCGAGCTGCTCGGCGGTTTCTTGTAGCAGTCCGATCCACCGGTCAGCTGTCAGTCACCCCGTGTTCCAACGCGGGCGCGACGGACCAGAACCTGATAAGTCACCTCGAGCACTGGCCCTGCCCGCAGCTCTCTCCTAAGCAGCTTGGGATACCCCCGATAGGCCACCTGACCTTTTGTTGTTTTCGCTTGTCGGACAGGGCCGTCAGACGCTCGTTATCAATTCTGGGAATACTGGAAAATTATATATGCGCCGGAGAATATCATATTCCGGGATGCACCGAGCTGCTTAGAGCAGCTCGCAGTGAGAGGTCGCACTGACAGCTAGGGGACTCTCACAAAAGACTAAGACAGAGGGATGGGAATGGGATTCGAGAGCGGACTTGCCAAGAGGATATCATCGAGGAAGGACACGAAGCGAGGCTGGAGGACCTACGCGAGCTTCGTGGGCGTCATCTTCGTGGTGCTCACACTCACGTCGAGCACGCTCGCGGTGCCGCAGGCGACGATACACACAGGCACCAAGACCTCCGTCGCGAAGTACCTCGGCCAGTTCGACTGCTGCTCGAACGTGCTCATGCTCGGGGCGATGACCACCTCCGACTGGATCTGCATCAAGGTGCCTTTCAAGGGCAGGCTCTCCGACCTGCAATCGATATCCTTCTCCGAGTTCGTCTCGCTGACGGGCGGAGTCCAGGCGGAGCCGTTCGTGGTCCTGAAGCTGCAGAAGGGCATGTTCCTCGTCTGCCACCCCGAACTCTCTTACGTCACGGGCGAGTGGTCGCTGCCTTACTTCTCGTGGCAGTGCAGGGACACGGTCGCCAAGGGCAAATGGAACATGGGGCCTGTCTCCGAATCCGCGAACCTGAACACGCTCCCTGACTGGATTGCAGCCATCGGGAATGCAGAGGTCATCATGATATCCATATTCGTGGGCGAGTGGGACCTCACGGGCCCGTACCAGTGTTACCTCGGCGACTTCGCGATCAACGGCAAGCTCATAGATCTGGCCAACTCGAAACGGACGTCCTCGGGCGGATGGGACCTGCCAGAGGGATTCTGAGATCCCACTCCCTCAGAAAACACTTTATACCGCAGCCAGCCGTAATGCTGATGAAATGGCTGATAAGGTCATCGAGGTCGTCGACCTGGTCAAGAAGTACGACGGCAGGAGCACGGTCCTGGATGGGGTTTCCTTTTCGGTCGTTGCCGGCGAGTTCGTGACCGTTTACGGGAAGTCCGGCTGCGGGAAGACGACGCTCCTGAACATCCTGGGCGGGCTCGACAGACCGACGGCCGGGTCGGTCAGGATCGATGGCCAGGACCTGGCCCCGATGACTGAGGACGCCTTGGCCGAGATGAGACTGGAGAAGATAGGGTTCGTTTTCCAGGACTTTAATCTCCTGCTCGACATGACCGTCCGCGATAACGTCGCACTGCCGTTGAGGTTCAGCAAGAAGCAGGACGAAGGCCGGGTGGACGCGCTCCTGGATAAGTTCGACATCGAGCATATTGCGGAAGAACCCGCGAACACGATCAGCGGCGGGGAGGCCCAGAGGACTGCCATCGCCCGAGCCATGATGAACGATCCCAAGATTCTGCTTGCCGATGAACCGACGGGCAATCTAGATGACGAGAATGCTGCGAACGTCCTGGCCATGTTCGAGCGGGTCCGAGAGGATTTTCACGCAACCATAGTCATGGCCACCCATCGCCCCAACTTGCAGAAGGCCGCGTTGAGGGCGTTCAAGCTGGCCAACGGCAAACTCGAAGAAACTTCGATAGACCTCTCGAAAAGGACTTCGACGTTCTTGTGAAAACTGATATAAGGCCATCCCTCTGTACTCATCACCATGAGCAAGGTCGCGGTTCTCAAGACTTCCCCGTCCTCCGTCGTTTCTGACTATTCCAGGCTCATGCGGAGCATCGGATATGATAGAGAGGTTGCGCGAGACAAGAAGACGATAATTAAACTGAATCTGTCATGGACTCTCTTCTACCCGGCCTGCTCCACACCCCCATGGCAGCTGGAGGGGGTCCTTAGGACCCTGACAGAGGACGGATACAGCGATATCGATGCTGTCGAGAACAAGACTGTAGTCACCAGACCGGACAAAGGGGCGGTGAACAACAAGTGGATTCCCGTGCTGGAGAAGCACGGGAAGAAGTTCACGGCGCTAACTGACGTAGAGTGGATAGAGTTCAAGCCGCGAGAACCGCTCATGGTTCTGGACACCAAGGTGTTTGACAAGGTTGTCATACCCAAGATGTTCATCGGCGCGAACATGATTCACCTGCCCACGCAGAAGACGCACGGACACTCCACCACAACCGGAGCGATGAAGAATGCCTTTGGAGGCCTTCTGAAGGAAGTGAGGCACCACTGCCACACTTACATTCACGAAGTCCTGGTGGATTTGCTGGCAATCCAGAAGGAGATTCATCCGGGCATCCTCGCAGTCATGGACGGCACCGTGGCCGGAGACGGAGCGGGCCCGAGGACGATGGATCCGAAGGTCAAGAACTACATCCTAGCTAGCACCGACCAGGTTGCGATTGACGCCATCAGCGCCAAGATGATGGGATTCGACCCGATGCAGATTGGCTATATCCGGATGGCGCATGACAAGTCGTTGGGTACAGGCGACCCTGCGCAAATCGATATCGTCGGAGATGACGTGCGAGATGTCAACTATGGATTCAGGGTTTCTAGAAGTCCGGTGATTTACGGGGACCAATGCGTCAGAAAGGGACCACTGAGATTCCTAGAACCCCTGATGCACACGAATCTATTCATCTTCCCGAGGCTGATGTCCGAACTGTACCACGACTACTACTGGTACCCACTCAAGGGGAAACACGTCGTGCGGGAGTTCATGGGTACGGAATGGGGCCAGATGTTCGGACGCTACTAATCCCTCAAGCTTCTCACCAGCGGAAGATTAGTATTCCTAGGCCCATTTGGGTGACGAATGGCAGAGCGCGTTCCAGGGAAGCTGTCAGCCTACATTGAGATAATCCGGCCAAAGCAATGGTACAAGAACCTGCTCCTCTTCGTGGGCGGTTCGCCTGAAAACAATTCCAGCACCAGTACC
>ERZ1649853.1066-NODE-1066-length-10964-cov-5.739206_pt1 | contig 10964 bp, 10 predicted proteins | sample MGYA00575353_ERZ1649853 | MGnify/ENA primary metagenome ERZ1649853 (study PRJEB40853, sample SAMN11349654) | freshwater sediment metagenome | isolation source: river sediment | host: Sediment | place: India: Okhla Barrage, New Delhi | collected 2017-02-21 ...
TCGGAGTACGTGTAGAACACGGTGGTACACGAATAATTAAAAAAAATCGCCGCCACGCGCACCGGCGGCAGATCCACGCACGGCACCTGCTCCGGCCGGAACTGGGAGATCTGCCAGTTCTGACAGTACTGGCATTCCATGTTGCAGCCGGGGGTGGCGATGGACAGCGCCGTGGTGCCCGGCAGGTAGTGGAACAGGGGCTTCTTCTCAATTGGATCGATGTGGGTGGAGCAGACCTGGCTGTACGCCAGCGTGTAGTACTTCCCTTCCCGGTTCTCGCGCACACCGCAGGTGCCGCGCTCCTGGTCGGCCACCACGCACTCCTGGGGGCAGAGCTTGCAGCGCACCTTCCGGTCGCCCAGCGGCTCCCAGTAGCGGGCCTCCCGCGCCGGCGGCACCGCCCCGGTCTTGAACTTCAGGCCGCCCAGGTCCACAGCCGGACGCCCTCCCCCGGCCCGGTCCTGGCCCAGGGCGCAGCCGCAGGCGGCGAGCGTGAACAGTTTCGCCATGTCCCGTCGGCTCCAGCACGTCATGACCATCTCCTCGATCCGATGGGCGCGTCCGGCGCCGTCCGGATCAGATCTCCAACCAGCGGATGGCGTCCAGCCGGGCCTCCCCGAGGCCCAATCGACCGGCCTCCGCGAGGTAGGCCGGCGCGCGTCGCTCGGCGGCCAGCGTAGGCAACCCCGCCTCGCGGCGCCGGCGGTCGATGATCTCCTGCGCCACCCGGTCGGCGGCCACTCCGTCCGTGGCGACCATGAGCCCGTGAAATGGCCAGGTGTGCGCTGAATGGAAGGCCGGCCCACCGTGATACTGGGCCAAGTGGGCATCGGCGATGTGCAGCCGGACTTTGCGGCGAATGCTGTCGTGGGTCCAAAGGTGGGCGACGAACGGGGAGCAGTTGTCGTCGTGGTACTTGTTCGGGTTGTGGATGACGCCGTAAAAATTTTTCAGCATCACCGCCACGCCGGCCAGGTCGTGGTCCTTGAGCACACCCAGGTTGATCACCGCGGTGCAGTGCCGCGTGAGGATGCGGGCGAAGCAGGAGCCCACCGTCATGGCCCGGCTGAGCTGCGGCTCGTAGCCGTCCACCAGCGCGTCGGTACCGAAGACCTTCAGCCCGCTGCCTGTGGTGTTCAGCGAATAGCCTGCGCGTTGGAGTTCCCGGTCGGAGCGGTCCCAGACGATGATGTGCTCGTCCGGGATTCCGGCTCCGTTGAGCCGCGCGGCGATCGCCCGGACCAGCTCGAACCGCGGGACCAGCGGCCGGCCGGCCATGGCGTTCACCTTGATGGCCACCACGTCATCGGGCCGGAACAGCCGCTTCCAGGCGGCCGTGGCGGACTCATCCTCCATCAACCGGGCCATGGCGCGGTCGAGCAGCGCGCCCGGCGTCGCCGGAGCGTCGCTCCCCTTGGCTGATCGGGCGACGACCACCCGGCCCCGCCACCGGTCCGCCGGAACGGTCTCGCCGAACGCGTTGCGGAACCACTGGGTCGAAGCGCCGATGAGCAGGGGGCCGGCCGCGGCGGTCTTGATACTGTCAGCCAGAAACTGGCGCCTACTCCTTCTCATGGAAGACCACCGCCGTGAAGGTCATCAGGACGGCGTCCGGCTCGCGATAGGCGCCGGCGGGCAGGCCGGCCTTGCGGCAGACCTGTTCCAGAAACTGCCGTCGGTCCCAGCCCCACTCCACGGGAACCTGGGGCAGGAGCAGCCCGGACCGGCCGCTTTTCTGGATGACGAGGCCGTGCTTCCCCACCTGCACGGTTTGCGGATCGGGACACGGCGCCAGGGGGGAGAGGACGGAAATTTCAATCCGAAGCTTCCGGAGCTCGTCCTTGGTCACGGGCGGGAACCGCGGGTCTCGCACCGCCGCGTTGACGGCCATGTCGGCGACCGCCTGGTACAGCGGCACCTGCGGGGTGACGTAACCGATGCAGCCCCGCAGCTCGCCGCCGCGGGTGAGCGTGACGAATGCGCCGCGGAGTTCCTTGAGCCGCTGGGTGAGCGTATACGCGCCCGCATCCACCGCCGGCTGCCTGCCATCGCTCAGATAGACATCCAACGTCCGGCGGGCAATGGTCAGCAGGGTGTTCTTTTCCGTTGCGGTGAGCGTGTACTCGGACGCAGCCGGGGTCTCCTGCGCGTCGCCGGCGACCAGCGGGTCGGCGAACAGGATGGAAACGTAGCTGACGGAGTTCGTGAAGTCGCGGGTGATCTCCCCGGAGGTGGTGTATTCCAGCACCCGGCCCTTGATCACCTTTTTCTTCGCCAGCTGCTGCAACGCGCGGATCGCGATGCCGATGGCGTTGCGGCCGCAAATCGTGTCGCGGGTGGTCCGCAGGTGATCCATGAAGCCGTCGTAGTCCAGGGCGGCGATCTGGCCCGCCGCCTTCAGGTTCCATTTCTTCAGGTTGCCCGCCGGATCATCGCGGAATGGCACGAAGCCGTAGTTGGGGCCGTAATGCGTGAAGTCGGAGGAGACCACGAGCAGAGTCTGTTCGTCGAGGAGCGGCTCGAGAAGCCCGGCCAGCGTCCGCACATCTTCCGGTTTCAGATCGCCCACCAGGATGGGGACGATCCGGGCTTTGGGCAGAGTCACCTGGAGGAACGGCAACTGGCATTCCAGGGCGTGCTCCCGGACGTGCGCGTCGGGCGCGTCCAGGAACAGGGCGTGGGTTTGCAGCCGCCGGCAGGTTTCCAGATCGAGATATACCGGACCCAGCGGCGTGTCGTAGGCGGCGACCGGGGCGATGGACGCTCCCCGGAAGGAGCCGTAGTGGGCCGGGGCCAGCAGCACCACGCGCTCCCACTTGCCGCCGCGCAGGTGCACGTAGCCAGCGGCGGCGATGGAGCCGGAATACACGTAGCCGGCGTGGGGCACCACCAGCGCCACCGGCGGCTCATCCGGTTTGCGCACCGCGTTGCGGGCCGCCCGGTCGAGCAGGGACTGCACCTGTGTCCGGAGGCCGTCGGGTGACGCCTCATACCACAAGCCGGCCACCGCCGCTTTGCGGTGGGGCAGATCGCCCGCCGCCGTCGGCAGGACCATCACCGCCATCAACAGACCCGCCAGAAGACCATACAGGGCTCTCATTGCATCCTCATTATTACCGTGCGTGGCGGAACGTGCCGGGCCGCATGATCCGGTCACTTTTCCACCGCTTTGTAGCTCTCTTTGTGGCTCACCTTCAGCTTGTCGGGCTTGCCGTCACGATTGATGTCCGCTTCCGCTTCGACGCGGATCTTCCGGTTCTTGTTGTCCAGCTTCTGGTTCGTGGGCGTGTAGGCCATGGTGTACTGATAGCGCAGGTACATGTTCAGATTGCGGAAGACGCTGGGATATTCCGAGCTGAACCGCGGGAAAAAGGCGATGCCGCCGGTCTTCTTGGTGATGGACTTGAGACGGAGATCGGCCATCAGCAGGTCGGAGCGGGTGGCCGAAGAGTAGAGCGGCTCGTTGATCGTCCGCTCGAGCTGGCCCATGCTGACGGCGTAGATCACCGTATCCGACGTCGCCGCGGCCTTGAGGGCGTCATCATAGGTCTTCTTGCTGAAGGTGTCCAGACCCGTGCTCAGCATGATGATGGCCTTCTTGCCCTGCACTTCCCGCATCCGGTCGATGGTGAAGATGACCACGTCGGCCAGCGCGCTCTCGTTGAATCCCTTGTAGTAGAGGCTGATGTTCGCCTCGCGGACGATCTTCTGCTTGTCGAGAGTGAAGTCCACCGCGATGCGGGGCTTGATGTCGTAGGTGATCAACGCGCAGTAGTCGTCCGGGCGCAAATTCTTGACGAAATCCAGGACGGCGTACCAGAAGTCGTATTCGAGGCCGTAGATGACCCCGCTGGATTCGAGGACCAGCACCACGTTGATGGGCGAAAGATCCGGAAAGAAATTGGTCAGCTCCTGCAGTTGGCCGTCCTCATACACCTTGAAGTAGCTCTTGTCCAGCCCCGTGATGAGGTTGCCGTCCTTGTCGGTGACCACCACGTTGAGCGTGACCGCCGGGATATTGACACTGACGGACGTGTAGCCTTCAATCTTCTCGTCCTTGCCCTTCTGTCCCTTGCGGGCCTTGTCGGCGTCGTCCTGGGCGCCGCCGAGCCCGCCGACGGCACCGAGCAGCACGGCGGCCGCGAGCATCGTCAGAGATCGTCTCCGGATCATGAGATTTCACCTCCGGTCCATTATACACAAACCATGGCCGCACGCAACGGGCATGTGCCGCTACATCAACAGATTCCCAAAGCGTCGGGTGGTTTCGAACGGGTCAGGCGCGGGTTTGGATCTGTAGCCGCCGGTGGAAGAGTTGCTGAAGCTCCGTTTCGTACGCGGAGTCGGTTTTCAGGAGCAGAAAATCGGCGCCCGCCTTCTGGAAAATGGCCGCGACTTCCTCCAGCCGGCGCCTGACTCCGGCGGCGTACTGCTCACGGGTCCGCCGGTTGACCGCGACCACGCGGGTGCGGGATGCGACTCCGTCGAGGACGAACACCCCGCCGGGCGGCCCTTCCACCTCGGTGGGATCCAGAATCCCCAATGCGATCACGTCATGGCGGCGGCATGCCATCTCCAGCTGCTCGGGGATCCACCGGGAGTAGATGAAGTCTCCCACCAGGAAGACAACGCTCTTCTTTTTGAGCCCGTGGGTGAGAAACTTGAGGAGCTCGTCCAGGTCGCCGCGGTGGCCGGCGAGGCGCGCGGCCAGGATCCGCTTCAATAGCAGGAATCCCTGCTGGTTGCCCTTCTGCGGGGGAACGAACTCCATGGGGGCGTCGCCGCCGTACACGATCAGACCGGGCCGGTCGCCGGTATGCAGCGCCGAGAAGATCAGCAGCGCGGCGATCTCGGCCGCCGCGTGGAATTTCGTGCGGGTGGTGGTTCCGTAATCCATGGTGCGGGAGCCCTGCAGGGCGGTGATGATGTTGAGCTCCCGCTCCTCCATGAGCTGCTTGACGTACAGGTTGCGGTGGCGGGCCGACACGTTCCAGTCGATGAGCCGGATGTCGTCCCCCTCGACGTACTCGCGGACCTCGGAAAACTCGAGCCCCTGCCCCCGGAAGACGTTCCGGTATGACGAGGCCAGCCCGCCCTGCATCTTCTTGCGGGTGCGGATCTGGATCAGGTGCAGGTTGCGGAGCAGGTCCTTGAGTTCCAGCACGACTCTTTCCCATGCCTCCGGGCCGGTCGGATCCCGCCGGGGCGGTTACGGAACGTTGACCGTGTTCAGGATCGTCTTGATGATCTCGTCGGCCGTGATGCCCTGGGCCTCGGCCTCGAACGACAGGAGGATGCGGTGGCGCAGCACATCGGCGCACACCTCCTTGATGTCCTCGGGCACGACGAAATTCCGGCCCATCAGGAACGCGTGGGCCCGGGCGCCCACCTTCAGAGCGATGGTGCCGCGCGGCGACGAGCCGAACCGGATGAACCGCGCCACGTCGAGCCCGTAGTCCGCGGGACAGCGCGTGGCGAACACGATGTCGAGGATGTAGTCCACGACCCGGTCGTCGATGTACACCTTGTTGGCCATGATCCGCAGCTTCTGGATGCGCTCCGGCACGATCACCTTCTGGAGCTGGATCTGCCGGCCCCGCGCCAGGTCCATGGCCACGCCTTCCCCTTCGGTCATCCGCTGCAGGATCTTCTTCTCGGCGTTCTTGTCCGGGTACGAGATGAGGATCTTCATCAGAAAGCGGTCCACCTGCGCTTCGGGCAGCGGGTAGGTGCCCTCCTGCTCGATGGGGTTCTGGGTGGCCAGCACGAGGAACGGATCGGTGAGGGGAAACGTCTCCTTGCCGATGGTCACCTGTTTCTCCTGCATGGCTTCCAGCAGGGCCGACTGCACCTTGGCGGGCGCCCGGTTGATTTCGTCGGCCAGGAGCACGTTGGTGAAGATGGGCCCCTTGCGGGGCTCGAAGGCGGTGGTCTGGGAGTTGAAGATCATGGTCCCGATCAGGTCGGCGGGGAGCAGGTCCGGCGTGAACTGGATCCGCTTGAAGTCCAGGTTCAGCACCTCGGCCAGCGAGCTCACCGCCATGCTCTTGGCCAGGCCGGGCACGCCCTCGACGAGAATGTGGCCGCCGGTGAGCAGTCCGATGAGGAGGCGGTTGAGCAGCTTCTCCTGCCCGACGATCCGCTTCTTCAGCTCGCCCAGGATGCGCTGAACGTGAAACAGCTCGTTCTGGACATCTTCCCGGCTGATGGTGAACTTGGTGGAGGTCATGGTGGAACGCTCCCGCAAAAACTATGTCGGATCAAGGAGTCACATGGTACCATAGCTCTTGCGTTTCAGCCAAGTCACGAAGTCGGCACCGGATGTTTTTCGGTTGGATTTCTGTATTCTTTTGTTAAGATATTTCAAACACTCAGGAGGGCCTCATGACGCGTCCCATGACCGCCATGATCTGCTTGTTGCTGGCCGCCACCCTGTCGGCGCAGGTGCCCCCTCCGCCCGCCGCCGATGACGAAATCGGCGTGGAGGAGCATCTCGGCGAGACGATCCCCCTGGACCTCATGTTCAAGGACGAGGACGGCCGCGACGTCCGCCTGGGCGATCTGGTGGACAAGCCCACCCTGCTGATCCTGGTTTACTACCGCTGCCCCAGCATCTGCAATCCGCTCATGAACGGCGTCGCCGAAGGTCTGGACCGACTGGACCTCGTGGCCGGCCGGGACTACACCATGCTGACCGTCTCGTTCGACGACCGGGAAGGCCCCGACCTGGCGAAGGAGAAAAAGGCCAACTATCTGAAAACCTTCCAACGGCCGTTTCCACCCGAAGGCTGGCGCTTCCTCACCGGCGACACGGCCGCGATCCGGGCGCTGACCCGGTCCGTGGGCTTCAAGTACAAACGCGACGGCGAGGATTTTCTCCACCCGGTCACCATGATGGCGATCTCGCCGCAGGGGAAGATCGTCCGCTATCTGTACGGGATGACCTTCCTGCCGTTCGACCTGAAGATGGCCGTCTTCGAGGCCGCCGAGGGGCGCGTGGGGCCGACCATCAGCAAGGTGATGCTCTACTGCTTCAGCTACGACCCCGAGGGCAAGACTTACGTGTTCAACATCCTGAAAGTGACCGGGACGCTGCTCCTGTTCCTGATCGGCTGCTTTGTGCTGTTCCTGGTCATCACCTCGAAAAAACGTCAGAAGGAGAAGTCGCGCGATGTCGCACAGTAACGCGGACGCCGGCGCCCTGCCCAGCTATCTCGAGGTCAGCGGCCGCCGCACGGGCATCCTGGGCTGGATTTTCTCCACCGACCACAAGCGGATCGGCATTCTGTACATGATCCTGATCCTGGGCTTCTTCCTCGTGGCGCTCTGCATCGGCCTGCTCATGCGCCTCGAGCTGTTGCTGCCGGGCCCGACCATCGTGCAGCCCAACACGTACAACGCCCTGTTCACCCTCCACGGGGTGATCATGATCTTCCTCTTCATCATCCCCGGCATCCCGGCCATGTTCGGCAACTTTTTTCTGCCCATCCAGATCGGGGCCAAGGACGTGTCCTTCCCCCGCCTGAACCTGGCCTCCTGGTGGTTGTACGCGATCGGCGCCGTCATGGCGCTGCTGTCGCTGTTCACGGGCGGCGGCGTGCCCGACACCGGCTGGACGTTCTACGTGCCGTTCAGCCTGCGCACCGGCACCAACGTGCCGCTGGCGGTGCTGGCCGTCTTCGTGATGGGCTTCTCGTCGATCCTCACCGGCCTCAACTTCATCACCACCATCCACCGGCTGCGCGCGCCCGGCATGAGCTGGTTCCGCATGCCGCTGTTCGTTTGGTCGCTCTACGCCACGGCCTGGATCCAAATCCTGGCCACGCCCATCCTGGGGATCACGGTGCTGCTGGTCTTCCTGGAGCGGCTGTTCGGCATCGGCTTGTTCGATCCGGCCAAGGGCGGCGACCCGCTCCTGTACCAGCACCTGTTCTGGATCTACTCGCATCCGGCCGTCTACATCATGATCCTGCCGGCCATGGGCGTCATCTCGGAGATCTTCCCCACCTTCGCCAAGCAGAAGATCTTCGGCTACAAGGCCATCGCCTTTTCCAGCCTGGCCATCGCCTTCGTCGGCTACCTGGTCTGGGGCCACCACATGTTCACCAGCGGCATCAGCGACACCTCCCGCTGGATCTTCTCCCTGCTCACCTTCATCGTCGCGGTCCCGAGCGGCATCAAGGTGTTCAACTGGGTGGCCACGCTCTACAAGGGGGCCATCGAGGTGCCGCCGCCCATGCTCTTCGCGCTGTCGTTCATCTTCCTCTTCTCGATCGGCGGACTCACCGGCTTCGTCGTTGGCGCGCTGGCCACGGACATTCACATCCACGACACCTACTTCGTGGTGGCCCACTTCCACTACGTGATGTTCGGCGGCGTGGGCATCGCCATCTTCGCCGCCCTGCTCTACTGGTTCCCCAAAATGTTCGGCCGGATGTTCCGCTACCGCCCCTTCTTCATCTCGTGGGTGTTCATCTTCGTCGGATTCAACACCCTGTACTTCCCCATGTTCATCATGGGCTGGCTGGGCATGCCCCGCCGGTACTACGACTACATGCCGGAATTCCAGATCTGGCACCAGATTTCCACGGTGGGCTCCTGGCTGCTGGCGACGGGGGTGTTCATTTTCTTCATCTACTTCGTCAAGTCGCTGCGCGCGCCTCGCGGTGCGCCGGACAACCCGTGGGGCGGCACCACGCTCGAGTGGCGCGTGCCGTCACCGCCCCCGGCGGAGAATTTCATCGAGATCCCCACGGTGACTGCCGGCCCCTACGACCATCACGGGGAGGGGGACGCATGAGCACCGCGACGCTTCACGAACCTCACGTCCACGTGGACGCCACCGGCGCCAAAATCGCCATGTGGCTGTTCCTGTTCACGGAGTTGCTCCTCTTCGGCGGGCTGTTCCTGGCTTATGCCGTCTTCCGGACGTACTACCCGGCCGACTTCCACTACGCCACCACGACGCTGTCGGTTTCCATCGGCGCCCTCAACACCGCGCTCCTGCTCACCTCCAGCCTGACCATGGTGCTGTCGGTGGCCGCCCTGGAGCGGCTCAACCGGCGGCTGAGCGTCATCCTGCTGGGGGTGACCGCTCTGCTGGGAATCCTATTCCTGGTCAACAAGTACTTCGAATGGTCGGCCAAGTTCCAGCATGGGCTCTACCCCGGCTCCCAGGACCTGGCCCTCCACCCGGACGGCGAGAAGGTGTTTTACGGCCTCTACTTCACCATGACCGGCCTGCACGGCGTGCACGTGCTGGTGGGCGTGGGGGTGCTGGCGGTGATCCTGGCGATGATCGCCCGACGTCCGCGCCGGACGGTGAGCGTGCCCCTCGCGGCGCCCACCGCCCTCGCCCTCCAGGGGGACAGCGGGCCGCTCTGGCACCAGGCGGCGGACGCCCAACTGGACGCGGTCGACGTCACCCTCGTGTACCGCGAAAACGAAGCGGTGGCTCACCGGCAGCTCATCAAGCTGGAGAACGCCGGCCTGTACTGGCACCTGGTGGACGTGATCTGGATCTTCCTTTTCCCCCTGCTCTACCTGATCTCGTGAGGAGGCCGACCATGGAAAAGAAAGAGCTCGTGCCATACGGCACCTACATCATGATCTGGTTCGGCCTGCTCGTGCTCACCGGCGTGACCATCATCGCCGCCAGCCTGCATTTCGGCCAGTGGAGCATCATGACGGCCATCGCCATCGCCACGGTGAAAGGCGCGCTGGTCTTGTTCATCTTCATGAACCTGAAGCGGGAGGAGCGGCTGTTCAAGATCATGCTCTCCCTCGCCCTGATCACCATGACCGTGATCATGGTGCTGACGTTCGCCGACATCTCCTTCCGCTGAGGTGACCGATGAACACCCCCACTTCCACCTTCACCTCGGGCGTCGATCAGGTGTTCCTGCTCATCGTCGGCATCTCGGTGGTGATGCTGGCCCTGGTGACCGTGCTCATGATCTACTTCGTGATCCGCTACCACCGCCGCCGTCACCCCAAGCCGGAGAAAGTCACGCAGCACACCTGGCTGGAGATCACCTGGACGGTCATCCCCACCATCCTGGTGCTGGTCATGTTCTGGTTCAGCTTTTCCGAATTCCGCAAGATGCGCGACGTTCCGGCGGACGCCCTCACCGTCCAGGTCATCGGGCGGATGTGGGACTGGGCGTTCGAATATCCCAACGGCAAGAGGACCGACAAGCTCTACGTTCCGCTGGACCGCGCCGTCCGGCTGGAACTCAAGTCGGTGGACGTCAATCACAGCTTCTACATCCCGGCCTTCCGGGTGAAGGAGGACGTGGTCCCCGGGCGGCAGAACTTCCTCTGGTTCCGTCCCCAGTCCATGGGCCCCGCAGACATCTACTGCGCCGAGTACTGCGGGCAGAACCACGCCTACATGATGTCCAAGGTGATCGTCATGAGCCAGTCGGAATTCGACACCTGGTACAACGAGGGTGCAGCCGAACCGGAGTCGGGAGCGCCGGCCGTGCTGGCGCTCATGGACGACCAGGGCTGCCTCACGTGCCACAGCGTCGACGGCTCGCCCGGCGCCGGCCCCACCTTCAAGGGGATCTTCAATCGGCGCACGGTGGTCCTCGTAAACGGCCGCGAGCGCGAGATTGACGCCGACGAGGCCTATCTGCGACGGGCGATTCTGGAACCGAATGCCGAGATCGTCAAGGGCGCCGCCATGGAGATGCCGGCATCGCCGGACCCGCTGAGCACCGAAGACGTGGACGCGATCATCGCATATATGAAGAATCTGAAATGATGGCGTTGCTCGAGTTGTTCAAACCGCGGATCGCCCTGCTGGCCGCCCTGACGGCGGCCGTGGGCGCAGCCTTGACGCCGCCGGGCCCGGCCGCGTCGATCCTGCCCCCGGCGGTGGCGGTGTTCGCGCTGGCCGCGGGGGCCTGCGCCTTGAACCAGTACCAGGCGCGCCGTGCCGACGCCGCCCTGCCCCGCAC
>ERZ1649853.1068-NODE-1068-length-10945-cov-5.233884_pt1 | contig 10945 bp, 9 predicted proteins | sample MGYA00575353_ERZ1649853 | MGnify/ENA primary metagenome ERZ1649853 (study PRJEB40853, sample SAMN11349654) | freshwater sediment metagenome | isolation source: river sediment | host: Sediment | place: India: Okhla Barrage, New Delhi | collected 2017-02-21 ...
CGGCCCTCATTTGCATTTTAGTGTCAGCAAGGTGGATCCAATTTCGATGCGTAGACCGATGAATTTGCCGATTAAAATACAAACGCTTCAAGGAATCGTCACTTTGCCGCGCAAAGGGGATCAATATACGGTACAATAATTCCACAGATTATAACAACGGGGTTTTCACATGTTCGATACTGTCAAATCAAAAATTATTTTTACTACATTGCTCTTTAGCTTTTTAGGACTTGGGACAATCTATTGGTACTTGACGACAACATTTCATGAATTTTCAAATGAGACGGCGAAGCGTTCACTCAATATGCTCTCTCAATCCATTTTTCAAACCCTCTCGGGCAGTATGCTTGCCGGTGATCCTGCTGTTGTGGCTGAAGCAATCGCCAATGCACAAAAAATTGATGGGATTGAAGCATTAAAAGTTGAAAAATCGCAAGCAGTTATCGATTTGCTCGCACCTGAGTCAAAGTTCACATCTGAGCCTCTGATTAAAGAAGTTTTCAAAAATAAAAAACCTCAAGTGATTGAAAATACGAATGGCAGTCATACTATACGTCTTCTTCAACCACTTGTTGCGGAAGATCGATGTTTGGCTTGTCATACGAATATTCAGACAGGAGAAGTTTTGGGGGTTATGGATTTGGTAATCTCATTACAGAAAAACGATGAACAGATCAGTAACACTGAAACTGTGCTATTGATTGCCCTGAGTGTTGTTGTAGTTGTTTTCGTATCTGTTCTCAATATCTTTTTTGGCAAAGAGGTATTGACACCGCTTGAGGGGCTCCGTAACCGCATCGGAGCACTGGTCAGCGGAGATAAAGATTTAACGAAACGACTCGAAGTGGTCAAAAAAGATGAATTTTCCCAAGCGGCAACGGCGGTAAACCGCTTTGTCTCTATGGTACAAGAGACGGTTAATGAGGTTAAAGACCTAGGGCGTCAAAATTCGACCATTGCTACTACAATTACGGATGCCACTCAGATTATTTCAAGAGGGGTGGAACAAGAACGTCAAATTGTTGAAGCAACAACGCAAAAAAGTCACTCCATTAAAGAAATCCTTTCCGGTGCGATTTCGATTTCTGAACAAACTCAGCGCAATGTTGCCAATGCAAACGGTGAGTTAGTCACTGCTAAAGACGCTTTGAACCGTCTGGTTGGTGAAGTCGAAGGGTACATTGAAAACGAGCACGAGATGTCTTCACAGCTGGTATCTCTGCGTCACGATGCAGATCAAGTGAAAAGCGTGTTAGGGGTTATCAAAGATATTGCCGATCAAACGAACCTTCTTGCCCTTAATGCTGCGATCGAGGCGGCGCGTGCCGGTGAACACGGGCGTGGATTTGCGGTTGTTGCCGATGAGGTACGTAAACTGGCCGAGCGGACTCAAAAAAGTTTGACTGAAATCGAAATCAGTGTCGGAACGATCGTTCAGGCGATTAATGATGTCAGCGATAAGATGGGAGAGAATGCCCGCAATATGAATGAACTTACCGTTATTTCTAATGAAGTAGAAGATAAAATTTCGGCTACCTCTTCAGAGATGGAACGCTCCGTTTTAGTCGCAGAACGCTCTTATAATGATTCGGTTGAAGTGGTTGGGCATATTGAATGGATAATTGATAAAATATCCCAGATTAATGATGTCTCTGAGTCGAATCGTCACAGTGTAGAGCAGATTGAGAGTGATTCGAAACAGCTGCTCGAAGTTGCTAATTCGCTTTCGGCGCGTATTAACGAGTTCAAGAGCTAAAAATCCCGAGCCACAGAGCATCTTCTGAAGTTGATAAAACTCGATGCTCTGTGTGACGAGGGATAAAGCAATAATCTCCTCGAATCAGGTTGAGTCTCTGATCACCGATTTGGAGGGAAGCCTCTCCGATTAACAGCAATACCCATTCATCTTCTTTTTGATTATAGATCTCTCCAGGTGTTTTGAGCCATGATCGAATCGCTTCAATTTTGAGGGAATGATTTTGGAAAAGGGTAGAAAAGTGTTCGCTGTTTTCAGCGGGCTTTTCCATATGATAAAGATTATTGAGAGGGATCAAGAAAGTCTCCTAAGTTAACGCGTGATATGATGTCACCATTATAAACCAACAGCAGAGAATTTATGAAAAACATTGTCTTAATCGGTTTTATGGGAGTCGGTAAAGGCTCGGTAGCACGAGAGATTGTGAAACAGTCCGATCTGATCGCTTTGGATACCGATGATATTATCGAAAGTATGGAAAATCGTCGTATTAAAAAAATCTTTGCCGAAGAGGGCGAAGAATATTTTCGTACTTTGGAGCGAAAAGTGGCTCAGTGGCTCCAAAAAGAGGTCAAAGGGACATTGATCTCGACAGGAGGCGGTTTTTTTAAAGTACCGAATTTAAAAAAAATCGGAACGGTTGTCTACCTGAGTGCTTCGTTTGAGACAATTCATGGCCGTATTTTGGCTCATCCCGATGCGGAAAAAAAATTACGCAAACGTCCGTTATTCCAAGATATCGATAAAGCGATCAAGCTCTATGACGAGCGTTCAGCCCTGTATAAAAAAGTAGCCGATATTGTGATCGATGTGAGTAACAAAGAGATTGCCGATATAGCTAAAGAGATTTTGAAAAAGGTTAAATAAGATGAAAAAAATTGTTTTAATGGTTTTGATGTGTACATCGCTCCTTTTAAGTGCTGACGTAAAGTGGGAAAAAGATTATTCTACGGCGATTGCGAAATCAAAAGCACTCAAGAAACCGATTATGTTTATTGTTTCCAACCATAATTGCCGTTTTTGCATACAGTTTGAAAGCATAACATTGAAAAATCCGAAAGTTGTACAAAAACTCAATGCTGATTTCATCAGTGCTATCGTATACATCGACGAAAATCCTATCTTTCCACGTCAGCTGAATGTTCCTGGAACGCCGGGAACGTGGTTTTTAAAATCAGATGGCGAGCCGATGTATGAACCTGTTATGGGAGCCGTAGAGAGTGAGCAATTTTTGGGTGCCCTTGATACGGTTAAGCAAGAATATAAAAAAAGTGTAACGAGCAAGTAAAAGGATACGAATATGACACTCATCCATACGAAAGAATCAAATTTTAATGCGGTATTTGACGAACTTTTAGGGCGCGGAAAAATGGATATGGAGCATGTCTCTACTATCGTAAAAGGGCTCATTGATGATATACGTGCCGATGGTGATTCGGCGTTAATCACTCATATCGCTAAATTCGATCGATGGACCCCCTCATCAGGAGATGCGTTGCGCATCGATACAGCAGATATGAAGCGTGCGTACGATGCACTCGACCCAACGTTGAAAGGATCATTGCATTTGGCATATGATCGTATCCGAGTCTATCATGAAAAACAGCTCCCTAAAAGCTGGTTCGATACCGAAGCCAATGGGACGATTTTGGGGCAGAAAGTTACTCCCGTTGATCGTGCAGGACTCTATATTCCTGGAGGGAAAGCGGCGTATCCGAGTTCCTTACTGATGAATGTGATCCCCGCTCAAGTAGCAGGGGTAGAACACATTGTGGTTACTACGCCTACACCGGATAATGAACCCAATGAGCTTTTATTGGCGGCGTGCCATTTGTGCGGAGTCACTGAAGTGTTTAAAGTTGGCGGTGCCAGTGCAATCGCCGCAATGGCATATGGTACGGCAACGATTCCTAAAGTTGATGTTATTACAGGTCCTGGGAATATTTTTGTCGCGACCGCAAAGAAAATGGTTTTCGGTGAGGTTAATATCGATATGATCGCAGGACCTAGTGAAATTGGAGTATTGGCGGATGATTCAGCTAATCCAGAGCATATCGCGATTGATTTGCTTTCTCAAGCGGAGCATGATGAAATGGCGAGTTCTATTTTGATTACCCCGTCACAGAAATTTGCGGATGCTTGTGCAATTGAGATCGAAAATTGGCTCAAAAAACTTCCTCGGGAAGTGATCGCACGTAAATCGATCGAAGAGCGTGCAGCGATTATAGTGACCGAGTCGATGGAAGATGCGGTCCGTTTAATGAATGAGATCGCTCCTGAGCATCTTGAAGTAGCCACCGATAACCCTTTTGCCCTTTTGCCATCCATTAAGCACGCAGGAGCGATATTCTTAGGTCATTATACCCCTGAAGCGATCGGCGATTACGTCGCAGGACCGAATCATACTCTCCCTACCGGAGGGACAGCGAAGTTTTATTCACCTCTTGGGGTTGAAAACTTTATGAAAAAGTCCTCTATCATCTCATTTTCACGCCAAGCGATCAATGAAATCGGAGAAGCTTGTTCCCTTATCGCTCATACCGAAGGGTTGGGTGCACACGAAGCATCGGTTCGATGCCGTTTAGATAAATAATTCTTTCTAATTCTCTCTTTCCCCTTTGCGGGAATTATTTCCAAACGGTTACATATCAAAAAGTTATAGCAAAAAGTTATCACTTTTTAGTTTCGGTTAAAGCTTATTTGGCTACCATCAATCCAGCAGAAATGCCGTCAAATGCCTGTAATCACGGCATCAAATAAAGATTATTCATGTATCTTATGACATAGTGATCATTACGTGAATCAGGAACAAGGAGAATAAATGCAATTGGGTTTCTTGGTAGACCTTCGCCTTTGCATGGGGTGTAAGGGCTGTGAGATCGCATGTAAAGTGGAAAATGAAGTTCCGCTTAGTACATGGCGTCTACGTGTCAAATATGTTGATGTGGGAACTTTCCCTGAGACCAAGCGGACGTTTACACCGCTTCGCTGTAATCACTGTGCTAACGCACCGTGTGAACGTATTTGTCCGGTCAGTGCATTGCACTATTTGGAAAACGGTATTGTAAACATCGATAAAGAGCGTTGTATCGGATGTGCAGGGTGTGTAATGGCTTGTCCATACGGTGCAATCTATATCGACCCTCAAACTCAAACGGCCGATAAATGTACTTATTGTGCACACCGTATTGCGAGCTCGATGATGCCATCGTGTGTTGTCGCATGTCCGGTTGAAGCGAATATTTTCGGTGATTTGGATGATCCGATGTCGAACATCAGCAAATACATCCAATCCCATCAAGGAAATGTCCAAGTACGTAAACCGGAAAAAGGGACTGATCCACACCATTTTTATGTCGGCGGCGGTAATGTAACACTCAACCCATTGGCATCGGTGCGTAATGAAGGGCATAATCTCTTTAACAATATTACCCATCTCCCTGTAGGAGGGCACCACTAATGGCACACGAAATAATTGCAGCAACGAATGCGGTTGTAACTCTTGATGTTGCTCTTCCGGGCATCGTTTGGGGTTGGATTATCACAATGAACATGTGGGCGAAAAGTATCGGTACGGGGATCATTTTTCTCGGATTTTATTTGCTTAAAAAACATCCGGAGCAAACTGGGTTTATCCGTTTTCCTGTAGTGGCGATTTCGATCGTCTTTATCCATATTTTCTTATTCTTTACGGTGATCGATTTGCACCAAATGTTCCGTTTCTGGCACATTTTCTTTTACCCTCATTTGACATCGGCGATTACGATCGGTGCATGGATGGCGACAGGGTTTGTCGGATTGCTCCTAGCAATGGCGTATGCTATCTATATGAAAAAAGATGAAGCGTTGTACGACAAATTGTTGAACTACACTGTATTATTGGCAGTACCTGTTACTTTATACACCGCAGGTTTGATGGCGCAATCAACGGCGCGTGAATTGTGGCAAATGCCGACAGAATCAGCGCAAATGATTCTTGCAGCTCTCCTTGCCGGTTCTGCGACAATGATTCTTTTGGGCGGGAATAAATTTTCCGATGCAGTGAAAAAAGATTTGGCGGTTGTGTTAGGACTTGCGGCAGCAGCGGCATTTATCCTCTATATGGCAGAGTTGATTTTTGGTGCGATGAAAGCGGAAGAGGTAGCGGCGGTTCTCCATTACATCAAAGGCGGTGAATACACTGTTATGTTCTGGATCGGTCAAGTTATGGCTTTCTTGGTTCCAATGGCTTTGGTGTGCCTAAGCCTGAAAAATCAATCGTATTATTTGCTGAAAATTGCTGCGGTATCAGCATTGATCGGCTTGTGGGTAAGCAAACACGTTTGGCTTGTTATCCCGCAATTGTTACCAATGAGCTAAAGAGGATTAACTATGATGTATTTAGAAAGCAGAAGAACATTTTTAAAAGGGACCGCGCTCACTGTAGCCGGTGCCGCAATCGCAAAGGGTGTATTCAGTGTCGACGCTGCCGCTGAGTCGGTAAAAGAGAGTAAGTTTACCAACACACCTGACACCCTTTCGTTCTACCCTCCTCAAGATCAATGGAACCATTTCCAAGAGTTGAGCGGTGTGGATTGGAAACGGGGCGGTATCGATCGTCACGGCGTTCAAAGTGAAAATAATCCTGACGGTATCTATGTTAACGATTTCATGATCGTTCCGACGGCGTGTTCAAACTGTGAAGCTTCCTGTGGTATTACGGCTTGGATCGATAAAAAAACCTTTACCGTTAAAAAGTACATGGGTAACCCATTGCACCCGGGTTCACGTGGACGCAACTGTGCAAAAGGGTATGCGGTTCAATCACAAATGTACGATCCAGACCGTATCCCGTTCCCATTGAAACGTGCACCGGGTTCTAAACGTGGAGAGGGGAAATGGATTCGTACTACATGGGATGAGGCGATGAGCACCATCGGTAAAAAGATGGCTGATACGATTCGTAAAGGAGACCTTCTTTCTAAAAAATCGGTCATGTACCATGTCGGTCGTCCGAATGAAAACGGGTTTGTTCCTCAAATTTGGGAAACACTCGGACTTGATTCGTACAACTCCCATACCAACATCTGTTCATCCAACGGTCGTACTCCGACGATTTGGACAGCTAATGATGACCGCACCAGTCCAGATTGGGCAAATGCGAAACTTATTTTCTTGAACTCATCCCATGCGGCGGATGCGGGGCACTATTTCCAGCAATCAGCCGGTTTTATCGCCGATGCGCGTAAAAAAGGGGCTAAGCTTGTCGTAATGGATCCACGTATGTCGAACTCAGCGGGGATGTCGGATCTTTGGATCGCGGCATGGCCGGGAACTGAAGCGGTTGTTTATCTCTACTTAGCGAACCGTATTCTCAGTGAAAACATGACAGATAAAAAATTCGTCAAAAAATGGTTCAACTGGGAAACATTGATGAACGATTCCGAGCATTTGAATTTCATGCTTGAAAAAGGTCAAATTTCTAAACTTCCGGCAGATCGCAGTTTTGATAGTTATATCGAGCTTCTCAAAGATATGTATGCTCCGTACACATTGGATTATGCAGTCAAAGAGACCCATATTCCGGCATATAAACTCGAAAAACTCTATGAGATGTTTATCTGGGCGGGAGATGCGATCTCTACCTATATCTGGCGTGCAGCCGCAGCGGGTAACCGTGGTGCCTGGATGGGTGGACGTGCAGCGTATTTTTGTATCGGTCTACGCGGGGCTATCGGAACTGAGGGGGGAACATTCTTCCACCACTGGCATGTAATCTCCGTCTCCGGTAAAGGGGGAAGTGCAACGGTTGGTCAAGGGATTTCCGGTGCCGATGTACCGAAAGTTCAAGCATGGAATGAGTTGACTTGGCCTCCTGAATGGCCACTATCGACGTATGAACTTTCATACCTTCTTCCGCATCTTTTGACTGATAAAGAGTGGCAGAAAAAATGGAATGATCGCGGATTAACCGTACCGAGTAAATTGGCCGTTTATATTCCGCGTATGTATAATCCGGTTTGGATCAATCCGGATGGTTTCCGTTGGATCGAAGTGTTGAAAAACGAAGAAATCATGGAACTCACGATGAACCTCTCTCCGGTATGGTCTGAGTCTAACTGGTATATGGACTATGTTCTCCCTGTTGGTCTTGCGGGTGAACGCCATGACCAACACTCAGAGGCAACGATGCCGGCACGATGGACCTCTTTCCGTCAACCGGTATTACGTGTAGCGTTGGAAAAATCGGGCTGGAAACCAAAAAATCCTGCACGTGCGACTCTCGAAGCACACATCAAAGCAGGTTTGGGTGAAGTGTGGGAAGAGAATGAATTCTGGTTCCAACTCTGTACCGATTTTATCGATCCGGATGGTAGTCTCGGTGTTCGAAAAATGTGGGAGTCCAAACGTAATCCTGGGAAAACCGTTACGATTGCAGAATGGTACGATGCGGCGTTCGGAGACAATTTGCCAAAACTCAAAGAGACGGCAACCAATGATCCTCGTTACATGAACGAAGAGTTTCCTGTTTATTCTTATCTTCGTGATTACGGTGTCTGGATGGAAGAGGACAAAATTTATCACGCGATGGAACGTGAGTTAAAAATGGAAGATGGCGAAGTAATTTCACACGGTCACAAATTTGCAGCCGGAACAATGAGTGTCGGGACAGGCGGAGTAATTTCTGCACAAGATCACACTGGTAAATCGAAAGCAATCGGTATTGAAATCGACGGCAAGAAAATGGAAGGTTTTGCAACTTTGACTAAAAAACTCGAATTCTATACCCAATGGGCAACCGATTGGCATTGGAGAGAGTACGCGATGCCGTTCTATCCTCGTAACGAGGAAGAGAAAAATGAATACATTCACCTTGTATCGCACGTCAACCATAAGTATATGACTGAAGAGAATTCATTTGCCCTTAATACAGTATTCCGTTTGCCGTATAACATTCATACCCGCTCAGCGAACTCGAAACACCTTATGGAAATTTCTCAAAACCATGACCCGATCTGGATCAGTACGGGGGATGCTAAACGTCTCGGATTCAAACGCGGTGATGCGATCCGTGTTAAAATCGTGGATACGGTTTCGGGATTAGAGAGCGGACATTTTGTTGCAATGGCAGTTCCTACCGAGGGTGTTCTTCCAGGAACACTTGCATGTTCACATCATGGTGGACGATGGAAACTCACGAATGCGGTTACGGTTCCAAACGGTGTAAGTGATGGAAAAGTAGCACCAAGTGCTGCACCGCGTGATCTTAATAATAAAGAGTTCCTCGCAGAATCTCCGGCGAATGTCGGTAAAGCAGGTGGACAAAGTATTATTGACGACTACGAAGGGACTACGGGACTTAACAGCTTCGGAGTTCCGGTTGCTGAAGTCCAAATGGATGGAAAAGTGGGTAAACTCAAATACGTTGAGGGGATCAAACCGTTCCATGCAGAGCGTTTTGCCGAATATAACCGTGACTCAGGAAATATTTGGTGGGATGGTTTGAGCGGTTCATGGCAAAATGCCGTTGCGGCTCCTCATCCTGACCCTGTTTCGGGTATGCACTGTTGGCACCATAAGGTTCTTTTAGAACCGGCACAAGCAGGAGATAAAATCGGGGATATTTTCGTTAATTACGATAATAACCTCAAGGTCTACCAAGCATGGAGAGATAAATTGACACGTGGTTTGGATGCTAATTCAACCCTTCGCCGTCCTCGCCATATCAAACGTCCATGGGTTAACCTCGATCCATCGGTTTACGAGGTGAGTATCAAGTCATAAGACTTGATACCCACTCTTAACACACTCTCATTAGGCGCTTTTCAGCCTTATAAGCTACAATCATGCTACTTTATTAAAGGCCTTTACGAATGGATGAAATTATCGCACGCAGTAATTTATATGCGTTGTTGTCACGAATATTGCTTCAAGAGTTAGATACAGAGCGTTTGGAAATTCTACGAAATGACGAGACGGTTTTAGAATTTATGCCTCATTGGCGTGATTGGGAACCTCGAAAAGAGATTGAGTCGCAGAAACTTTTGGAAGAGTATTTGAATCCTGATTTTACAAACCTCTCACTTCTTCATTTAGTTCCGTATGAGACGTTTTACACTAGAGCTGATCAGATGATCGAAACAGGGGGAGCGAATCCCGTTACGGATTTCTACAGCGCGTACGATTTCCTCGTTGATTATGAAGTTGCACGGGTAGTGTCAGCCGATCATATCGGTATCGAGATGGAGTTTATGCACCATTTGTGTGAAGCACAGCTCAAAGCACTCGAAGAAGCTGATCATGAAGCAGTACAAGAACTGATCAATGTTCAACATAACTTTCTCAATACCCATTTGTTGAAATGGGCACCGATGTATCTTATTAATATGAAATATGAGTCTCGTACACCTCTTTATTACGATACGGCGGAGATGGCGTTAGAATTTATCCTCTCTGATAACGAAACATTGAGTGCTTTGGTCGCGGCGTGAGTCTTTTAGAGCTTTCTCCTGCACAATGCGTTAGGGCACTCAGTGTCAACTCAATTTGTACTAATTGTGCAGATGTTTGTCCTACGAGTGCTATTGACCTCTTAGGGCGACTCCCCTCTATTAACCAATCACTTTGTGTCGGTTGTGCGGGATGTGTAGCGGTATGTCCGAGTGAAGCGTTAAAACTGGATGATTTTAATCCGACTGAATTGTTTTTTAGTTTTGCTAGCGATGATGAGAATCTCCTTTCATGCCAAAAAAATATCCCCTGCATCGCTGCGCTCTCATCGGAGCATTTGATCTCTTTGTGCAGTCTGAAAAAAGGTCTGGTCCTGGATACTGGACACTGCAGTAGTTGTGAGATCGGTTCAAAAGTGCTGGGGGTGATGGAGGAGAGGGCAGAACGTGCTAATTACCTCTTAGAGGCGATAGAATCTGAGGGAAGAGTTGTTTTTGAAGAGATTTCTTACACCAACAGTGAAGATGAGGAGCCCAAAGATCGGAGAGATTTTTTTAAAACGTTTCATCTGCGAGGGATAGCAAAAGCCAAACGTGATTTTGAAAAAGAGGTGCAAAGTACAACCGATGAATTTATTGAGGCGGTGATTGACAGCTCTCATACGCAAGAACTGCGTGCCAAAAAAATTACCGATCGGCGAAAACTCTTTTTTACGGCATTGAAGCGAGTTGAGAAGCCAACAGTATTTCATGTTGTTGA
>ERZ1649853.1072-NODE-1072-length-10918-cov-5.939151_pt1 | contig 10918 bp, 9 predicted proteins | sample MGYA00575353_ERZ1649853 | MGnify/ENA primary metagenome ERZ1649853 (study PRJEB40853, sample SAMN11349654) | freshwater sediment metagenome | isolation source: river sediment | host: Sediment | place: India: Okhla Barrage, New Delhi | collected 2017-02-21 ...
GACTGGACGCTCTCTTCTTCCAGCGAGATCAGTGGGAAGGTCCCCTGGATATACTGGTTCAGGCCGTTGACCACCTGGCTCAGGATGGGGACCAGTATCTGCTGGTTGGAGGTGCGGCTGGGGTCATAGTAGACCCGGATGGCCGCCGGCTGCTTCTGCGCTAGGGAGGCGTCCATGGCGGCCGGGATGACGATGACCGCGTCCAGGTCGCCGTCTTCCAGCGATGCCGTGAGCTCGTCCAGGGGGCCGGACTGCACCTTGAACACCTCGTCGCCGGCCTCCAGGACCACGCTGTCCAGGGCCTGCGTGATCATGGCAGTGCCCTGCGGGGAGCCCTCGTCCACTACCCCGACGTCGAAGCTCTGCGCTCCCACGTTGCGGAAGGCCCAGCCGAAGAGCAGGATAAACATGATGGGGAAGATGAAGGTGAAGAACAGGGCCCCGCGGTCTCTGACGAACTGCAGGTAGTAGGAGACGAAGACGGCGCGGAAGGCCTTCAATCCCGTATCCTCTTTCCGGTCAGCTTCAGGAAGACGTCCTCCAGGGTGGGCTGGCGCACGGACAGCTCCGAGATCTCAGCCGACCGCTGCGAGGCCATGCCCAGCAGCGCGGCAATGGTGGACGGGATGTTGTTAGTGTAGACGATGATCTCGTCCCCGTCCCGGTGCATCTTGCAGACGCCGGTGAGCCCGGTGATGACCTCGTCGCCGGGGTAGTCCTTCATCTTGAACTGGATGGCGCTCTCCCTGGTGTGGGCCTCTATCAGCCTCTGCGGCGTGTCCATGGCGATGATCTTGCCGTAGTCCATGATGGCGATGCGGTCGCAGAGCCGCTGCGCCTCCTCCATGTAGTGCGTGGTCAGCACCACCGTCTTCCCGGTGTGGCGGAAGGTCTCGATCACGTCCCACATGGTGCGCCGGGCCTGGGGGTCCAGGCCGGTGGTGGGCTCGTCGAGGAAGATGATGTCCGGGTCGTTGACGAAGGCCAGGGCCACCGAGAGGCGCTGCTGCTGCCCGCCGGAGAGGTTCTTGAACTGCACTTTGTGGCTGGCCTGGAGGGCCGCCATCTCGACTACCCGCGACGCAGGGAGGGGCTTGCGGTAGAGGCTGGCGAAGAAGCCGATCGTCTCACGCACGGTGAGGCTGGGGAAGAGGGCCGGGCTCTGCGGCTGGACGCCGATGCGCTCCTTCACGGCCCTGGTGTCCTTGGAGACGTCCAGCCCCAGCACGGTCGCTGTTCCGCCGTCGGCCGGGCGCAGGCCCTCTACAATCTCCACGGTGGTGGTCTTCCCGGCACCGTTGGGGCCCAGCATGCCGAACACTTCTCCCTGGCTGACCTCGAAGCTGATCCCGTCCACGGCCTTGATGTCGCCGTAGGACTTGGCCAGGTTGGTGACCGCGATGACCTTGTTGCCTGATTCGGCCATGGTTGTCCGGATAGTGTACTACAAAAGCCCTCTGCTATGCGTCCTGCTCGCTCCAGGCGCCTTCCCCGATGAGGGGCACCCAGCGGCAGGGCCCCAGGTCCTCCATCATCGTGTCGCGTTCCCTTTTGACCACCCGGACCAGGTTCTGCTCGTAGCGCGAGCCGACGGGAATGACCAGCCGGCCGCCCACGGCCAGCTGGTCCACGAGAACCTGCGGCACCCGGGGGGCGCCGGCGCTGACCAGAATGGCGTCGTAGGGGGCCTCGGCGGGCCAGCCGAGGGTGGCCCCGGCCGGGTGCACCTCTATGTTGGTGTACCCCAGCCTCCCCAGGGCTTCCTCGGCCTTCCGGACCAGGTCGGCGATCCGCTCCACCGTGATCACCCGCCGCGCCAGCTCGGCCAGTATGGCGGCCTGGTAGCCGCTGCCGGTGCCCACCTCCAGGACCTTCTCCGGGCCTTCAAGGTCCAGCGCCTCGGTCATGATGGCCACCATGAGCGGTTGTGAGATGGTCTGGCCATGGCCGATGGGGAGGGGGCGGTCATCGTACGCCGAGGGCCACTGGCTGCTGCCCACAAACAGCTCCCGGGGCACGCGTCCCATGGCGGCCAGGACCCGCTGGTCCCTGATTTCGCGCCGCAGGAACTCGATGAGGCGGTGGCGCTCGGCGGAGAAGTCGGTGACCAAGGCTGCACTCCGGTTCTGGTTAGATTCTAGGCCAAGGAGCGGGACCAGTCCAGGGGCGACGGCAGTCCTGGCCGGCCCCGGTGCCGGCCAATGGCCGCCGGGGATTGAGCTTCCACCCGGCCATGCACTATAATCCCATCACCGGCCGGATGCCCCGGCCTGGCCATCCATCCGGAGCAGCGGGCAGCCACGCTGTCCGGAGGGGCAAAAGGGGGTAGCGGATTGAACAAGAAGACAGTCAGGGACATAGATGTCAGCGGCCGGAAGGTGCTGGTGAGGGTGGATTTCAACGTCCCCCTGGACAAGAAGACGAACGAGATCACCGATGACACGCGCATCGAGGCGGCGCTGCCGACCATCAGGTACCTCATCGAGCACAAGGCCCGCGTCATACTCTGCTCACACCTGGGCCGCCCCAAGGGGGTGACCCCCGCGCTCACCCTGAAGCCGGTGGCCGCCCGCCTGGCGAAGGTCCTGGGCCGGCCGGTGCAGACGGCGGACGACTGTGTCGGGCCGGCGGCGGCGGCGGCGGCGGCGGCCCTGCGCGACGGTGAGGTCCTCCTCCTGGAGAACCTCCGTTTCCACGAGGAGGAGGAGAAGAACGCCCCGGCCTTCGCCAGATCGCTGGCTTCCCTGGCGGAGGTGTATGTCAACGACGCCTTCGGGACGGCGCACCGGGCCCACGCTTCCACGGCGGGCGTCACCGCGTACCTGCCGGGGGTGGCGGGGTTCCTGATGGAGAAGGAGCTGGAGTACCTCGGCAGGGCCCTGGCCAGCCCGGCGCGCCCCTTCGCCATGATCGTGGGCGGGGCCAAGGTGAGCGACAAGATCACCATGCTGGACAACATATTGCCGCGGGTGGACGCCCTGGTCATCGGCGGCGGCATGGCCAACACCTTCCTCAAGGCCCTGGGGCACGATGTGGGCGCCTCGAAGGTGGAGAACGAGCAGCTGGACTTCGCCCGGGGCCTGGCGGCCAGGGCCGGGGAGAAGGGCGTTAGCCTGCTGCTGCCGTCCGACGCGGAGGCCGCCGAGAAGTTCGAGGCGGACTCGCCCCACCGGACGGTGAGCGTGGACCAGGTGCCGCAGGGTTGGATGCTGCTGGACATCGGCCCGGAGACGGTGAAGCGCTTCAGCCAGGAGATCGGTCGGGCGAAGACCGTGGTGTGGAACGGCCCCATGGGGGTCTTCGAGTTCCCCGCCTTTGCCAGGGGGACGCAGGCCATGGCGGCCCTGCTGGCGAAGCTCGCGGCCACCACCATCATCGGGGGCGGCGACACGGCGGCCGCGGTGGAGCAGCAGGGGCTGGCGGGCAGGATGACCCACGTCTCGACCGGTGGAGGGGCGTCACTGGAGTTCCTGGAGGGCAAGACCCTGCCGGGCGTTGCGGCGCTGCAGGACAGGTAACCCATGGACAGGATGTCACACATCAGCCAGCTGGCCATGACCTCCCCGGGCCGGATCGTCATGGTGGTCATGGACGGCCTGGGCGGGCTGCCTCACCCCGACACGGGGCAGACGGAGCTGGAGACGGCCCGGACCCCTAACCTGGACCGGATGGCCCGGGAGGGCATCTGCGGGCTCTCCGACCCGCTGGGGCCGGGCCTGACGCCGGGCAGCGGCCCGGGCCACCTGGGCCTCTTCGGTTATGACCCGTTTGCATTCGTTATCGGGCGGGGGGTCCTGGAGGCCCTGGGCATCGACTTCCCGCTGGAGCCGGGGGACGTGGCGGCGCGGGGCAATTTCTGCAGCGTGGACGAGAACGGCCTGATCACCGACCGGCGGGCGGGGAGGATATCCACGGAGGTCTGCGTGCAGCTCTGCCAGGAGCTGGGCCGGATCACCCTGCCGGGGGTGAAGGCCCTGGTGGCGGCGGTCGAAGGCCACCGGTTCCTGCTGGTGCTGCGGGGGGCCGGCCTCAGCGCGGAGCTGGGGGATTCGGACCCGCAGAAGCTGGGGGTGGCGCCGAAGAAGGTGGAGCCGCTGGCCGGGGCGGCAGGGCCCACGGCGGCCGCCGTCAACGAGTGGGTGGGCAGGGCCGGGGCGGTGCTGGCCGGGCACCATCCCGCCAACATGGTGGTGCTGCGGGGTTTCTCGCAGCGGCCGCTCCTGCCCTCCATGGGTGAGCTGTTCAAGCTGGACCCGGTGGCCATCGCGGCCTATCCGATGTACCGGGGCCTGGCGCGCCTGGTGGGGATGAAGGTGGTGTCCTGCGGGCGGGAGCTGGCGGAGGAGTTCGCCTCGCTGGAGAAGCTGTATCCGGGGCACGACTTCCTGTTCCTGCACGTGAAGAAGACGGACTCGGCCGGGGAGGACGGCGATTTCGCCCGGAAGGTGAAGGCCATAGAAGAGGTGGACGGGCTGATGCCCCGGATCACCGCGCTCCACCCGGATGTCATCGTGGTCACCGGGGACCACTCGACGCCGGCGGTGATGAAGGCCCACAGCTGGCACCCGGTCCCCTTCCTGCTGAGCTCGCCGCTGTGCCGGCCCGATGAGGCCACCGAGTTCTCGGAGCGGGCCTGCGCCAGGGGCGGGCTGGGGCGTTTCCCGGCCCTGGACATCATGCCGCTGGCCCTGGCCCACGCGCAGAAACTGGGCAAATACGGTGCCTGACGAGAGGAGAATGATGCGCTTACCGATTATTGCCGGAAACTGGAAGATGAACACCACGGTCGAGGAGGCGGTGGCGCTGGTGCGGGACATGCTGGGCGGCCTGGAGGACATCGAGGGGGTGGAGAAGGTAGTCTGCCCGCCCTTTGTCTCCCTGGCGGAGGTCAAGCCGGTGCTGGAGCACTCGTCGGTGAAGCTGGGGGCCCAGAACCTGCATTTCGAGGAGAAGGGGGCCTACACCGGCGAGGTGTCCCCGGCCATGCTGGCCGGGCTGTGCCGGTACGTCATCGTGGGCCACTCCGAGAGGCGGCAGTACTTCGGGGAGACCGACGAGACCGTGAACCGGAAGGTGAAGGCGGCCCTCAAGCACCAGCTGTTGCCCATCATGTGCGTGGGCGAGACCCTGGCCGAGAACGAGGCTGGCAAGACGGAGGAGGTGGTCACCAGGCAGGTGAAGAAGGGTCTGGCCGGGATCGAGCAGCCCGGCGGGCTGGTGATAGCCTACGAGCCCATCTGGGCCATCGGCACGGGCAGGGCGGCCACGGGCCAGCAGGCCAACGCCACCGTCGGCCTGATCCGGCGGACGGTGCGGGACCTCTACGGAGGGCAGGTGGCGGAAGGGCTGCGGATCCAGTACGGGGGCAGCGTGACCGGGGCCAACATCGTGGAGTTCATCTCACAGCCGGAGATAGACGGCGGCCTGGTGGGTGGGGCCAGCCTCAAGGCCCCCGAGTTCGTCAGCATCGTGGAGCAGACCGCCAAGACCAAGCGTTGATGAAGACTGTAGTAGCTGTCGTCGGCCCTACGGCCGTGGGCAAGAGCCGCCTGGCGGCCCTTCTGGCCCGGACCTTCAACGGAGAGGTCATCAGTGCGGACAGCCGGCAGGTGTACCGCTACATGGACATCGGCACGGCCAAGCCGACGGCCGAGGAGCGGTCCGCCGTGCCGCATCACCTGATCGACGTGGTCGACCCCGATGCCGACTTCAGCGTGGCGCTGTACCAGAACCTGGCGGCGGATGCCATCAACCGCGTCTTTCACCAGGGCAAGCTGCCCATCCTGGCGGGCGGAAGCGGTCTCTACGTGTGGTCGATGGTGGAGGGCTGGGAGATCCCGCGCATTGAGCCGGACCCTGGCCTGAGGAGCCGGCTGGAGGCCCAGGCTGCTGCGGAGGGGGCCAGGTCCCTCTACCGGGAGCTGGAGAGGGTGGACCCGGAGGCGGCCGCCTCCATCGATCCCCGCAACCTGCGGCGGGTAATTCGGGCCCTGGAGATACGCTACACCACCGGCCGGGCCGGGGCGGAGAGGAGACTCAAGAAGGCGCCCCCGTTCCAGACCCTGGTCGTGGGACTGACCGCGGAGAGACGCCGGCTCTACCACATGATCGACCAGCGTGTAGACCGGATGATGGAGCAGGGGCTGGTGCAGGAGGTCAGGGCGCTGCTCAAGAAGGGCTACGGCCCGGGGCTGCCGGCGATGTCCAGCGTGGGCTACAAGGAGATCTACGAGGTCCTGGGCGGCAAGATGGGCCTGGCCACGGCGGTGCACCGGATGAAGTTCGAGACCCACCGCTTTGCCCGTCACCAGTACGCCTGGTTCCGGCCCAATGACCCGCGGATCCGCTGGTTCGATGCCGAGCGTGACGCCGAAGAGGGACCGATGGCCGCGGTGCGGGAGGCCGTGGGCAGGTGAGGAAGGCGCTCCTGGTCCTGATGGTGGTGGCGCTGCTGGCGGTTCTGGGCCTGCCGCTCTCCTGCCTCCCGAATGACGATGGGGGCGGGGATGGGACGGGGGCGGTGGAGGGCGAGACCATCCAGACGGGCGGGTTCACCGTCACCCTGGGCACGCCCGAGGTGGACTTTCCGGAGTCCATGGAGTTCCGGGTCCAGGTCGAAGGCGGCGCCGAGGTAACGGGCATATCACTTCAGTACCGTATGGACCGGATGGGCATCTTCCCGGTCACCAGCGTCGTCTTTCCCGATTTCACGCCGGGGGTGAAGACGACAGCCGCGTGGACCTGGGACATGGAGCAGACCGGGGGCCTTCCGCCGGGGGCCGACCTCACCTACTGGTGGTCGATAGAGGACTCCGCCGGCCATCGGGCGGACACCCCGGCCCGGACGGCCAGCTTCGATGACGGGCGCCACGAATGGCGGAAGCTGGACGGCAGTGGTTTCACCCTGTACTGGTACAAGGGCGACGACGGCTTCGCCGGGCAGCTGGTGGATGCGGGGGAGGAGGCCCTGGAGCTGCTGGCGCAGGACATCGGGGCGGCGCCGGAGCGGGCCATCGAGGTGTACATCTACGGCAGCACTGGAGAGCTGCAGGGCTCCCTCATCTACCCCGACGAGTGGACCGGGGGGGTGGCGTTCACCGAGTACTCGATTGTGGCGCTGGGCATCTCGTCCGGCGATCTGGAGTGGGGGTTGGGCGCCATGGCGCACGAGATGGCCCACCTGGTGGTGCACCAGGTGACCATGAATGGCTACGGTGTCGCCCTGCCCACGTGGCTGGACGAGGGGCTCGCCATGTATGCCGAGGGCCCGCTGGCTTCAAGCTTCGCCACCGTGCTCAGCTCCGCGGTCAGACAGGACCGCCTGGACTCCGTCCAGAGCCTGTCCAGCTCCTTCCCGGCGGCCACCGAAGCGGCCTACCTGGCCTATGCCGAGAGCTACAGCCTGGTCGACTACCTCCTGGAGCGGCACGGCGGCCAGGAGAGGATGGTGGCGTACCTCTCCGCGATCCAGGGCGGCAGCGGGTACGAGGAAGCCCTGCAGGCGGTGTACGGGTTGACCCCGGCTGGCCTGGACGCGCAGTGGAAGTCCTATCTGGCGGCGGGCAGCGTCTAGCCATGGGGAGACTGGGGACCGCCGGCCGCCGCTGCCTCTCTCTGGCGCTGGTGCTGCTGGCCCTGCTGTGCCTGGGCAACACCTGCACCTCGGATACCGGCAGCTCGAACCTGTCCGTTCCCGACCGGGACACGCTGGTGCTGGCGGACTCGGACCCGTCGACCCTGGACCCGGCCCTGGCCAGGGAGGTGGGGTCCGTCAGCTACATCATGCAGATATTCAGCGGGCTGGTGACCTTCGACGCGGGCATGAACCCCGTCCCGGACATCGCCGAGGGCTGGGAGACGGACGGCACCGGCACCATCTACACCTTCCACCTCCGCGAGGACGCCGTCTTCCACGACGGGCGGCCGGTCACCGCCGCGGACTTCAGGTACTCGTGGGAGAGGGCCTGTGACCCCGCCACGGGCTCCCAGACCGCCGGGACCTACCTGAACGACATCGTGGGGGCGGTGGACCGGCTGGCGGGCGGCGCCGAAGAGGTGTCCGGCATCGAGGTGGTGGACGACCGCACGCTGCGGGTCACTATCGACCGGCCGAAGGCCTACTTCCTCTCGAAGCTGGCCCAGCCGGTCTCCTTCGTGGTGGACGGCCAGGAGGCGGACGGAGGCGGGGAGTGGTGGCGCCAGCCCAACGGCACCGGGCCTTTCAGGCTGGCGGGATGGGAGCAGGGCAGCCTCCTTCTCCTGGAGAGGAACGAGGACTTCTACCGGGAGAAGGCCGGGGTGGGCCACGTGGCCTACCTGTTCAACGCCGGCTACTCCATGCAGCTCTACGAGCAGGGCCGGATCGACGTCACCGGCGTTTCCATTTACAGCCTGGAGAGGGTGATGGATGAGAGCAACGCGCTGCATCCGCAGCTGTCCATCTATCCCCAGTACAACATCACCTACCTGGGCTTCAACTGCAGCGGCGGCCCGCTGGCGGACGCCAGGGTGCGCCGGGCGTTGTGCCTGGCGGTGGACCGGGAGAGGGTAGTCAGCCAGGTCCTGCTGGACTCCGTGGAGGCGGCCGGCGGCATCGTGCCCCCCGGCATGATGGGCTACGACGCCGGCTTCGCCGGGCTGGACTACGATGTGGCTGCGGCCAGGGCCCTGCTGGCAGAGGCGGGATACGGCCCGGGCGGGAGCCCTCTGAAGGTGGTGGTGACCCTCCCAGGCAGCAGCGGCGACCTGGCGTCCTACTTCACGGCCGTCCTCTACCAATGGGAGGAGAACCTGGGCGCCGAGGTGGAGGTGCGGCAGCTGGACGGCGACGCCTACTTCGACCGCCTCGGCGAGGAGAGGGACGACGTGTTCTTCTTCGGCTGGTCGGCGGACTACCCGGACCCCCAGGACTTCCTGGACGTCCTGTTCCGCAACGGGAGCATCAACAACCCCGGCGGGTACGCCGACGCCGCCTATGACTCCCTCCTGGACCGGGCCGCGGTGGAGCCCGATGAGAGCGCCCGCGCCGCGCTGTACCGGCAGGCCGAGGCGAAGCTGGTGGCCGAGGACGCTGCCTGCCTGCCACTGTGGTTCGGGAGGAGCTACCTGCTGATCAAGCCCCGGGTCCATGGGTACGCCCTGAGCCCGCTGGGGTACCCGCTGCTCTCCGGCGTGTCCGTGTCGGACTAGGGCGCTGCGGCCCGGTCCCGCCGGGCGGTGACGCCGCGGGGACGGGCCGGGCAACGCGGCGGGTGGCCGCTGTCACCGCGGCGATTTGCGTGCCTATTCGGGGATGCCGTGCTACCATGGGAATGTGAGCCCGACGTCCCTGTCCCACCGCGCGAAGTGGACCGTCCTGGCGGCCGCCATCACCCTCTGTGTGCTGGTGGCCGTTCTGGCCGTCGCCGGCTGCAGCGGGGGACCGGGGGATGGCGGCGGCACCGGCCGGGCGCTGCCGATCGATCCGGACAGCATCCCGGGCGGCTACGGGGCCGGGGTAAACCCCACCGGGGACCCCATTGGTGGGGGGGAGGGGTACAGCCGGATGGTGACCTCCGGCATGGCCGACTACGTCGTCAGCACCGGGAGCGGGCTCCTGGACGCCCTGTCCCGCGCCCGCTCGGGGGACGTGGTGTACGTCGAGGACAGTGCCCAGATCGACCTCACCGGCAAGAAGGACATCGCCGTTCGGGCCGGGGTGACGCTGGCCAGCGGCCGGGGACGGAGCGGTTCCACCGGTGCCCTCCTCTTCGCCAACGATACGACCGCCTCGGGTTTCCCCAACCTGATCGAGATCGGCAGCGGGGCGCGGGTGACGGGCCTGAGGGTGAGGGGGCCCAACGGGGGTACCTCCCGCACCTTCCCGCTGTACTCGGGGCTGGTGGCGGTCGGGGATGAGGTCGAGGTGGACAACTGCGAGATCTTCAACTGGCCCCAGTCCGGAGCCGGGGTCGGGGACCACCACTACGGGCATTTCCACCACAACTACATCCACCACTGCCAGGCCGACGGATTCGGGTACGGGGTCGTCGTGTCCGGCGGCACCGCGCTGATCGAGGCCAACTACTTCGACTACTACCGCCACGCCATCGCCGGCGCCAGGGGCTATCCCGTGAGCAGCTACGAGGCGCGCTACAACCTCTGCGGGGCGAATGCCACCAACACCGCCTTTGACATGCACGGCGGGAACGACAACCCCTCATGGGGATTCGATGAAGGCCCTGACGCTGATGTCCCGGCAGGAGGCACGATCCTGATCCACCACAACACGTTTCAGGCGACCGGCGGCAACCGCATCAGCGTGGGGATCAGGGGGGTTCCCACCGAGACCTGCCAGGTGTACGAAAACTGGACGTACTGGGAGTCGCGGTACTCCGCTGACGTCTTCAAGCAGTACGTGCAGAACCTGGACCTCGACGCGTACGTCAGGATGTCGGTATACGACAACTGGTTCGGTCCCGAGACCCCGCCAGCAGCATGATGCGCTGCCCCGGGCTAGGCGGCAGCTGGCGGGGCGCCGGCCGGCTTGTCCTGGGCGCCCGCATCGGCGGCCGGCTTGGGCTTGGGCTGGGTGCGGGCATCACCCGCAGCCGGCTTTGGCTTCTGCTGGGGGCGGACCTCGCCTGCGGCTGGCTTTGGCTTCTGCTGGGGCCGGGCCTCAGGAGCGGCTGGCCTCGGGGCCCTGTCCTGGGGGCGGGCCTCGCCCGCGGTTGGCCTGGCGGCCCTGTCGTGGGGCCTGGCGTCGCCCGCGGCTGGTCTCGGGGCCCTGTCCTGGGGCCGGGCGTCACCTGCGGCCGGCCTGGCCGGTGGCCTGCGGGGGGGAGCCGCCCTGGGCCTCCTGGGGGGGGCGGCGGCAGAGGGGGCGGAGGTGGCGGGGACGCCGGTCGGCTCCGTGGCCGGGGCCGCCTCGCCGGGCACT
>ERZ1649853.1073-NODE-1073-length-10916-cov-6.471227_pt1 | contig 10916 bp, 7 predicted proteins | sample MGYA00575353_ERZ1649853 | MGnify/ENA primary metagenome ERZ1649853 (study PRJEB40853, sample SAMN11349654) | freshwater sediment metagenome | isolation source: river sediment | host: Sediment | place: India: Okhla Barrage, New Delhi | collected 2017-02-21 ...
TAATGAAAAACTGTATCCTTACGGTACTTGGATAAATGCTATTGCGATTAGTCCCGATGAAAAATATCTCGCGATTGCGATATATGCCGGTATCAGTGTAATAGATATCCAAGCGGGAAAATATGTTTACCATACTGATATCCTGCATTCCAACGATATTACGCGAATGGTATTCAGCCCAGACGGCAGTTTACTTGTATCAAGCAGCTCTGATGGAACTGTGATATTTTGGGACACAAAAACAGGAGAAAGAAAAGGCAATACAATATTCTCGAATAATGTTATCTCTATAGCTTTTAGTCCAGATGGAAAAATATTAGCTACAGGGGATTACACAAATGGTGAAATTAATTTATGGGATGTATCAACTCGAGAACCTATAGGAATACCTCTTAAGATGGTTAACGAATCTGTTAGAAATATCTCATTTAGTCAGGATGGAGGATGGTTGGTCTCGTCGAGCTCTTTAGGAATTATAAGGTTATGGGACATCTCCACCTCAAGATTAAGTGATTTGGCATGCTCAATAGCAAACCGAAATCTTAGCCCTTTAGAATGGAATCAATATGTGGGTCTAGGTTCATATCAACCTGTCTGTCCAAATTTACCCTATAACCCATAATCTTTCTATATTTTCACCAATTGAAGATTATTCGTTTGTATTAGCCTTATTGTTAGTAATTCGGCTGAAACCCCACTGCACCAATATCCGCCACCTGTCATTCTATAACAAATCCCCTCCAAACATGTGTACAATAATTGGAAATGTAAACTGCACCGCTTTACGGGAGGAAAAATGCATACCAGAACCCTGTCTGTTGTCACGCTCCTGCTTCTCCTTGCACTCACCGCCTGCAACGCGGCCGCACCAAGCGCCACCCCTGCGCCGACGCCCGCCCCCACCCACGAATCGATACCGGTAACCAACGTTCCCGCCGAGATCCCCGGCGAGGTCATCTACGTTCCCTTCCCGGTCTACATCAGCGTGGATGGCAGCCTGGCGGACTGGCAGGGTGTGCCGGAGATCACCGTCACCCGCGGCTCCATGCTCTCCACCGTCGCCGGCGAGAACAGCGCCTTCTCCTTCCGCGCCGCAGCCGACGAAACTCACTTTTACATCACCATGCAGGCCGTGGACCAGAACATCATCGCCGGCAAGCATGGCACGGATTTCTGGAACGAGGATTCACTGGAGTTCTACCTCAACGCTTCCGACAACCTGGATGCCCGCACTTACGAGGACGGCATCTTCCAGGTGAACTTTAACGCCGCGGATATCGGCAACACCGACCCGCAGGCGCTCACCATCACCGGCGTCTTCAGCACCGGCGTCAAGGTCACCGGGTTTGTCTTCAAGACCCCTGATGGCTGGGGTCTCGAAGCTTCCATCCCCCTTGAGGAACTCCTCACCCCTGCCCACGGATTGGAGATCGGCTTCCAGGCGCAAATGAACGGTGCCACGGCACAGGACCGCGACGTTAAGCTCATCTGGTCCAACCGCGACACCAGCGACCAATCCTGGCAGGACCCCGTTCTCTTCGGCCGCGCCATTTTCTACAAGCTTGGCAGCACGGATATCCCGCAGCCGGCTGTGCGCGCTCCGCTCCCCACCGCCGAACCCGCCGCCGGCCCTGAGGTCATCCCGCCGCTCATCAGCGTCAACCAACTCGGTTATTTCCCCGCGGGTGCTAAAACCGCTTACCTGGCGGACGCCTCCACCGATCCGCTGGACTGGTCGCTTCTGGATGCCGGCGGCGCAGAGATGCTTAAAGGCAAAACGGTGATCGATGGGCTCGACGAGCTCTCCGGCGATTTCCTCCACCGCATCGATTTCTCGGCTTTCACCACCCCCGCTTCCGGCTATATCCTCTCCGCTGCCGGGCTGCAGAGTTCACCGTTTGAGATCTCCGCTGATCTTTATGCGGACTTAAAAAAGGACGCCCTGGCGTATTTCTACCTCAACCGCAGCGGCATCGCCCTCGACCCGCAATACGCCGGTGAAGAATGGTCCCGCCCTGCCGGGCACCTCACCGACAACGCCGTCACCTGTTTCAAGGGCACCGACAGCGCCGGCAACACCTGGCCGGGCTGCGATTACACCCTCAACGTGAGCGGCGGCTGGTATGATGCCGGCGATTTCGGCAAGTACGTGGTCAACGGCGGCATCTCCGCCTGGACGCTGATGGACCTCTACGAGCAGCTGCCGGCTGCCTTTGCCGACGGCGCGCAGAGTGTCCCTGAAAACGGCAACGGCATCCCCGATATCCTCGACGAAGCCCGCTGGGAGCTCGAGTTCCTGCTCTCCATGCAGGTTCCCGAAGGGCAGGCTCTCGCCGGGATGGCGCATCACAAGATGCACGATGAATCCTGGGCAGCCATGCCGATGGTTCCCCCATCCGAAGTGGATAATGATAATGAGAACGCGAAGGCTGGAGTGGGAAGGTACCTCTATGCCCCCTCCACCGCCGCCACCCTCAACCTCGCCGCGGTTAGCGCCCAGTGCGCGCGCATCTGGAAGGACCTCGATGGCGCTTTCGCCGCCCGCTGCCTAACGGCCGCTGAAAAAGCGTGGCAGGCCGCGCTGGCGCATCCGGAAGTCTTTGCCGGCAACGCCCCGGGTTCCGGCGGCGGTAATTACGATGACACGGCGGTCTCCGATGAGTTTTACTGGGCGGCGGCGGAACTTTACATCACCACCGGTGCGGAGGAGTATCGAACCTATTTGCTGGGATCCAGCGAGTTCGGCAAAGTGGAAAGCTTTGACTGGGGGCACACCGCTCCGCTCGGTTCCATCTCCCTGGCGATGGTGAAAAACAACCTCCCCACCGATAAGCTCGCTCTCCTAAAAGAGAATTTCACCGCCTACGCGGATAAACTGACTTCCGTCCAGCAGCAGGGCGGCTACCCTGCCCTCATCGAGGGAGATTATCCCTGGGGCTCCAATGGCACGATGCTGAATAACATGATCCTGCTCGCCGACGCCTACCAGCTCTCCGGCGAGAGTGACACACTCGCCGCAATATCCATGGGGATGGATTACATCCTCGGCACCAACCCGTTGAACAAGAGCTTTATCTCCGGTTATGGAAGTTACCCCATGCGGCATCCGCATCACCGCTTCTGGGCAAATGATCCGGCCAAGGGGTATCCGCCGCCGCCGGCGGGGGCAGTCTCGGGCGGGGTGAACTTCGCGCCGACGGATGACGCCGCAATAAAGGCCAACCTGGCGGATCTGCCGGCTGCCAATCGCTACCAGGATGAACTGGCAGCTTACTCCACCAACGAGGTCGCCATCAACTGGAATGCCGCGCTGGTGTGGGTCAGTGCATTTTTGGATGCCAACGGAGAATGACCGGGGAGCAAAATCTTTCGCCAACCGGGACAACCATCCTCGATTGAGGAACACTTTTCAACTCAACTTGCTATAATAAAAGAGCAAGTGGAATACTGGCGAATTACCAGAACACATCTTTAGTGAAAGGAGGAATAGCATGGGAGACAAAAAAGGCAAGAAAGACAAGGAAAAAGCCAAGAAACAAAAGAAAGACAAGAAAGAGAAAAAGGAAGTTAAGTAAGCAATCCTTCCTGATATCTTTTCAGGTTTAGCACCTGCGCAAAGTCCCCGGCGAAAGGTTCACTTTTGGATTAACCCAACCCTTTTCGCCAGTTTTTTATCTCTCTTTCAACACCCTCATTGCCCTTAAAGTCACCCACTTGTTGGGTTTATTCTTGATGCCATAATTCTCCCAAGTCTTGCTGCCGTAGGGATACTCCATCAGCCAGCGCCCTTCCGCATCCTGCTTGCTGCGGATCAACGCCAGCAGCCCCTGCATGCGCGGGTCGTCCCCGCAGCCCAGTCCGGTCAGCGCTTCCGCCACCTGCAGCAAATCGGTGACGTAAAACACCGGGAAGCCGAACAGCCACCAATCGCGGCTGGGCTTGCCGGTGCCTGAAGGCCACGCTGCTGTCACAAGGTCCACGCTGAAGAGAAAGCCGATTCCCTGCCGGATGGCGTCTTCGATCAAAGGAGTGCGTTTGTCAACCGGCAGCCGGCTGAACGCCAGCATCACCTTGGCAGCCCCCCAAGAGCAGGGCTCTCCGTAATTTGCACCGCACCGGAAGGTCGGTCCGCATTTATAGGCGTAGTAACGCATTGCCGCCTTCTTATCCTCTTTGGGAGAAATCCCTTCCCCAGTCACCGTGCGCGCCATCCACTCAAACGCCTTGTCCAGGCGGGTGTCTTCATACCCCAGCGCCGTCAATGCCCAGCACAGATTCCCCTGCAGGCAGTCGATCGTATACGAAACCAGCTCCCCCGCCGCGAACTGCCCCTGCTCATGCCAGGCGTGCTCCACCAGGTAATCACAGGCGGTCCGGATGCGCTCATCCGCATGGATGTCCGCGCCCAGTTGCGCTAATAAAAGGATCGCCCACACGGTGGATTTGTACTTGGGTCCGTACCCCGGTCCCGGCTTCACCCAGAACCCCTGCTCGTCCATCTCGTTGAGCACTTCCGCGATCGGCCCGAACTGATGCGCGTCGCGTTTCGCCCGCAGGAGTTCCGCGTCGTTCCCGGGGCGGTGCAGCAGGTCGCGCAGCGCCAGGTAACGCACGCCGGGATCGGCTTCTTCGAGCAGCCAGTCAATTGTTTTGGATGATGAAATACTCATTCAGCCCTCCTGTCATCGGATTGCTGAAGATATTATCCACCTTTTTGGGGTTTATTGCGCTCTCACCGGGTCTTTCATCCGCGAGATCAGCAGCAGGCTCACCAGCAGCAGCCCAGCCGCCAGCAGCAGTGCCGGTGTAAACGCGCCGTCTGCAGTTTTGAGGGCTTCCATCACGTACACGAAAACCACCGAAGCCTGCCCGAAAAGCTGGATTAAGCCATTGGAGGTGCCCTCGGGGGTGGGATGGGTGATCTCGGCGCAGTACTGCATTCCTACCGGGTTGGCGCTCACCAGGAAGAACCCCATTGAGAACGCCGAGGCATACAGCAGCCAGGCGCTCTGCGCAAAGGTCAGCCCGATCAATCCCGGGATTGCCAGCATGAATCCCAGCAGAATATAGCGCTGGCGCTTGTGTTGCTTATCCGAAAAAGGTGGGATGATAACCGCTCCGAGCACCCCGCCGGCGAGCATCAGCGCCCCGAGCGTGCCTGCGTCCCCGGGGGTAAAGCCGCGCGGGCGGATGATATTCTCCACCCAGGTGGTCACCCCGTTGAAGATGCCCATGCCGATGAACGACACGATCAGGTACAGCCAGAATTCCTTCACCTTCAGCGCGTGCTTCAAGCCATCCAGCATCAGCGCCCGCACCTCCTGCCCTTCCGGGCAGGGCGGCGTGGCAGGTTTCTCGCGCGCAAAGATCAGGAATAAGAGTGCCGAAAATGCCGCCACGACGCCGTAGATCAATTGGGTCTGCGGGATGCTCATCTTCTCGATGAGCATCGGCGGCAGCACCATGCCCAAAGCTGTGCCAACCAGGTTGGAAAGCGTCACCAGCCCCACCGCCGTCGCCCGCTCCTCGATGCTGAACCATTGCGCCGGCACCTTGGTCCAGGCGTTCAGCAGGAAGGGTTGCGCGATGGCAATCCCGATCGTGCTGATGAGCACCAGCCCGTAATCCGCGCCGGCCAGCCCGCGCACAACACCGAATACTCCCATCAGCACCGCGCCGATGCTCACCGTGCGCCGGAATCCCCAGGTGTCGATCGCCCACGACACCGGGATCGAAAGCGGGATGAAGGCGATCATGTACACCATCGCCAGCAGCCCGATCTTGAGGTCGGTCACGCCGTAGTAAGAAGCAGCCAGCCCGGTAATGGGGGCATAGGAGATCCATAATATTTGGATGGTCAGGTTGATGAACATAAATACCCCGAGCACCACCCAGCGGTAGGGGTAAAGGCGGAAGGTTTTTTCTGGCATTGTCGGCACTCCTTCTGAGTCTTACGGATTCATCTTATGGTAAACAGGTTTCATGGCTTTGTACACATCAATAAATTGCTCATAACGGCTGTCGTAGATCGACCGGTTCGCCAGCTCGGGGAAATATTCCCGCCTGATCTTCACCAGCCGGGGGATATCGGCGAAAGCGATCTGCTTCATCCCGGCTGCCCCGATCCAGGCGGCTCCGCGCGCGTTGGCATACACCGGCTCCTCGACCTGCCGGATGGTCACGCCCATCACGTCCGCGAAGATCTGGCACCACACATCCGATTGCGCCCCTCCGCCGATGATGTTGATCTGCGAAATTTCGCGCTTGAGGAAGCGTTTCACCGGCTGCAAGAGCCAGCGCGTGTTCAGCGCGATCCCCTCCAGGAATGCCCGGATGATATCTTCCCGTGAATTGTGCAGTGAAAGGTTATAGAGCCCTGCCCGCAGTGCCTTATCCTCCACCGGGGCGCGCTCTCCCCAGATCCAGGGGGTGTAAAGCACCCCGTTTGCGCCTGCCGGCACGCGCGCAGCGATCTGGTCCAGCACTTTGAAAATATCCGGCACCGCGCCTTCCTGCAGCAGTTCATCCTTGTGATAGATCACGTTGTCGCGCAGGAAATTCAGGTTGCCCCCGGCGGTTGCCTGCAATGCGATCAGCAAATATTGCCCCGGCAGCGCGCAGGGCACCGATGCCAGGGAGGTTGCGATATCCGTTTTCTTGTAGGGAACATGGGCTGCCATCCATGAGGAAGTGCCCAGGTAAAGATGCAGCTGTCCCTCTTCAACCGCGCCTGAGCCAACCGCCGCGGCGGTGGTATCAATCGCCCCCGCCACCACTTTCACCTGCCTGCCCAGCCCAAGTTCGTCCGCCACTTCCGGGCGCAGCTCTCCGAGAACGGCAGCACAGGGGTGGATCTCGGGCAGTTTTTCGCAATCGATGCCGCTGTTTGCCACCAGCCCCTTGTCATAGCGGATGTTGTCAGGGTCGCGGTTATCTGTCACCCACGAGGTCAGGATGGAATCCACCGTGGCGGTGAATCTTCCGGTCAGCCGCAGGTTCAGGTAATCCAGCACGTTCAGGAATTTGTAGGTGCGTGCGTAAATTTCAGGATAATGGTTCCGGATGAAGAGCATGTGCGCGGCGGGGTCTTTGCCGCTCGCGGAGGGCATCCCCCCCGTCAGCCTGATCCAGCGCAGCACTTTGGCCGCGCTCATCCCGTTGATGTTCACCACTCCCCTGAACTCGCGCAGCAGGTCAGCCTGCCCGCGCGTGTCCATCCACAGCACGCAATTCATCAATGCCTTGCCATCCCGGTCAACGGGGATGGTGCCCTCTCCCTGGGTGGAGCAACACACCGCAATCACCGCCGCTGCCGGCACCAATTTCCAGGTGATCAATTTCTTCGCACACGTTACGAACGCCTGCCACCATTCCTCCGGCACCTGTTCCACGCCGCCGTCGGCGGTGAGGTTCATCCGGATGGGTAGAGTCTCCCATCCCAGCACCCTGCCGCTAACACTAATGAGAGCCACCTTCATCCCGGAGGTACCCAGGTCCACTGCCAGGATCACTGCTTCGTGGTCATTATCCATACATTCCGCCTTTTTGCAGGATCAGAGTTCCGCGCTGGTAAGAACCGCCTCGAAACGGGCGAGCGCGTCATCGATCACCTCATCGGTGTCCGCCATGCTCGTGTACATACGGCTGCCAGCCAGGGTTACCAGTCCGTTCGCCATGTATGCTGCGCCCATCTCTTCCATCATGTGCTTGCGCGGTTTCAATTCTTTCGCCAGCCGCAGCGGATGCCTGAAATCCAGCAGCATCACCCCGGTGGTTTCAAGGTGCACGATGCTGCCGGTGTTATACACCACGTACGGCAGTGAATGTTTACTGATGATCGCCTGCAGTCCCGCCGCCAGGCGGTCCCCTGCCCGGCCGGCGATCACTGCCGCATTGGTGCGCTCCATCTCCATAATGGCATGGTAGCCTGCCACACACGAAAGCGGGTTGGCTGAGAGGGTTCCGCCGATGTATGCCCGCTCCCCGGTCTTGCCGCCTATGCCCGCCGCGAAGCGCATGATCACATCCGCCCTGCCGCCCACACCGCCTGCCATCGGGTAGCCGCCGGTGATGCACTTGCCGAAGATGGTCAGGTCCGGCTTGACGCCAAAATAGCCCTGCGCCCCGCCCAGCCCGATCCGGAACCCGGTCACCACTTCGTCGAAAATCAATAAAGCACCGAATTCATCGCACAGCTCGCGCACCTTCCGGTTGTAATCGAACGGCACCGGGCGCGTCCCAGATTCCGGTCCGAGGGGTTCAACGATCACCGCGGCCGTTCCGCCCGCCAGGCGGTTAAGGATTAACTGCCGCTTGAGCCCTGCGATCGAGGTCGGGTAGAATTCGCGCGTGTTGGCGCTAGCCCCGAACGGGATTCCCTTGGCTTCAAGCCTGCCGGTTCCGGGTACGTGTAGCCCGTAGACCATCTGGTCGCTCCAGCCGTGATATGCCCCGCCGGCTTTGATCACCTTGGAGAGACCGGTGTACGCCCGCGCCGCCCGGATCGCCGCCATCACCGATTCGGTGCCCGAGCCAAGCATGCGGAACATCTCGCAGGCGGGCATCAGGCGTTTCACCAGCTGCGCCAGTTTCAGCTCATACTCGTGGAACAAACCTGTCACCGGTCCGCAGCTTTGCAGCATCTCGATCACCTTTTCGCGCACAGGCGCGTAGTTGCTGCCCAGCACGGTGGGTCCGCCCGCCTGCAGGAAATCGATATACTGGTTGCCATCGGCGTCCCACAGGTGCGCCCCGTCCGCTTTCTCCACCGCGATGGGGAACGGATAATTGAAAGCCAGGTTATGCTGCACCCCGCCGGGGATGACCTGTTTGGCTTCATCATTCAGCGCTTTGGACCGCGCACATTTTTTCTCGAAATAATTCAATACTTCCTGCATCTTCTCGCGGCGCAGCGGACGCACCGGCTGTGAGACGAGCCCCTCCAGTTTCTGGTAGATCGCCTCCACATCAGGATAGGTGGAGATGGCGTAATTTTGAGTTTCCATGGTTCTTCCTCCGGCGTTCAAGACTATTGTGCTTTTTCGTATTTTTGCTGATCTTTGCGCAATTTAGAAAATGCCACCTCGCGCACCACCAGCGGGATGCGGCTGACCTTTTTTTCCGTGCAGAGCGCCAGCAGGTAAGCCAGGGCGCACTTTTCCAGCACCGCCGCGTTGTGCACTGCCCGTTCCATATCATGTCCGAACAGCAGCGCTCCGTGGTTGGCCATTATGTAAGCATTATTATGATCACTCACATTTTTTGCGACGGTTTTCATCAGCATCGATGTCCCCGATGGCGCGTACGGGATGATCTTCACCTCGCGCCCGAGGAACCTGACCTGTTCATCAAATAGCGCCGGGATTGGCTCACCGATGAGCGCCAGGGTGCTCGGGTACACCTGGTGAGTGTGCACAATGGCGTTCACATCCGGGCGGGCTTTATAGATCGCCGCGTGCATGGCGCTTTCAACGGACGGCTTGCGCTCCCCCTGCAATCCATTCAACTCCATATCCAGCACACAGATATCGTCCGGGACCATTTTCAGGTAATCGTAATTGGAGGGGGTGACCGCGAAACCATTCTTCCCGGGAATGCGGACAGAAAGGTTCCCCCCGGTGGCGCTCAGGAATCCTTTATGGGTGAGATCCTTCGAAGTATCCACCACCAGTTGACAATATTGGGCATAATCGCTCATAGATCCTCCATCAGATGATATTAATAGTATAGGAAATAATCTTGACAATGTCAAGATTAATGTCTATGATTATGTCATGGAAAGAAAAAAATACCATCACGGCGATCTGAAACAGGCATTGATTGAAGCCGGGGTGAAAATCCTCAAAGAGGAAGGTATCGGTGCGCTTACCCTGCGCAGTGCTGCCAGGGCTGCCGGCGTCAGCCATTCGGCCCCCTACGCTCATTTCACCGATAAGCAATCGCTGCTGGCGGCCATCTCCACCCGCGGATTCCTCACGCTGCAGGAACGCCTGATCGCCACGGCTGGACAATACGCCAACAGCCCCGGTGACCTGATCGTCGAAACCGCCTGGACGTACGTCCAGTTTGCAATGGCTGAACCGGCGCTATTTAAGATGATGTTCTCCGGAATACTGGAAGATGAGCATACCTATCCCGAATTCATGTCCACTGTCCGCATCACCTATCATCACCTGGTGGAGGTCGTGGAGACCTGCCAGGCTGCGGGCGTCCTGCCGCCGGGAGACGCTGAAGAAATGGCTATCGCAGTCTGGAGCCTGGTGCACGGGTTCGTCTCCCTTTACCTTGAGCGGCAGATCCCCGGTCAGCTGTTGGATAAATTTCAACTCAAAGAACTGCTAAGTCATTCCCTCAAATCGATCTTCAAATAAGGCAACAGAGGGGTCTTCCAGAGCCGCATCAGAACAAATCCATTACTTGACATTCCACTGGATTTTTTGTATAGTTAGCCAAGCATCAGGAATGTCCACATTGTGTGGACTGGCAACCGGCCCGGAGACGGCATCGGTGCCTCGAGACCCATAAGTCTCGATGCGCGGGAGATCACTCCCGAAACAAGGTTTCCGTTTTTGTTTTAACGTCTCCAGCCATCGTACCTGATACGGTGGCTTTTTGCTTTCCCCCTGGTGCATACATCTTATTTTTAAGGAGGAAAGAAATGAAGATTCACAAGTACACAGAAAGCGAACTGAAACTGACGGCAATCCTGTATGCCACCCGGGAGGATGTCATCTCGCATGTGGCATCCACGGGGAAATTGCCTGCCAAAATGCCGCTGGGAGGGTTCCCCACCGCAATGAATTTCTTACTGCGGCGCCGTGGGCTGGCTTCTCCGCTCTCTGAAAGCGAGCGGCTGGTGTATGAGACAATCCAGCGGGACAAGTTGTTGCCCGGCGGAGGGGTGATGCTGGTCGAGG
>ERZ1649853.1076-NODE-1076-length-10901-cov-5.175917_pt1 | contig 10901 bp, 11 predicted proteins | sample MGYA00575353_ERZ1649853 | MGnify/ENA primary metagenome ERZ1649853 (study PRJEB40853, sample SAMN11349654) | freshwater sediment metagenome | isolation source: river sediment | host: Sediment | place: India: Okhla Barrage, New Delhi | collected 2017-02-21 ...
ACCCACCTCACTCACGAGTGATGCTGGGAGAAACGGCATAATAATCATCAAAGCCATCCCTCCGAAAAAGAGGGCCAGTCCTAAACGGTGGAGCCAAATATCAGGATCAAGCTGTGCCAGTGACCACATCAAAAGAATAGAGATAATCGCAACAATCAATTCACGTAAAACGAAATGAAAATCGTTGTACTCAAATAAGATAACCGTGTATGCAGAGAGGGTATACGAACATATCACCCCTATCGTAATAAGTGCGGTCGTTAAAAGAAATAATTTTTTATCAGGCATATTGGTGCTTATAATGTATAATTTCTAAGATTATATCGTTCTTTACTCTAGAGTTCGATAAAAATAGTTTGGAATGTTTTTTGCTTAGTACCTCTAAACATTTCGATGAAAGGATTAAAAATGGGTATCTCTATTTCACGAGCACATGATTTGATGAAAAGTGCGATGGATTATCGCTCTGCTCGCCAAGACATGATCGCCGGAAATATCGCAAATGCCGATACCCCTTTTTACCGTCCGAGAGATATCCGTTTTGAAGAGATGCTGGAGCAAAAAAGTGCTTCGATTTTTGCGGATAAATCGCAAACTCTATCCATGAGCCGCACAGACGGGGCCCATCTCTCAGGTTCTGAAGTGGGTTCTTCTTCGAAACCGACCACTTTCTTTCGAGACGGCCACATGGCACGCAATGATGGAAACAGTGTCGATTTGGATGTCGAAACAACTGAAATGGCAAAAAACTCAACGATGTTTAATGCCCTAACCGCAGCGCTCAAAAAAGATTCGGCTTTGTTCAAAAGCGTCATTGACGCTTCGAGCAAAACATCATAAGGATTAAAAGATGGCATTTTTAAACAGCTTTGACATCAGCGGGTACGGTTTATCCGCTCAACGTGTACGTGTCAACACCATCAGTTCCAATATCGCCAATGCTCAAACCACCCGTACCGATGAGGGTGGGCCCTACCGTCGTCAAGAAGTTGTCTTTAAAGCAGTTGATTTTAACAAAGTTTACAACCAAGCATTAGCAAACGATACAACTGGGCTCGGATACAGCGATCCTCTCAAAGAGGGGCTCTCAGGGTTGAAACCAAACCCTGCGATTATGAGTGTAGTGGTGGATAAAATCACCCGTGACGATACCGCGCCAAAAATGAAGTACGAGCCTTCCCATCCTGATGCGGATGCAAACGGATACGTTGCGTATCCTAACATTAATCCTGTGATCGAAATGGCCGATTTAGTAGAAGCAACACGTTCCTACCAAGCGAACGTAGCCGCGTTTGAAAGCGCAAAAAATATGGCTTCCAGTGCCATCACTATTTTACAAGCCTAAAGAAGGATAGACCGTAATGGCCAACATTCAATCCATAAAATCTCTCTCAACCGCCGATCTGCTCGCCAACAAGAGCGGCAGTGTCGCCGAAAACAGCAGCACTGATTTCGCACAAGAGCTCAAAAATGCTCTCGGAAATGTCAATCAAATGCAAGTTGACGGAGAGAGGGCAATGAGCGATATCGCAACTGGAAGTGTCAAAGACCTCCATCAAGCGGCTATTGCCATCGATAAAGCTGAAATCAGCATGAAACTGATGCTCGAAGTACGGAACAAAGCTCTAAACGCGTACAAAGAAATTACCCGAACGCAAATGTGATTTAGCCTCCGTTCATGCGCCATTCCAATAAATCAAAAAAGATCCTCGCCCTTTTTCTCGTTCTCATGCTCGGTTTTGTCATCTTTTTGACAGTAATGCTTTACACCGCACTGCATGATCGGGATATCCCCTCCATTTTTTCCGAAGATACCGCCAAAGCGCAGCGCGGTTCCATCATCAGTGCCGATGGGTTTAGTATCGCTACTACCCAAAAACTCTATAAAGCGGTCGTAAACACCCGCAACATCGACCCTGACAAAGAGGAACTATTTATTCAGCTTTTCAGTATCTACAGCGGTATTGAACCCAATGAGATCCGCCAACGTCTCCATACCCGTAAAGGTTCCGTAACCCTTAGCTATCACATCAGTCCCAAAGAGGCAATGTATCTAAAAACACTCAGCTTCGAACTTCGCCGTCTGGGGGTCTTTATCGAATACGAAACCAAAAATGGTGACCGCATTTTACAAGGGCTTAATATCATTGAAAGCGGTGAAGCGCATACTTACCCTTATGGGAAACTCCTCACTCCCCTCTTAGGATATCCTCGTAAAATGGAAGAAGAGGGGTACACGCGCGTTTATGGGATCAAAGGGTTAGAGAAATTTTTTGATGAAGAGCTGAATCCTCAGCAAAACAAAACCCAAAAAGCACTGCGTGATGTCAACGGTTATCTCATTTTGAACAAACAAAGTGACGTCAAACGCCAAATCAACGGCCTCACCGTCAAACTCAATATCCCTATCACTCTACAGGCGAGAGTTGAAGCAGTCACTGACCGTATTAAAGAACAGCTCAAAGCCGATGAAATAATCGCAACCGTAATGGATTCAAAAACCGGTAAAATTCTCGCTCTCGCGAGTTCAAACCGCTTCGATCCGAGCCATATCCGTACAGCTGATTATCCCTCCCTCAACACCAATGCCATTGAGTACAGCTTTGAGCCGGGTTCGGTTGTCAAACCGATCATTTTTTCAATTATGCTCGATAAAGGGCTAATCAATCCCTACGATATGGTAAATGGTCATAACGGCCGCTTCACCATGGGTCGAAAAACCATCGTTGACGAACATGCCTTTAGTATGATCAGTGCCGAAGATGTTATTGTCCACTCATCCAACATCGGAATCGCACAATTAGCGCAAAAACTCAACGGCGAAGAGTTTACCGAGGGGCTAAAACGGTTTGGATTTACCCATTTCAGCGGTATCGATTTACCGTATGAAAAACGGGGGTCTATCCCAAGTTCCGCTCAATTAAACAATTACCTCTATAAAGCGATCACCTCGTACGGTTATGGGATGCGATCAAACGCAATGCAGATGATCAAAGCCTATAATGTTTTCAACAATGGGGGAAAACTGATCAATCCTATGGTGGTAGAAGCGCTCTACGACGATAACGGCCGCACTATCCCGATGCAGGTACAAGCACCGGTACAAGTGATCTCTCCGGCAACGGCTGAGAGGATGAAACAAATCCTCATAAAAACCGTCAACGAGGGGACAGGAACCGTCGCAAAAACACCGGGGCTCGAAGTGGGTGGTAAAACAGGAACAGCCCATATCGCGAAAAACGGTCAATACGTCAACAGCTATCACACCTCGTTTATCGGCTTTGCCAATGATGCCAAACACAACTACACCATCGGCATCACTGTCATCGAGCCGCGTACCGTCTATTTTGCTTCTATCACCGCCGTTCCGGTATTCAAAGGGATTGTTGATTTAATGATCGAGGAAAAATATCTCTCCCCTGATCCGGCGGCAGTTGCGGCGGCGGCATCTCAAATTGCCCCTACACACCATCCTTAAGAACTTTTTGGATCAGCTTTGTCACCTCTTTTTCAAAGGGGTATTCTCTCTCAACCCCCCACACTTCGATCACCGCTTTCCCCTTTACAACAAGTTTTCGTTTCGATTGAAGTATCCCTAACACCCGTTTAGAACCCAGTTTTTTCGGATCGATCCGAAATTGAAGCGGAATCATTTTTTGATCTTCTGAAGCAACAATAATCTTTTGCGTATCCTCTTTCTTCACCTCACCCAATGCAAGCACGTCATTACCGTCATTAAGAGTATAATCCAGTGCAACAACCGTAATATTGCTGTGCCACTTATTACGAACTTTTACATCGGTTCCGATACGGATCGCCTCATTTTCTACCGCAACCCCCAGTAATGCCAATACACCCAGTATCACTTCACTACCGGAATTTTCCATCCGAAGATTCCCTTCCGGTTCGATGAAAATATCTTCCCCCATTTTTGGAGCACACCCGTTGAAAAGAAAAAGAAGCGACGCGATCAAAGCAATCTTTTTCATCTTACATCCATACATTATCGATCAGCCGTGTCGTACCGACACGCGCGGCGACCAAAATGATGGTATCGCCTAAAATTACCTCATTAATCGATTCAAATGCTCTATTGACAACCGCGACATACTCGACATCAAGGGGTTGTAAGATAGCAAGCATCTCTTGGCGAATCGATTCAGAGTTCAGACTCCCCTGCATTACCTGCTTTGTCGCCCGCTTCAATGACGCCGAGATTTTCAATGCTTCTTGCCTCTCAGTAGTGCTGAGATAGACATTGCGGCTTGATAGTGCCAGACCATCGCTCTCACGAACGGTATCCATAGCAATAATCTCTACATTCATAAAAAAGTTATTGACCATCTGAGTGATAAGGGAGAGCTGCTGGGCATCTTTTTTCCCGAAATAGGCACGTGTCGGACGCACTTGGTTCAACAGTTTCATCACCACCGTGAGTACACCGTCAAAATGCCCCGGTCGAGAAGCTCCTTCGAGGATAAACCCACGCACATCGGGAGCACATATCCGAACCTCATCCTCACCATACATCCCAGCCACATCGGGATAAAAAAGTACATCAACGCCGCTCAGCTCACATATTTTAAAATCGGCCTCTTCGCGGCGGGGATATTTGCTCAAATCCTCTCCCGGTAAAAACTGAGTCGGATTGACAAAAATAGAGACAACAACGATATCATTCTCTTTGCGTGCCGCATCGATGAGGGTACGATGTCCAATGTGAAGTGCCCCCATCGTCGGAACGAACCCAACACTGCCGTTCTGAGGTTCCAATGCCTTACGAAGTTCCAATACACTGCGTGCGATAATCATGCTTTTAGCCTCTATAGAATATAATCGCAATTATAATATAACCACAGGGATAATACGTGGATCATTACGAATATACCGAATTACTTAAAACACTTAATACGAAAATGCAAAACGTCACCGGCGTCGTCCGCCCTGATGAGATCACTGCACGATTGAATGAGATTGAAGCATTGGAAAACTCTGATGGTTTTTGGAACGATGCAACATCAGCAGGGATCATCCAAAAAGAGAAAACCCAGTTGGAGCGTCGCTTGGCAAAATACTCCAAAACGTTTAATACCCTCGGAGATGCCGTCGATTTGTATGAAATGGCAAAAGAAGAGGGAGACGAAGAGACTATCGAATCTCTTTTTGCCGATGCGGGAGCATTGGAGAATAACGTCAAATCGATGGAAGTCGAAGTACTCCTCTCCGGTGAGCACGACAGCCATAACGCCATCGTTACCATCCATCCGGGAGCCGGTGGAACCGAATCCCAAGACTGGGCATCCATGCTGCTGCGCATGTACACACGCTGGGCTGAGCGACGTGATTTCACCGTAGAGATGCTCGACTACCAAGCAGGCGAAGAGGCGGGAATCAAAGATGCCGCCCTCCTGATCAAAGGGGTGAATGTTTACGGTTATCTCAAAAACGAAAACGGCATCCATCGTCTGGTACGTATCAGCCCGTATGATTCCGCCGCCAAACGTCACACTAGCTTCACCTCGGTGATGGTCTCTCCTGAGCTTGACGATGACATCGATATTGAAATCGAAGACCGCGATATACGTATCGATACCTATCGCGCATCCGGTGCGGGAGGGCAACACGTCAATAAAACCGAATCAGCGATCCGTATCACCCATATCCCCACCGGTATCGTCGTACAATGTCAAAATGACCGTTCTCAGCACAAAAATAAAGCTACGGCATTTAAAATGCTTAAATCTCGCCTCTATGAGTTAGAGATGGAGAAAAAACAAGCGGCCGTTGACGGTGTCGAAAAAAGTGAAAACGGCTGGGGGCACCAAATCCGCTCCTATGTCTTGGCTCCGTATCAACAAGTAAAAGATACCCGTTCAGGAATCCCTTACTCGAATATCAGCAATATCCTCGATGGAGATATTGACGAAATGATTGAAGGTGTCCTAATCTCTCTTAGCCGCAAAGATGACGAATAACCAAAATATCATTCTAAAAGAGTGCGCTCTCCACGAGCCGTGCTCCTACATTAGCGGAAATACCCAAAGCATCCATTATAAAGTGATCCAAGAGTGCAGTAAAGAGCAATGTGAAGCGTTAATACTCCGAGGATGGAGACGATTCGGTTCGATGTATTTTCGTCCCATCTGTTCCGAATGCCGCTCGTGTGAAAGTCTTAAAATCGATGCATTCAAATACACACTCAGTAAATCAGACCGCCGGATTGTACGTAAAAATAGCCATTTAACGACCATTATTCGTCACCCTACCCTCACACGCGAACACCTAAGCCTCTTTGATCGCTACCATCGCTACAAACACCATACGAGAGATTGGGATGCTCCCAAAAGTGATCCAAAAAACTATTATGCTTCATTTGTTCAGGGGCATGGGGATTTTGGATTTGAAGTACTCTATTTTGAGGGTGAAAAACTGATTGCCGTCGATCTCATAGACATTCTCGAGGAGGGGATCAGTTCACTCTATTGCTACTACGATCCAGAATATAATGCCCAATCTTTAGGCCGTTATACCCTTTTACAACAAATCGAATTTGCAAAACGTCTCAATCTAAAATGGATCTATTTAGGGTATTACGTCGAGGGGTGCCAAAGCCTAGCCTACAAAATCAACTATCACCCATCTTTAGCGCTTCAGGGGAGACCTGAAGAGTATGAAACTCCATTATGGGAGTCTTTAGCGACTACCGATCATGCGTGAAATAAGCCCTTTCATCTCTCCTCGTTCTGCCAAGATGACTCCAATTAGATGAACAACAACAAATGCAAAAATCCCATATCCGACATACTCATGCATCCCTTCAACCAACTCTTTTGAATTGCCGGCAAGCTTATAATATAAAGCTAATCCGCTCATCGATATTATCGTTAGCAAAAGATACACTCCCTTATAGAGTCGATAAACGTTTTGCATTTTAGGGTCTTCGTCAAATCCAAAACCATTTTTTATGATCATCACAAATCGCCATACAAGCAAAACCGCAATCGCAATCCCGAAATAGATATGCCAATCCCACATCGGATTTCTCACCGCTTTACCGATCATCACCGCTTGCTCATCGGTAATGAGTGTTCCGAGCTCGGCAAGTTTCGCTTGGACGATCCCTCCGATCTGCTCTTTGTGCATCACACTCTTGCGTAAAATAACCGTAATGATGATACCAAACATTGAAAAAGCGGTAAGCCAATGCCAAAGACGAAATGAGGGGGAAAAAGTACGCATGTACACTCCTATACTTAGATACGTTATGATACTAAAATAATTTGTCCACTAGGTTAACCGAGTATGAATAGTGTCTCATTCAACAATCAACCGCTTACCCCCTCCAAAATCGTCTGTATCGGACGCAACTACGTCGAACATATTTATGAACTAAACAACGAAATCCCCTCATCGATGGTGGTGTTCAACAAACCCAACTCCGCCCTCACCGATACGCTCCGGTTTATCTCACCCGATACCCGTTTCGAGGGTGAGATCTGTTTCTTGATGATGAGCGGAAAGATTGCGGGGATAGGGTTTGGACTTGATCTCACCAAAGCAGAACTGCAAAACCATCTCAAAGCCAAAGGACTTCCGTGGGAGCGGGCAAAAGGATTCGACGGTTCCTGCGTATTAGGCAAATTTATCCCTTTGAATGCACCCCTAGAATCGCTAAGGATGACCCTTTATATCAACGGGATATTAGTCCAAGAAGCAACCTATGATCTAATGATCTACAAACCACTGGAGATGATAGCAGAGATAAAGAGTTTTATGAGTTTTGAGGATGGAGACATCATTATGAGCGGAACCCCTAAAGGGGTATCAACGTATCAAATAGGGGATCAATTTGTCGGGAGAATTTACAGTGACAATACGCTTCTACTTGAGAACGAGTGGGAAGCTAAAATATAGCTGTTTATCCCTTGTCCCGCATAATATCTTCCAGATTATCGGTAATCATTGAAATCACTTTTATCTTCGTTGCAACCCCCTCTTCCACCAACGGAGATTCAGACAACAACAGTTCTATCTCTTCCGCATAATCAGCGATCACAAAACGATCTCCCCATACTCTAAAAATTAACTGCTGCGGTAGTTTTTGAGACAAATATTCTGCAAAACGTGAGATAAGTTCATTACCTTTCTCCCACCCGTAGGCTTTATTGTAACGGTGGAAATCAACCAATGAAATCATTGTAACTGTATTGGGTTTAGTATGGCGCGACCGGCCGTTTATCGTCATCGTAAAATAGTCTTCATTATAGAGTTTGGTCAAACGATCTTTGAAAAAATAGCTCAAACGTTCCTCTTCAAGTGCACTGGTTCCCATTTGAGTAATCGATGTATCGATAGTAATATCGGCAAGTACATTTAGAGCTGCGTTAACGACTGCCGGATGATACCATGTTCCACTCAGTTCATTTAGTTCAATCAGCGATTCTTTTACCTCTTTGCGGGGTTTATATATGCGATTAGTCGTCATAGCATCAAACGAATCGGCAACCGCCATAATATGGCCAAGAAGTGAAATTTCTCCCCCTTTTTTACCGTAGGGATAGCCGCTTCCATCATAGCGTTCATGATGATCGATCATAATCTCCGCCAATTCTTTATAGAGATGTACAGTTGAGAGAACATCATATCCGGCTTTAGCATGCTCTTTGATCAGCTCATATTCAAGCTTTGTTAATTTTCCAGGCTTAAGCAATATCGAATCAGGGGTTACAACCTTGCCAATGTCATGCAGTTTTGCGGACTCTACTAATTTTTGTATCTCCTTCTCAGGCAACTCCATCTCTCGTGCTATTAATTCAGCATAATAGGCAACTCTGACTGTATGTCCCGCTGTATAGGTATCGCGCTGTTCAATCATATTGACCAAGGCATCAATAAAGTTTTCATAACTTTTTACCCTCTCTTCATGAAGCGTATCAATCTGCTGCTGTTGCGAAAATGAGTTAATGGCAAAACCTATATCACCGGCAAGCTCTTCAATCATACTTTGCTCTTCACTGCTAAATCCACTCTCACGTCCCGTACAGATACTTAAAACACCGATAGTATTTTCACTAAATGTACTGCTTTTCAGCGGAAGCGAATAGATCGCTTTGATACTGTACAAATCCATATTATTTCGGCACTCTTGACTCAACAGTGGGTCATTTTTATCGCTTATCATAAGGTTCTTACCCTCTTCATAAACTTTTCGGTCAATCTGCGTGATGACTTTCTCTTCCCCTACTCCATAGACTGCCGCTACAAAAAGTTCTTTATCTTTTAAAAGAGAAATTTTTGCCCGTTTAAATGATTCATTTGAGCTCAAACAGAGGGTTGCTTTATCAATCAATTCATCGATTGAACGGGTCGTAATCAGCATCTGATTAACATCAGCAACCGTCCGCAATATACTTCTGAGATATTTTTCATTCAAATAAGCTTCTTCAAGTTTTACACTTTTCGTATACAAATGCTCTGTTTTTTCCTGAATTTTCTCCTCCAAAGAACCATTAAGCTGTTCCAGTTCTTGTTGAGTATCCCGTAATTTTGAATTGATTCGTGCGATATAGAGAGCAATAAACTGCGATAAAAGGAAACCTAAAATAGCGATTACCAAATAGTGCCAATATTGTTCGATAAAATAACTGAATGCATCCGCTCGTAAATGCTTATACGGCCCCAAATCAAGTTCTCGAAGACATTCATGTATGCTCTGATAATCGAGCGGTATCGTCCATCCTAAACTCTTTGATGCGATAGCAGCTTCTGATATTTCATCCATAGATATAAGGGCAACCGCCACTTTTTCAGCTAAAAAGCTCGGTGTATGATTGGTAGTTGCTATCGGCCATTCAGGATACAACCTTGTGCTGACCTGATAATAAAAGTTAGGATAATTTTTTTGATTGAGTATCGTAAAATTATTTAAATCAATTTTTCTCTCAGCTGCCATCCGCTCCAATGTATCAGATCGAACCGTTCCTGCATCTACTTTTCCCTCAAGCACGGCATAAACAACCGCTTCATGGGTACCGTAAAACGTTGTCTTTAAATCATCCTGATAAATATTTCTCTCTTTTAATTCTCTTAACGCCATTATCCAGCCGCCAAAGGACTCTGGATCAACCGCCCCGAATGACTTATTTTTCAAATCTTCTATTCGCATAATGGCACTATTCGATGCACGCTTGAAAATGACTCCTCCGAATTCCATCTGAGCTTTTCCGTTAAAGTCTCTATTTTTGAGGGTAGCGATTCTCGAAATACCGTAACGACTCTCTAAATCTACATAATAAGCTGAATTTGTAAGGACAAAATCGATCTTCTTATCTCGCAAATAAGGGGGGAATTCTTCAAAACGAAGAGGGATAATCTGAAAATTATACTCCGGTATTTTCGTATTCAAATACACAGCTGTCGAATCCCACATTTTATGGGTTGACTCATAATTTTTATGGGCTAATACCCCGATTTGTACCGTCTCTTTGGCACTCAAGACAGAAAACAATGCACAGCTCAAGAGCAGTAAAATAACTATAATTAATTTCTTCATGGATTCATTATAACAATTTATTACCAAAAAAATTTACACTCTCATAAGTATTATATGTCCTATAATATTCTTCTATCCAAACTAGGAGTTCGATTATGGCTATTGTATTACCACCATTACCGTTTGAAAAAAATGCTTTGGAACCTTATATCAGTTCTCAGACACTGGACTACCATCATGGAAAGCACCATAATACCTATGTTGTAAATCTCAACAATCTCATAAAAGATACCGATCTTGAGAACACATCATTAGAGGTCATCATTCTTAATACAGCAGGTGATTCTAGTAGCACATCAATCTTCAATAATGCAGCGCAAGTATGGAATCACACCTTTTATTGGAACTC
>ERZ1649853.1078-NODE-1078-length-10888-cov-6.494877_pt1 | contig 10888 bp, 10 predicted proteins | sample MGYA00575353_ERZ1649853 | MGnify/ENA primary metagenome ERZ1649853 (study PRJEB40853, sample SAMN11349654) | freshwater sediment metagenome | isolation source: river sediment | host: Sediment | place: India: Okhla Barrage, New Delhi | collected 2017-02-21 ...
CCGGCGAAGAGCGGAGGGAGCGGGTCGCCTACTGGCACGTGACGATCAACGGGCGCAAGGTTGACATCCCGTCTTATGTAGTCAAACCCGGCGATGCTGTGGCCTGGAAGCCCAGCAGCGTCAACAAGGCCCTCTACAACCGGGCCATGGAGCGGATAGAGGCCAGGGTCGTCCCGGCGTGGCTGAGCCTGGACAAGAATGACCTTTCTGGCCGGGTACTCAGTCTCCCCGTTGCAGAGGAGATCACGACCAAGTTCGACAAGAAGATGGTCGTGGAGCACTACTCCCGGTAGCCTTGAAAGGAGGCGGTCGCTTTGTCGCACCTGGTGACACCAAGAGTCGAGTGTGTTGAGAGCGAAGGCAGCCACGGGCGTTTTGTGGCTGAACCGCTGGACAGAGGATTTGGCATTACCATCGGCAACGCCCTGCGGCGGGTGCTGCTGGGGTCATTGCGGGGGGCCGCGGTGACCTGGATCAGGATTGAAGGCATTCAGCATGAGTTCTCTACCATTGCCCACATGAAGGAAGACGCCACCGAGTTTCTGCTGAACGTCAAGGGCCTGAGGTTCCGGCCCCTGACCGGGCAGGAAGGCAGGATGGTGCTGGAGGTCGAGGGCGAGAGGGTGGTTCGGGCCAGTGACATCAAGTCCTCCACTGATTTCGAGATCGCCAACCCCGATCTCTACCTGGCGACCCTGGATTCGCCCAAGGCCAAGCTCTACGTGGAGTTCAACGTGGGGGTAGGCAAGGGCTACGTCCCGGCGACCCATGGGGATGGCCTGCCGATTGGGACCATTCCGGTGGATGCCATCTACACTCCGGTGCAGAAGGTAAGCTACTCCGTGGAGCCGGTGCGCACCGGTCAGTACATCGGATATGAGAAGCTGCTGCTGGACGTCTGGACCGACGGGACCATGTCGGCGGCGGAGGCCTTGAGCCAGAGCTCGCAGATACTCAAGGAGCAGTTTGCCACCTTCCTGGCGGTGGTGCAGGCCGGCACCAGGGAGGCCGGCGGGCCGCCGGCCGCGGCGCTGGGCGTGTCCACAGAGCAGTACGAGATGCCGCTGGAGAAGCTGGGGCTTTCCCCCCGGGTGTTCAACTGCCTGAGAAGGAACAAGATCACCAAGGTCGGGGAGCTGCTGGAAAAGAGCGAGCGGGACCTCATGGCGATGAAGAAGCTGGGAAGGAAGTCGCTGGAGGAGCTGAAGCAGCACTTGCAGGAAAAAGGACTGTCTTTGATGGCGGAAGAAGGCGATGAGACATAAAGTAGCAGGAAGCAACCTGTCGAGGCCCACCGGCCACAGGATGTCGCTTTATCACAACCTGACCACGGAGCTCCTGGCCCACGAGCGCATAGTCACCACTGTGACCAAGGCCAAAGAGGTCAGGGGCATGGCGGAGAAGGTCATAACCCTGGGCAAGGAAGGCAGCCTGCACTCGCGCCGGCAGGCGCTGGTTCTGGTCCACGACAGGAAGGTGGTGGACAAGGTGTTCGACGAGCTGGCCAAGAAGTACGCGGATCGCAGCGGAGGCTACACCCGCATACTGAAGCTGGGTCCCCGCAAGGGGGATGCAGCCCCCATGGCGATCATCGAGCTGGTGAAGTAGGACAGCCGGGGAGTGGCACATACAGGATTCGGGCGGGCCCAATAGAATTGTGTTGATTATGGAGTACGACGGGACGAGGTATCACGGTTCGCAGCTGCAGGCCGGCGCCCCCACCATTCAGGGCGAAGCCGAGACTGCCCTGTGCCGGCTGACGCGGGAGAAGACCCGCGTCGCCATGGCCAGCCGGACCGATGCCGGTGTCCACGCCAGGGGCCAGGTGGCGAGCTTCCTTTCCCGGGCCTCGTTTGCCGCCGGGACCTGGGTGAAGGCCATGAATCACTTCCTGCCGGAAGACATCTGCGTCAGGGCCGCCTACCGGGTGGATGGGGGCTTCGACGTGCGGCGGCATGCGGTGAGCCGCGAGTACCGCTATCACATCCTCAACCGCTCCACGCCGTCACCGCTGTGGCGGCATCTCTGCGAGCTGGTGCCGCAGCGCCTGGATGTTGAGGCCATGGACGCTGCCTGCTCGGTCCTGGTCGGGGAACACGACTTCGCGCCCTTCGCGCCGGCAACCTATGCCCGCTCCACGCAGCGCCGGGCGCTCCGGGCCGGGGTCAGCCGCAGGCAGGACCTGGTTACCTTCATCATGGAGGCCACGTCCTTCCTGCCGCACCAGGTACGCAACACCGTGGGCGGGCTGATCAAAGTGGGCCTGCACAAGATGAGCGTGGAGGACTTCCGCCATGGGGCCATGCAGGGGAAGGCCGGAACCATAGGGCCGACGGCGCCGTCGCGGGGGTTGTGCCTGATGAACGTCAACTATCGCGGGTTTCCCCCTTCTGAGGAGATATCATGACATATAGCGCAAAGGCTTCCGAAGTCAAACGCCAGTGGCACGTAATCGACGCATCGGGGAAGACCCTGGGCAGGCTGGCCGCCGAAGTGGCCGGGCTGCTCGAGGGCAAGCACAAGACGATGTACTCGCCTCACGCCGATGTCGGGGATTTCGTGGTGGTGGTCAACGCCACCAAGATCCGGGTCACTGGCAAGAAGACGGAGGACAAGATATACCGTCACCATACCAACTACCCCGGCGGGTTGAGGAGCGTGGCCTATGGCGACATGGCCGCGCGGCATCCCACCCGCCCGCTGGAGATAGCGGTCAAGGGCATGCTCCCGCACAACAGCAGGGGTCGGACCATGGCCAGAAGGCTGAAGGTCTACGCTGGGAGCACCCACCCGCACGAGGCTCAGGTAAAGGGCACAACGGAGGCGTCAAGTGGCTGAACGGAAGCATTACTACGGGACCGGACGAAGGAAGACCGCGATTGCCAGGGTGAAGCTGCTGCCTGGCGGCGGCAGCGTCGTGGTGAATGACCGGCCGCTGCAGGAAGCCTTCCCCGATGAGCCCCTGCGGGAAGTCATCTACCAGGCCTTCAAGGTGACCAACACCCAGGACAAGTTCGGCGTAGCCGCCAAAGTGGCCGGGGGTGGCATCGCGGGGCAGGCCGCAGCGCTCCGCCACGGCATCGCGCGGGCCCTGGTGCAGGCTGACGAAGGGCTGAAGCCCGTGCTGAGGCAGCACGGGTTGCTCACCCGGGACGCCCGGATCAAAGAACGCAAGAAGTACGGCCTGAAGCGTGCGCGCAAGGCGCCGCAGTACACCAAGCGTTAGGCCGGGTCCGGCTTCCGCACCGAGGACAGGGTTCCCGCCGGGGGATGTGAGCATGCCCCGGCGGAGGTGGCTCTGCGGTCATCGTGGGGAAGGGTGTCTCCAGAGAAACGCTCCACCGTTACGGGGGTGGAGTGAATGCGGTCTGGAGAAGGCGGGGGATGCCTATTCGGCTTGGGCCAGCCGGGACTTCAGCGTGTCGATCACGGGCACGGGTGTGGGATCGGTGCGGTTGAGCATAGCCAGGTAGAAGCTCACGTAGTCGCCGAGGAGCACCATTCCGGTCATCTGCGCCAGAGCGCTCTTGCCGCTGGACTCCACCCTCCTGTGCTTGATTCCGGCCTGGGCCAGGATCTCGCTGGTGATGTCGTAGCGGAGGGAGGTGCGCGGGTGAAGCGAGGGGGAATGGAGCAGCACCACCATGGCCTTCTGCCGGAGCTCGGCCGGCAGGGGGAAGCCCACCACGGCGTTGTGGTTCAGCTCGGGGAAGAGCTCGTGGAAGGCCCAGGCCTTGCTGTTCTCGTTGATCTGGCTCTTCCAGCGAAGGGCCACGTCTGACAGCAACCCTGCGCCGTAGATGACTGCCAGACGGCCGAAGAGGTCCGCTGCTACCTGCTTGGCCACGTTGGCGTCCAGGGGCACCTTCTCCGACGCGCTGTCCTCGATGCGCTTCATTAGCGCGAGGGTCTCCTTCATGTCGGCCGACTTGTCCTCCACGATGCGAAGGCTGTGGAAAATGCCCAGCAGCGAAATGAAGCTGTGGGCGAAGGCGGCCCTGGGAGGGGCCTCGTAGTCGATGGTGAGCACCGGCACGCGCTCCTTCTCTGCCATGGCCTTGAGCTTGCCGCCGGTGGTGAGCACGATCTTCTTCGCCTGTGTGCGCAGAGACTCGGAGAAGCAGGAGAGCGTTTCCTCCGTGTTGCCGGAGTAGCTGGAGAAGACCACCAGCGTATTGCGGTCCACAAACGGCGGCAGGCCGTAGTCGCGGTGGACCCAGACCGGCCTGGTGTTCTCCAGCATGGCCAGGCGGCGAACGAAATCCCCGCCGATGGCGGACCCGCCCATGCCGGCAATGACCACCTTCTCGACCTTGAGGTAGTCCCGCGGGTAGTTGAAGTCCGTGGCGATGTGCCAGGCCCTCTGGCACTGCTCCGGGAACTGGTGCAGATGCCGCAACATGCCGGACGGGTCAAGCTGGCGATAGGTATCCGGGCTTTCCAGTAGACTCATAGTTCACACCCCCAGCAGTCTTCTCCCCTCGGCAATGATGGAGTTCGCCTGCTCCAGGCTGGCGGCCTCGGCGTAGATGCGCAGTATGGGCTCAGTGCCGGAGAAGCGGACCAGCAGCCAGGAGCCGTCTGACAGGGTGAAGTGGTAGCCATCGGCCTGGTTGAGCTTGACGACATTCAGGGGGCCGATCCGGGCAGGGGGTTGGTTGGCGATGCGGCCGATGATCTTCTCCCGGTCGGCGGGCGGGAACTCCAGGTCCAAGCGGTTGTAGTGGTGCGGGCCTACCTTCTGGTAGAGGTGGCCGATCAGCTGGGATGGCGACATGGCGAGCTTCCTCATCAGGTCCAGAAGGAAGAGGCCGGCCAGTATGCCGTCGCGCTCCGGTATGTGGCCGCGGAACCCGAAGCCGCTGCTCTCCTCCCCGCCAATGAGCGCGTTCTGGGACATCATGATGGGGGCCACGTACTTGAATCCCACCTTGGTCTCGTAGACCGGCACGTCGTAGAGCTTTCCGAGCTTGTTCAGCATGCTGGTGGTAGTCACGGTCCTCACCATGGGCCCGCGTTCGCCTCGCACCTCGAAGAGGTACAGGGCCAGCAGCGCAAATATCTGCAGCGGGGTGAGCGGGTGTCCCTGCTCGTCCACTACCCCTATCCGGTCCGCGTCGCCGTCCGTGGCCAATCCGATGGCGGAGCCGTTCTGCCTGATGGTGGCGGAGAGCTTCGTCAGGTGCCTGGCAATCGGCTCCGGCTGGATCCCGGGGAAGAGCGGGTTCCGTTCGCCGTTGATCTCGATGACCTCCGTGCGTCCTGACTCCAGTATCCCCTTGAAGTAGCCGGACCCGGCGCCGAACATGGAGTCCACCGTGATTCTCAATCCGGAGTCGCGGAGGCCCTGGATGTCCACCAGGCTGGAGATATGCTGGATGTAGGCGGGCGCCAGATCGACGTACCTTATGAGCCCACGGTTCAGGCCCTCTTCCAGGGGCATGGTGCTGGCCCTGTCCTGGGCCATTATCTGCGGCAGACGGGACTCGACCTCGGCTTCCACCGCAGTGGGGGCGCTGGAGCCATCGGCGGACTTGATCTTGAAGCCGTTCCACTGGCCCGGGTTGTGGCTGGCCGTGATGATCACGGCGCCGGCGGCCTTGTGCTGCGTCACGCCGTAGCTTACCACCGGCGTGGGGGTTGCCTGGGGACAAAGGCTGGTCTTGATGTCGTTGCCGGCAAAGACCTCGGCCACCGCCGCGGCAAAGCGCTCGGAGGCGAACCGGGTATCGTATCCCACCACCATGCCACGGGGGGCGAGTCCCTTGTCCCGCAGGTACTCCGCCACACTTTGAGCGCAATAGCGGACGTTGGCGAAGGTGAAGTCGTCGGCGATGATGCCGCGCCAGCCGTCCGTACCGAATTTTATCTTCGGAACCATCGTGTTTCTCGGCCCTCTGGTGATCAGGAGAGGCCGGCGTCGGCCTTCAAGGCGGCCGCCTTGTCCGTCTTCTCCCAGGGGAGGTCCAGGTCGTCGCGGCCGAAGTGGCCGTAGGCTGCTGTCTGCTTGTAGATGGGCCGGCGCAGCCTCAGCGTGTCGATGATGGCGCCCGGCCGGAAATCGAAGTGCTTGTTCACCAGCTTCAGTATCAGGGCTTCATCGACCTTGGCGGTGCCGAAGGTCTCGATGGATATGGAGAGAGGATGGGCTATCCCGATGGCGTAGGCTACCTGGATCTCCAGGCGGTCCGCCAGTCCGGCCGCGACCACGTTCTTCGCGGCGTAGCGGGCGAAGTAGGCGGCGGAGCGGTCCACCTTGGTGGGGTCCTTGCCGGAGAAGGCCCCGCCGCCGTGGCGGGCCACGCCTCCGTAGGTGTCCACCAGGATCTTGCGGCCGGTGAGACCGGTGTCGCCCATCGGACCGCCGATGACGAAACGCCCGGTGGCGTTGATATAGATCTTGGTCTTCTTGTCCATCAGCCTGCCCGGGACGATCTTGTTGATGACCACCTCGCGGATGTCGCGGTGGATGACGTCGTTGCTGATGGTCTCGCTGTGCTGGGCGCCGATGACCACTGCTTCTATGCGCTTGGGCACCCCATACTCGTACTCCACGGTGACCTGGGACTTGCCGTCCGGGCGCAGGTAGGGGAGGGTGCCGTCCTTTCGCACCTCGGCCAGGCGGCGGCACAGCTTGTGAGAGAGGACCAGGGGCAGGGGCATGAGCTCGGGGGTCTCGTTGCAGGCGAAGCCGATCATCATTCCCTGGTCGCCGGCCCCCAGGCACTCCTTCTCGTCGGCCTCTTTCTTGTCCCGGGTCTCGATGCACTGGTCCACGCCCATGGCGATGTCCGTGGACTGCTCCTTAATGGCCGTGACCACACCGCAGGTCTCGCCGTCGAAGCCGTACTTGGCCCGGGTGTACCCGATCTGCCAGACCGTCTCGCGGACTATCTGGGGTATCTCCACGTAGCAGTTGGTGGTGATCTCGCCCATCACCACCACCAGGCCCGTGGTCACGGAGGTCTCGCAGGCGACCCTGGCCATGGGGTCCTTGGACAGGATGGCATCCAGCACCGAGTCCGATATCAGGTCGCACATCTTGTCCGGGTGCCCTTCAGTGACGGACTCCGATGTCATCAGGTACGAGTTGGATCTAATGAAGTTCAGTGTCATCTCTCTCTAATCTCCTAGCGCAAATGAGTGAACTGGTGTGCCCGTGCACCTGAGCTCTGCACCCTATGTGCCCGTGCACCTAAGCTCTGCACCCTATGTGCCCATCTCCCAGCTGTTGAGGTATTGTCTCTGTTCGCGGCTCAGTTTGTCAATTCGTATCCCCATCGACTGAAGCTTAAGGCGGCCCACCTCCTGGTCGATGACCCTGGGCACCGGGTAGACGCCGGGCGCCCAGGCCTTCTTGAGGTTGAACATATATTCAGCGCAGAGGGCCTGATTGGCGAAGCTCATGTCCATGACGCTGGCAGGGTGGCCCTCGGCCGCGGCCAGGTTGATGAGCCGCCCGTCGGCCAGCAGGAAGAGGCGGCGGCCGTCCTTGAGCGTGAACTCCTCGACAGACGAGCGCATGGTGCGGGTCTTCCGGGAGAGCTCCTTCAGCGCCGGGATGTTGATCTCCACGTTGAAATGCCCGCTGTTGGCCAGGATGGCGCCATCCTTCATGACCTGGAGGTGCGCCCGGTCGATGGTGTTCAGGCCCCCGGTGATGGTGACGAAGACGTCACCGATGCGGGAGGCCTTCAGCATAGGCATCACCCGGTACCCGTCCATGACGGCCTCGATGGCGCGGATGGGATTGACCTCCGTCACGATCACCTGCGCTCCCATGCCGCGGGCCCGCAGGGCTATGCCCCGCCCGCACCAGCCATAGCCGCACACCACCACGTTCTTGCCCGCCCACAGGATGTTGGTGGCCCGGGTGATCCCGTCCACGGTGCTCTGCCCGGTGCCGTAGCGGTTGTCGAAGAAATGCTTGGTCTCGGCGTCGTTCACGGCGATGACGGGGTACTTGAGCTTCTTGCCTTGGGCCATGCTCCGCAGCCGAATCACGCCGGTGGTGGTCTCCTCCATGCCGCCGATGACCGAGCCGGCGAGCTCCTTCTTGTCCTGGTGCAGCGTGGTGACCAGGTCGGCCCCGTCGTCGAGGGTGATGTGGGGCTGGTGGGCCAGCGCGCCGGCGATGTGCTTGTAGTAGGTCTGGCTGTCCTCGCCCTTGATGGCGAACATCGGGATCCCGTCGGCCAGCATGGCCGCGGCCACGTCGTCCTGCGTGCTCAGGGGATTGGACGCGCACAGCGCCAACTCGGCGCCTCCGGCCTTGAGCGTCGCGGCCAGGTTGGCGGTCTCGGTGGTGATGTGCAGGCAGGCCGATATCCGGGCGCCGGCCAGCGGCTTCTGCCTGGCGAACCTCTCCTGTATCAGGCGCAGCACGGGCATCTCGCGGGATGCCCACTCGATCCTCAGCCTGCCCTCCGCGGCGAGGGACAGGTCCTTGACGTCACCGACCGTGGCCTTCTTCGCGCTCACTCAAGTCTCCTTTCCATGTCCGGCCTGCCTCGAGGCGACTCACCTCGCGCGGCGCAGGACCCGCGGGGCCCTGCGGACCGCCCGCCAGCGCCGGCAACGACCAGCATTATAGCAGGATTCGGGCCCGGGCGCTCGCACGGCGGCGTGCCCGCCCTCACGGGCAGGGCCGGACAGGCCGCCGCCGGGGGCGTCACATGACGATGGCCGACCGGGAGACCAGTCCCTTGTTCTGGTCCTCAAAGGCCTGGTTGATGTCCTCTAGACGATATTGCCGGGACAGTATCTTGTCGTACGGGTACTTGTTCCTGGTGCGGACCAGGAAGTCGAGGGCCTTCTTCAGGGTGTCGCGCCCGTACATGACGACGGCGATGATGGACTTGGAGAACACCACCATGAACGCCGGGTCGGTCTCGAAGTTCCCGTGCATGAGGCTGATGTTCCCGATCTCCAGAACGCGGCCGCCGCTGGCCAGCATCTCCAGGCCTTCGGGGATCGCCTGAGGGAAGCCCACCAGCTCGGCCACCACGTCCACCCCCCAGCCACCCGTCAGCTCCTTCACCCGGGCGGCGCGCTCCTGCGGCGTCTTGAACTGCTTCATGTCGACGGTCTCGTCGGCCCCGAAGGCCCGGGCCATTTCCAGCCTCTGGGCGATGCCGTCGATCACGATGATCCTGGAGGCGCCCATCTCCCGGGCTACGGCGGTGGCGTAGATGCCCAGTCCGCCCGCCCCCTGGATGGCGATCGTCTCCCCGAAGCCGAAGCTGACCCTCTCCAGGCCGTAGATCATCTCCGAGAGGGCGCAGTTGACCGGGGCCACCAGCATGTCGGGGAGCTCGTCCGGGACCTTGAAGATAGTGTGGTTCGGCCTCACGTAGTAGTAGTCGGCGTAGGGGCCGGTGAAGTGGGGCGGCGCCTCGCAGGGTCCCAGGTACATCACATTGGCGGGGCACTCCGCTTGGCGTCCCTTGAGGCAGGCGGGGCAGCGCCCGCACGGGTAGTAGTACATCCACACCACCCTGTCCCCCTCTTTCAGCGGCTGGCCGGCGGAGTCGGTGGATATGCCCGCCCCCAGCGCGGCCACCCTCCCCGTGGCCTCATGTCCCAGTATGGTGGGCAGGGCCGCCCCCAGGTTGCCCAGGTTCAGGTCGCCGCGCCACATGTGCAGGTCCGAGCCGCAGATGTTGGCCACCGACACCTTCACCAGGATGGCGCCGGGCTCGGGTTCCGGCACCGGGTATTCCTTGATCTCCATGGGGATGCCGAGGCCCTTGTACACTGCTGCCCTTCCGGTCTTGGACATGTTAGCTGCCTCCTCTTCTTTCTCTGTCTGCGGAGTCATGTGACCGGCGCCTCGGCGGCGTCAGAGGGCCGCCGGCCCGCGTCAGCGGTTTTTCAGGTACTTGGCCCGCATCCTCTGAGAGAGCTCTGCCAGGTGGGCCAGAGCCTGCTCGGCCGCCTCCGGCGGCAACGATGCCAGGCCGCAGGATGGGGTGATCAGCGACTGCTCGACCAGCTGCGCGAAGTCCGTACCATCGCCGGCAAACGGGGCCACGGCCTCCTCCAGGCGGTCCTCCAGGCTGGCCGGGCTCTCCCGGGCCAGGTGCTCTTCGTCGTTGGGGACGATGCCCCAGGCCACGGCGCCTCCCCGGCCGATGAGGGACCGCACGTCGGGGGCGTAGGCAGCCAGGGCCCCGGCGTAGTTGTAGGCATCGAAGCTCAGGATATCGATGGGCAGCCCCAGAAGCAGCGACCAGTCGGTGTTGCCGCAGCAGTGGACGCCCTTGAGCCCGCCGATGCCGCCCAGGGTCTCCTCCAGGAGGGCCTTCACTTTGTCCGGCGGCAGCGAGACGAAGGCCGACCCCAGGGATGTCAGGTACGGCTCATCGAGAAACATGATCACGTTCCGGCACACCCGGGACAGCTCCCGGTACTGCCAGGCGGCCTTCAAACGCAGGTGCCGGGCGATGGCCTCGGACAGGGTGTCGTCGTAGATGGCCCACTGGGCGCCATCCGCCACGGCCAGGCCCCAGCTGATGGGCCCGGTGACCTGTCCCTTCACCGCGACCGCGCTCTCTGCCCGTGCGGACAGGAGGGCCTGGAGGCCGGCGGCATAGTCCCGGCTTATCCCCCAGGCGGAGGTGTCGTTGTCGGCATATGCGGCGTAGAGCCGCTCCAGGCCGCCGTCGATGTCCTGCGACCGGTCGATGTAGATGCGGGCGCCGTCGATCACCACGCCGGGGAAGCCCTCGCTGAACTGGGCGTACATGTTCTCCCGGGGCGTGCGCCGCGGCAATTGCGGCCATGCGGGCATCGCCGGCAGGTACCGGAGGGCCGCCCGGCAGGCTTCATCCGGGCTGGTCTGCGGCATGCTGCCGATCATGGTGGGAAGGCAGCCGAACCTGGCATT
>ERZ1649853.1081-NODE-1081-length-10884-cov-7.155601_pt1 | contig 10884 bp, 10 predicted proteins | sample MGYA00575353_ERZ1649853 | MGnify/ENA primary metagenome ERZ1649853 (study PRJEB40853, sample SAMN11349654) | freshwater sediment metagenome | isolation source: river sediment | host: Sediment | place: India: Okhla Barrage, New Delhi | collected 2017-02-21 ...
CTCTGGCGTGGAGGACGGGGGTGGTGTAGATGACCTTCAGGTATCCCTCCGCCACCAGCGATTGGACCATGGCGCTGACGATCTGCTTGAATGGAATCTCCAGGTAGAAGGCGGCCTCGAGAGGCGTGAGGTCGGTGCACACCTTGCCCGGCACCCGGAAGTTCGACAGGATGAGCTTGGGCGGCGTCCAGTCCAGGTTCTCCCAGCGCACCTGGTCCAGGCCCCGGTGGGCCGAGACCATGGAGCGGTGCTTGGCGGTCACGACGAAATAGAAGGCCACCGTGAGGATGAGCTCGCCCGCCCAGGGCAGGACCCTTCCCGCCCTGTCGCCCCATGTCTCCCCGGAGGTCCCTCCATCGGGGGTGGTGCCTCCGGCGGGGAGCTCGAACCACCCGGCGGGGAGGTAGAACTGGGTCTGCATGTGATAGCTCTGGCCCGGGCGGTCCTTGTGGAAGACGAGGCGCAGCCGGTCCCCCTCTCCCCGCTGGTAGTCTATGAGGTATTCCCGGTTCATGAAGGCCTCAGTGAGCACCAGCCCGCTCTGCTCCACGTGCGAGCGGGGGTCCACACCGGCGGGCAGGACGTACGGCGTGAGTACCTTCAGGGTGTAATGGTCCTGGTCCGGCGCCTCTTCCCACACCATCGGTGACCAGTTGAAGACCACCAGGTCCGTGCCGTTCTCGGAGGTGGTTGGCGCGACATACCCGGCGTCGGCGAAGCTGGTGGTGAACCAGAAGAAGTAGGTGACGCTCCCGGAGGAGACCCCCTGGTCGTCCTCCAGGACAATGTCCAGCCTGTTCGCTCCGATCTCGGTGATACTGAGCCCGTAGCGGTTGCCCTCCGAGTCCAGGGCGTAAGAGTCCGCGGAGACCGTTCCTATTTGGAGGTTGTCCTGCTCCCAGAAGTAGAACCCGTGGAGGATCCCGGACGTCACCCGCCACTGCACGGTGTAGGCTACGACCGCCGAGCCGTCCCCGCCCAGGTCGACCTGGGCCTCGACGAAGGCGATCTCACCGGTGCCGGCCAGCACGGTGGCCCGCGGCCAGAGTAGGCCGCAGATGCCGGACGCTATCAGCGCCAGCAGCAACAGCGAAAAGAGCTTCTTCACCGGCATGCCCTCGATCTGGATGCGGGTCTGCGAACCGGCTCCCGGCCGACCGGGAGCCAGGGTCCATTAGACCCCGGCCGGCGGGCGGAAATCAAGTCCCCGTACGCCCGGGCCGGCGCCGCGGCGGGGAGACGGGCTCCCTCGACACCCGGGGAACCGCAGCCTATACTGTCTTGACCGGACTGAGGATGGACGAGCTCATCAGACAAGCCGCCCGTGATCTGGCGGCCTCCAGCCACGCCATAGTGTTGACCGGCGCCGGCGTGTCCACCGAGTCCGGCGTGGCGGATTTCCGGGGGCCGAAGGGCATCTGGACCACCAACCCGCGGGCCGAGGCCCAGGCCTACCAGAGGTACGACACGTTCCTCTCCGATCCCGTGGCCTACTGGAAGGAGATGCTGGGCACCGTGGGCAGCGGCAGCGACTTCTACGCCCAGATGCGCCAGGTGGCCCCTAACCCCGGGCACCATGCCATCGCCCGCCTGGAGCAGCTGGGCATCGTCAAGTGCACCATCACCCAGAACGTCGACGGCCTCCACGAGAAGGCCGGGACCCGGAGGGTGCTGCACTACCATGGTACCGTGGAAAAGCTGCGGTGCCTCTCCTGCGGCTCGAGGTTCGCCCTCGAAAAGTACTCGCTGGAGGAGCTGCCTCCGCTATGCACCTGCGGCCGGCCCCTGAAGTACGATGTGGTCCACTTCGGGGAGCCCATCCCGTCCGATGTGATGGATGCTTCGGAGTCAGAGGCCATGGAGTGCGATGTCATGCTCATCTGCGGCACATCGGCCGTGGTCTATCCCTTCGCCGCGCTGCCGGCCATGGCCCGGAGGAGGGGCCCGGGACGGCCCGCCGTGAAGATCATCGAGGTCAACGCCGAGCCCACCCCCCTGACGCGGCAGGGAATCTCCGACTGCCTCCTCCAGGGGAGGACGGGCGAGATACTGCCCCCGCTGGCCGACGAGGCGGCCCGGCTGCTCTAGGGCCTACTTGTCCTGGTACACCGGGCGGCGCTTCTCGACGTAGACCGCCCTGATGGCCTCCATGGCATCCTGAGTGAAGCCGCACATGAGCTGGGTGCGGTTCTCGAGCTTGGCGGCCTGCTCCAGGCTGGGGGCATCCACGTTGGCGTAGAGGACCTCCTTGGTCATCCTCAGGGCGAAGGGTGAGACGTTGAGCATCTCCTGGACCAGGTCCTCGGTGGCCCGGGCCAGCTGGTCGTCGGGCACGGCCCTGGAGATCAGCCCGATGCGCTCGGCGGTCGGGGCATCGATCCAGCGCGCGGTGTACATGTACTCCGCCGCCTTGGACAGGCCGATGAGGCGGGGCAGGAAGTAGGACATCCCCATCTCCCCTCCGGAGAAGCCGATGCGGGGGGCCCCCACATTGAGGCGGGCCGACCGGGCCGCCAGGCGGATGTCGCAGGCCAGGGCTATGCCCATGCCGGCCCCCAGGGCTGAGCCGGTCATGGAGGCCACGATCGGCTGCGGGGCCTGCCTCATCTTGACCACCACGTCGCTGAAGTCCCAGAGGATGCGGCAGCCGCGGGGGTCAAACCTGCTGGGCGCCAGCCCGGCTGCCGGGTTGATCTCGCTGGGCCCCGATCCGAAGCTGGACATGAGGTCCAGGCCGGTGCAGAAGTGCTTTCCGGCGCCGCGCAGGACGACGATGCGGATATCCAGGTCCTGCTCCAGGCCGGCGAAGAACTGGCGCAGCTCCTGGACCATCTCCAGCGACACGGCGTTGCCATGGTCCGGCCGGTTCAGCGTCAGCCAGCCCACATGGTCGCGGATGTCGAACTCCAGGTTCCGGTACTCCATGATGCCTCCTTCCGGGCCCATAGTAGACGAAGAGGCTTCGGCTGGCAATTGGGGCCGCCCGCTTCAGCAGAAGAACCGGGCGGGCACCTTCCCCGCCGGCGTGAGCTCCACCCCCTCCAGCCCCAGCAGGGCCCGCTTCATGGCAGCGCCTCCCCGGAATCCGCCCGGGTCGCCGTTGGACCTGACAGTGCGGTGGCAGGGGATGATGATGGGGAAGGGATTCCGGGCCAGAGCCGTGCCCACCGCCCTGGTGGCGCCCGGCGCTCCCAGGCCCGCGGCCAGGCGGCCGTACGTGCTCACCCGGCCCCTCGGTATCCCGTACTCCGCCAGGAGCACCCTTCTCTGGAAGCCGGAGCACTGCCCGAGGTCGATGAGGCTGATGGGGAAGTACACGGCCTCGCCGGTGAGGAAGCGGCGCACCCGGTCCGCCAGCCCCTCCATGGCCGGGCTTGACGTTGCCGGATGGCAGGTTTGGCCCGGAGGAAGGAGCCGGGGCTCAGGGCCGGTCTCTCCGGGCAGGAGCACGCGATGGACCCTTGGTCCATCGGCGCCATCCCGCCAGAGTATGAAGACCTCGCCAAAGGCGGAGGGGACGCTGACGCGGTACAGCTTCAATGGCCTTCTTGCTCCGGCCGGTGTGTTTCCGGATGGCCGGGCTACTCGTTCTTGGAGACCAGGAAGACCCGCAGGGCGAAAGCCGCCACCCAGAACGCCACCATGCAAATCAGGCCGGTCTGCCAGCCCAGGCGGTCGGAGAACAGCCCGACGGCGAAGACCAGTATCCCCAGGCCAAACAGCAGGGCCGCCAGAGCATTCAGGAATCTCGTCATCTGTCGTCCCATCCCATCTCGGTCACCCTCGCCCCTCCGAAGGTGGTTCCACCATTCGCTCCAACGGCGACAAATCGTCCGGGACCGGCTTGCACCCCCAATCGAAAAGTATAGGCGCGCCCTCGCGGGACCGTCAAACGGGGCCCAGGCGCCACTGCCCCCACTGCCCACGGCCGCGGCCGGTGAGAAGCGCCGCGGGCCGGTCCCCCGCGGTTTGTTCGCCCGCTGGCGTTCGAGTAGAATAAGGCGTCAGCCGCGACCGGAGGATAGCCCTGTGGATGAGCCTCTGCTGGTTCTCTTTGACGCTCATGCCCTGGTGCACCGGGCCTTTCACGCCCTGCCGCCCCTCTCCGCCAGCAAGACCGGAGAGCCGACCGGGGCCGTCTATGGCTTCGTCCTCATGCTCCTGAAGGTGCTCCAGGACCTGCGCCCCACTCACCTGGCCATGGCCTTCGACCGCCCCTCCCCCACCTTCAGGCACCTCGAGTTCGAGGAGTATAAGGCCCAGCGGCCCAAGGCCCCTGATGGGCTGGTGCGCCAGCTGGGGCGCGTCCGGGAGGTGGTGCGGGCCTTCAATATACCCATCTTCGAGATGGATGGCTACGAGGCCGATGACATCATCGGGACCATCTCCCGCCAGGCCGCGGCCCGGGGCATCAACACCATTATCGTGACCGGCGACAACGATGAGCTGCAGCTGGTCTCCGACAGGGCGAAGGTGCTGCTGCCGCAGCGGGGCTTCGTAGCCTCCACCCTCTGCGATCCGAGCTCGGTGCTGGAGAAGTACGGCGTCCATCCGGATCAGGTCCCCGACCTGAAAGGGCTGCAGGGCGACCCGTCCGACAACATCCCCGGGGTGCCCGGCATCGGACCCAAGACGGCGGCCAGGCTGGTCCAGCAGTTCGGCAGCGTGGACGGCATCTACCAGCACATCGGCGAGGTGGCGCCGGACAAGCTCCGGGAAACGCTCCGGGCCCATGAGGCGCAGGCGCGGCAGAGCCGGAGGCTGGCCACCATCGTCACGGACGTCCCGATCTCTTTCGACCTCGAGGGCTGCCGCGCTGCGGGCTACGACCGCGACGCGGTGGTGCAGCTCTTCCGTGACCTGGAGTTCTTCAAGGTCCTCAGCCGGCTGCCCGACCTGGGGGTGGTCGGGGACAGGGAGCCGGCGAGCATGCCAGCTGAGGAGGTCCGGCACACGCTGGTGAACACGACGGCAGCCCTGGAGCAGGCCGCGGCCAGGCTGTCGGAGTCCCGGTCCCTGATCGTCCGCGTGGCGGCCGAGCCGCGCGACCGGGAGGGCCTTGAGGTGGTCGGAGTGGCCTTGGGCATCCCGTCCGGCGAGATCTTCTACCTGGCCTTCGGCGGCGACGGGCTGGCTCTGCAGCCGGCCCTGGAGCGGCTGCGCCCCCTGCTGACTGGCCGCGGGGTTGGCAAGGTGTTTCACGACGGCAAGGAGGCCGTCAAGGCGCTGGCCGGCCACGGGCTGGCCCTGGGCCCGATGGAGTTCGACACCATGATCGCCGCGTACCTGCTGGGCGAGAAGGGAGCGGAGCTGCCCTCGCTGGCCCTCGCCAGGTTGGGGGTGGAGGTGGCGGCGCCACCGCCGCCCGCCAAGCGGGGGCTCTTCACGGAGGTGAGCACCGAGGAGAGGGCCAGGACCCTGTCCGCCGAGGTGCGGGCCATCGACCGCCTGTGGCCGCTCCTCGCGGGCGAGCTCTCGCAGAAGGAGCTGACGAAGCTCTTCACCGAGGTGGAGATGCCCCTGGTGCCGGTGCTGGCCCGCATGGAGCAGAACGGCCTGGCGCTGGACACCGGGCTGTTTCGGCAGCTGTCACAGAGCCTGGGCGGGCAGCTGGCGTCTCTGGAGGAGCAGGTCTACGCGCTGGCCGGCCGCCGCTTCAACCTCAACTCGCCGCAGCAGCTGGGCACCGTGCTGTTCGGTGACCTGCACCTCCCCGGAGGGAAGAAGACCAAGAGCGGCTACTCCACGGAGGCCTCGGTCCTGGAGGGGCTGAAGACATCCTTCCCCATCGTGAAGCTGATCCTGGAATACCGGCAGCTGGCCAAGCTGCGCTCCACCTACGTCGATGCCCTGCCGGCCCTGGTCGATCCCCGGACGGGCCGGCTGCACACCACCTTCAATCAGGCAGCCACGGCCACCGGCCGCCTGTCCTCCAGCGAGCCGAACCTGCAGAACATCCCCATACGGGGCGAGCTGGGCCGGCAGGTGCGGCAGGCCTTCGTGGCCGCGCCGTCGTGCCTCCTGGTCAGCGCGGACTACTCGCAGATCGAGCTGCGCATCCTGGCTCACCTCTCGCAGGACGCGCGTCTGCTGTCGGCCTTCCGGGAGGACAAGGACATCCATGCCGCCACCGCCTCGGAGGTGTTTGCCGTGGCCATCGGCCAGGTCACCCCTGACATGCGCCGCGTGGCCAAGGTGGTCAACTTCGGCATCATCTACGGCATGAGCGACTACGGGCTGGAGCAGGCCACCGAGCTCACCCGGAGCGAGGCGGCCCGGTTCATAGCCGCCTACTTCGAGCGGTATCCCGGCGTCAAGAGCTACCTGGACACCACCAGGCGGAAGGCCAGAGACCGGGGCTACGTGGAGACACTGATGGGCCGGAGGCGTTACATCCCCGACCTCGACTCGGGCAACCGGCAGGTGAGAGAGGCCGCGGAGCGCATGGCCATCAACATGCCGGTCCAGGGGACGGCGGCGGACATCATCAAGGTGGCCATGGTCAACCTGCAGGCAGAGATCGACCGGCGCGGGCTGAAGAGCCGGCTGATCCTGCAGGTCCACGACGATCTGCTGCTGGAATCGCCCCGGGAGGAAGCGGACCAGGCGGCGTCCCTGCTCAGGGACGTCATGGCCGGGGCCATGAAGCTCTCCGTTCCCCTGAGGGTCGACGTGAAGGCCGGCCCGAACTGGGGCGATATGGAGGTGGCCGGGCGCGTAGTCGAAACGCAAGGTTCATTTGACCTGGGAGGTTTTTGACATGACCCTGAGATGGATTGGCCTGGCCATGGCCCTGGCAGGGGGCCTGATGGCCATCCTGGCGCTCTGGGGGGGCTGGGGGGACTTCTGGGTGCTGGTCCTCATCGGCAGCCTCATTTTCGTGGTGGGCATGGGTGCGCTGATGCACCTGGGCCGCGGAAACGGCGGTGGCGGCAGCAAGACCGGTGGTGGTGGGAGTGGCAGCAGCACCGGCACCAACGGTGGCGGCGGCAGCACCGGCAGCGGCCAGTAGTCCCGGCCGGCGTCCGAAAGGGGGTATCCGATGGACAAGGGGTGGGTCCACACCACGGATGTGCTGGTGGTGGGGTCGGGTGGCGGGGGCATGACGGCGGCCCTGTCGGCCGGCGACAGCGGGGCCGAGGTTCTGGTCATCGAGAAGGGCCGCCTCTACGGCGGTTCCACTGCCATGTCCGGCGGCTCCATCTGGGTCCCCGGCAATCACCTGGCGGAGCGGGCCGGGCTGTCCGACTCGCCGGATGAGGCGCTGGCGTACCTGGTCGCGGTGACGGCCGGCCGGGTTCCCGAGGGGCGGCTGCGGGCCTACGTGAGCGCGGCCCCGGAGATGCTCCGGGACCTTCAGGCCAAGTCCCGGGTCCGGTTCCAGCTGGTGGCGGGCTACTCCGACTACTACCCCGCCCTGCCCGGCGCCCGCCCGGGAGGCGGGCGCACCATCGAGGCCATGCCCATGAGCGCCAGGAGGCTGGGCCGCCTGTGGGCGGAGATGCAGCCGTTGCCCAGCCAGGCCCGGCTGTTCGGGAGGATGATGGCCACCGCCGCCGATGCCCATCGGATGGTCGATGCCTCGCTCAGGGGCCGGGCCGCGGCCGCCCGGATCGTGGCCGCCTACTGCCTCAATCCCTGGCGCAGCCTGGCGAAGGCCGACACCCGGCTGACGCTGGGGAATGCCCTGATCGGCCGGTTGCGTCTCTCCCTGGCGGACCGCGGCATCGCGCTCTGGCTGGACACGGCCGGAGAGCACCTGATCATCGAGGACGGCCGCGTGGCTGGCATCGAGGCCGTCAGGGCCGGGCAGCGCCTTCGGGTGCGGGCCAGGAAGGGCGTCATCCAGGCCGCCGGCGGTTTCGCCCGGAACCGGGCCATGCGGGAGCAGTACCAGGCCCCGCCCGTTTCGGACGCCTGGACGGTGGCCTGCCCGGCCGATCACGGTGACGGCATACGGATGGGCCTGGAGGTGGGCGCCGCGGTGGACCTCATGGACGACGCCTGGTGGATGCCCACGAGCGTGGCGCCGGGGTGCGAGCTGCCCAACATGAGCATCGTCGACCGCTCGCTGCCCGGCTGCATGATCGTGAACCGGCGGGGCCAGCGCTTCACCAACGAAGCGGCCCCCTATATCGATGTGGTCAAGAACCAGTACGCCAGCCACGGCAGAGGTGACGGGGCCATACCGGCCTACTTCATCATGGACGGGCGTTTTCGGAAGAAGTACCCGGCCGGTCCCATAATGCCCGGGACCAGCGGCCGGAGGTTCATCGCCAGCGGCTTCCTGAAGGTGGCGGACAGCATAGAGGGCCTGGCCGGCGAGTGCGGCATCGACCCGAAGGGGCTGGCGGCCGAGGTGGAGAAGCTCAACCGGTATGCCGCCACGGGCCTGGACCTGGACTTCCGCAAGGGCGACGCGGCCATCGACCGCTTCTACGCCGACCCGTCGGTGCGGCCCAATCCCTGCCTGGCCCCCCTGGACAAGCCTCCGTACTGGGCCTTTGAGCTCTGGCCGGGGGACCTGGGCACCAAGGGCGGCCTGGTGACGGACCAGGAAGCCCGGGTGCTCCGCGGGGACGGGTCGCCGATAGAAGGGCTCTATGCCACGGGCAACTGCTCGGCATCGGTGATGGGGAACTCCTACGCCGGGGCGGGGGCCACCATCGGCCCGTCGATGGTCTTTGGCTACCTTGCCGGCCGCCACGCGGCGGGGCGGTAGAAGGCGGGGCCTGGCGATGAGAATTGCCGTCCTCTCCGATACTCACGTCGGGTCCCTGGAGGAGCTCCCGGCCCCGATGCTGAAAGCGCTGGCGGAGGCGGACCTGATCGTCCACGCCGGGGACTTCACTGAGACAGCCGTCCTTGATGGTCTGCGGTCGCTGAACGAGGTCAGGGCCGTCCACGGCAACATGGACTCGCTGAGGGTGCGGATGGCCTTGCCGCGCCGCGCCGTGTGCGACGCGGCGGGCAGGAGGATCGGGGTGACGCATGGACGGGGTGCTCCCACGGGCATCGCCGCCCGCGTCCGGGACGAGTTCGACCGGGCGGACGTGATCATCTTCGGGCATTCCCACATCCCCTGTCACGAGGTCATCCGCGGCGCCCTGATGTTCAACCCCGGCCGTTGCCGCGGGTACTATGGTCTCCTGACCATCGGGGATGACATAACGGCCCGGGTCGTCCCGGTCTGACGAGGCCGGACCAGCGGCCTCGGGCTCCCGCCGTCCGTCACGTGGTGATTCTGTGATGGGGCCCGGACCCCTTGAGAGGCACGGGAGAGTCAGGGCTGGTAGACTCGTATGATTCCGGAGGACCACAGCTTGTCTGTGGAGAAGGGACAGGTTGGGGAGAAGAGGCTGAGGGCCGTCACCATGATGGCCGGGTCAGAGGACGCGATAGCCGTGGCGAGGGCGTTTCTGGACGTGCGCCGGGCGGTTGTCGGAGCGGCCAATCCGTTCTACCGGCTGCCTTGATGTGAGGGGGTCTACCGGCCGGCTGTTGCCGGCCGCGAAGCCGGGGGCACGCAGGCAGCAGGGTGGGCGGTGGTGTGGACGGCACGGAGCAGCTTCTTGTTCCTCACCGCGCCGGTGGGTTCAGAAGGAGGGAGAGAGGAACCGGGAGAACACGACGGCAATCTACGCCGCGGGCAAGTGCCGGAGTTGTCGGGGCACTCGTGAAGGGCGGCGCCCCGGCCATCAGCCGGGAGAACCGCTGTACTGTACGGTGTATGAGGCACCTCGGCATCCCAGAGGCGCAGCCGCCAGTGCTGTGGCTCTCGTGATTGATCCCGAAGGCCGCCACGTTCGTGGCGCGGCCTGACCTTATGGACCCGGGCACAGGCGGATGAGGCGCCATGCAGACCGGCGTCGAAAACGAGCGGGACGTCGCCTCGGCGACGTCCCGCTCCTGCATCCTATCCGGCAGGTGAGGCCGGCCTGGCTCAGGGAGCCCTCCCACCAGCGTTCCTCTCTCCTGAGGCCGCTTCTAGGCTAAGCTTGTCCACCAGCGTCTCACCTGTGGGCCATCCGGATCGGCTTTCCATTCATGCTGCACTGCGTTAGAGGATATTAGCCCTCCCATGTTAGAATCACGATAGAGAAGTAATGGAACCGCGTTAGAATGGAGGTTGGCCACATGTCCAGCGGGAACTGGCGGATAGTCGGCACCATAAAGCGTGTCAGGGGTTCGTGCACGATCGGCCACAAGGTGGGGGACCAGTTCGAGCTCAGCGGCTACTCCTCCGGCGGTCTCTGCGGCTACTTCTATCACGACATCTTTCCCTTCATCACCATGCTGGAATACGGGGGCGGGTTCCCCTGGGGGGATCCCGATGTGATGCAGTGGGAGTGCATCGACAAGGCGAATGCGGTGACCATCGAGCTGCGCCGTATCCAGGCCTCCTAGTGCGGCCTGGCGCCATGTCGGTGTCATGGTCCCGCTGCGGCGCCCGCGCTCCGGCCGCAGTGGCGGCCGGTGGCGATTATGTGAGGGCCTGACCGAGGGTAATCCGTGCCCCGGACCGACTAATCTGGAGCATGGCCGGTGTGATGTCCTCCCGTCAAACCAGGGCTCAGCTAAGTATTCCGACACGCCGGAAATACGGTTTCCCCGGTCGTGGAATACGTAGCCCATTGGATACAGGGCAACACCGGTTTGTGTCATTATGGTAATCGTGTAAGAGGTGCCAGGGGTCAGAGACACGCACGCCGAACGGCCAAGGCCGACGGCAAGCTGAAGGGTCCCGGCCCCGGGCGGGAAGAGAAAACCTGACCAGGGCAGCGGAGAAGGAGGACATCCATGACGACTGAAGAAGCGAAGAATGCAGTGAGCTACGGCAATATCGTGAGCAACCTGCTGGCGCTCCGGGATGAAGTACGGCAG
>ERZ1649853.1083-NODE-1083-length-10862-cov-4.522624_pt1 | contig 10862 bp, 8 predicted proteins | sample MGYA00575353_ERZ1649853 | MGnify/ENA primary metagenome ERZ1649853 (study PRJEB40853, sample SAMN11349654) | freshwater sediment metagenome | isolation source: river sediment | host: Sediment | place: India: Okhla Barrage, New Delhi | collected 2017-02-21 ...
GTTGTGAATTGTGACGAGGCGCATGAAGAGCGCGTCGCCCTGCTTGAAGAGATGGTAGAGATAACCCAGCGAATAGTTGCGGCAGGTGTGGCAATCGCACAATGAACTGATGGGCTGATCGCTGCGGATGTTGCGTTCGTTATCGGCGTACCAGTAGGAGAACCAATCCCCTTCCAAACCTGCGTGCGCGCCATCGGCGGGATGGTTGAAACGATACAGCCGCCCGTGGCGGGCGTCGCGGGTGGGCATGGCGCTGTCAAAGAGGTCATACCCGAGTGCGTAACAGGCGAGAACATTTACTGGGTGGCCAACGCCAAGGGCATGCATGGGGAACTGGCGCGGAATGACCTCGCGGGTGTAACCGATGATATCGGTGAGCAGGTGGTTGTCTTTGTCAAGCGGCCAACCGCCGAAACCGTAGCCATCGAAACCGATTTCGAGCAACGCGTCGGCGCAGCGCTTGCGCAGGTCCTTAAAGCCGCCGCCCTGGACAACGGCGAAAATCCTCGGGCGGGTGTCTTCCGAGAGGTTCTTTTGCCGGAGCAGGCGGTCATATTCGGCGCGGCTGCGCTTTGCCCAGGCGACGGTGCGGTCCACAGAGACGACCTGGGAGGCGTAATCATCGTCCACGTGGGTGCAGTCGTCCAGGCAGATGACGACATCAGAGCCAAAGCCAAGCTGGAGCTGGATGACCTTCTCGGGTGTGAGATTAAACTTGCGTGAGCTGCCCTCGGGGTAAAAGGTGATACCGTTCTCGTGCAGCTGCCCGTATTTGGGGTTCTGGCGGATGAGCGAATAGGCCTGAAATCCACCGGAATCGGTGATGATGGCTTTCGGCCAGCCGGTCATGCGGTGCAGACCGCCGAGCGATTGGATGGTGGTGGAGCCGGGTTTCTGTGTAAGATGAAAAGTGTTCATCACCAGCGCTACGATACCGCAGGCTTTAAGGTCATGGCTGTCAATGGTGCGCACAACGCCGTAGGTGGCATCGGGCAGGAAGACCGGCAGCTGGATGGTGTGCGGACCAAGGGTGAGCATGGGATTGATCACAGCCGCTTCAACCTCAACGCGGACCAGTTTTCGTCGACCGCGATCATCGCTATCCCTTTCCAACCGTGCGCCTGGGCGTAACTATTGATGGAATCGCGGTGGATTTCCCCTTTTAGCTTCGAAGTCAACTTGGGGTAGGTGATCCAGAGCATGCCGTCCCTGGCCACAAGAGGCGCCAGGCGTTCAAATTGCTCCTCTAGTTGCTGCTGGGACGTAATGAAAACCTGGATGATGAGTGATGGAACAGGGTCGTGCGTGACCGCCGCCCCGGACGGAATGGTGCCGGCTTTTTCGGGATAACCAGCGGGTGGATTGAGAATCGCCATGGTACGACCGGGTTTAAGCTGGAGTTTTTCGAGGATGGTTTTTTCAGTCATCGTTCAATTCCTGGATGAATTCCTCTGGATGGCGGCAACAACCGCGGCTTCCATCAGCTGCTGCAGGTGGGGGGATGGCAGGATTTCATGGCTCATCTTCACGTAGGCGTGCACCCTGCCGCTGCCTTCCATCAACCCGGCCGGGTCGGGCAGATCGCGCCCGCGGTAGATGCCGAGCTTGACACCCTTTTGGGATGGGATGAGGGTGAACACAACACCCTTCATCCCCGGCGCGATGCTGTAAGAGATGATTTTCGACGGTGAATCGAGTTCTTCCTTGAGCGCTGGATATCGCCGCAAAAGATCGGCGCGAACCTCATGGAGGAGCACGGCAAACGGTTCGGGATAATTTTGAATGAATTGATCGATCAGCATACTGCAATTATACGGTATGCGCGCTGAGCGCGCGCAAACTCGGGTGTTGCGCGGCGATGTCAGTCGGTCTGCTTGCGGGCTTCAGGTACCTTGAGGAGGACCACGGCTGAGACCAGCATGAGCAGGGCGGAAACCGCGAACAAAGCTGTCCAGCCCCACCACTGACCGGGAGTGGCGTTGTTGAGCCAATCGGTCATGGGACCTTCAAGGCGGGCGACCGCGGCTGAACCGGCCGTGGCTATGTTTGTCAGTCCGATATACTTGCCGGCATCATCCTTGGGTGCCATATCGTTGGCGAAAGCCCAGTTGGTGCTGAGGAAGATCCCCAGGCCGATTCCCATAAAGGCACCAAAGATAAGCAGCTGGGCGGGGGTGGAAGCGAAGATGAGCAACACCGCGCCGATGGCTCCGATGATCGAGGAGAGAATCTGCAAGCGCTTGCGGCCGAAGCGGTCACTGAGCGAGCCGGCGAGGAGACTGAAAATGATAAGCACGATGACAAATGACCCCATGACAAACTGGGTGAAAACGATGGGGTCCTGCTCGGGGAACTTATCGCGGATGAAATACTGGGCGAAGGATTGAAATCCGTAGATACCGACCAGGTAAAAGAAGCGGCTGAGGATCAATTGCCAGTAATGTTTGTCGCCTTTGATCTTGAAATTAAAGACATCCTTGACCAGTTTGCCAAATTCGATGCGATTCCTGCCGGTCGTGATGGAGGGTTTTTCCTTTGAAAACACCAGGGTGATGAGCGCGAAGATCGCCAGCAGGGCTATGATGACAATGATCGAAAGGCTGGGATCCGGGTCATCCGCTGAGATCAGGAAGCCCATCAGTAGCGAAGAGAGGACGATGCCCGCCATATCGAGAGCGGTTTTGATGCCACTGGCGAGGCCGAGCTTTTCGGCAGGGACTTCATCGGGGAGCAGACCCTGGGCGGGACCGTGGGCGATGTTAGAGGTGGTCTGCAGACCGATGTAACCGATGAAGAGGGCAGGCAGACCGCCAATGAACCCCATGATGGCGAGGAAGACCAGGTCGCCGGCTGTACCCAGCCACATGAATGGACGCCTGCGACCGATGCGCGACTGCCAATGGTCGCTGACCGCGCCGGAAAGAGGCTGTACGAGCATGGCGATGATCAGGCCGAAGAAGGTGAGCAATCCCAGCCAGGTGTTCTTGTGGGTCTCGGGAATGTATTTGAGAAGGACAGCGGGAAGAATGGTGACGTGCAGGCTGTTCCACATGAAGGAAAGGCCGATCCAGTAGGCGTTGAGAACGAAGAGGTACCAGCCGTTAATGCGTTTCATGTAATCCTCCGAAAATTTCTCAAAGAGCGTCGATAAAGAAGTGAGTTATGGTTTCGAGGTATGTGTCCGGGTGGAGATCTTCGACGTTCCGGTGTTTTGCTTCCTGGACGAGCCACAGCCTGGCACGCGAGCCACATCGTTCAACCAGCCTGTCAAGCTGGTCGCGCCTGACGTAGCGATCCTGACCGCCCTGGATGAACAGGATCGGCAGGTCGGGTACCTGGTCGCTCATGGTGAGGAGGTCCTGGCGAAAGAGATTCCTGCCGGAAAAAAGCGAACCCCCGATGAGCATCATGCCGGCAAGAAGCCACGCCAGAGGGGATGCGATCTTCCGCATCGTGAGATTCTGCATCACCGCGTAATGCAGACTGGGAGGGGCACAATCCGAGATCACTGCGTCGATCCCGGGTACGCGCGGGGCAGCCAGAATGGCAGCGCGCCCTCCCATGGAAAACCCGAGCAAGCCCAACCGCTGACTGCCCCGTTTTTTCACTTCGGCCACGGCAGCCTGCACGTCTCTCACCTCAAGCGCGCCCAGGGTGGTGATCATTCCGCCGCTGCGGCAGTGGGCGCGGAAGTCAAACATCAAAACATTGCAGCCGGCGTTGACGAGGTGCGGGGCGTAGCGCAGGTCCGGGTCCATGGAGCCGGCGTAACCATGCAGCAGGATGACGGCGCGGGAAGCGTTATCAGCGGGGATCCACCAACCGTGCAATTGGATCCCGTCGCTGGTCGTGAAGGCGATATCTTCATAAGGTAGAGATTCTTCAGCCGGAGTGTGAGCACCTGCAACGCGGCGGGGGTGGATCAATGGCAGCGAAACAACAACGCAAAGAATGACCAGGAGGAGTACGATGCCCGCTACCACGAACCCGGTCATGGGTTCGATCACTCCGGTTTGGTATTGAAGACCATATCCCACAGGGGAGAACTGACCCCGAAGCGTTTATCGGGCGTCTTGTAATGATGCTGCATGTGATAGCGCTTGATGTATTTGAGGTAGCCGCTGCGCATGGGGAAATGGTGGGTGGCGTAATGGGTGATATCGTAGATGAGATAACCGAGGATGAAGGCGGAGAACACGGGTGGGACCCATTGGGGCGACTGGAGGATCACGGCGAAGATGAGGTAGAAAAGCCCGTAAAAGATGGCGGCCAGGGGGATGGCGACGGCTGGAGGCATTACCAGGCGAGTTTTCATCTGCGGTTGGGCGTGATGCACACCGTGAAACAGGAAAATGATACGCTGCGCTTTTTCGCCTTTCACCGGCATGTGAAAGAGGAAACGGTGGAGCAGGTATTCCGAGAGCGTCCATAAGAAGAGCCCCAGGAGGAAGCCAAGGGGGATGTAAAGCGGGAACGCACCGGCGGGGGCTTTAACGATCGACCAGATGAGAAAGAAAAGGCAGACAGGAAGCCAGAGCGCGACCACGGCGACCGGGCTGATGTGAGAGAAAAATTCAAGAAAATCAGATTTGAACAGGCGGATGGGAACATCGCTGTGATCGGTCGGTAAGTGTGCCACGGGTTACCTCCTAAAGGGATTGGGTCAATTTTATCTTAAATCACATCAGGCGCGGTGAATTTCGATCGTATGAGTATCGAGGTCACCGGGAGAATAGGTGAGCAGCTGCGCCTGGGGGTCGTACTGATAAGCGCCGTCGCTGAGGATCACGTTGATCCCCTCCGGGTAATGATAGGTAGGGACGAAGATCTCGGTCGGTTGCTTGGTGGCCTGGAGGCTGCGGAAGACATATCGAAAGACGCGGCTGCGGATATCGAATGAAAGTGACACCGGCTGCCCGCCTGTGGCGGTTGGGAACGGGCGGATCACCGCCGGCAGCGCGCGGCCGCCCGAGTTGAGGTCCGCGGGGTCTGCCTGCTGGTCGCGGCTGAAAATGGATAAGTCCTCGTCATTCCAGCGGTCGCCACGCGCGTTGATGTTGTCAGAGGTGTAGTTCCACAGGGTGTAATTGAGCATGTGGCTTTCCATCGGCCGCATGCTGCGGTCCATCGCCTGGACCTGTATGGAGAAATCTCCGCTGGTGAATGCCTTTTTGTCATTGAGGTCGAACGGGATGCCGAACTCCCCGATGAGAAGCGGGACACCCCCAAGTTTTTCACTGGCGTCGCTCTTGATCGCGGCAATTTGAGCGAAGATCGAGCGCTGAACGGCTTTTCTGCCAAAGACCGGGCGGCGCGTGCGGACGTCGACAGCGAGCCAGGGAGCGAACTGTTTTTGGAAAAGGACAGCGCCGTCGTACCAATGGGCGGCGTAGACCATGCGATGCTGCTCAGCATCCTTCCAGAGAGGGGAGGCATCCTCAACCTCGTTTTCAAAGAAAATCAACGCCTCAGGGCTGACAGCGTGAATCATTTGAGCGTAGCTTTGCGTGAAAGGCAAGAGGTAATCCTGCGAAAAACTGGCCCGCCGGCCGTTGACGCTGGAAAAGTGATCTGGACGAAGCAGGACGGGCTGCCCGCTTGGGTCGAGGTCCCAGACGCCGTTTTCCCGCCAGACACAGACGCGGCCCGGCAGCCAGGTGGAAACGCAGGATGGATTGATTGTCACACTGCCACGGCGGCGGATGCCAAATCTGCCCGCGCGGTAGATCGCGACCTGGCGGGTAAAGCCTGATCCGAGGAGAATCGATTGCCATGGCGTGGGGGAGGGTCCCAGCTGGAGGCTCTCATACGGGAGGGCGAGATCGCCGACGCCAACGAATCCGCGCTGGGGCTCGTTGAAGATATCGTAGCCGATGACGCAATCCAGGTCTTTGAGCTTTTCAGCGACCTGGCGCATGGCTGACAGGTATTGCCTTTGAAGGTAGTCCTGTATGGGAATGCTGTCGACGCGGGTATTTGGGGCAAAGTCGTTGCCTGCGAAGAAAAGGGTGAACATGGTGGCGGCGGCGAGCTTGCTGGCGTTGGTGGGCCAGACCATGCGCGGGAAGGGATCCCCATGGGTCTGGTGGACGATGGCAGCGCCGGTGTCTTTGAATTTGGTCATATCCAACCCGGCCGCTTCAAGCGTCCAACCCGGGGCGCCATCGCCGCCGGAGAAACGCGACCAGACGTCCTGGTGGGGGTCAATGAACACCATGAAACCCCATTCACCGGCTTTGGAGACGACCTGGTGGAGGTAATCGAGGTAGGACTGGTCGTAAATACCGGGACCTGCGTGCTCGATGGCCTCCCAGGTGACGAGGAAGCGCAAGGTGTTAAAGCCCCAGGAGCGCAGACGGCGGTAATGCTCGTCGGCTTCGGTGAGAGGGAAGGGCCGCCCGACGAAGGAAACCTCGCGGTGGTTGAAAAACCCCTCAGAGCGGTAGGTTGAGCCATCGGGGACAACCGGCACCTTGCTGCTGCCGCCCAGGTTGACACCACGCAGCATCAGCACACGGTTGTGTGAATCAACGAATTGGTTGCCGCTGACTTTGAGCATGTGAGTTCCTTCTGGTTGAGGAGGTGGCGAGCACCCGGGAAATCAGAGCAGTTAAGCCAGCGAGGATGGGCGTGAGCCCGCTGACAAACAGGATCTGAATCAAACACAGGAGCGCGAGGTAGCTCGTCAGGTAATCCGGCAGGGTCCAGGTGACCAGTGCGCCGTTGAGGACAAAACTGAGCAGCACGGGCAGGAAAAGCACCAGCACTGTGGTCAGACCCTGCCAGAGGGTATATTCGGCCGCCGCTGCCGGCGAAAGACGGAAAATCCGCCTGGAGAGCGCAACCACCAGCCAACCGATGATAAAGGATACTGCTGTGGTTACACCGATATATACGATGAGTTCGGTGACGCCGATAATGGAACTGAGCGAGTAGACTTTGCCATCGAGAACGGCGTAACGAAGGTTGAACAACAGGGCGGTGATCAGACCGGTCAGCAGCCAGCCCCCCACTCCGCGTTTCTTGTGGCGCAACAGCAGGGTGAGCGCAACCGCCAGGAAAATGGCGGCTCCTGCCGAGTGCCAGATCCTTTCGGAGAACAACCTGTGTTCGCGGATGGTTGCGATGACTGCCTGGTAGTCGCTCACAAGCGAACCTCGCGGGGTCTCGATGCGGGCATTGGGAGACACGCTGGCGGTGTAAGCGGTCAGAAGTTGAGACTGTTGGTCACGGGTTACAGAAGGGATCGCCGCGGAAACCTGCGGGGACAGGTTGAGCATTTCCTCCAGCACACGCCCCTGGGCGGAGGCGGGGATGTTCGCGCCAAACAGCGCGGCGATGGTGGGCGCGACATCCACCATCTGGATATCCGCGTACGTGCCGGGTTTTATTCCCTTGCCCGCGATGACGAAGGGCTCAAGGAGCACGACCGGGTCCTGCCCGCCATGACCGCCGGCATCGATCTGACCATGGTCGCTCAGAACGACAATGGTCTCGTTCTCCAGGTCCATGGCGGCGAGGATCTCAGCCACCAGGTCATCTGAGCGTTTAGCGGCGGCGTCCCAGTTGGGGGATGCGGCGCCGCCCTCATGATGCCCGGCGTAATCCACCTGGTCGATATGCACGAGCACCAGGTTGGTATCGGTGGCTTTCAGCCAAACAAGAGCGGCGTCAACCACCTCGCGGTCGGCGGCGGCATCTTCACCGGGAGTGTAGGATGAGTGGTCCACATCACCCTGCGGAACCAGCTTTTCGAACCAGTAGTAACCGGATATGGCGGTTTCAAGCCCGGCGCGGCTGGCGGCGCTAAACAGGTTGTCCTGGGTGAAGGTGGGAATCTCCTCGTAATCGAGGTTAAAGACCGGACCATCATTGATCGCCGGCCACGCGCCGGTGAGGAGCGTGCTGTAGCCAGGTTCCGAAAAGGAAGGCGGCTGACTGTGCATCAGGGCGGATGCGCCGACCTGGCGCAGGTGGGCGAGGGTGGGCATGACGGATTCCTTGAGCGATGTATCGTAGCGCAGCGCGTCAATGAGCACGAAAACCAGCCGGTCTGTGGCAGGCTCGCCAAGGCTTTCAGCAGGCTGCGGGGGCGCATCCTTGAGCGGGGAACGGTAGGCGTAATTCGAGTCGATCATTCCCGTCGCCCAGAAGTAGGAGCCGGCTGCCAACGCCAGCATGAGCAATACAAGTAAGACGACCTTTAACCAGGGTTTCATGAGGGTTTCTCCGAGAAATAGATGCCTGTGATAAGATATCAGTTGTTAGTCAATTTTACTTAAGAAATCGAAAAGATACCATTGAAAGAAAGCAAGCGTCATACCAGGCTCACGGCAGGATTCCTGAGAGCGCCATATTTTGGGATTTTTTTTGGGATTTTTCCAATTCTGTTTGTATGGGCGCAAAACCAACTGCAGGTGACCGGGGGTGTCGTCCTGCCTGTATTCCTGCTCACCCTTGCGGGCGTACTGGTGGTATGCGGTTTGTGTTCGCTGGCCTGTCGATCGGTGGTCAAGGGCTCAGCGCTGGCTTCCTACCTGTTCCTGTTTTTCTTCGCGTACGGGGACCTGTACAACGCGGTCGGCGGGAAGACCCTGCTTGGGATCGAGGTTGGTTACCTGAAATTCACGCTGGCATACGGGGTGTTCTTCCTCGCGGGCTTGATCCTATTATTGAAGATAATTAAGAACGCGGGAACGTGGGTGAGCGTGCTGAATATCGTCTCGGCAGCGCTGGTGCTTTTTAACCTGGTTTCCATCGCCAGGTTCCAGCTCGCGCTGCGTAACCCGGCGGATGCAAAGGACGTTGCCACCACTGTAAAACCCGGTGAGGATAAGAACCTGCCAGATATCTACTACATCATTCTCGACGCGTATTCGCGGGCAGATTTTCTACAAGAAGCATACCACTACGATAATTCTCTGTTCATTGAATGGCTAACGAACGAGGGGTTTTACGTGGCCGAGTGTTCGAATTCGAATTACGATGGAACACTTTCTTCGGTCTCTTCTTCATTAAATTATTCTTACATTGAGAATTACAACCTGGAGGGGGCAGTACCAGACGAGGAAAACGCGGGGATCTCGCAGCAGCTGGGCGAAAACCGGGTGAGACAGGAATTAAACGCGTTTGGATATCAGTTCGTGACCACCAGGGGGTACTCCGCTTTCAACGACATTCGGGATTCGGATATCTACTTGAATGTGAACCAGGCTAAAGGGTTAAGTGACTCGCTGCAGCGGGCGCAGTTCGCGCGCCTGTATCTTTCAACCACGGCGTTGCGCCTGGTGTTCGAGATCTACACGGCAAATCCGTCTGAGCACCCGAATATTCCGCGGTTCTTTGAGCTGGGCAAAGACTTTGAGTACATGGACTCATCGAGTTTCTGGTACAACCAGACACGCTACGTGTTTGACTCACTCGAGGAGATCCCGAAGATGGACGGAAATTACCTGGTTTACGCTCACATCAACGCGCCGCATGGTCCGCAGGTGTTCGACCGAGACGGCAATTTCCGCTACGTGCCGCCATCGAACCTCGACCCCCAGTATTACATCGACACAGTAATTTATCTCAATAAGCGGATTGAGGCGCTGGTCACCACGCTGCTCGAGGAATCAGAGGTACCGCCCATTATCGTGATCCAGGCGGACCACGGTTCGCATATCGTGCCGGGCGGGTTCGACAAGCACAAAATTCTGAATGCCTATTACCTGCCGGGGAGCGATTTTCCGCTCTACCCGACCATCACCCCGGTCAATACATTCAGGGTGATCCTTAACGAGTACTTTGGCAAAGATCTGGAAATGCTGCCTGACAGGATCTTCGTTAAGGTGTTGAATGACCGCGAGGTCTTCCCCTCGCAATGTGATTACCCGTAATTTACTCCACTGCTTTCAATTGCGCGGCGGGTACCCCGTGATGCTGCGGATTTCATCGTAGAGCGGTTTCAACCGGTCGTACATCTTCAAATACACACGGTTGTACAACTCGTTATAAATATCCTTGTTTTCCGCGATGGGTTCAAAGGTGGCACCCTTGCGGGTCATTTCTTTCACCGCGGTTGAAAATTCGGGGTGGAGTTTGAGCCCCACGGCCAGGTCAATGGCAGCGCCCAGCCCGCTGGATTCATAGACGTGCGGATTTGACGCGGGCAACCCGAAGATATCGGCGGTCAACTGCATGGCGGCCTTGCTCTGGCTGCCGCCGCCGGCGACCCGCACCTCCTGTATCGGGATGCGCGTGTGTTTGGCGGTGCGCTCCGAGCCTTCGCGCAGGGCGTAGGCAAGCCCTTCAAGGATCGAGCGATAGAGATGGGCGCGGGTGTGCACGTCACCGAAGCCGATCACCGCACCTTTGGCTTCGGGACCGGGAATCTTGAGCCCGGGCGACCAGTAAGGCTGGAGGGTGAGCCCCATCGAGCCGGGTGAAACGGAATTCACCAGGTCATCGAAAAGCTCCTCGGTGGCTACCCCGCGCTGATCAGCCAGGCGCTCCTCGTTCATACCAAACTCGCGCTTGAACCAGGAGACCATCCAGTAGCCGCGGTAGATCTGAATTTCGAGCGAGTATGAACCGGGAACTGCGGCGGGATAAGGCGGGATGAGCGGGATGACCTCAACGTACTTATCAAGGGTGGTATTGATGGTGGCGGTTGTGCCATAGGAGAGACAGGGGATCGAGGGATCGAGACAACCAGCGCCGATCACCTCGCAGGCTTTATCAGCGGCGGCGGCGATGAGCGGCAGACCTTCCGGGATCCCGGTGGCAGCGGCTGCTTCAGCGGTGATTACGCCGATCTGGTCCGCGGGTTTGTACAGGTCAGGCAGCATTTCCTTGTTGACGGGAACCGCCTGCCATTT
>ERZ1649853.1084-NODE-1084-length-10856-cov-6.896861_pt1 | contig 10856 bp, 11 predicted proteins | sample MGYA00575353_ERZ1649853 | MGnify/ENA primary metagenome ERZ1649853 (study PRJEB40853, sample SAMN11349654) | freshwater sediment metagenome | isolation source: river sediment | host: Sediment | place: India: Okhla Barrage, New Delhi | collected 2017-02-21 ...
GCAGATATTCTCGTTAAACCATCCTTTACTCCTACCTCAACCAATACCCCCACTCCGACCCCCACTGCCACGCCCACTCTCACCCCCACCCCCACTGCAACCTTCACGCCATTACCCACTAATACCCCCTGGCCCACTTCCACCCCAGCCCCGGTGATCTATAACACTCCGGTACCGGTTTCCTCGGACCTCTCCGGTCATTGGATCGATATCGACCTTAGCCAGCAGATGCTTTACGCCTACGATGGAGACACGCTCGTGAATTCATTTGTAGTCTCCACGGGCACTTACCTCCATCCCACCGTCACCGGCACCTACTATGTCTATGTCAAATACCTCTATTCCGATATGACCGGTCCGGGGTATTACCTCCCGGATGTACCGTACACGATGTACTTTTACTCCGGCTATGCAATCCATGGCACCTACTGGCATAACAATTTCGGAACCCCGATGAGTCATGGCTGTGTAAATATGCGCACCAGCGAAGCCGGCTGGATCTTCGATTTTTCCGAGATTGGAACCCCTGTTGTAATTCATTATTAGTATCTTATGGCAAATTCTCTTGATCTCACTCAAATGTCCAGGCGGGAATTCCTGCGGATCGGCAGCGCTTCCCTGCTCTCCCTGCTGGCAGTTAGTAAGCCCTCTTTTGCGTATGCGAGCAAACTGACCGCGCAGGAATCCGGTCTCTCGATGGGACGCGTCACCACCAACGTCGTTAATCTCTATGATCAGCCTTCCCTCGATGCCACGGTCATTAAAACCCTCTGGCAGGACCTGGTTCTCCCCATAACCAAGGTAACCGTGGGAACAGGTGAACCGGACCATAACCGGACCTGGTACCAGTTGAATGGCGAGGGATACGCGCATTCAGGCAATATCCAGCCTGTCGAGATCAAGTTGAATAAGCCGGTTACCGCAGTGCCTGATACTGGCCTGCTCGCAGAGATCACAGTACCCTACACCGATGCTGTTTGGAATCCCATTTTTAAGAAACTCTTTGCATACAGGCTCTACTACTCGACCACCCATTGGATCCTGGATGTGCTGCAGGACGCTGAAGGGCAGACCTGGTACGAGGTGTTGGAAGATTTTTACCAGTTTAAGTACTACGTAAACGCTGCGCACATGCGCGTCATTTCCGAGGATGAAGTTTCCGCCCTATCCCCTTCGGTTCCCAATGCCGACAAGCGCATCGAAATCTGGCTGCGCGACCAGGTGGTCATCGCTTTTGAAGGAGATACCCAGGTTCAGATGCTCCGCTGCTCAGGTGGCATGAAATACTTCAACCATTTTCTCACCCCCACCGGTGCCTTCACCACAGATTACAAGCGTCCCTCGCGCCACATGGTCGCCGGCAGCAAAGCCAGTGCCAACAGTTACGACCTGCCCGGGGTCCCCTGGGTATCCTTTATTGATGAAAATGGCATCTCCTTCCACGGGACCTATTGGCACAATGATTTTGGCAAACCCCGCAGTCACGGCTGCATTAACCTCCCGTCAGCCGGCGCAAAATGGGTCTACCGCTGGACCATGCCGACTGTGCCTTTCACGGAACAGAGAGCCTTCAGCCGCAGCGGAACCAATATCCGCATCTCTCTTTAATCGATTCTCGCATTTGAAATTCCATTCGCTTATAATTGGCAGTAGAGGTATCTATGCCGCGTGAGCCATTATTTAAAGGATTGGTTGTCGATGAAAATGACCGGGTCGTGCAAACCGGGTTCATTGGTAATGAACCCTGCTACATCATCGATGATTCGGGGTTTAATCACCATGTGCCTTCAGAACAGATTGATCTGGAAGTGCTAGCTCATCTGGGCAGTCAGATCAAAGGTAATGAAGAAATGATCGCCGATGAAGCTGCCAAGATGTCGGGGCAGGATGATCTTTTTTCCCATGCCATGATCGAGAACCAGTTGAAGAACATGGATAAACAATTCCCGCTCATCATCCAGACCGGTCTGCCGGATGACACTCGTGCTTACCTCGGGATGATGGGGTTCAAAGTTGTCATCGACATTCACGGATCCATTATCGAAATCAAGCAGCCCGGCAGGGCAGCAGATGATGAAGGACCGGGAGGAGGGGAATAAGGTGATGGGAGTTTTGATCCATGTCTGAATTCATCCGCTCGGTGACCGAAGGTGATTTCGAATACGAAGTCATCGCCTATTCACAATCGCTGCCTGTTCTTGTGGAATTCTGGGCATCCTGGTCCAAAGCATCCAGGTCGCTGGCTCCCCTTCTCGAAAAGATCACCCTGAACGCTGAAGGGAGTTTCCGTCTCGCTCGCGTAGACACCGACGCCTTCCCCAATCTCCCTTTGCGCTACGGGGTTTTCACCATTCCATCGATCGTCGCCTTCAGCCAGGGTGCGCGCGTGAGCGAGCTTTCGGGTCTGCAAAGCGAAGCGCGCATCGTGGATTTTATCCAGCGCATTCTTCCGCCAAGTCCAGCCCATCTGCTCACCCAGAAAGGCGACAGCCTCCTCGCCATCGGCGACCTCGAAGCCGCCGCCAAAGCCTATCAGGATGCCTTAAGAATGAATAACGGGTATCCCGCTGCCTTGCTCGGCACCATGCGCGTCGCCCTTCGCCAGGGAGATGCCGATACCGCCCGCCTGATCTTCCGTGACTTCCCCATCAGCAAAGAATACGAGCGTGCTGAATTGCTTGAGCCGGTCATCAAAGCCATGCAGGATGCCGAAAATCATCAGCTTCCGGCAGACACGGATCTCGATGCGGCTTTTTCCAATTCGGTCCGTTTGGCTCTTCGCGGCAATCTCCTCGCCAGCCTGGATGGGCTGCTCGAAATCCTCAGGGTCAACAAACACTTTGCCCGCGACCGTGCCAAATTGGTCTTCCTGGGATTGCTGGAATTGCTTGATCCGGAGTCTGAGGAAGTGACCAGCTACCGGAAAGAGCTTGCCTCAATTTTGTTTTAATTTGAACGTCGAATAAATCAGTCGTCCTGATCATTGGGCAGCAGCGCAATTGGTTATAATCGGCATGTATTATTGATTTGAAAGAGGAAATCATGAAAAAAATTTTCCCCCTGCTCCTTATCTTTACCCTGATTTTTACAGGCTGCACCAAAAGCCCTGAATCATCAAAAACCATTAAAATCGCGGTCCTGCCGGTACTGGATTCGCTGCCGTTGTATGTGGCGCAATCCAATGGATATTTCACCGATGCCGGTCTAACCGTTGAACTCATTCCGGTCGGCTCAGCCCCTGAACGCGATCAGTTGATGCAATCCGGGCAGATTGATGGAATGCTCAACGAAGTTGTTACCACCCTCTACTACAACCGCGAGGGGTCGAAGATCAAAATGGTCCGCTTTGCCCGCATCGCCACTGCCGAATACCCCGTCTTCCGCATTCTGGCAGCCAAAAACAGCGGCATCACCACGGTTGAGGGATTGAAGGGCGTAGAGATTGGCGTCTCGGAAGGCACCATAATTGAATACATGGCTGATCGCGTGCTGCAGAATGCCGGATTGACAGCCGATGAGATCAAAAAGATTGCGGTTCCCAAGATCGCCGACCGTACCGCACTGTTGGAATCCGGGGAGCTTAAAGCTGCCGTGATGCCCGACCCGCTGGCCTCGCTGCTGATGCAAAAGGGCGCAGTCGCGGTCATCGATGACACATCTCTGCCGCAAGTTAGCAACAGTGTTTACAGTTTCAGCGTTGAGACGCTTGAAGAGTACCCCGCAGAAGTTAAGGCTTTCCTTGCAGCCGTCGAAAAAGCGGTCATTGAGATTAATCAAAATAAAACCGCCTACACAGAACTGATGGTCGAGCAGAAGCTCGTGCCGCAAGCCGCCGTCGGGAAATACGCCATCCCGGATTTCCCCCTGGTCAGCGTCCCCTCCGAAGCCCAGTTTGCCGATGCCCTCGCCTGGACGCAATCCAAAGGTCTGGTTCAGGGGAATTTGCAGTACCAGGATAATATCGATTCTTCCTTCCTTCCCAAATAACCTGCACCATGATTTCGGTTGAGAAGATCACCTTCCGTTACGAAAAACACCTTCCACTCTTCCAGGATTTCTCCTGGCAGGTGGAACGGGGTCACACGTGGGTGATCATTGGTCCGTCAGGCTGCGGTAAGTCCACCATGCTCTACCTGCTGGCGGGATTGCAGCGCCCGGAAGTTGGAAAAATTCTCATCAATGGGCAGCCTGTCACCGGTCCCCGCCCGCAAACCGGGCTGATCCTGCAGGACTATGGGCTTTTACCCTGGTCAACGGTCCGGGATAACATCCAGCTCGGGTTGAACCTGCGCTCGTTTTATGGCCCTGACGGAAAACACGCACCGGCAGGGGCGCTTCCGGTAAAAAGCCAGCCTGCCGTTGAGCATTGGCTGCAGCGGCTTGGAATATCTGCTATCGCCGGCAAGTTCCCGGGGCAAATTTCCGGTGGTCAGCGCCAGCGCACTGCCATCGCCCGCACATTGGTGCTGGAACCAGACCTGCTGTTGATGGACGAACCTTTTGCCTCTCTCGACACCCCCACCCGCGAAGATCTGCATCAACTGGTGCGCGCCATCTCCACTGAACGCACGCTCACCACGGTGCTCGTAACCCACACCATCGATGAAGCCCTCTTCCTCGGTGAAATGATCCTGGTGCTCAAAAACGGCATTAACCAGACTCCCCTCATTTTTGAAAATCCCTTTACCGGGCAGCTCACCCCGCACGCATCGCAAGACTATCAACGGCTAACTGGCAGGATTCGTGAAGAATTGAAAGGTACACTGGCATGAAGAAACGCCTGCCGATCCTCTGGGCCACCCTGGGGCTGCTCGCGGTCTGGCAGATCTGCGCCATGCTTGTCAACCGCGATATCCTTCCCTCTCCGTGGACCGTTCTTGTCGCATTTTTCACGGATATTACCGGCGAACTGGGAAAACACTTTCTGGCATCCTTCTGGCGTGTGCTGGCATCTCTGATCCTTTCCATCGCCCTTGCAGCGCCCGCCGGTTTGATCCTCGGGCAATCCAAAAATCTGAACCGCATTTTTTCCCCCATCATCTACCTGCTGTTCCCCATCCCCAAGGTCGTGCTGGTACCCATCGTCATGTTATTCCTCGGGATTAATGATCTTTCCAAGATCGTCATGATCTTTCTCATTCTCTTTTTCCAGATCCTGGTGCTTGTCCGCGACCAGGCTGCCTCCATCCGGCCGGAACTGGTGTACTCTGTTCGCAGCCTCGGCGCCGGACGTAGAGGGCTTTTCCGTTTTGTGTATCTTCCCGCCAGTCTTCCTGCCATTCTCACCGCGGTCAGGCAGAGCATCGGCACTGCGGTTGCGGTCCTGTACATCGTGGAGTTGATCGCTACCACCCGGGGATTGGGCTACTACATCTATCTCTACGGCACTACCCTCTACGACTATCCCAAGATGTACGCCGGCGTGGTTGCCATGAGCCTGCTTGGATTGGGCCTGTATTTCGCCGCTGACTGGCTGCACCGCGTTTTGTGCCCCTGGCAATTCCAGGGGGAAAAAGAGCCGGCGTGACCTCAGCCGGAACCCAGCCGCATCTCGATAAAGTGCGCGGCATGTTCGCGCGCATTTCCGGTCGTTATGATCTGCTCAACCGCGTCATGACCTTTGGGCGCGACCGTGCCTGGCGCCATGAGGCTATCGGCTATCTCCAGGTCCAGTCCAGCCAGAGAATCCTTGACGCCGGCTGCGGCACCGGGGATATCGCGCTCGAGATCACATCGAAAGTCCCATCCGCAATGGTCATCGCAGCCGACCTGACGCTTGAGATGATCAAGGTCGGCAAAATCCGCCCGGGAGGAGAAACGGTACTTTGGGTGGTGGCAGATGCTGAAAACCTTCCTTTTGCCGGCAAAGTCTTTGAGGGTGTCATTTCAGGGTATTTGCTTCGCAATGTGCCGCGGGTGCCGGTTGCCCTTGCTGAACAATTCCGCGTCACCGTGCCTGAAGGGCGGTTCGTCTCGCTGGATACTACTCCCCCGCGCAGGAACCTGCTCTATCCGTTCATCAAATTCTATCTAAAATTCATCATACCGCTTTTGGGGAAGATTCTCACCGGTGACGGAGCCGCCTATACCTATTTGCCTGAGACCACCGCGCATTTCTTGAGCGCCGAAGTGCTTGCCGAAAGGATTGCCGGCGCAGGATACCGCGATGTTTCGTTTATCAGGCGCATGTTTGGCAGCATGGCCATCCACCGGGCAACCAAACCTTAAACCAGCACGATTCCCAGCGAGAATAACACGCAATAGTAGAGCACCAGTTGCGCCGTATCTGCCAGGAGCTTGTTGAAAAGCGGGCTGGCGGGCAGCGTATTGATCCTTTTCACCAGTTGCGTCGCCCGCGGGATGATGAGCAGCGGGATCAGGATACTCCAGCCTGCCCATCCAAATGTTAACGCCAGAAAACACACCGCGAACGCCGCGATCATCATTATTAAGTACTCGATTTCAGCCGCCGTGCGCCCCCACCGCACTGGGATGTTCTTCCTCCCGGCGCGCGTATCCGATTCGATATCCCGGATATTGTTCACCACCAGGATGTTGGTCACCAGCGCGCCGGCTCCAACTCCCCCCAGCCAGGCTAGTGGCACAAGATGTCCCAGCAGGATGTACGTGGTCCCGCAGACAGTCACCAGTCCGAAAAACACCAGCGCTGCCAGGTCGCCGATGCCGTAATCTTCGAAGGCAAACGGTCCAACCGTGTAGAGCACCGCGCTCACCAGCGCTGCTCCGCCGATTAGCAGTACCGGCCAACCCCTGAAAATCGCCAGGTAAGCACCGCCAGCGGCAGCCAGCAGCGCGATGATCACTGCGCCTGTCCACACCTGCCGCACACTCAACAAGCCCGATTGAGTCACGCGAACCGGACCCAGCCTGCCGCTCTTGTCAGTCCCTTTCTGAAAATCCGCCACATCATTAACCACGTTTGCCAGTATCTGCAGCAGTAACGCGCACAACAGGATCACCAGTGCCGGCATCCAGGCGAAAGACCCGTTTGCCCAGGCGATTGCCCAACCGATCAGCACCGGTGAGCCGGCAGCCGGCAGCGTGCGCGGACGGATTGCCAGCCACCAGCGCTTCACATAAGAGGGGGTTTGTTTTTCGGGCATTTCGGTCATGATGCCAAATTATAACGGGATTGGGAAATAAATATTGGGCATTCGCAGGAATGCCCAATAGAAGTCATCTGTTCTTACTTTGTTATTTGTAGAGGATCAGCTCACCCCAGGTGGTCGGGTTAAGGAAATTCCGGTACGCCGAGGTCGAGATCATCGTATCCTGGGCGTTGGCTTCGGTCTGGTCGTTGTCGCTGATCGATACCGCGAAACCGATATGCATCCCTGATTTGGGCGTGACCCCCAATAGTGACCAGGGGATGGCAGCTTCAACCCGGTAGATGTTGTTTTCCGGCTCAAACACTTTGGAGATCTGGATCTTGGTGCTGGTGCCCTTCTTGCCGCTCGGGTACCAGATGTAAGCCTCAGGATTGATCCCTGCCGCAGCGTTCCCGGCTGAAAGTCCGATCTGGAAATCATCCCCGTCGATTCCCTGCACGTAGAAATCACCATACAGGTTGGCGTCAATGAGGATCTCCACGCTGTCGCCCTTGTAGAGTGATTCACCCGACTGGCGCTGGTTGTAGCTGTCATCAGTCACCTTAACACTGACATAGAGATAGGTGTTATCCCAGACCGCGCCAAATGCGCCTTCCAGGTCTGCCTGGTCTTTCCACTTGGAAGGACCCCACACCCGGTAAGGCAGTTTGTACTTCTCGGTCTTGTCGATCCATTCGGCATAAGTGCCGTCCAGCGTGGGCGCCGTGGAAACATACTTGGCCGCGAATGACCCTCCCGGCCGGATCATCGGCTCTGGCGTGGGCGGAACAGGTGTGGGAGCCAGGGTGGGTACCAATGTGGCAGTTGGAGCCTCCGTGTTGGTCGGTGCCACCGTCGGCAGCGCCGGAACATCCGTTGCAGGTGCCGGGGTGATGGTGGCTGGGATGTTGTGGCTGGTATCGAATAATGCCGTCAGCGTCAGGTTGGGGGTCACCTGCACATCCGTGTTATCGTTGCCGCCAAAGAACGGCAGGTCACACGCAGAGAGGACAAACGTAAGGATTAAGATGGCGATGAAGATTTTTACTGGCTGTTTCATAATTTCTCCGTTTCTGGTCAAAACCAATCCTGGCAAAAGAAAGCATCCTCTTGGTTGCAATTATCATACTAGATTAAAAGAACATCCTCTTTCTTCTTCGTCCTGACAAGCAAATCGCTGGCGTTTTTAATTCGCAATAAAGGATCCCTACCCGGTTTCGATAAGTCGGGTCATATCCTTTACAAATTGAAGGGTCTTATCCTCGATTTCCTTCATCAGTTCATCTGTCCGGTCAAAATCCGGGGATTCAGTCAGGATGGTTTCAATGATCGAATCCACACCCGGATGCACCTTGGAAAGTTTATAGCTGCCAATGTTTTTCCCGCTCAATTTATCAATATACTCTGCCTGAATCTGCCGGTTGCTCCCGCCCAACCACGCCTCAAATCTGCCTTCCTCGTGAAGATAAACAATGGCAATTTTTAGCTTCAGATTTTTCAAATTCGTTGGCGTGAAGGCAAAGTAAGTCATATCCATGTAGCCGAAATACAATCCGCTCACCAGGAAATCCGGATGCCTTCCCGCCAGGGTGCTGCTTAACCCCGACATGAAAGTCATAATTCCCAGGTAGGCTTTTTGGATCTGCTTTTTCGCTAACTGGACCCGGTATTCCTGAATATTGGCGTTTAGTGTGTCCATTCCCGTTTCCTTCTCAGTAATCTTCCGGTGCCTTTAACAGGCATAACAGGTTGTCCAGGCTTTCACTTCAAAGATCAGACCTGTACAACCTTTCTCATTAAGGAGATCGATTCCACATGGTAGGTCTGCGGAAAAAGATCAAAAGGCGTGACGCTTTGCAGTTCATAGCCTTCTAGGGTCAACCGCTGTAAGTCCCGGGCTAACGTGGCAGGGTCACAGGACACGTAAATGATCTCTGCCGGCGCGGCTTTGAGCAGCCCTTCCATGGCTTTCGCGTCCAGGCCGGCGCGCGGCGGGTCGAGCAATATTAACTCAGCCTTGATCTCCAGCGCTGGCAGCACCTGCTCCACCTTGCCCATGTAAAGCGAAACATGCTCGAATTCTTCCAGGTTAGCCGCGTAATCATTGCACGCCGATTCTGAGAGTTCAATCCCGGTCAAATGCTTGCAGCGTGGTGCCAGGAACGCGGAGAACAACCCTGCACCGCAATAGGCATCCACGATATGTTCAAATTGTCGGTCTCCGAGGAGCGTCAATACATGGCTGACCATTTTTTCAGCCATCGCGGTATTCACCTGGAAGAACGCATCCGCCGAAACTTTGAAAGGTTTGCCCAGAATCCGCATCGTCGAGTAATCCTCCCCGGAAAGCAGGGTGTTCCCATCCGGATGGATATACACCACCGAGAGTGGAAAATCCACTTCGAATTCCGGGGCTTCTTGCGAGGTTCCCTCCAGCCCGAGCATCAGCTCGTCATTCTCTCCGCAGCGGATCGAAACCCGCTGGATGCCCGCCTGCGCATCGATCTCCAGTTGCGGCCATAATTGGTTGATGGCATTCAAAGGCAGGTGGCACTCGCGGATCTCAACAAGTGTAGTACTGCCCGCCCGTTGGTAGCCCATTCTTCCGTTTGCCGACAGCGAAAATTGCACCGTGTTGCGGTAGTTCCACTGCTCGCCGCCCCCGACGATAGGCTTCACCGGCGGATTCATTATCTTCCCGATGCGTTCCAGCTGTGCAGTGACGATGCGCTGCTTGAGCGCCAGCTGGTCAGCATACCCCAGCTGCTGATAGTGGCAGCCCCCGCAATCGCTGAAGTGCGGGCATCGCGGTTGGATTCGCTCAGGCGAGGGTTCCAGCACCTTGACGATCTTCCCCCGGCAGTAGTTCTTCTTTTCCTCCGTGATCTCCACCCGCACCTTCTCCCCGGAGATACCGAAAGGCACGAACAGCGCCCGCCCATCCGGCATCCGGGCGATACAGTCCCCTCCGTAACTTTCAGTGGTTAATTGCACGTCAAGGATCATCAGCGCTTCCCTTTCAATTAGTCCTATCAACTATACCCCGATTATCGCAAAAAAGAGGGTTGACGCAAGGGATAAGGTCAGGTAGAATAAGCGCGTAAGTTGAAAAACGCGGGCGTGGTTCAGTTGGTAGAATGTCTCCTTGCCAAGGAGAAGGTCGTGGGTTCGAATCCCATCGCCCGCTCTAAAAAGACCTGAAAGGGTCTTTTTTTATTGGCGGACACTAATCCCCATTGAGGGGATGATATCCCATCGCCCGCTTTTAAGTACGACGAAAGTCGTTTTTTTTGTTTTATACACAGGTTTACCCCTCCTTCCCTTTTCGTATAGCAGATGAATCCCCGAAAACTTGCCAAATTGGCAAGTTTTGGCTTAAAAAATTGCCAATCTGGCAAGTCCCATTTCAGTCGCTTTGTGCAATACTGAATATCTGAGAAGTACCCTTGCCCTTTCCCAACTGAATATCTCTGGTTCATTCTTATGCCCTGCCTCCACCTGTTAAAAGGGATTTTTTGCCCTGTTGAACCATTCGTTTTATTCGAACCCATTTTTAAAATAAAACAAAAACGAATCAGTTGATCCAACCTGGAGATCTTTCGGCGAACATTTGCGGATTGAATCCAGCCCTCAAACTTGACCATCCCCTCACACTTTGGTAAAATCCTATCCGCATGGCGACGTGGCCAAGTGGCTAAGGCAAGGGTCTGCAAAACCCTGATCATGGGTTCAAATCCCATCGTCGCC
>ERZ1649853.1086-NODE-1086-length-10853-cov-6.112058_pt1 | contig 10853 bp, 9 predicted proteins | sample MGYA00575353_ERZ1649853 | MGnify/ENA primary metagenome ERZ1649853 (study PRJEB40853, sample SAMN11349654) | freshwater sediment metagenome | isolation source: river sediment | host: Sediment | place: India: Okhla Barrage, New Delhi | collected 2017-02-21 ...
TGATGATCCGGTGGACGCTGTCGATGGTGGCGTTCACGAGGGTTTCCATCCTGCGAATCTTGTCCATGAACCGGGTGTGCCCCTCGGGGAGCTGGATTCCCAGCCACGAGACGTCCATCTGGAGGGCCGTGAGCGACTGTCCCAGCTCGTCGTGGATCTCCCGGGCGATGCGGGTGCTTTCCTTTTCGCGGGCCGACTGCAGGTAGGCGGAGAGGTTCCTGAGCTGCTCCCGGGAGCGCTTGAGCTCCTCTTCGGCCTGCCTCTTTTCCGTGATGTCCTCGTAGGTGACGACGATGCGCTTTTCCTTGAGCTTGTCCCCGATGCGCGCGGCGCGCATCCGGCAGAGGATGTCTTTCCCGTCCTTGCGCTTGCAGTAGAACTCGTTCACGAAGGTGCGCTGGCCCTTGAGGGTCGAGTAGAAGTAGTGGGCGATCTCCTCGGACTCGTTCCTGCTGCGGTAGAAAATGGTGACGTTCTTGCCGATGAGCTCCTCCCGGCTCCAGCCGAAGGTGTCCTTGACGGCGTTGTTCGCGAAGATGATCCGGCGGTGGTGGAGGCCCACGATGGCCTGGGGGATGGCATCGAGGATGGAAGACTCGAGGGCGGCCATCTCGAGGACGCGCTCGGCGGTTTCCTTCTGCTCCATGAGGTTCATGAAATCGTCGAGGACGCCCCTGTTCTCGCCAAGCATAACGGGTTCTTTCTTTTTCATCTTTTGCGCCAGCCGTCCCCGGCCATTTCGGGAAGGATCGCGTCAAGGGAAGCAGATCCCCTTCCCCAAGCCTTTCGTCTTGAAAAGTATAGGCCAAAGGCGCTTTCCGGTCAAGGGAGAACGGTGCGAATGGCACGGCAAGTTCGAGATATCCGGGAAGAAATTCATTGCCGCGGGGCGCAGGTGAGGTTTGTCGATCTTTCCCGGTGACGAGATCTCCATTTGCGGTTATAGTCGTTCTTGTCCGGACGTGCGGGGGCACTGCATGTGCGTGTGGCATCCCCCGTTGTTCCGAGCAACTGCGGCCGTTCCGGTCTGGACATGCGGGGAGGCCCCGCACGGCGCAAGGCGGTGGGGTCCGGCGGCTGTGAACGCCGGACAGAAACGAGAAGACGAGGCGCACAGGTGGTGACGGTTTGCTGAAAACACTTTCTTCCCTCAAACTCACGGTGGCAGTGCTCTTCACTATATCCCTGCTCTGTCTGGTGGGCACCATATTCCCCCAGGGGGGCCATGTGCACGGCTGGGCCGCGCGGATACCCCGCCTGATCAGCCCGTATGACATCTTCCACTCGGTCTGGTTCCTGGGGGCCGGACTCCTCTTGTGCGTCAATCTGACGCTCTGCATGAGGAAAAGGCTGAGCCTGAAGCGCAGGGGCCTGATCATGCTCCTCCTGCACGGCAGCATCGTGCTGATCATCGCGGGCTATGCCGTTGGCTTCGCCGGCCTGGACGGCTACCTGGAGATTCCCCAGGGGTCGAGCGTGTCCCAGGCGGTTCTGAAGAACGGGGCCCTCTTCGACCTCGGGTTCACCGTCCGGTGCGACCGTTTCACCATGGAGCTCTACGAGAACGGCATGCCCAAGGAGTTCGTGTCGGACCTCTCCTTCCTGCGGGGAGGACGGGTCGACGGCCAGGCACAGCTCAGGGTCAATCACCCGGCCCGCTTCTCGGGCATCAGCCTGTACCAGGAAAGCTACCGGCAGTCCGCCTGGGCCGACATGACCCTGTCAGACGGGAAGAGGCTCATGAAGTTCAAGGCAGAGCAGGGCGAGGTCATCCCCCTGCCTTCCCCGGGCATCCAGATCAGGGTTGAGAAGGTCTGGAGCGACCTCATGGGGGCGGGACCCGCCGTGAAGCTCCTCATCGAGGGGCCGGACGGGGGGAGCTACCTGTGGGTGTTCAGGGATATCGACACCATCAGGGCCCGGATGCCCGACCTTTTCGAAAAGATGCCCGCCTTCGACCCCTCGAGCTTCCGGCCCTATACGTTCTCACTGCGCAGGCTGGAGTCTTCGTACGCCACCGGCATCGGGGTCAAGCGCGACCCCGGGGCGCCCCTGGTGGCTGTCGGGGGTGTGCTCTTCCTGGTGAGCCTCCTGCTGTTGTTCCTGGCGCCCGGGGCCGGCTTCGTCCCCGGATCGGGCAGCGGGACCGCACCCGGAGAATCCCACGGGGAAAAGGACCCTGCCCCGGATGCGCAGGGCGAAGGGGGCAGGGCATGAGCAGCGGGACCGTTATCGGCGTCGTCACCTTCGTTTACCTCGGGGCCTTCTTCCTGTCCATCGTGGGCCTGGTGTCGGGGAAGAAGGAGATGGGCCGGCTCGTCTTCTGGACAGCCGTGGCGGGTTTTGCGGCTCATGCAGCCGGCATCTTCATGCGGTGGCACGAATCCTATGCCCTGGGCATCGGGCATGTGCCCCTGTCGAACTTCTACGAGTCTCTCGTGTTCTTTTCCTGGTCCACGGTGCTTCTCACCCTTGTGGGCGTGAGGGGGCAGGTCAGGGACGTGGTCATGGCCTTCATCCTGCCCGCCGCCGCCCTCATGCTCGGGTACGCGTCCTTTTCACCCGGCGTGGAAAATGCCATCCAGCCGCTCATCCCCGCTCTCAAAAGCAACTGGCTCGCCATCCACGTCATCACGTGCTTTCTGGGCTATGCTGCCTTCTTCGTGGCGTCGGTCTTCGGGATTGTCCTGCTCCGGGGGGGTGGCGACCCGTCCCGGGGGGACCCGGCCGCACTCATGTTCTCCCGCTGCGTGATGATCGGGTTCATCTTTTTCACCGTGGGCATTCTCACCGGCTCCGTGTGGGCCCAGATGGCCTGGGGTCGATACTGGGGATGGGACCCCAAGGAGACCTGGGCGCTCATCACCTGGCTCATCTATGTGGCAGTGATCCACGAGAGGATCAAGGGGGGCAGGGTGTCGAAGAGGGTTGCGCTCTTCTCCCTCATCGGGCTCCTGAGCGTCCTGTTCACATACTTCGGGGTGAACTACCTCCCGGGCCTCCACAGCTATCTCTGAGAGGGCGCCCCCATGAACGGATGAGGGCGGGGAGCCCGTGATGCCATCGCTTCACGCCAGCGGCAGGGACATGGTGAACATGTTCCCGTTCCGCTCTTCCACCCGGAACCGGCATCTCTTCAATATCCTGATCATGGCGCGGTTCTCCATCATGGTTTCCGAAAAGACGGCATTCACCCCCCACTGCTTCACCAGGCCCACGCTCATCTCGGAGAGCGTGTAGCCCAGGGTCTTCCTCTGCCAGGGATCGGAGACGATCATCGCGAACTCCGCCTTTCTGCCGCACGACAGCTTTATGAGGCGGGCAATCCCGAGGGCCTTCCTGCAGCCCTCTTCGGTTGTCTCCGCCACGATGGCCAGCTCGCGCTCCGGGTCGAGGTCGCAGAACCGCCGCGCCCTTTCGGGGGTGGCCCTGAAGGGGACCATGAACCTGGACCAGAGCGACTCCCGGGAGCACCCGTTCACGAAATCGATCCACAGGTCCAAGTCGTCTCTTCTCAGGAGCCTGAATTGTATCTGCCTGTTTTCAATGGCAAACGACCTGCCGGACAGGCAGCTGTCAAACATTCCCCACAGGGTGTCCCGGCGGTTTCGTTCAAGGCACTGCATTTCTCAGGGCTCTCCCTTTCTCCCTTCCCGCATCAGATCCACCGGTGCTTTTTTGCCAGAAACGTGAGCTCGTCCCTGAACTGCGGATGTGCCACCGAGATCAGCTTTTTCGCCCTGACGCTCAAGGAGTCGAAGGAGATGTCCACGACCCCGTATTCCGTGACGACATACTCGACCTCGTTCCGCGACGTCGTCACCACCGTGCCTTCGGGGAGGGTCGGGAGGATTTTCGATCTCAGGCTGCCGTCCTTGTCCGTGTAGGTCGAGGCCAGCGCGAGGATCCTCTTGCCGCCTTTCGACATCTTCGCGCCCTGGTTGAAGTTCACCTGTCCGCCCGTGCCGCTGTACTGCTTCACGCCGATGGATTCGGACGCCGCCTGCCCGGTGAGGTCGAACATCAGGGTGTTGTTGATGGAGATGAAGTTGTCGTTCTTCGCGATGTTCTCCGGCCTGTTCACCCAGTGCACTTCCTTGAACTCGAAGATCTCGTTCCTGTCGATGTCTGCGTAGAACTGCTTCGTGCCGACGGCAAACGCGGTGATGATCTTGCCCGGGTAGAAGTTCTTTTTCGCGCAGGTCAGCACCCCGTGCTTCACGAGCTCCGTGACCGACGGGGTGATGACCTCCGAGTGCATCCCCAGGTCCTTCTTGCCGTAGAGCATGTGCCCGATGGCGTTCCCCAGGCCGCCGAAGCCCAGCTGGATGGTCGATCCGTCGGGGATCATGTCCACGATGTGCCGGGCCATCCGCTCCTCGACATCCGTGATGGGGATCTCGGGGAGCTCGAAGATGGGGTTGTCGTTCTCGATGAAGTAGTCGATCTCGGAGACGTGCACCTTGAAGTCCTCGCCCGGGCACCACGGGAGGTGGCTGTTTATCTCGCATATCACGACGTCGGCGGGCTCGAGGCACTCCTTCCTCGGGAGGAAGGAGCCGAAGCAGGATTTGTTCACGTACCCGTCCTTGTCCGGGGGCGTGGCGGAAAAGGCGACCTTGTTCGGGGCGACCTTGAGCGCCACGTTTCCCAGGTCGGAGAAGCTGTGCGGTTTGTACGACCCGACGCCCCACTCCATGCAGATCCTCTCGAGGGGGCCCACGAACATCGTCTCGATGGTGAAGCTGTCCCGGGCCTCGTACTTCATGTAGTCGTAGAGGTCCATGGCGAACCCCTGGAAGATGGTCACGTTCGAGAGCTCACCGGCCCGCGCGCCCAGCGCGGTGGAAAAGCCTTTGGGGATGTTCACCCCGCCCCCGGTGAAGACCCTGTCGTTCGAGTTGATGAGTCCCGCAGCCTCCCGGGCCGATATGAGCTTTGACCTGTAGTCGTTCCCCCATGTTCCTGCCTGTTCATCGCGCCTTCTCTGCTGTGCCCCTCTGCCCATGTGACTCCCCCGTGTTTGTAGATACCCATGATGAACGTACGCCGAGCGTTCGCTTTTCGCGGGTCTTTTGTATTTTTCGCACTCCTGGAACCGCGTGCAGCCCTGGTGCCGGATTGATGCGTGGATCAGTAGCACGACTCAGGAGAGCCCGGTATAGGGCAAGACCTCTTTTCCCTGTCCTCGAACATTTTGAAACTGTCGGTCCGAAGCTGACAAAGCGGGGTCGCCGCCCCTCCGAACGGCCTGCCGGGGCCGGTCGAGACCGGGTGGCCGACCCGAGGGAGGCAGCCACCTGCCGGCAGGCGTTCCCAGTTCCGCCGACGAAGTGGGGTGCTGCCGGGGCGCTGAACGGTCCCGGGTGCACCTTGAACAGGCGGGAGGTTGTCCTGCAGGGCGTGCACCCGAAGGGGGAGCGGTTGACGGTGAGCGAAGCCCCTTCGAGGGGAGGGCTCAGGCAAGGTGGCTCAGGAGGATTTTCAATCCGATGCCCATGAGGATGACGCCCCCCAGAACCTCCACGCGCTTGCCCAGGGCGCGGCCGGCTCGCCTGCCCAGGAGCACGCCGGCAAAGGACAGGGTGAAGGTCACCACCCCGATGAGAGACGCCGCCGCTATGATGTCGACCTTCAGCAGGGACAGGCTCAGGCCCACGGCAAGGGCGTCGATGCTCGTGGCAATGGAGAGCATGACGAGGGTGGGCAGGTCCTCGGTGTTCATCTTTCCCTCGTCGCCGTCCTTGAAAAGGGACTCGTAGATCATCCGGGCCCCCACGAAGAGGAGCAGGCCGAAGGCGATCCAGTGGTCGAACGAGGCGATGAGCGAGCGGATGGTCAACCCCGCGAAATACCCGATGACGGGCATCAGCGCCTGGAATCCCCCGAAGAAGAGGGCGATGCGCAGGGCGCTCCTCCATCGGAGCCGGTCCATGCACAGCCCGCTTGATATGGAGACGGCGAAGGCGTCCATGGAAAGTCCCACCGCGATGAGGAAGATCGTCGTAAGCTCCATGTTCTCCGGTCCGCATGAGGTGAACTCCGGGCTCGATCCGTTCCGGAATCCGCGGGCATGTCCCTTTTCATGCGCTGTTTTCCCTGACATTGGCACAGGAGGATCGCCGTTGTCAAACGGCAGGAGCCCTTCGGGGTCGGGATCCTGCGGGGGTCAGAAAGACCGAGAATTTGTGAGGAAGGGCAAAAAATAATTAGCTGCAAAGGGGAATATTCGGGATTATCTCGGGTAATGCAGGGGGAGGCGGAAGGGAAAATGGATTTTCGAGGTTGAAAATTTCCCTGAATGTGAGTATCGGTGTTAGCACTCATTCAGGTTGAGTGCTAACAAACTCGGTAAAGGAGGAAAGAATGAAAATCAGACCATTGCAGGATCGCGTGCTGGTCAAGAGGATCGAAGAGGAAGAGAAGACCAAGGGGGGCATCATTATCCCCGACACGGCGAAGGAAAAGCCCCAGATGGGGCAGGTGATGGCTGTCGGCGGCGGGAAGAAGACCGAAGACGGCAAGGTTGTGCCCCTGGACGTGAAGAAGGGGAACAAGGTGCTCTTTTCCAAGTATGCGGGAACCGAGGTCAAGGTCGAAGGCGAAGAGCTGCTCATCATGAGAGAAGACGATATTCTCGGCATTATCGAATAAATCAGGAGGAAGACATGGCCGGCAAAGAAATCATTTACAGTCAGGAGGCGCGCGCACGGGTGCTCAATGGTGTGGACAAGCTGGCGAACGCCGTGAAGGCGACGCTGGGTCCCAAGGGGAGGAACGCCATTCTCGACAAGATGTTCGGCGCGCCGACCGTCACCAAGGACGGTGTTTCCGTGGCGAAGGAGATCGAGCTCAAGGACAAGTTCGAAAATATGGGTGCGCAGATGGTCAAAGAGGTTGCCTCGAAAACGTCCGACGTGGCGGGCGACGGAACCACCACGGCCACGGTGCTGGCCCAGGCCATCTACCGCGAAGGACTCAAGTACCTGGCCGGCGGCATGAATGCCATGGACCTCAAGCGCGGCATCGACAAGGCCACCGTAAAGGTCGTCGAAGAGCTCAAGAAGATGAGCAAGTCCGTTGAGGACAAGAAAGAGATCCAGCAGGTCGGGACCATCTCCGCCAACGGCGACACCGAGGTGGGCGAGATGATCGCCGACGCCATGGACAAGGTGGGCAAAGAGGGCGTCATCACCGTGGAAGAGGCAAAGGGCATGGAAACGACGCTGGAGCTTGTCGAGGGCATGCAGTTCGACCGCGGCTACCTCTCCCCCTACTTCGTCACCGACGCGGAGCGGATGGAAGCCGTCATGGAAGATCCGTACATCCTTATCTACGACAAGAAGATCAGCAACATGCGGGACATCATCCCCGTGCTCGAGCAGATTGCCAAAGAGGGCAGGGCGATGGTCATCATCTCCGAGGACGTTGAGGGCGAGGCCCTTGCCACCCTCGTGGTGAACAAGCTCAGGGGCACGCTCAAGTGCGCGGCCGTGAAGGCCCCGGGCTTCGGCGACCGCCGCAAGGCCATGCTCGAGGACATCGCGATCCTCACCGGCGGTCAGGTCATCTCCGAGGACATGGGCAGGAAGCTCGACTCGGTCACGGTGGTCGACCTCGGCACGGCCAAGCGGGTCATCATCGACAAGGACAACACCACCATCGTCGAGGGCGCAGGCTCCAGCAAGGACATCCAGGGCAGGATCGCCCAGATCAAGGCCCAGATCGAAGAGTCCACATCGGACTACGACCGCGAAAAGCTCCAGGAAAGGCTTGCCAAGCTTGCCGGCGGCGTTGCCGTCATCAAGGTCGGGGCGGCCACCGAGCCGGAGATGAAAGAAAAGAAGGCCCGGGTCGAAGACGCCCTGCACGCAACCCGTGCCGCGGTCGAGGAAGGCTTCCTGGCAGGTGGCGGCGTTGCGCTGCTCCGCTGCATCAAGAAGCTCGACGAGCTCGAGGTCGACGGCGACCAGATCTTCGGCGTGAAGATCATCCAGAAGTCGCTTGAAGAGCCCATCCGCCAGATCGCGGTGAACGCCGGCCTCGAGGGCGGCATCGTCGTGGAGAAGGTCAAGGGCCTCAAGGGCAACGAGGGCTTCAACGCCGACAGGGAAGAGTACGAAGACATGCTCAAGGCCGGCATCATCGACCCCACCAAGGTGGCCAGGTCGGCCCTGCAGAACGCCGCATCCGTGGCGGGCCTGCTGCTCACCACCGAGGTCATGGTGGCGGAGATCCCCGAAGAGAAGCCGGCGGGAGGAATGCCCGGAGGCGGCATGCCCCCGGACATGGGCGGCATGATGTAAAGCACGTCCCCAGGGGTATGAATGAGAAAGGGCCGGATGGGAACATCCGGCCCTTTCTAACGTCTTGGTGAAGAGGGAGGCGGTCAGCTCGTCGCCGCCTGCTCCGCGAGGGGCACCCTGACCACGTTCTTGCCCAGGAGATCGAAAATGTCCTGGATGAGGTCTTTCTTCCGGATGGTGCCCTTGTGGTTGTGCAGCACGATGACGCTCCTTAAGATGAGCTCGTTGAGCACGCCGGCGAGGATGTAGGGGTGCACGTCCACGACGAGGTCCTCTTCCTGGGCCTGCCGTATCATCTCCACGAGCTGGGACTCGATCTCTTTGTAGTCGTGGATGTTCTTGAGGGTGTAATGTGATATGTGCCGCTTTTTCTTGATCTCGTTCGTTTCATACTCGGACATGAAGATGTTCAGCAGCTGGGAGTGCTCGATGTAGAGGTCGAGGAGCTGCAGGACGAGCTTCCGGAGCTTGTCGAGGGGAGAGGACCTGTCTTCGGAAATCTCGCTGAACACGGACGTTATGTCGGCGAGGATGCCCGAGATCAGGGCCGCGAAGATGTCTTCCCTGTTCTTGAAGTGGTTGTAGATGGTTCTGCGGTCGAACCCGGAGTGCTCGGCGATGTCTTCCATGGTGGTGCCGTAGAAGCCTTTCCTGTGGAACAGCTCCCGGGCGGACCGGAGGATGATGGTCTTGTTCCGAAGGATCTGCCTTTTCCGTCTCACTTTTTTCTGCATGCCCGGCATCTTCCTCTGTGGTCTTTGATATTTTCAAACCATTGTTCTTCTCCTTTAGTCAATAGAAATTTTTCAGGAGATAAAATCGCGGATATTTCACAGCGTGGGGTATTCCCTTGATTTGACATTATCTGAAGTGTGCTATATACCCTGGTGAGACGAAAGAATGCCCTGTGTGCAAACGCAGCGCAGAGGATACGGTGCAGTCGCGCCCTTTAAGCGCGTGGAACGGAAGTGTTCTCGCCAGAGGATCATAAGAGACATGGACCAGAACAGAACGAGGATAATCCCTTGCCCTGCCTGCGGGAAGATGACCCAGTACGGGAAGAACCCCTACCGGCCCTTCTGCTCGCGTGCATGCAAGGGCGTTGATTTCATCCGCTGGACAGACGGGGAGTACAGGATAGCGAAAGATGACCAAGACGAAGACAGCAGCGCCATGCGGGAAAGAGAGTAGGGAGCCCGTCGTCCTCAGCAGGGCTGAGCACGCCATCTCCCGCAGGGATGTCGATCCGGACGCCCTGAAGGTGCTTTACCGGCTCTATCGGAACGGCTTTACGGCCTACATGGTGGGCGGTGCGGTGAGAGACCTGCTCGTGGGGAGGACGCCCAAGGATTTTGACGTGGTCACCGACGCCCACCCGGGGCAGGTCAAAAAGCTTTTCTCCAACTGCATGCTCATCGGCCGGCGGTTCAGGCTCGCCCACATCAGGTTCAGGGGCGGCAAGGTCATCGAGGTGGCGACCTTCAGGAAGGAACCCGAGCCCGAGATGGAACCGGAGCACGAGGTTCGCGACCCCGGGGAGCCCGAGGACCTGGAGGCGCAGGGCCAGGCGAAGCATGCCCGCACGGACAACAACTCCTTCGGCACACCCTGCGAGGACGCGTTCCGCAGAGACCTCACCATCAACGCCCTGTTCTACGACATCTCGAACTTTTCCATCATCGACTACGTGGGCGGCCTGGAAGACATTGACCAGAAGAGGGTCTGCGTCATCGGCAACCCCCATGAGCGCTACATCGAAGACCCGGTGAGGATGTGGCGGGTTCTCAGGCATGCGGCCCGCCTGGGCTTCACCATCGAAGGGGAAACCGCCCGCGCCATCAGGCTGGACCGCGACCTCCTGTGCTCCTGCTCCGGGGCGCGGCTCTTCGAGGAGCTGAACAAGGACCTGTCGTCGGGACATGTCGGCCCGGTATTTCAGGCCCTGTACGACTACGGCCTGCTCACCGTCCTCTTCGGGAAGGTCGGCCGGGCGCTGCAGGAAGCCCCCGGGACATGGGAAGCCCTGCGCAGGAACCTCGACGTCGCGGATGCCCGCGTCAGGGCCGGGCTGCCCTTCCCGTCGGAGATCGTGCTCTCCCTCCTGTTCTGGCCCTGGGCAGAAAAGGTGCTGGGCGCGGGCGCAGGCGAGGGCAGGGACGTGCACGATGCCCTGCACGACGAACTCCAGGAGGCCGGCCTTGTCGTCACCATACCAAAGGTCATGAAGGCGAGCATCGTTCAGACCGTCACCATCGTGGAGCGCATGTTCATCGCCATGGAAACGGGCAGGATGAGATGGTCCCTCAGGAAGAGGTCTCATTACCGTGACGCCTCCTTCGTCTTCCCCCTGCTGTTCAGAGGCGAGCTTTCCGAAAGCCCCGACCCCTTCGGCGGCATGTTCCGCGAGGCGCACCCCTCATCCTCGGGCCCCTGGAACAAGAAGAGGTCCAGGTGGCGGGGTCGTCGCAGGAGGACGGGCCGCGGGACGGGAACCGGGCAAACCCCTTCCGCCTGAAGCGAAAAGCAGGGTTCTGTCGGGGGAAAGCC
>ERZ1649853.1088-NODE-1088-length-10842-cov-6.355984_pt1 | contig 10842 bp, 10 predicted proteins | sample MGYA00575353_ERZ1649853 | MGnify/ENA primary metagenome ERZ1649853 (study PRJEB40853, sample SAMN11349654) | freshwater sediment metagenome | isolation source: river sediment | host: Sediment | place: India: Okhla Barrage, New Delhi | collected 2017-02-21 ...
CACGTCGAGTTCAGGGAGGACCCGCTCACCGGCCGGCGCTCCCGCCTGAACGCCAGAAGGGCCGGCCGGATCAAGCCGCGCCCGCCGGCCCCGGTGCCGCCCGAAGTGGTGGGGGCCCGCGATTCCTGCCCCTTCTGCCCCCGGAACATCGATCAGGCGGTAACCAAGTTTGAGCCGGGCTTCTACGGTGGCGGCCGCATCCGGCGGGGCGAGTGCTGCCTCTTCCCCAACATGTATCCCCTGGCCGCCCACCACGCCGCCGCCACGCTATGCAACGAGCACTTCCTGGACCTGGACCAGATCAGCGCCCGGATGGTCGGCGATTCCCTGGCCGCGGCCAGGGAGTTCCTGGGCCTGGTGCGCCGCCACGACCCCGATGCCAGGTACCCCATGTTCCACTGGAACCACCTGTCGCCCAGTGCCGCGAGCATAGTCCACCCCCACGTCCAGGTCCTGGCCGACCTGCGTCCCACGTCCTACCAGGAAACCCTCCTCGCGGCCGGACGGGACTACCACCGCCGGACGCGGCGCCAGTTCTGGATGGACCTGGTTGATGAAGAAAGGCGGAGAGGGGAGAGGTACATCGGCGAAAACGGGGCCGTGGCCGCCGTCGCCAGCTTCTCCCCGCAGGGAAACCGGGAGGTCCAGATCATATTCCGGAGGGCGGCCAATCTGGCGGACCTGGAGGACAGCGACATCGCCGGATTCGCCGGCGCCATCACCAGGCTCCTCGCCGCCTACAAGCAGGCGGGGGTCAACTCTTTCAACCTGTCGTCCTTCTCGGCGCCCATGGGTGAGGGGCCGGAGCACTACGCCCTCCACGCCAAGCTGATCTCCAGGCCGGTGCTGCAGCCCTTCTATCGCAACGACACCGGCATCCTGGAGAGACTTCACCACGAGGCGGACATCGACGTGATGCCCGAAGCGTTTGCCGCGGCCGCCCGGAGGCTGTGGGAGGAGTAGAGGCCATGGACATTGTGAAGCTCGTGCTGGACGGTTGCCGCCGGGGATTGCTGGCCGCGCTGGCCCTTCTGAGGACCATCCCCGGAGTCTGGCTGGTGGTCATGGGGGTGGTGGCCGTCCCCATCGCCATCCTGTCCGCACTGGTGGCCATGGTGTTCTTCATCCTGCTGGTGCTGGTGGCCTTCCTCTGGATCCTGTTCTACATGGCGGTCTGGAGGCCGGTATTCAGGGCGGTCCGCAAGAAGGACAGGGTGATCGAGGCCGAGTACACGGTCAAAAAGGACAGTGACCTTTAGGCGCCGCCGGGCTACGCCGGCGGCCGGGGCGCCCCGGCCAGCCGGGACCGGATGCGCCTGATGATCCGGTCCACCTCGCGGACGGGCAGCCGGCAGCGCGCCGCAACCCGCTCCGGCGGGACCCCCTTCCCCGTCATGAAGCCGGCGCACCAGAGGTACATCTCCTCGTCCCTGGAGCTGACCCCCATCCGGTCCAGGCCCATGAGCTGCACCACCTCGTCATGCTGCCTGGCCTGAACGCGGATGAGGCCGGCCTTGCCCTGTAGCGCCACCTCATAGTCGGCCCTGGCGGCCAGCCGGTCCCCCAGGTTCTCCAGGGCCACCGCCCGGTTGAAGCGGATCCGGGAGTTGCCCGGGTAGCGCTCGATGGCCGCGGTGTAGCAGCGGACAGCCTCCTGGAGCTCACCGGCATCGCCCGAGCTGGCGCCCCTCTCCAGGCGCCGGTTGCCGATCATGTAGCCGGCTATGGCGTCCACGCACCGGGGCGGCAGCCCCCTGATGTCCTCCCATCGCCGCAGGTCCCGCCGGTCAACGTCGATCACCCGCCAGCGGCCCCGGCGCCTCACCTGGAGACCCAGCCGCCGGTGGCGGATGTTCCGCGACCCGTACCACAGGTCAACGAACCGGATGCGGCTGCCGGCCAGCCTCACTATGTTGACCACGTGCGGCACGGCCCGGCCCGCATTGTCCACCAGCACCTCCACAATCCCCACGTCGAGCCCCAGCCCCCGGCCCAGCTCCTGGAAGACCCGGGCATACCCCAGGCAGTCGGCCTCGCCGGCGGCCAGGACCCGGTCCATCTCGAACAGGCGCCCGCGCCTGATGTTCCCCCTGATGGCCGCCCAGAGCCAGTCTACCAGCGACAGCTCCAGGCGCGCCCTGGCCTTGGCGCTGCCGGCGCGCGCCAGCCGCGACCGTGACAACCGGCCCAGCGCCGTCAGGGTCGGCCGTTCCCGGGCGCCGCCGCGGCGGCCGTGCCTGAGCCCTCCGGGAAGAGCCGGCAGCCGCCATCGCCGGAAGGTCCCGGCCAGCGTCAGGGCGGACTCCGGGCGGCAGCGGCGCAGAGGGCTTCTCTCGACGGCGACCATGGCACTCCTATCGTAGTGCGAATCAGGCGTTCCCACAACATCTTGACTATTCTCATGAACAGGGATAGAATGCGGACAATACAACAGCTTCTTCTACGGGGCTGTTCGTGTCTTTGTGTGCGGCGGCAGCATCCATACACCTGGATCGATGGGGCTGCGGCACACCCCGAGGACAGAAGAAATGCCAATCACGTTTGACGAGCTGCTGCAACGGCTGAAGGAGGAGCGGGACAGGCTGCTCAGGCAGCTGGAGCAGCTCCGCGCGTCGGCCCCGGCCGTCGGCGAGATGAAGGAGGGCAGCCCGTACGGCAAGAAGGAGGAAGGGGCCTCCGAGGCCTTCGAGCTGGAGAAGCGCCTGGCCGTCGAGAAGCGCCTGATGGGCACCCTGTCCGAGATTGAACATGCCCTCCGCAAGTTCGAGAAGGGTACGTACGGGACCTGCGACACGTGCGGCCGCGCGGTCGAGATCGAGCGGCTGGAGGTCCTGCCACAGGCGAACCTCTGCCTGAACTGCAAAGCGCAGCAGTCGAGGAACATCAAGGGGAGATTCCCCGGCAGGTAGACAGCGGTTCAGGCGATTTCGCCTCTTGCCGGCACTGGGCTCATTCGGTGCATATGAGACAAGATAGCCGCGCCCCGCTGGTGCTGTTGATCTCCGGCATGGCCGTGCTGGCCGCCGACCAGCTCACCAAGGAGCTGGTCAGGCACAACATCGGCCCGAATGAAGCCGTTCCCGAGCATGGAGCCTTCCGGCTGGTGAACGTGACCAACGACGGCATCATCTTCGGGCTGAGCGCGCCGCGGTGGTTCGCCATCGCCATGCCGCTGGTCCTGGGCCTGGGGGTCATGGCAGCGTACTACTGGTACCGCCCCCACCTAGGCCGGGCGGTGGCGGTTTCCATCGGCCTCTTCATGGGCGGAACCCTCGGCAACTGGGTGGACCGGCTGCGCTTCCCCGGGGTCACAGATTTCATCGACGTGCAGCTCAGGGGCGATGTCCACTGGTTTACCTTCAACGTGGCGGACATCGCCATCCTGGCGGGCATCGCAGTCTTCGTGGTGGCGGTCTTTGGCCTGTGTCCCCGAAGAACGGCCGGGGGCCAGCCGCGCACGCCGCCGGGTGACTCGACCTTGAACGGGTAGACTATGCATCTTCCTCCAATGCGGCATGACCGGCGGGCCCTGCTGGTGCTCTTCTGCACCGCCCTCGCCGCGCTGACCGTGGACCAGCTGACCAAGCTGGCCATCACCAGCTCCATCCCGGTCGATGACCCTATACCGGACCACGTGTTCATCGCCTTCGGCCACGTCAGCAACGACAACATCATCTTCGGAATCCCGGCGCCTTTCTGGCTGGAGGTGTCCATGCCTGTGGCACTGGTGATCGGTGTCCTGGCCGCCTACTTCTGGAAAGGGCCCTTCAAGGGCCGGGCCACCAACCTCGCGGTGGGGCTCTTCGTCGGCGGCACCCTGGGCAACTGGATAGACCGGCTCCGGTTCGGCTGGGTCACCGATTTCGTGGACGTGAGGATCGTGCGCGACATCAAGTGGTTCACCTTCAACCTGGCGGACGTCTTCATCCTGGCAGCGATCATCATATGCGTGGTGGCCCTGTTCAGACTGTGGTCTCCCAAGGACGCCAGGAGCCCGTGACCGGCGGTCCCGCCGCCCGGCGGCTGTCCCTGACCGCGGACAGGTCCGACGTCCGCCTCGACCTCTTCATCAGCCAGTCCGGCGAAGGCCTTTCGCGCGCCCTGGTGCAGAGGCTGATCGACGAAGGCCTGGTGCTGGTCAACGGCCAGCCCGCCAAGCCCAGCCGCAAAGTGAGGGCCGGAGATGTCATCGCGGTGGTCATCCCGCCGCCGGAGCCGTCCCCGGAGCTGGTCCCGGAGGCCGTGCCCCTGGCCATACTGTACGAGGACCGGGACATCCTGGTGGTCAACAAGCCGGCCGGCCTGACGGTCTATCCCGCCCCCGGGCATCCGCGCCACACCCTGATGAACGCCGTCCTGGCCCACTGCCCCGAGATCTCCGGCATCGAGAGCTCGGTCCGGCCGGGAGTGGTACACCGGCTGGACAGGGACACGTCCGGGGCCATGGTGGTGGCCAAGAACAAGGCCGCCCAGTTGCACCTGGTGGCGCAGTTCAAGGGGCGCCGGATGCTGAAGAAGTACCAGGTGCTGGTCCAGGGCCATCCGTCCCCGGACGAAGGCGCCATCGAGGCCCCGATTGGCCGGCACCCCAGAGACCGCCAGAGAATGGCCATCATCGAGAGCGGCCGGCCCTCGCGCACCCTGTACCGGGTTGCCAGGCGCTTCCACGGCTACTCGCTGGTGGAGGCCACGCTCCTCACCGGCCGCACCCACCAGATCCGGGTCCACTTCTGGCACCGGCGATGGCCGGTGGTGGGAGACGCCGTGTACGGGGTAAAGGTCGACTGGCTGGGCCGGCAGTTCGTCCACGCCTGGAAGCTGGGGTTCAGGCTGCCCGGCAGCGGCCAGTACATGGAGTTCGAGGCGCCGCTGCCCGCCGATCTGCTGGAGGCACTGGAAACGGTCTCGAGGCTGCCCTCCCGGCGTGACTGAGCCGCCGAAGCGCGCCGCCGGGCGACCGCCGGGTCAGAGCTGCTTCTCGATCTTGGCCCACGAATCGCGGAGGGCCACGGTCCGGTTGAAGACCGGCTTCACCGCCGAGTAGTCCCGGGTGTCGACGCAGAAGTAGCCCAGGCGTTCGAACTGGTACCGGCTGCCCGGGACGGCCGAAGCCAGGCTGGGCTCCAGGTACGCCATCACCACCTCCAGGGCCTTCGGGTTGAGCACGCTCTCGCAGCCCTCTTCGACATCCCCCGGGTTCTCCACGGTGAACAGGCGGTCGTACAGCCGCACCTCGGCCCGCATGGCATTGGGGGCCGAGACCCAGTGGATGGTGCCCTTCACCTTGCGCCCGTCCGGGGCGTCGCCGCCCCGCGTGGCCGGGTCATAGGTGCAGTGCAGCTCCGTTATCTCACCCGTGGCCGGGTCCCTGGTGACGCCCACGCAGGTGATCAGGTACGCGTAGCGCAGGCGCACCTCGCGCCCCGGGGCCAGGCGGAAGAATTTGGCCGGCGGCGCCTCCCGGAAGTCGTCCCTCTCGATGTACAGCACCCGGGAGAAGGGCACCTTGCGTTTGCCGGCCGCAGGGTCCTCGGGATTGTTGACGGCCTCCACCTCCTCGATCCGGTCCTCGGGGTAGTTGTCGATGACCACCCGGAGCGGGTTCAGCACCGCCATGACCCGGGGGGCCGTCCTGTTCAGGTCCTCCCGGATGCAATGCTCCAGCAGGGACACGTCGATGGTGCTCTCCGTCTTGGCCACGCCAATGCGGTCGCAGAACTCGCGGATGGAGGCCGGGGTGTACCCGCGGCGGCGCAGGCCCGCGATGGTCGGCAGGCGGGGATCGTCCCACCCGGAGACATGCCGGCCCTCGACCAGCTGCAGCAGCTTGCGCTTGCTCATCACCGTGTAGGTCAGGTTGAGCCTGGCGAACTCTATCTGCTGCGGGCGATACACGCCCAGCTTCTCCAGGAACCAGTCGTAGAGGGGCCGGTGGTCCTCGAACTCCAGGGTACAGATCGAATGCGTGATCCGCTCGATCGAGTCCTCGAGACCGTGCGCCCAGTCGTACATGGGGTAGATGCACCAGCGGTTTCCGCTGCGGTGGTGCTCGGCGTGAAGGATGCGGTACAGCACCGGGTCCCGCAGGTTCAGGTTGGGAGACGCCATGTCGATCCTGGCCCGCAGCACCCGGGCGCCGTCCGGGAACTCTCCGGCCGCCATCCTGGCGAACAGGTCCAGGTTCTCCTCCACGGAGCGGCCGCGAAAGGGGCTCTCCCTTCCGGGCTGCGTCAGCGTGCCCCGGTACTCCCTCATCTCGTCGGCATTCAGGTCGTCCACGTAGGCCAGGCCGGCCTTGATGAGCTGCACGGCATACTCGTACATCTGCTGGAAGTAGTCCGAGGCGTAGTACAGACGGTCCCCCCAGTCGAAACCCAGCCACCGCACGGCGTCCAGGATGGATTCGACGTACTCCCGCTCCTCCTTGGTGGGATTGGTGTCGTCGAAGCGAAGGTTGCACAGGCCGCCGTACTGCGCGGCGATGCCGAAGTTCAGGCAGATGGACTTGGCGTGGCCGATGTGCAGGTAGCCGTTGGGCTCGGGGGGAAACCTGGTATGCACCCGGCCGCCGTACTTGCCGGTCCGGATGTCCTCGTCAATAATGTCCCTGATGAAGTCGGAGGGAGCCGCCTGCCCGGCTACGGTCACCTTGTTGACTCCTGAAACCGAGAGTCCCTGACCATCCCGGAGACCCGGACCCTCCGGCCGGAACGGTCCGCCACAGACCCGGATTCAAGTATAGTCTGCGCCGCCGCTTTGTCAAAGGTGACGCTGGCGACGCTGGCGACAACCCGAACCATGGGCCGTCCGGGAAAAGGCGGGCTGCCAACGCCACTACGGCGCCAACAGCCGCGCCGTGAGGTCATCCCACACCCGCAGCCTCCGGCGCCACCACAGCGTCGACGGTCTGGTGGACCTCACTACCCCGGGGAAGCTGACGTATGCTCGACGTGTTATCATTGACCACCCCTCCCATTCGCCTCTCTCACCGGGCGCCGGCCGGACGCCGGCCGGGCAGCGACTTCTCACCCGGCCATTCGCTGAACAGGCGAATCTGGCGCTCGACGACCTCCCCGAGGTCGCAGCCATGTGCTTCCGCCAGCAGCTTGTACATCCTGATGGCATCTCCCGCCAGGATGTCCTCCGCTCGAAGAATGAAGACCGGTTCCTCTCGCCCTATTGACGGTATCTCAATCCTGCCATACCTTGCACAAACAGCCATCTCTGCCACCCTCCTCACAGCTTCCTCCGATGGCGGAGCCTAGCCGCCACTGGGCCGGACAAGAAGGATCGGCAACCCCGATTCCTTCACCACCTGCTGCGCGACGCTCCCGAACAGGGTCTGGCCCAGCCCGCCCCGCCCGTTGGTGGACATCGCAATCAGGTCAATCTGGTTCTCTTTCGCGTACCGTATGATGGTCTCCCCCGGCGCCCCGGCTGCGGTCACGCAGTCCACCGCCAGTCCACCCATCTTCATCGAGGAGGCCACTCCCTCCAGGTAGCCCAGCGCGCTGTGCTCCAGCGACTGGGAGGTCTTCACGGAAACCCCTGGCGTGATCGGCACCGCCGGCGGAACAGCCTGCAGCAGTACGACCCGGGCCGAGTACTTCAGGGCCACATCCAGGGCGTACTGGATCACCTGCTCCGCGAAACCGGACCCGTCGAGGCATATAAGGATCTTCTTGAACATGTGTCACCTCCTTCGTGATTTCCCGATCTCCACCAGCCCCCCCGAAGGCGGCACCGGTTGGCGCCACCCGGATGGGCCTGGGGCGGACCCCGGCCCGCCGGGCTTGCCTGTCCCTGGCACTGCCGCGGACCCGATTGACGGCCGCTGTAAGTAAGTATATGATTACTTACATAATAGCAGCGGGCCGCCCCTTTGTCAATATGCCTTCCGCTGCATCCACAAGATGCTGTAGAATCAGGCAGGGGTGCGGCGCCCGATACAGAAGCCGGAACAGAACACCATGACGCTCCCGTCTCAACCGCAATCAGCAGGCCAGGAATGGTACCAGCAGTCCGCCGCCCAGGCGGCTGCAGCCCTGTCCGCGTCGGAGGCCGGCCTCAACTCCGCCGAGGCCGCCGAGCGTCTGGCCAGGTACGGCTACAACGAAATCAAGTTCAAGAAGACCAGCGCCCTGGTCCGCTTCCTGCTGCAGTTCCGCAGCGCACTCATCTATCTCCTGCTCGCTTCCGCCCTGGTCACCGCCCTGCTGCAGCACTGGACCGACACCGCCGTAATCATGGCCGTCGTCATCGCCAACGCCGTGATCGGCTTTGTCCAGGAGGGCAAGGCGGAGGCCTCAATGGAGGCCCTGACCGGCATGATGGTGCCCGAGGCCACCGTCCTTCGCGACGGCGAGCCCAGGCAGATCCCGGCCCGGGAGCTGGTCCCCGGCGACGTCGTGATCCTGGACGAGGGGGCGGTCATCCCGGCCGACCTGCGCCTGTTCTACGCCAGGAACCTGAGCACGGACGAGGCAGCTCTCACCGGGGAGTCCGTCCCTGTCGAGAAGGACACTGGCGCCCAGACCGGGTCCGGCCTGTCCCCCGCCGACCAGCACTCCCTGGCCTTCAGCGGGACCTTCGTGGTGCGGGGCGCCGGCAGAGGATTCGCGGTGGCCACCGCCGAGAAGACGGAGCTGGGCAAGATAGCCACGCTGATGAAGAGGTCCGTTGCGGACACCCAGGCCCCCCTGATGCGCAAGGTAGGCAAGTTCACCCGGTTCATCATCGTGGCGGTCCTGCTGCTCTCCGGCGTCAACCTCGTCCTGGGCGCCACCCTGGGCGACTACAACCTGGTGGACGCTTTCCTGGCCTCCGTGGCGCTGGCGGTAGCCGCCATCCCCGAGGGCTTGCCCGCCATCCTGACCATAGCTCTGGCCTTCGGCGCCAAGGCCATGGCGGGCAGAAACGCCCTCGTCAGGAGGCTCCCCGCCGTTGAGACGCTGGGGTCGGCGACCGTCATATGCTCCGACAAGACAGGCACCCTTACCAGGAACGAGATGACCGTGGTCAGAGTCCACTGCGGAGGAAAGACCTATGACATCAGCGGCGCCGGCTACGCCCCGCAAGGTGAATTCGTCCGGGACGGCCGGCCGGTCGAGGCCGGGGGAGAGACCGACCTGGCGTCCACCCTCACGGCGGGCCTGCTCTGCAACAATGCCGTCCTGAGGGAGAACTCCGGGACCTGGGAGATGCTGGGGGACCCGACAGAAGGGGCCCTGGTGGTGGCGGCGGCCAAAGCCGGCCTGGCCCGGGAATCCTCCTCCAGGCTGGACGAGATCCCCTTCGAATCCCGGCAGCAGTTCATGGCTACCCTTCATCGCGATACCCTGGACAATGTCATATACGTGAAGGGGGCCCCGGAGAGGCTGCTGGCCATGTGCGCCAGCCAGATGACCGATGGGGATATCTCGCCGCTGGATACGGGCCACGTGCTCGCCGCCGCCGACAGCATGGCCGCGGATGCCCTCCGGGTGCTGGGGCTGGCCATGAAGCGGGTCCCCACCCACCACACAGCCCTGTCGAACGACGACCTTCAAGACCTGGTCTTCCTCGGCCTTCAGGGAATGATCGACCCGCCGCGAGAGGAGGCCATCGAGGCCGTGGCCAGGTGCAGAAGGGCCGGCATACGGGTGGCCATGATCACCGGGGACCATGCCGCCACGGCCACCGCCATCGCCGCACGGCTGGGCATCTCGGACAACGGCCGCGTGCTCACGGGCGAGCAGCTGTCACGAATGGATGACGATGAGCTGGCAGGGCTGGTCGAGGAGGTCTCGGTCTATGCCAGGGTGTCCCCGGAGCACAAGTACCGGATAGCCGCGCAGCTCAGGCGGCAGGGCCATGTCGTAGCCATGACCGGCGACGGAGTCAACGACGCTCCGGCCCTGAAGGCGGCCGACCTGGGGATCGCCATGGGCATCAAGGGGACCGCCGTCACCAAGGAAGCCTCGGACATGATCCTGGTGGACGACAACTTCGCCACCATCGTGGCGGCCGTCGAGGAGGGCCGGCACGTCTTCAACAACATCCGCAAGGTCATCCTCTACACCCTGCCCACCAACGGGGGCCAGGCCTTCCTCATACTGGCGGCCATATTGCTGGCCCCGTTGCTGCCGGTCTTCGGCGCCCGGCTGCCGCTCTCCCCCGTCCAGATCCTGTGGATCAACCTCTACGACGCCGTCGCCCTGGCGCTGCCGCTGCTGTGGGAGCCCCGCGAGAAGGGCCTGCTGGACCGGCCGCCCATCGACCCCCGGAGGCCCATAGCCGACGCCGTCTTCTTCAGAAAGGTGGGGCTGGTCTCCATGGTGATGGCCGCGGCGGCGTTCTTCGTCTTCTACCACTTCGGCGCCGCTTCAGTGAACGGAGAGGCCATAACGGACGAGGTACGGCTGACCCAGGCGCAGACGGCCGCCTTCATGACCGTGATGATGGTGCACGTCCTCTACCTGATCACCGCCAGGTCCTTGAGCCAGTCCGTCTTCTCCATGAACCCGTTCTCCAACCGCTGGCTGATCCTGGGCATTGCGGCCACGGTGTCCCTGCACCTGCTTATCGTCTACGCTCTGCCCCTGGTGAGCTTCAACCCCCTGAAGGTGGAGCCGTTTCCGGCCTCCTGGTGGCCGATGATAGTGGCGGTCTCTCTGCCAGCGATCTGCGTCATCGAGGTGGAGAAACTGGCGGGCCGCCGCACCCGCGCTTTCGCCTGACCGGGCAGTTGTTGTAAAATAGACACGCGCCGGTCGACGGCGCCGGGTTCCCCGATAGCTCAACGGTAGAGCGGGCGGCTGTTAACCGCTAGGTTGTTGGTTCGAATCCAGCTCGGGGAGCCAA
>ERZ1649853.1090-NODE-1090-length-10830-cov-6.001299_pt1 | contig 10830 bp, 10 predicted proteins | sample MGYA00575353_ERZ1649853 | MGnify/ENA primary metagenome ERZ1649853 (study PRJEB40853, sample SAMN11349654) | freshwater sediment metagenome | isolation source: river sediment | host: Sediment | place: India: Okhla Barrage, New Delhi | collected 2017-02-21 ...
GGGATGAGAAAATTGAGGCTGATGAAGATGCTTTATTGCTGATTTCACGCCAGGCGACCGGCGCCATGCGGGACGCGATTTCACTTTTAGACCAGCTGGCTTCCACAGGGGAAAGAATCACTATGGAATTGGCCCAGCAGGTTTTGGGTACTGCCACCAACCAGGTGATCATAGAACTGGTCCAGGCGATCATCCAGAAGGAATTACCGGCTGGACTGGACACGATTCACAAGGCGCTGGATGCGGGCAGCGACCCTCGCCAATTCGCACGCCAGGTGACGGAATACCTGCGCGGATTGCTCCTGGTCAAAATGGGAAATGATAAACATATCGAAGCCACCAAAGAAGGCAGGCAGTCCATGCGTCTTCACAGTGACAGCGTGGACACTTCGGAATTGATGCGGTGGATCGACAATTTCAATGTTGCCATCAGTGATCTGCGCACTGCCTGGCAGCCGGGGCTGGCGCTTGAGCTGGCTTTAGCGAAATGTATTACCGGATCGCTATCTATCGACCGGTCTCAAACGGAAATGCCTCGGAGTAACAAGAAGGAAACTCCGCCGGTTTCGGTTGAAGTTGAGAAAAAATTAGTGGAACCGGTTGTTGTTGCCCGCACGGAAACAAAACCGGAACCTCACATCACGGAACCCCTGGCTAAAGAAACTGGGCCAGTGGCTGGCGGTGAGGTGACTATCGACCTTATCCGGTCCAACTGGGCAGCGATCCGCGCAGAGGTGAAGAAAATGCGCCGACCGCAGACTGAAGCGCTTTTGAATTCTCAGAAGAGCCTTCAGGTGCGCAGCGGCACACTTTATATTGGTTTTGACGGGGAAGTGCTCAAGCAAAAGATGGGACAACCAGAGAATTTACAGCCGACCCAACAAGCGATCAAGCAGGTTGTGGGGTTGGATGTGCCAATCGTGTGTGAGATTACCAGCAGTAAAGCAGCGAAACCCGCTGCAGATATTGATGTTGATCCTGATGGGCTGGTTGGAACCGCCATGAACCTCGGCGGCAAACTGGTTCATCGGAAATAAGGGATTAAGGAGATCAACTATGGCAAAAGGATTTAATCGACCTGCAGGCGGAGGTATGGGCGGCGGTATGATGGCCCAGATCAAGAAACTGCAGGAACAAATGGAAGCAGCACAGGCGCAGCTGGCAATTGAAACTGTCACCTCTTCGGCTGGCGGCGGCGCGATCAAGGTGACGATGACCGGAGACCAGCATTGTACCGCTGTGGTGATTGACCCCGAAATTCTCAAAGATGCTGATGCAGAGATGCTTCAGGATCTGGTGTTGAGCGCAGTGAACCTGGCATTGGATGATTCCCGAAAGATGGCATCTGATAAGCTTGGACCGCTGGCCGGCGGGATGCCTGGTCTAGGTTTCTAATTTAACAATGGCAATCCTTCCAGCCCCGATCCAGAACCTGATCACTGCCCTTGAGCGGCTTCCGGGAATTGGTCCAAAATCAGCTTCCCGGCTGGCATTTTACCTGTTGCGTGCCCCCGAGGAGCTTTCAGGCTCGCTGGCTTCAGCTCTGACCAATCTCAAAACTTCGACCGGTTCGTGCCGGATCTGCTCCAATATCACCCTTGCTACACAGGAAATCTGCGAGATCTGCGCCAATGAAAAACGCGCGGATGGCACGATCTGCGTGGTCGAGGATGCCCTGGATATCCTGGCAGTGGAACGGACTGGCGGATTTAACGGACGCTATCACGTGCTGCAGGGGTTACTCTCCCCGATCGAAGGGATTGGACCGGATGATTTGCGGATAAAACAGTTGCTGGAAAGAGTACGCTCCGGCGAAGCCCGTGAAGTGATCATTGCCACAAACCCCAGCATGGAAGGGGACGCCACGGCACTATACCTGCGTCAGCAGTTATTACCAATGGGTATCCGGGTAACCCGCCTGGCGCGCGGGCTGCCAATGGGCGGAGACCTTGAATACGCCGATCAAAACACGCTGCTGCGCGCTTTGGCCGGCAGGCAGGAAATGCAATAAGAATAAAAAGAGCACCGAAAGGTGCTCTTTTTTTTATTACTTCTTCAAGACGGTTGAAAGAATCTTTTCTTTATCAAGTTTTTTTGTGCAGAAGAACCAATCGTAGCACTTCATTTCTTCCTTGGCTTCCATGCGGGCTTTTGCCACGCCGCAGGAACCGGCGGTAGGAACAATTACATCGTCACCGGGCTGCCAGTCTGCAGGGGTTGCCACGGAAAAGGCATCGGCGGTTTGCATGGCGATAAGTGCTCGATAGAGTTCCTCGAAGTTGCGACCAAGGCTGAGCGGGTAATAGATGATTGCCCGGATGATTCCCTTGGGGTCAATGAAGAATACAGCCCGGACTGCTTTGGTATTGCTTTCACCAGGTTGGATCATGCCGTATTTTTTAGCAACATTCATGGTGATGTCTTCGATCAGTGGAAATGTCACTTCAACATTCTTCATGCCCTTGTATTCGATTTTTTCCTTAATGGTGCGCAGCCAGGCAATATGGCTATAGAGGCCGTCGACCGAAAGCCCCACGAGTTTGCAGTTAGCTTTGTTGAACTTGCTTTCCATTGAAGCGAAGGTCATGAATTCGGAGGTGCAGACCGGGGTAAAATCGGCCGGGTGGCTGAACAGAATGGTCCAGGAACCTTCGTAGTCCTTCGGGAAATTGATCTCTCCCTGTGTGGTAACAGCTTTGAACTCAGGTGCTTTTTCGCCGATACGCGGCATTGAAACAACAGCATTTTCTTCCATTTTTCCCTCTCCTTTAATACTTCTAAAATTTTGTCTGGCAGGAATTGCACCTGCCGTAATACACGATTCTTGATCCCGTGATCTTGAAGCCTGTTTTTTCGTCCACCTGTTTTGAAATATCCTGCAGCATCTGCACAGGCAGGTCTTTGATAGCGCTGCAATGGGTACATATCAGGTTGATATGCGGAGTCGTCTCTCCGTCATAATGGACTTCATCATCAAAAGCCGCCCCGAGGTTGTGCACCAGTCCATGTTCAACCAGGACTTGCAGGGTGTTATAGACTGTAGCAAGTGAGAGCGATGGACAATCACTCTTTATCCTGTCGAAAACCTGCCGGGCAGTTGGATGGCTCTGATTGTGATCCATGAAATCAATGATCATCTGGCGAGGTCGAGTCAACCTCATGCCTGATGTGCGGAATGCTTGTTGGACTTTCTCCCGGACCACCATTTTATTTGGAATCATTATAAATATAAATTTGGAATTTGTCAATAGCCTATTAGTAGAAACGATAAATGACTGTTGTAAATAACGCAACGATGTTGTATTATATACAACAATGAGCGAAGTTCAATCTCTTGCACGTGGTCTGGTAATTCTTAAACTCCTTGGAGATGCTCCAGGTGGGATGACGATCACAGACCTTGCCGATAATCTGGGGGTCGATAAGGGCACAGCGTCTCGGTTGGTTTCCACTTTGGCGGGATTTGGCTATGTGGAACGCGATGAGGATACGCGCCGTTATTTACTTGGATCCCAGGTGGTTACACTCAGTCGTAAGGTACTGGGCAGAATGCCGCTTCGTGAAACCGCCAAACCCTTTCTTAATCAACTCATGCAACAGTCAGGCGAATGTGCCCACCTGGCAATCCATGCCCAGGGGAAAGCACTCTATATAGACCAGGTTGAGTCCCCTGCCTCGTTACGGGTGAACGCCCAGGTCGGCACTATGAATCCTCTGCATTGCACTGCACTTGGCAAGGTCCTACTTGCTTTTGGAGCAGCGGGCTTACCAGCTTTACTGGAACCCCATACTGCCAACACGATCACGGATTATGCCAGTCTCTCGAGCCACCTTGAAGAAATCCGCCATTCGGGCTATGCCCTGGATGATGAGGAATTCGATCCGGGTGTGCGTTGTATCGCTGTTCCGGTTTTTGATTTCAAAGGCAAGGTTGTTGGAGCGATAGGCATCTCCGGACCTTCCTCCCGGATGACGATTGAGAGGGTAAACGAATTGAAAGAAATCGTGATCAGCATTGGAAAGCAGTTGACCGACAAAATGGTTTTCGTGCGTTAGTATCTTAAGTCGAGGTGAGAATGGGAAATCTCATAAGACCGTCCAGATCCGAGCTAATACGGCAGAGAGAAAAACATGCTGCCCAGTTTTCCGGAGGAAAACTGCCTGAAGTGCTTGATCTTTCACTTTCAGAAGCGATCGTACTGGGGTTATTGAAGCAGAATGTAAGGACAATTTTTACCGTTTTCGGGCATGGATCCACTGAAATCGGCGAGGTTCTGCGCATCTACCAGCAGGCAGGGTTGGTGAAAGTACTGGGCGTTCGCTCAGAAATTGAAGCGTCTCATGCTGCTTCCGCCCTGCGCTGGGTGACCGGAGAAAAGGCTGCCGTAGTCACTTCCATCGGTCCGGGAGCCCTGCAGGCGATGGCAGCATCCCTGGTTCCCGCCTCCAACGGGATAGGGGTTTGGTATCTGATTGGAGATGAAACTACCGAGGACGAAGGCTTTAATATGCAGCAGATCCCGAAACATCAGCAATCGCTCTTTCTGCAGATGGCGAGCCTGATGGGGAATGCCTACTCGCTGCACACCCCGCAAGCAATTTCCACTGCCTTGAGTCGGGGTGCGGTTGCAGTGGATCATCCCAGCCGCCCCGGCCCGTTTTTCATGCTGCTGCCGATGAATACGCAAGCTTCGTGGTTATCCGCGTTTAAACTCCGCGAACTACCGGAGCCGGTTAACCAGCAGCTTCCTGCAGCCGAAGGGGAGTATGACCGGGCTGTCGAATGGGTCAATTGCGCCAGGAAAATTGTTGTAAAAGTAGGCGGCGGAGCGCGCAAATCTAGCGCTCAAGTTCAGGAGTTACTTAAAAAAACAGGGGCTGTGCTGGTGCATACCCCGATCGCCACCGGGACTATTCCGTATTCTCATCCACAAAACATGGGTGTCGGTGGATCAAAGGGCTCCATGTGCGGAAATTTTGCCATGGAGAATGCTGATCTGCTGATCGCTGTGGGCACCAGGGCGGTCTGCCAGTCTGATTGTTCACGCACAGGTTACCCCAACGTAAAGCATGTGATCAACATCAACGCCGATATCCAGGATGCGCTGCATTATGCAGATACGCTTGCGCTTGTGGGCGATATCGGGAAAACCCTTGCCAAGCTTAATAACCTGCTGGACAAAAAAGCCATTAACCGATCAGGGTGGTTGAAGGATTGTTCTGATGTAAAAGCCAGGTGGCAGCACTTCAAGCAACTGCGCCGGCTCACACCCTGGTTGCATGATGATTACTGGGGGCGGAAGGTCCTCACCCAGCCGGCGGCAATTATGATCGCTGATGCCTGGGCGAAGAAAAACGCTTTCAAGGTATTCTTTGATGCCGGGGATGTCCAGGCAAACGGATTCCAGGTGGTTGAAGACGACCTGCCTGACCAGACCTTTACCGAAAGCGGAGCTTCCTATATGGGTTTCGCTGTCTCCGCGTTGCTGGCAACCGCAGCATCAACACATGGTTTTAGTGCACTTGCTATTACAGGAGATGGATCATTCACCATGAATCCCCAGATCCTGATCGACGGAGTCGAGCATAAAGCACGGGGTTGTATTCTCCTGATGGATAACGGCCGGATGGGGGCGATTACTGGTCTTCAGAAAGATCAGTTTGGGCAGGAATTTGCGACCTGGAACACACTTAAGGTTGACTACCTATCCTGGGCGCGAAGCGTACCGGGAGTGCTCGCGCTTGACGGCGGGGATACTCCTGATTCGCTGCAAAGCGCATTGGATCAGGCATCAGTACATGATGGACTAACGTTCATCCACCTGCCGGTTTACTTTGGAGATGATCCATTGGGGGGCATGGGTGTTTATGGTCGTTGGAATGTCGGCAACTGGAGTGAAGAGGTTCAAACGTTACGCCACCAGATCGGATTATGAGAGGGATTATGACGGAGATTTCCAGACAAAAAAGTACCGAACTGACTGAAGTTGCGCGTAAACTGCGTGTTGACAGCCTTCGATTAATTCATCGCCGCGGGTCCGGGCACCCCGGTGGAGCCCTTTCTGCTGCTGAGATCATGGCAGTTCTCTATTTCCATGTAATGAACATTGATCCCTCCAATCCGGAATGGGAGGAGCGTGATCGGTTTATCCTCAGCAAGGGGCATGCTTCAGCAGTGCTGTATTCAGCTCTCACCAGGAGGGGCTTCTTCCCTATCGAGGAGCTGGATAACTGGGGCGAGGTGGAATGCCGCCACCAGGGGCATCCGGACCGGTTGAAGACGCCGGGAGTGGATATGACTTCCGGGCTGTTGGGGCATGGGGTCGCGGTTGGCGCCGGTCTGGCGCTGGCTGCCCGCCGCAAGGGGCAAAACTGGCGCACTTATGTCTTGCTGGGAGATGGAGAGTGCCAGGGGGGTATCGTTTGGGAAGGAGCGGTCACTGCTGCCAAATTCCATCTTTCCAATCTCGTGGCAATCCTTGATAACAACGATGTTCAACTGGACGGCTTCGTCCATGATGTGATGCCTTTGGGAGACTTACGTAGCCGTTGGGAGTCCATCGGCTGGCATGTCATCGAAGTGAATGGTCATGATATTCGTGATCTTATTGCGGCTTTCAACCAGGCTCATGAAGTGAAAGACCGTCCTGTGATCCTCATTGCCCGCACTACCAAGGGAAAGGGAGTGTCTTACATGGAGAACCAGTCTTACTGGCATGGCAATGTGCCCAACGTTGAACAATTAGCCCAGGCACTGCAGGAGTTGGGGGAGGTGAACAATGGCTGAAATGGCGATGCGTGAAGCATATGGCCGGGCATTGGCTGAATATGGTGATAAAAATCCGCTGATAGTTGCCCTGGATGTGGACACTTCGGCTTCGACTCTCTCGAATTTCTTTGCCAAACGTTTCCCTGAGAGGTTTTACAACATCGGCATCGCTGAACCCTGCATGGTCGACGTTGCTACCGGGTTGGCTATGGGAGGTTTTATTCCATTCATCAATGGATTTGCCTCCATCCTATCCTTGCGGGCACTGGAGCAGATTCGCTCTTGTGTTTGTTACGCCAACACCAACGTCAAGATCGCGGCAAGTTATGCCGGTTTGTCCGATTTTAAAGATGGTGCAACCCACTACTCCATCAGCGACTTGGCGAACGTGCGTGCCTTACCCGGTTTAACTGTGATCGTGCCCGCTGATGCAGCTGAGGCTGCAGACTGGGTGCCGATCATTGCAGAACATCAGGGTCCGGTCTACCTGCGCATCAGCCGGGCAGGTGCAATTCCCGTTCATCAACCGCTAAGCAAGCTGGAGATTGGAAAAGCGCGCACTCTCCGTAACGGCTCGGATCTTACCATTATTGCTATGGGATCGATGGTTGGAAGAAGTCTGCAGGCAGTCGAAGCGCTTGCTGCGATGGGTATCTCAGCACGGCTGGTCGAGATGCATACCTTGAAGCCTATCGATCGCGAGACGATCGTTCAGTGCGCCGAAGAGACCGGGGCGATAGTTACTGCCGAAGAACATACCATCATCGGCGGGTTGGGAAGTGCAGTCGCAGAGGTTGTGTGTGAAACCCGTCCGGTTCCATTGCAGCGGGTGGGAATCAACGACTTTTTCTGCCCGACGGGACGAAACCTGGATACCTTGATGGATACCTGCGGATTATCTGTGGCTGCCGTTACAAGCGCAGCACAGCAGGTATTAAAAGGTAAGAAATGATGATTGTTTCTGGAAGAGCGAGGAAATCATGAGAATTGCAATTATTAATGAAATAAGTGCAGCCGAAAAGAACGCTGATATTCTCAAGGCTTTGGATGGACGCGGACTGGAGGTCATCAACCTGGGCAATACCCGGGCAGGGGATTCGCCGGAATTGCTCTACACTCATACCGGGTTGATGTCCGCCTTGTTGCTGCATCTTAAGGCAGTGGATATGGTTATCGGCGGGTGCGGCACCGGGATTGGTTACTTAAATTCGGTAGTTCAGTATCCCGGCGTCATATGCGGGCATCTGCTGAACCCGCTGGATGCCTTCCTTTTTGCCCGTATCAATGCCGGTAATTGTGTTTCGCTCGCGCTTAACCAGGGGTATGGATGGGCAGGGGATGTGAACCTGCGCATGATCTTCGATGAGCTGTTTACCCACCAGGTGGCAGCCGGGTATCCTCCTCACCGGGCTGAACCGCAGCGCCAGGGACGCGAACTGATGACCGTGATCTCCCAGGCTTCACATCGTCCATTTGCTGAAATCATTCAATCTCTACCCCTTGCATTCACCGAATGGGCGCTGGAATTTCCAGCATATAAGCCGTTGTTACTGGAGTATTTGTACCTCGATTCGGATCTGGAATCTGTGATTTCCAAAATTTTATAATCAGGAGGAAATATGAACACACCTGTGGCAGCTCAAAAGCTAAGGGCAAAAACCAAGTGGTTTTATGGTATCGGAGATGTCGGGAATGCAACAGTCAATTCCGCCGTTCAATTCTTCCTGATGAAATTTTTTACCGATGCGGCATTGATCGTTCCCGCGCTGGCAAGCAGCGCCCTGCTCATTGGAAAGATCTGGGACGCTGTTAACGATCCGCTCTTTGGTTGGATTACCGACCGGACCCAGTCTAAGGTTGGCAAACGCCGAGTATATATGCTATTTGGAGCAATCCCGCTAGGGATATCCATTGCCTTGCTGTGGTTCGTCCCCGCGGGGATGAGCCAGGTAATGACCTTTATCTGGATCGCCGCCACCTTTTTGTTGTTCGACACCCTCTGGACACTCACGAATGTCCCTTATTATGCCCTCACTTCCGAATTGACCGATGATTATGATGAGCGGAGCAGCCTGACAGTATATCGAATGGCCTTGGCAGTTCCTGCCTATCTTGTGGGCGCTGCCTTGACACCGATGATTGTCGGGTTCTTTGCTGTGCAGCGCACCGGTTATGGTTTTATTGGGATAGTTTACGGTGCGTTTGCGGCAATTGCCCTGTTGGTTTCAGCCAGCGGTATTCGGGAACGCCCCAACGTGGTTCAGACCAAAGGTGAGCCAAATCCTTTCAAGTCTTTCAAACAGGCTTTCTCAAACAAAGCTTTCATCTACCTATGCGTGATCTATTTTGTCGTCAATATATCTTTTGCATTCGCGAAAACCCTGATGGCTTACTTTGTTGAATACCAGCTTCTCATGAAGGAGATGGTTTCAGCGGTCATGGGGATCATGCTCGTGTGTGTGATCATCTCATTGCCCATCTGGCAGAAGATCGCCAAAAAGACAGACAAAGGTCCCGCTTATGCCATCGGTATGGGGATGGGGGCTGTAGCCTTGGCGTTGCTGTTCTTCCTTCCGCATAAATCCACCTGGCTGATCTACCCCATCGTGGTTCTCGCAGGTTTCGGTTTTGGCGCAAACTGGGTCTTCCCCTGGGCGATGATCGCGGATGTCTCTGATTTTGACCGCGTCAAATCCGGACAATTTCGCAGCGGAATCTATTACGGCGTCTGGGGATTGGCGACCAAGATCTCTGAAGCACTGGCTCTGGCGGTGGTCGGGTGGGTGCTTACCGGGTTTGGATACATCGCGAATGTTGAACAGACAGCACGAGCCTTATTGGGTATCCGTTTGTTCTTCGGGATCGTACCGGCTATTTGCATTTTCATTGCGCTGCCATTTTTGTTCAAGTATCCAATTACCCGCCGCAAACATGCCGAAGTCAGGGCGCAGCTGGAAGCCATGGATGCTGCTGCGGCAGGTTCACCATCACAGACTGGAAGCTAGAAGGTTATTGACAAGGAGTAGCTATGGAACCGATCAGGGTTGCCATTGTTGGATGTGGACGGATCTCCACCCTGCACCAGCTGGGATATCGCAACCGCGAAGATGCAAAGATCGTGGCCGTTTGCGATACCAACCGCTCTATCGCTAAAAAGAAAGCCAAGGAATGGGAAGTTGAAAAGGTTTATACCGATTACACACAGGTCCTGTCAGACAAGAACATTGACCTGGTAGAGCTGCTTACCCCGCATCATCTGCATTGTCCGATGACTGTCCAGGCAGCCCAGGCTGGCAAACACATCTCTGTTCAAAAACCGATGGCGCTTTCAGCCAATGAAGCCGATCAGATGATTGCAGCCGCTAATAAGGCGGGGGTAATCCTGCGGGTCTATGAGACCTTTGCCTATTACGCACCGGCTGTCAAAGCCAGGCAGATGATCGACGCGGGGGAAATTGGCCAGATCCGGGCTATCCGGATGCACATCAATAACGGAACAGGCGATACCTCGTGGCATGTTCCTCTTTCTGCCTGGGTATGGCGTTTTGATGAAAAGAAATGTGGTGGTGGTCCGTTGGTTTTTGATCACGGGTACCATCTATTTTCTGTGGGCTATTACCTGGGGGGCCCCGTGGAAAAGGTGTATGCCTGGATCGATCATACCCCCGTAAAAGAAGCCGGAGGACTGGTGAAGATCGATGCGCCAGCCATGATCATGTTTCAGTTCAAGAACAAAGCCTTCGGGCAATTGGATGTTGAGTACACGCCAGACATGCGCATCTATTCTGATTACTATGCCGATGACGACCGTATTGAGGTGATCGGTGAAAAAGGGATCCTTTTTATCAACCGATACACTGCACGCACTGTCGATTTGCCTGAATTAATGCTCTTCAAGGATGGAAAAACCACAGCCATACCAGTTGAGGGAGTGGAATGGCATGACTCCTTCATCGCCACAACCCAGGATTTTATCGACAAGTTGAAAACCAGTGGTCAGCCGCGACTGGATGGACCAACAGGAAAAGCAGTTCTGCAGTTCACCCTTGCCGCTATCCAGT
>ERZ1649853.1091-NODE-1091-length-10827-cov-5.563684_pt1 | contig 10827 bp, 8 predicted proteins | sample MGYA00575353_ERZ1649853 | MGnify/ENA primary metagenome ERZ1649853 (study PRJEB40853, sample SAMN11349654) | freshwater sediment metagenome | isolation source: river sediment | host: Sediment | place: India: Okhla Barrage, New Delhi | collected 2017-02-21 ...
GGCCACCTGGCCCCGGACGCGGATGACGAACTCCGACCGCAGGGCGGCGGCCCGCTCGTCGAGCACCGTGTCGCTGTCCCGGTAGAACGTCACCTGGCAGAGGCCGTACCGGTCGCGCAGCTGCAGGAACAGCAGGCTGCCGAGGTCGCGCTGGGCGTGCACCCAGCCCGCCAGGGTCACGGCCCGGCCCACGAGCTCGAGGTCGGGTTCGCCACAGGTGTGCGTGCGCAGACTCATCGCGTCACTCCTTCTCGGCGGGCTGCTGCCGGAGGACGGCCTCCAGCTCGGTCAGCGGCACCAGGATCTGGTCGCCGGTGATCAGGCTCTTCAGGGCGGCCTGGCCGGCTTCGGCTTCCGCGTCGCCGATGATCACCACGCGCGGCACGCCCATGCGGTTGGCGTGACGCAGGTGGCTCTTCAGGCTGCGGTCCTGGAAGTCCTGGCTCACCGCAAAGCCCGCGCGGCGCAGCCGGGCGGCCACCACCTGGGCCAGCTCCCGGGCCGTCTCGCCGAGCGGCGCCAGGTGGACGTCCGGCACCGGCCGCGAGCCGGCGCGCACCGCCTCGGGCAGGGCCAGCACGAACCGGTCCAGGCCGAGGGCGAACCCGAAGCCGTGGGTGGGCGGCCCCCCGAGTTGTTCCACCAACCCGTCGTAGCGGCCGCCGCCGAGCAGCGAATTCTGGGCGCCGAGGGCGCCGGAGGTGATCTCGAACGTGGTCTTCACGTAGTAGTCCAGGCCGCGGACCATCCGGGGATTTTCGTGGTATGCGATTCCCAGCAGTCCCAGGTGCTTCTTGAGCCGCTCGTGGTGCGACCGGCACGGCGCGCACAGGTAGTCGAGGATGCTCGGCAGGGCGTTGACGGCGTCCTGGCAGTCAGGGTTCTTGCAATCCAGCACCCGCAGGGGATTGACGGCGATCCGGCGGACGCAGTCGGCGCAGAGGCGGCCGGCCGTCGCCTGCTCCCGCTCCTGCAGCACGGCCAGGAAGGCCGGCCGGCAGGCGGGGCAGCCGATGGAATTGATCCAGAGGCGGGTGTCGCCGATGCCCAGCCGGTCCATCAGCAGCATGAGCATGTCGATGACCTCGGCTTCGACGCCGGGGCTGTCGGGGCCGAGCACCTCGGCGCCGATCTGGTAGAACTGGCGGTAGCGGCCCTTCTGCGGCCGCTCGTAGCGGAACATGGGGCCGGCGTAGTACAGTTTGCGGGTCCCGCCGTCCTTGTAGAGCTGGTGCTGGATGTAGGCGCGCACCAGCGAGGCGGTCCCCTCGGGGCGCAGGGTCAGCGACTGGTCGTTCCGGTCGGTGAAGGTGTACATCTCCTTCTCGACGATGTCGGTGGTGTCGCCGATCCCGCGGGCGAACAGCTCGGTCACCTCGAAGATGGGCAGCCGCAGCTCCTCGAAGCCGTACCGGTCGAAGATGGCGGCGCTCTCCCGCTCCACCAGGTGCCACAGGTGGATCTCGTCGGGGAGGATGTCGCGGGTGCCCCGCACGCAGGTGATCATGAAGCACCTCGAAGGGTGGAATCCGAAAGCCGGTATTGTAAAGGAAACAATGGGAAAAAACAAATGGCGGCGGCCGGGCGGGCCGGCGCTAGTTCACCACCCAGCCCTTTTCCCGCTCGACGAACGACGCGCCGTGCATCTCGCCGTTCTTCCAGACGATGGCGATGATTCCCTTCACCTTCTTGCGGCCGAACGACAGGTTGACCTCGTATTCGCGGCCCACCTTAAACTCGGCGGGCAGGTTGTCCGCATCCTCGAACGAGAAGCGGAATCCCTTGCGCGACACGTTTTCCGCGATGATGGCCACCGAGCGGATGGTGTCCTGCTCGTCCATGAACTCCATGGTCATGGGCACCCGGATAGACACCCGCCCTTCCTTTCGTTGGACCTTCCAGTTATTCGACATACGTGATCCCAGTGAATTGGAGTTTCAGCCGGCCGCACTCGCCGCCCTTCCTTCTCCGGTTTCAGATGAGCGCCGCCGGAGAAAGATTCCTGACAGCCACCCGCAACCTGTCCGAGATCGGTTCGCCGGAGTCCCCGTCATTTCCGACGGTGACGCCAAGGCGTCACCTACAGCCCAGCGCTTGTAAAACGCATTATATCACAAAGCGCTGCTGCGGCAAGCAAACCGGCCGGTTCGGCCTGACATTTCCCGAGGCCGGGGAATGGATCGCCCGGCCGGCCGCCCGTGGCGGGGGCGGCGCGATTTATGATTTATTGCCGGTCCAAAATTGGATAGACTGAGAAGTCGACAACTCCGGATTCCGAGGGAGGTGACCCGTGGTCAACGCCAAACTGTACGTGGGGGCCTCGCTGGACGCACCCGGCGGCGCGCCCAAGGGACCCTGGCACTACGATCCCGACGATCTGACCACCCACGGCCTGATCGTGGGCATGACCGGCAGCGGCAAGACCGGTCTGGCCCTGGTCCTGCTCGAGGAGCTGCTGTTGCAGCGGATCCCGCTGGTCATCCTCGATCCCAAGGGCGACCTGGCCAACCTGTGCCTTCAGTTCCCCGGGTTCGAGGCGACGGCGTTCGCCCCCTGGGTTTCGGCGGCCGAGGCGCGCCGGCGCGGATGCGAGCCGGCCCAACTGGCGGCGGAGACCGCCGCCTCGTGGCGCGACGGACTGGCCAAGTGGACCGTCGCATCCGAGCGGCTGAGCCAGCTCCGGGAGCTGGCCGCCTTTCGCGTCTTCACCCCGGGCTCGTCCGCGGGCGAGCCGCTCAACGTCCTGAGCATGCTCCAGCCGGATCGCGGCGACCTGGCCGATCCGGAGCGGCGCGCCGACCGTGTCTCCGGCGCCGCGTCGGCCCTGCTCGGGCTGGTGGGAATCGAGGCCGATCCGATCCAGAGTCCCGAGCACATCCTGCTCGCCAACATCCTGGAGTTCTTCTGGAGCCAGGGGCACGAGGTGACGATGGAGTCGCTGCTGGGCGCCATCCAGTCGCCGCCCGTGACCAAGCTGGGCATCTTCCCGGTGGACGAGCTGTATCCGCCCGCCCAGCGGCGCAAGCTGGCCATGACCCTCAACGGCATCGTCGCCGCACCGTCCTTCGCCCTGTGGCGCCAGGGCTCGCCCCTGGCCATGGACGCGCTGCTGGCCGAGCGGGGCGGCCGGGTGCCGTGCAACATCTTCTACCTGGCCCACCTGAGCGACGCCGAGCGGATGTTCGTCGTCGCCGCGGTGCTCAACGAGATGGTCGCCTGGATGCGGCGCCAGCAGGGCTCCGACGCCCTGCGCGCCCTCCTCTACTTCGACGAGATTGCCGGCTACGCACCGCCCTACCCGCGCAACCCGGCCGCCAAGGGACCGCTCATGACCCTGCTGAAGCAGGCGCGGGCGTTCGGCGTGGGCGTGCTGCTGGCCACCCAGAACCCCGTGGACGTGGACTACAAGGGGCTCACCAACATGGGCACCTGGTTCATCGGCCGCCTCCAGGCCGAGGGCGACAAGGCCCGCCTCCTCGACGGCCTCGAGCTGGCCGGCGGCGGGCCCGGCCGCGCCGACACCGACGCGGCCATGTCGGCGCTCCAGAAGCGGCAGTTCCTGGTGAAGAACGTCCACGAAGCGGCGCTGGCCTTCATCACCACCCGCTGGGCCATGAGCTACCTGGCCGGCCCCATGAGCCTGGCCAACGTGGCGGCGCTGTACACGACGGGCGTGCTGCAGAAGCCGTCCGCGGCCGGACCGGTGCCGGCGCCCGCCGCGGCGGCGGCACCGGCCGATACCGGGCCGCGCGCACCCGTCCCGTCCGCACCCGCGGGCTTGGACGGCGACCTGCCGGCCGAGCCGCAGGTCTTTCCGTCCTGGCCGCGGGTGTACCTGGCGCCGGGCTCCGCCCACTACGAGGAGCTGAAGAGCCTGTTTGCAAAAGTCGCGGTGCCCGAGGCGCTCCCCTTCCGCTACGCGCCGTACGTCCTGGCCCGGGTGAAGGCGGTCTTCGACGAGGAACGCCACCATTTCTTCGCCGAGCAGGAGTTCTACCGCGCCGCGGGTCCGCTGGACGCGGCCGCGACCCCGGTCTGGGAGAATCTGAGCGCCGTCTGGGCCGGCGCCCCGCTGTCGGTGCCGCCGGCGGCCGGCGCCCGCTTCGCCCCGGTGGCGGCCTCGTGGCTGGACCGGAAGGCCGAAGCGGCCCTGGCGGATACGGTGCTCGAGGATGTCTGGCGCGAGGAATCCATCGAGCTGCACCGCCACGCCGCCCTGAAACTGGTCGCGCAGCCCGGCGAGAGCCGCGACGCGTTCGTCGCCCGCTGCCGCGCCGCCGCCGACGACGAGGCCGACGCCGAGGTCCGGGCGCTGAAGAACCGCTACCAGAAGAAGCTGAACACCCTGGGCGACCGCCTGCAGCGCGCCCGGATCGAGCTGGCCCACAAGGAGCAAACCCACGCCGCGCGGCGCAACGAGGAGCTGATCAGCGCCGGCGAGAGGATCCTGGGCATGTTCCTGGGGTCGCGCAGTCGGCGGGCGTTTTCCGGCGCCATGACCAAACGCCGGATGACTTCCGCCAGCGCCCAGTCAGTCGAGGCCAAATCCCAACTGGTAAAAGACCTCGAGGCGGATGTCGCCGCCATGGAAAAGGAGCTGGCCGAGGGGATCGCCCGGCTGGAGCAGGAGGCGAACCGGCGCGTGGAGGAGATAGCAAATCTTCCCGTCCGGCTGGAGAAGACCGACATCCAGGTGCTCGGCTTCACCCTGCTCTGGGTGCCGGTTCAGCCGTAATCCCGCCGACCAGCTGAGAAAAGCGATCGTAGGAGTGCGCCATGAAAGTCTTCTGCGCCTGGTGCCGGAAAGAGCTCTCGACCGGCGCGCCCGCCGACGCGCCGGTCTCCCACGGTATCTGCGCGTCCTGCGCCAAGCGATTTTTCGCCCACCGGAAGGTCCCGCTGGGTACCTTCCTTGATCGCCTGGACGGGCCTGTCTTCCTGGTGGATGACGACGGCCGGATCCGGGCCGCCAACCGGGCGGCCGGAGCGCTCGCAGGCGAGGAACCGGCCGCGGTCGAGGGAAAACTCGGCGGCGATGCGTTGGAGTGCCGCCACGCCAGGGAGCCCGGCGGCTGCGGACATACCGCACACTGCCGGAGCTGCACCATCCGTCTCTGCGTCACCGAGACCCTCACCACCGGACGCGGCTTGGTGCGGGTTCCCGCCTTTCCGGACCTGCACGACACCAAGGGCGAGCGTCGTCCCGCCTGGCTGATTTCCACCGAGCGGATCGGGCCGTCGGTTTTGCTCAGGATCGAGCCTGCCACCACGAAAGACGAATGACTGCGCCCCCCGGCCGCCTGGCTCGGCCGTCCGTGACGATCCGATCCTCGTGCTATAATGGGCCTTCTTTCCGCGGGAGGCTGCCATGGGCAACAAGGCGTTCGTTGATCCGGATCTCTGCACCGGATGCACCCTCTGCACGGATATCTGTCCGGAGGTATTCGAGATGGACGGCGACGTGGCCGTGGCGAAGCACCCCGACCACGCCGCACTGGGCGTCACGGACAAGGCGCAGGAAGCCGCCGACGCCTGTCCCGTCCAGGCCATCGTCCTCGACCGTGATTGAACCGCCGGGGCGGATTCCAGGGAAATGCTGGTCATCCGGAGCCGAGCAACCGTTCGACCTTTTCATTCACTCTTTCGAATCAGGACGATTCCGACCGCCTGGCCGAAGGATTCGTTATAGATTGATCGCGCTCCACAGTGACTTCTTATCACCCTATCTTTCTCGGACGGATATCCCTGGGGATTTCCAGAATCATCGGACGATTTCGGCCACATACGCGCCAAGATCTTCCGGTTCCCGGTCCGGATCCAATCCCATGAGCCTGATCACGACAGTGGTTCCGCCTGCCAGCTGTGCGGTCGGCAGGGCTATATCCACCAGCGGACCTTCGCCCGTCAACCGGACCACCAGTCGATCCATTCGCGCCAATTCACGCCCTTCCGGCGTTTGGGCAATCACCCGGTACTCTCGGTGAGCTACCGGCACTGTCACTCGCAGCCTGATCCATACCAACTGGATTCCGGGGTGCAGAATTATCCGCTGTGGCTCGGCATCACCTCGGAGCACGCCCTGCTCCAGTGTCAAGCCGGCAACCTCGGCGCCCGGATCCCCAGCACCCGACGCACCGCTGCGGATTTCACGCTCAAGCTTCCCCACCCGCTCCCGGGTGCGGGCAAGATCCGCTTCGGTCCGGGCCAGACTCTCCCGGAGCCCTTGATTGAGAAATGCAAAAGTCACCGCCAACGCCACTGCGGTCAGTCCGGCGGCGGCCGCCAGAACGAAACCCAGCTCCGGCCGCCGGACCCACTCTCTGACCCGCGCACCAGTGTTCCCACCAGATCCGAAGGACTCCCCAGAGAGCACAATTTCTCCAGTTCGGCCGCGGCGTTGCAGCGCGCGCTCCAGCCGAACCCGGACAAGGCGGCGCGACGAGGCTCGGCTGGCGGCCTCGAAACGGCGAAACAACTCCTTCGGCAGACTCCCCCGGACAAAGCCTTCCACGAGCCATTCTTCGGCCCGAACCACTTGTTCAAAAGAGTCATCGTCCGCCAGGCAATGGTCTTCCAGGCGGCATCGTTCCGACTCCTCCAATTCGCCCAGCAGGAACCGAAGGGTCTTTTCGTCTGGAATCCAATCGTCGTGCATAATTCTCCTGCTACCTGCCGGCTCAATCATGTGTGTCGTTTTCCGGGGAAACATTTCCCTTATCTGAGTCGTGTTTCGCTTTCCCCGCCTGTCCGGCCGCCAGGTAGTAGTCCAGCAACCGGTCACGGATTCGGCAAACCCGAATTCGCAGCGCGTTGGGAGTAATTCTGATCCGAATCGCCAATTCCTGCCGCACCTCCTTTGGTTTCCCTTCCCGGTAATAGGCGCAAATGAGCTCCCGGTCAACCGGCGCCAGTTGTGCCAACGCCACCGACAGCCGTTCCATCTCTCCGTCAGCGGGCGGTTCGGTGAGGGACGGCGCATCAGGCAGCATCCGTCTCCGGTCCCGTTGGAATTCCCTGAGCACGTTTCGGGCCACACCCATGGCGAAAGCCGCCGGGTTTCTGATCGATTCCGATGCACGGGCCAACCTGTTCAGGGTCTCATCGGCCAGCTCTTCAGCGTATGGCACGTCGCGCCATTCGAAATACTTGACCAGTTTGCGATGAAGTTGCAGGTAAATCCGGGCGGCGATATCCCGGTCGGGATCCAGGCAACCGAGAAGACGTTCCAACTCCTCCGGGGTCAGCCGGGCGGTGCTGGCATCGCTGCGCAACGCGATCAGGGAATCGTCCATCATCACGGATTGCTCCGCCATTCCCCTTGAAGCACGAAACCCGCCCAATAATACGGTGCACTCCACCGCTTCTGTCGGCGCACCGCTTGCCGGGCCGCCTGCATCGCCCGGCTGGGCGGCAGGGAGGGCGAAGCGAAAATCCGACGGTAGTATTCTTCCATGAGACGCGCGGTGGCCTCGTCGTCCACCTTCCAGACGCTGGCCAGAATCCGTTCGGCGCCCGCGTACATGAATCCCCGAGTCAGGCTGAGAAGACCTTCGCCCCGGATTTCCTTGCCCAGAGCTGTCTGGCAAGCGCTCAGGGTGACCTGACAGGCGGGCAACCGAAGACCGTAGATGTCGGCCAGCCGGAGCACTCCATCCTGCGGCCGGCCCCGGCTATCCACCAGGGACATCACCAGCCCCGAGCGTTCGGGTCTTCCGGTATCCAACAACCCGTGGGTAGCGAAGTGGATATACGAGTACTCAGCCAGCGCCGGGTCCAGAATCGCGGTTCGGCAGGCGTCAAAATCCAAGACCTTCCGGGCAGTTCCCCTGGGGACCAACCGTATCAGCGACTCCGCTTCCGCCCGGCTGAATGGCAGACGCGGCAGGCGTTGGCCATCGATGGCCAGATCCCGCCAAAGGTCAGCGTCGCGCCGGGCTGACGCGGGCAGCGGGGGCGGCGTCGCCAGAGCGTCCTTCCCCGACACCCGGGCATCGGTAGGGTCAAAGACTGGATCGGCAAAGACGGCTAGTATTTTATTCACCTGCCGCCGGTCTGTTGTTTCCTGGCGCAGGGCTTGCAGGGCCGTCACCGAAGGCAGGTATACAACCTCGTATTGATCCGCCAGCCAACGGATCTGGGAGCGTCCGCGATCATTCCCGACCGACGGGAGGGGAGACAGGACTTCGAACGGGATCCATTGCAGAATGCCGTCCGCAACCACCACCAGGCGCCGGACATCCGGCTGGATGGCATCCGGAGGCAGCAGCTTCCGGCCCAGGTCGGCGGCAGCTGATGGAACAACCTGGTCGGCTGCATCAATCCGTTGCTGTCGACGGACGAATGATTCCCCATCCCGGCGTCGGTTCCGCTCGGTGAGCCGCTCATAGAGGCGGCGGGCCGACGCTTCGATTTCCGCCGCCGGGGGCAGGATGAAGGCCGTCAGCCTGTCCGGCGTCACCACCCAGAGGAAGCTCCTTTCCCGGCCCAGCTTGTATTCCAGCAGGGTTGTCCCCGGCTCAAGCAACGCCTGCATCGCCGCGAGGGGAGCGGCTTCCGGCTGCACCAGGGCGGCGTAGGCCGGCGCCTCGGTGCGGAGCCGGCGCTGCAGGTCCCGATAGTGTTTCTGCAGGCTTGCCATTTCCCGTTGGGCTTTCTCGGGATCTCTCTCATGGGGGCTTCGGCCGGAGGCGCCGGAATCGGCTCCCGCCAGACCGATGGTGTGGTTGAGCCGGCGGATCTGGCCGGCGAGTTCAGTTGCTCCGCGCGGTTCGATGACTACGCCGCCGCCCCGCAATCGCTCCACCAGAAGTCGGGCCCGGGCTTGCTCGCTCGCCTGCAGGGCCTCGGCATCGTGGCCGGCCGCCGGGCCCTTCTCGTGGAGGCGCATCAGGACTTCGATGTACGCATCGTAGTATTCCTGCATTAGGGCAAAAAAAGTCAACCGCAGTTGCTGGGTACGCAGACCGGCACGCATATTCTCCACTCGGGTGATGCCCTCGGCGAGGTGGCCGGCAGCCGCATCGAGATCCCCCGTCTGACGTTCCAATTCACCGAGGGAGAAGAGCGCGTTGACTTCACCGCTGGTGAAGGCGGCCTCCCGGGCCACGGCCAGCGCTTCCTCCATGTGGGCCTCCGCTTCCGCATCCCGGCCCTCCCCTTGGTCGGCCAGTCCCAGGTAGAGAAGGGCCTGGGCTTCCCATCGCCGGTCGCCCAGGCGCCGGACCCGTTCTAGGACCTGCTCCAGGCTCTGCCGCGCCTCGGTGAACCGCCCCGCCTCGACCAGAGCGCGGCCGGTGTACACCAGGGCCGCCGTCTGCACGTTGGGATCGTTGGTTTCGCCAAGGATGGCGCGGGCTTTTCCGTAGCACTCCATCGCCCTCGCCGGATCATCCTTGTAGAGATAGGCGTTCCCCAGGTTCAGCCAGGCGGCGGCCTCCCCGCTCCGGTTGCGGATTCGCTGCATCAGCTCCGGCACGTCCCGCAGGCAGGCCACGCTGCGGTCCAGCTCGCCCAACTCGATGAGCACCGCCCCCAGGTTGAGCTGGTTGAACGCCAGCCCCGGCAGGTAATTCATCTCCCGTAACAGCGTCGCGTTTTCCTCCAGGCAGTCCAGCGCCGGCTGCCAGTCGCCGATGCGGTGATAGATGGCGCCCAGGCCGATCAGCGTCTGGATCATCTCCGGCCGTGCGTTGAGCTCGCGGGCCAAAGACAGGGCCTGCTCGAAGTAGCCCGCGGCGCCCTGGAAATCCCCCGACCGGAAGCAGACAGTGCCCAGATTGGATAGGGTCTGGGTCTGCCCCAGTTCATCCCCTCCGCGCTGTCGCAGCTCGAGGGCCTGCCGGTAGAGCTCCATCGCCGAGTCGGCCTTCCCCTGGGCGGAACGGAGCGCCGCCAGGTTGTGACAGCACTCGCCTTCGCCCACAAAGTCCCCGTCCTGACGGCGGATTTCCAAGGAGCGGGCGTAACACTCCTCCGACTTGGGCAGGTCCTGCAGGCGGTGGTGAATGTGCCCCAGGGTGTTGAGGGCCTGGGCCACGCCCACCCGGTCCCCCGCCGCCTCCCACAGCGGCAGAGCCTCCTGGTATTTGGCGAGCGCCTGGGGATAGCCGTCGGCGGCGTTCTGGCGCAGCAGCCGCTTGGCCTCGGTGGAGAGCGCCTGGGCCTTCAGCCGCTCCCGGTCCGCCATCGCGGCAGGGCGCGGCGCCTCGAATTCCAGAATGTAGTCGCCTTGGCGGGAATGCTTCTCGACCGCTCGCACCTCGATCCGGTAGACACCCGCGGTGTCGGCCCGGATCCAGACCGGCTCTGGCCCATGCCAGCGGCTATCGGATTCCATCGGCGGCGTGGCGCCGGGCGGATGGATGACCACAGCCACGTCCACGCCGGCCTGGAGAGCCGAGCCGGCCAGGAACACCCCGGCGTCCAGGCGCAGTTCGTACCAGGCTGATGCCCCCGGCGCTACCAGCCAGCCCGCCGCCCGGCCCGGCGCGCCGATGGGGTGTGTCGTTAGTGTTGCCGGTTTGGCTTCGGCCTTACCCGCCGCCGGCACCGGGGCCGGCTTCGACGGGGTGAGCTCCGGCGTCGATTCCACCGCGGTACCACCCACCTGCCCCAGCCGGTCGGCCCGAGTCGCCGGAGCCGCGCCCAGCGCCAACGCTAGGCAGGCAGCACCCATGACCAGACGGCACCGAAGCGCTGGGTCGAGCACAACCCTATTCTCCCGATGATAGGCTGCCACGAGCACCTCCGACCTGCCGCCGCTCATTGTGTCGCCGACTATACAGCCGGGGTCGCACAGAGTACAAGCTGAAATCTATTACGCCTGCC